>Ga0126310_10000302_pt1 | contig 15817 bp, 15 predicted proteins | sample Plot60_FD_92540 | JGI IMG/M metagenome (GOLD analysis project Ga0126310, IMG submission 92540) | Serpentine soil microbial communities from UC McLaughlin Reserve, CA, USA - Plot60 | ecosystem: Environmental > Terrestrial > Soil > Grasslands | place: USA: UC McLaughlin Reserve, Lake County... | reverse complement strand
TGGACGACCTGCGCGACGTCGGGGGAAAACGGCCGTCGCGCGGCCCATACAACACATCGCCAGGGGGAAGGCGATCAGCTCGACGCTGCATGGACCGTCGCTCTTCTCGGTGCGCGAGCGCACCGACGAGCGGCTGCGCGCCCACCAGGAGCCCGCATACGCGTTCCTCGACCGCGTGGCCGGCGCACGCTGGGGGCGGGTCCGCGGCGAGCTCGACGGGTGGTTCGCACGCCTGCCGGCGGCGGCGCGCGCGGATCTGCGCAACCGCTTCGCGCAAGCCGCCGAGCTGGACCACGCCGGCGCCTTCTGGGAGCTGTGGGTGCACGAGGCGCACCGCCGCCGCGGCTTCGCCGTGACGGTCAACATCGGGACCGAAGCGGGCGAGCGCCGGCAGGACTTCGTGCTCGCGCGCGGGCGCGAGCGGTGCTGGCTGGAGGCGACGGTCGTGGGCGGCGACTCGCCGCTCACCTTCACCGAGCGGCGGCTCGACGAGCAGCTGCGCGACATCCTCGCGACGGTGCGTGCGCCGCGCTTCTCGCTCGCGCTGGAGGTCGTGCGGTACGGCGCCTGCTCGCCGGGCCGGCGGCGGATCGTGCCGCCGCTGGAGCGCTGGCTCGGCGCGCTCGACCCGCGCGAGCTGCGGGGGGCGGCGTGCGTCAGACGCCTCGCGTTCGACGACTTCGTCGTGGACGTCGAAGCGATACCGCTCGACGACGAGGCGGCGCGCCCGTGCGGATGCGCCCAGCTCGTGCCGCGCTCCGCTCGCAGGGGGGACGTGAACGACGTGCGTCCGCTGCGGCGGAAGATCAAGAAGAAGGCGGCACGGTACGGCGACCTCGATCAGCCGTATCTGCTCGCCGTGCTCGCGCTCGGGTCCGCCGTGGCCGAGCGGGAGGTCGAGCACGCGCTGCTCGGCACCTCCTACCGCGACCACGCCGTCTGGCACGGCCCGGGCGGTCCCTGCAACACGCGCCTCTCGGGCGTGCTCGTCGCGCGCGACCTGCGCTCGACCGATCCCTTCGCGCCCGCTGTCGCGATGCCGACGCTGTGGCAGAACCCGTGGGCGCTACGGCCGCTCGGCTTCGCGCTCCCTTGGCGCGACGCCCTCGCCGTCGCGCGGCCTGCCGCTGCCTGAGACCTCCATCACCAGCGCCTGCGGGAGGCGTCTGCGCATGACCGCGATCGCGTCCGGGCTCTGGTCGATCAGCACGTAGCGGCGGCCGAGCTGCGCCGCCACCGCGCCGAGCGTGCCGCTGCCGGCGAAGAAGTCGAGGCACCACTCGCCCGGCCGGGTCGACGCCTGCACCATGCGGCGCACGATGCCCTCCGGCTTCTGCGTCGGGTAGCCGGTCTTCTCGCGGCCGTTGGTGGGAACGATCGTATGCCACCAGACGTCGGTCGGCAGCTTGCCGCGCGCCGCCTTCTCCGCCGTCACCAGGCCGGGCGCCATGTACGGCTCGCGGTCGACCGCCTCCGCGTCGAAGTAGTACGCGCCCGCGTCCTTGACGTAGACGAGGATCGTGTCGTGCTTGGCGGGCCAGCGCCGTCGCGTGCGCGCGCCGTAGTCGTACGCCCAGATCAGCTCGTTGAGGAACTGCTCGCGGCCGAACAGCTCGTCGAGCAGCAGCTTGCAGTAGTGCGCCTCGCGGTAGTCGATGTGGAAGTAGAGCGTGCCGCTCGTCGCCAGCAGGCGGTGCGCTTCGCGCAGCCGCGGCTCGAGGAAGGCGAGGTAGTCCTCGAAGGTGTCGCGGTAGCGCGACTCGGCGAGCAGTCTCGTGCGGTAGCGGACGCCCTTGAAGCCGGTGCGGTCTCCGTCGTCGTCGGAGGTCATCGCGAGCGTTCGCCGCGCCTGCGTCTCGCCGGTGTTGAACGGCGGGTCGATGTAGACGAGCTGGAACGCCTCCGCCGGCAGCTGCGGGAGGACGTCCATGTTGTCGGCGTGGTGGATCGTGTCTTTGGCGAGTCCGCCGGGCACGGTGGCAACGTATCGGTCGGCGCGGGCGACAAGGCAGGCTCGGGCGACGGTCGTCGTCCTCGCCGAAGCCGCTCGAACCGGGCGCGAGCGCGCGGCCCTGCCCGGCGCCCACTGGCTGGCTGGCCAGTACCATCGCTCGACCACCCAGCCGCGCGCGATACAGGAGGCTCCGATGGCATCGACCGGCCGCGATCTCACAGAAGTGCTCGTCGGAGATCCCGAGCTCTGGCAGGACGGTCCTCCGCACGAGCTGTTCAAGCAGCTGCGCAGCGAGTGCCCGGTCCACTTCACGTCGCACATCCCGGACTTCCCCGAAGAGGCCGGCTACTGGTCGGTCACGCGCGCCGACGACGTGCACACCGTCAGCCGCGACTGGCAGACCTACTCGTCGGAGCTGGGCGGGATCACCGCGCTGACGAACGCGATCCTGCCGCTCGAGCTCTCGCGTGCGATGTTCATCGGGATGGACCCGCCGAAGCACGACCGCCTCAAGGCGCTCTTCCAGGCGGGCTTCACGCCGAAGCGGATCGCCGAGCACGAGGACGAGATCCGCGCGATTGCGAACGCCGTGCTCGACCGCCTCGACGGGCGCGAGACATGCGACCTCGTGACCGACATCGCGCAGCCGGTCGTCGCGCGCGTGATCGGATCCTTCATGGGGATCCCGCCCGAGGACGACGCGATCTGGGCCGGGCTGATGAACGCGATCTTCTCGGCGGGCGATCCGGGCATGAACCCGGAGGGCGTCGAGACGGTCATGGGCCGCGACGTGCCGGAGGTCTTCGAGCGCTGCCGCGCACTGATCGCCGAGCGCCGCGCGCGCCCGACCGAGGACCTCACGAGCGTGCTGGTGGAGGCCGAGGTCGACGGCGAGCGGCTCGAGGAGCATGAGATCGTCATGGGCTTCTTCCTGCTGATGGCGGCCGGCAACGACAGCACGAAGGCGACCTACTCCAGCGGCATGCGCGCGCTGCTGGAGGACCGCTCGCAGCTGCGGCTCGTGCTCGAGGACCCCGCGCTGATCCCGAGCCTGGTCGAGGAGTCGCTGCGGATGTTCCCGGCCTTTGCGCACTTCCGCCGTACGGCGACGAGAGACTGCGTGCTCGGCGGGCAGCCGATCAGAGCCGGCGACAAGGTCGTCATGTGGTACGTCTCGTCCAACCGCGACGAGTCGCGCTACGAGGATCCCGACCGCTTCGACGTGCGCCGCGACCCCGAGCACCAGGCGTTCGGCGCAGGCGGGCGGCACTTCTGCCTCGGCACCGCGCTGGCGCGGTTGGAGCTGCGCGTCCTGTTCGAGGAGACGCTCGCGCGGTTCCCCGCGATGGAGCTGGCCGACAGGCCCGAGTACGTCGTCTCCGGCTTCATCAACCAGCTGCGCACGCTGCCGGTGCGGCTGGGCTGAGGGCCGCCCTTCAGGGTGCGTCGGGCCGCACCTCTTTGTGTATCGTTGAGCCATGTCGCTTGGGGGAGCGATCGCGCGCCCGCGCAGGGCCCGCCTGCCGGTGCGCGCTCCGTCCTGGAGCGCCAGCGCGTGGTGGGCGATCGGCGTCGTCGCGGCGTTCATCCTGCTCACGCTGTGGTGGCTCACGCAGGACCACGCGGTGCCCTATGGCGACGCGGCCGAGGAGCTGTGGGCGGCGTTCCGCTTCCGCGACTACCTGCTCGACGGCGACGTCGGGGCGATCTTCGACTACCCCGCGTACTACCCACCGTATGGACTGGTCCTCGGCGGCCTGACGTCGATCGTCGGCGGGATCGACCACAACGCGGTGGTGCTCGGCGTCGACCTCGTGTGCGTTCCGCTGCTCGCGCTGAGCTGCTACCGGATCGGCCGGCTCGTCGCCGATGCGCGCGCGGGCCTGCTCGCCGTCGCGTTCGCGCTCGGCGCTCCGCTGCTGATCGAGCAATTCCACGTCTTCATAATCGACACGGTCGAGGCGACGCTGGTGGCGTTGACGGTCTGGCTCGTGCTCGCGAGCGAGCGCTTCAGCCGCGTGGGCCTCGCCGCGCTGGCCGGCCTCGCGGTCGGGATCGGCACGGGCACGAAGGAGCAGTTCCCGCTCTACGTCGCCGGTCTGCTCGCCGCCGTCGTGCTGCGCGGAGGCTGGCGCAACGTGCGCGGCCTCGCGGCGTTCGCGGCTCCCGCGCTGCTGCTCGGACTGCCGTGGTACGTCCACCAGGCCGACAGGCTGGGGCAGATCTACAGCGCGTCGCAGACGGGCGAGGGGCTGCTGTTCCCCGTGCCCCCGCTCGCACGCCCGTCGTTCCTCACGCTCGCGAACTTCGAGTGGTACGGCTGGGCGACGCTCAACGGCCTGCTGTTCGCCCCGCTGACGGCGTTCGCCGTGGTGGGCGTGGCGTGGGCGCTCGTGCGACTGCGGCGGCCGGACGTGCGCGCGACGGCGCTTCCGGAGCTGCTCGCGGGCCTGTTCGGCGCGTGGCTGCTGCTCACGATCCTCACGCACAAGGACATGCGCTACTCGCTGCCGCTGCTGGTCTACCTGGCGGTGCTCGGGACGGCATGGATCGTCCGGCTCGGGCCGCTGCCGCGCCGGCTCGCGACCGCGGCCCTGGCAGCCGGGGTCCTCGCGACGACGCTGGGGATGACGTTCGGGGTGGGCGGCGCGATACCGGCGCGCCTGCCGGGGAACCTGGGGGCGGCGCTCGGCGTGGGCGTTCCCCCGCGCGACCGCGTCGTCGTGTACGCCAACCACGACTACCTCGTCTCCGCACCGCGACGCGACGGCGACGTCCTCGCCTTGTTGAAGGGCCTCGAGCGGATAGGGGTGCGCAAGCTGTACTGGGACCCGGCCGTCGCAGGACCGGAGCACGGCGACTTCAACGGCGCCGGCCTGACGGTGCTCGCGCGGATCGCCGGGCTGTCCGTCGCCGAGGTGATCTCCTACGACGTGATCCTCCCTCACTACGCGCTGTTGATCTACCAGCCCGCGCCACCCGGCGCCGCGCCGTGCGTGCGCTTCGACAACGGGATGGGCGTGTGGGCGCTGATCGGCCACGGCCCCTCCGCGATCGTCTACTGCCCGGGGCGCGGGGTGTCCGGGACGCCGATCCCCGTTCCTGCGATCAGCGAAGGGCAGGCGGGCGCGACGAACTTGCCGTGAGGGGTTGGTAGGTCGGCGGTCACCCTTCGACGACCGATCCGGCCCAGTTCCGGATGTCGTCGATCAGCATGAGCACGGCACCGCGGTCGAGTGGGGGCTCGCCGTCGGTCTCGTAGCGGAACTCGACCGCCCACCCGGTAAGCGCCTCTGCCTCGGCGAGCGCCTCGGTGGGGGCATCGATCCCGTTCGTCTCCACGAGACCGATCAGGTAGTCGAGCGCGTGCGTTCGTTCGTAGCGGACCTCCGATGCTGAGAGCACGGCTTTGAGCGACTTCTCGACGGCCTGCTGCGCGTGGAAGCCGACGATCGCGTCGAGAATGCCCGGGTCCTCGAAGACCGTGCGAACGAGTGCTATATCGCCGTCTGCGCGGTTGAGCAGCACCCGCGCGAGGTCTCGCCGACTACGCGGCGGCAAACTCGCGGCCTTCGCTCAGCGCCGCATGGATGACGGTCCCCTCCACGCCGCCCCAGTCCTCGGCGTACGCCTCGCTCACGACGAGGACGTCAATCGGTACGCCGAACGACCGCAGCTCGCGTGTGAGCCGCGCCATCTCCGCGTGCCGGTTCGGCACGTCGCGCTCGATCACGAGGAAGTCGAGATCGCTGTGTGCTCCCGCGTCGCCTCGCGCATGCGAGCCGAACAGCAGCACGCGCGCCGGTTGGCGGGCGGCCGCCGCGAGGCGCCGGCCTGCAAGCTCGATCACGTCGCTGGGGACCATAGGCATGGACGAAACGGTATCGGAGGCCCTGGTCAGCGACCAGCCGTGCGTGAGCCGTCAGCGGCCTGCGCGTGCGGCAGTGGGCGGACGTACGACGACTGCTTCGCCAGCAGCGTCCACGGCGGAGTGCCTCTGCCTTCAGGCGAGTCGCCTCCGACCATCCCGGACTAACCGGCCGGAAGGCAGCCCGTCACGACGGGCATTCCGACCCAATGGAGGCGGGGGGAATCGAACCCCCAACTCCGCCTTGCAAAGGCGTCTAGCGATTGGCGAGGGTAGCCGGAAGTGCCGGAGCTTCAGGGATCGTGCTGTTCGAAGCCGCCGCCGGGAACCCTCCGGACGCCGCTGATGTACACGCTGAGTACACCCGCCTCGCCCGCCGTTCGTGCCTCATGTGAGGCCCGCTGCGGCCTTACCAACGCCTGCGGGCGGAGCGTCGCGCCTGCCATTCGAGCAGACACGCTTCGAACTCTCCCGTTTGCGCAAAGCTGGAAACCGTGGCGCTTGAGGCGCTCGAGGGGACCCGCCGGCGAGCAGCAGAAGCGAGGCAAGAAGCCAGACTCGCGGGAGCGGGACATCCTAGGCTGAAATTTGGTGCGGCAATCACTGATGCTCGCCGCCGGGCGCCGCTTGAGAGGCCAAGTCGGCCGCGGCCCAGGCGCCGCGCGCGAGCTGTGGGTCGAGATGGCAGAGCGCCGCGTCGCTTGCCTCCTGCAACGCATCCGAGGTTGCGGTGAGGCGGAGGAGCACATCGGCGGGAACGTCGGCCGGCCCGCGGTCGAGCCGATCCGTCGCTGCGTATGCCATGTCGATTCGATCGACAAGCAGCCCGACGTAGGTCGCGGTTGCGCGAAGGCTGGCGTACAGCGTGAGAATGACGAATTCTGGGGAGCCGCCTCGTGCGTCTCGCCGGGACAGGTCGATGCTTGTGTCGTCGTGCATGGCCACGGTCTTCTTCTGGCGGGAGAGGTGAGACGCGCCTCGGGAAGGCGACGCGCCCCCTCCTCTCCCGCGCAGGCGCTGGAGCGGACGGTGGGGGACCGTTCCCCCGCTCCGTGACTGGACCCTGGGCGCATGGGGGAATGCCGCCTGATCCTGTCGAGCGCGGGTGCACGCTAGCCGGGGCTTCGCGGCGTGCCTACCCTGCGCGGCAATACTCCGGCGCAGGGTCCGGTAGTCAGGCGCGTCGCTGGTCGTACACCATGCGCCATGCACGCAGGATCGGCAGCAGCAGCCGCACCAGGGACCCGCCCGACCGGACGAGGGTGTGGGTCGTTGCGCGCAGCTCAGGCGTGCGCGCGCTGTCCTTGGAGAGGTACAGCGCGATCATGCAACCGACGATGACGAGGTGCCGGTGCCCGTCGCGCAGTCCACGGGCGCGCTCCAACGCTTGGCCGATGCTCTGGCGCAAGCGCACGGCCGCGGCGTCGCCGTCGGCGTAGTGGGCGATGTAGCTGTGGTTGCCGTTCGCGTCGTCGTCTGCTTGATCGACGTAGCTGTCCAGCATCGTCGTGGCAAGCGCGATCCACGGCCAGTGCGCACCGTACGCACGCTGCACGTCGGCGAAGCACACGCGCGGTTCGGCGGCGAGCGTCAGCAGGACGTGGACGACGAGCGTCGCGCTGGCAGCGCCGCTCAACTCGAACCAGCTCAGCTCAGGCTCGTTCGGATACTCCTTCGCGGCCCACGCGCGCAGCGCGGCGTCGCGTCGAACCGGATCCTCGTCATGGTTGATCCCGAGCACGAGCGAACGCCGCGCCTCACGAGCGATGAGCGGGCGCACCCGCTCGAACGACGGCAAGGCCCGGCAGCGCTCGCGGCAGGCGTTGACGAGCGCCACGAGATAGCCGCCGTCGTCTTTCCGGGGGTGGTGCCGGTAGTAGTCGCGCAGCGGCGCGTCGGGGTCGAGCGCGTCGGCGAGCGCATGGTGCAGCTGCTCGCCGTTCGCAGGCAGCGGGTGGCGCTCGTTCACGTTGTCGAGGAAGTCGACCATCACCTCGTACGCGACGAGCAGCGTGAGGAGCTCCCGGCCGCGGCGTCGCGGAAGGATCGTGAACAGGGCTGCGCCATCAGTGTGTCCGCGCTTGTGGTCGAGCGAGTGCAGCGCGTCCTCGCGAAGCGCCGCGTCCGGGATCGCCGCGGCCATGGTGCGCCACCCTCGCGTCTCGCGCGAGACCGCACGCAAACCCCACGTCAGCTCACGCGCCGCGCCTGCGATCAACGCGCGAACCTGGACAGGCGTAAGCGGCGTCGGATCGACGGACCCCACAGGCGGCATTCCCGGCGCCCAGCCTAGAGAACGCCCGCCGCCGACAGCCGGCGCTACACCGCCTGAAGCACTCCTGAATGGTGATGATGTACGGTCCCGTTCACGGGACGGGGACGTGAGCGGGCTTTCGACAAATCACGTCGTGCTCGGACTGCTGATCGAGCAGCCAGGCTATGGCTACGACCTCCTGAAGCGCGCCAGATCGCGCTTCGGCTTCCTCGGCCTCTCAGAGAACTTCGTCTACAAAACGCTCGAGCGGCTTGAGCAGGACGGCTGGATCGAGGAGAAGGGCGACAAGGAGACTGGCAACACGCGGCGTGGCGCGCCTCGCGTGATCTACCGCGCGACGCCGTTGGGCCGCAAGCGCTTCAAGGAGTGGATCGCCACGCCGAGCGAACGCGCGGTGCTGCGCGACGAGCTGCAAGCCAAGATCAACCTGAGCGAGCCGGACGACCTGCCCGAGCTGCTCGCCGTCGCCGAGCATCAGTGCCAAGAATGCGTCGCCGAGCTGGCGACGTTGCGACGCCCGGTGCTGGCACACGTCGCCGAGCCGGACGTGCCCTGGCACCATGCCGCAGTGATGATGGTCGATGACCTCAACCTCCGCTGGCTGCAAGCGCTGGTGGACTGGTTGAACGCGATCTGCGAGCTGATCGAGGAGCGCATCGAGCGCACGCCCGGCCTCGCTCGACCCTCGTCCTGATGAAGCCGCTGCTTCGACTGGAGTCGGTGAGCAAGTCCTACATGCGTGGACCGCGCGAGCTGCGCGTCCTCAGAGACGTGTCGCTCGACGTCCACCCCGGCGAGCTCGTCGGCGTCTATGGTCAACGGGGCTCCGGCAAGACCACGCTGCTTCGCATCGCCGCCGGGTTCGAGTCGCCGAGAGAGGGCGTCGTCAGCTTCGAGGGCATCGACCTCGCCAGTCTGTCGCGGCGCCGGCGGGCGCGCCTGCACCGAGAGGACATCGGCTGGGCCGAGCGCGCGGGTCCGCAGAGCGACGGTCTCGTGATGCGGATCTACGTCGGCCTTTCGCTCTACCGCACGGTCGGACCGACCGAGGCCCAGCGACGGGCGCTCGAGGCGCTCGCGAAGGTCGGCGCGTCGGACACCGCCGATGCGCACTGGTCGAGCCTGTCGGACACGGCGCGCACGCTTGTCGCAATCGCCGAGGCGCTCGTTCGCGAGCCGCGCCTGCTCCTGGTGGACGACCCCACAGCCGGATTGGGCATCCTCGACCGCGAGCGCGTGGTCGGGCTGCTTCGCTCCGCGGCCGAGGACGGCGGCCTCGGCGTGCTGATGGCCGTGCCCGACATGCCGGCGATGCTTCACGCACACGAGGTGCGCTCGCTCAGCCGGGGGCGCTTGTTCGCCCCGGCCGACCCACCACCCGGCTCGGGCAACGTGGTCGAGTTCCCCGGAAGCGAGCGGTCGGCCTGAGTGCTTGAGATCCGCGAGCTGGTGAAGCACTACCCATCCGGTGGTGGCGAGGTGGTGCGCGCGCTCGACGGCGTGTCGATGTCGGTCATGGCGGGGGAGCTCGTGGCTCTGTACGGGCCGAGCGGATCGGGCAAGACCACGCTCCTGACGATCGTCGCGGCGCTGGTGCGCCCCGATCGTGGCGCCGTCGTCGTCAACGGCCGCGACATCACGGACCTCTCAGCTCGCGATGCTGCCCGCTACCGGCGTGTCGACCTCGGCTATGTGAGCCAGTCCCTCGACCTCATGTCCGGCGTCCCGGCCATCGACAACGCCGCGCTGAAGCTGTTCGACCAGCGCATCGGCGTCCGCGAGGCGCACAGGCGCATCGCGCCGCTGATGGAACGCCTGGGCCTCGGCGAGCGGCTCAAGCACCGGCCCGACCAGCTCTCGTCGGGCGAGCGCCAGCGCGTGCTGATCGCGCGAGCGCTGGCTACCGGTCCGCGCCTCGTCCTCGCCGACGAGCCGACCGGGAACCTCGACAGCAGACGCAGCCGCGAAGTCCTCACGCTCCTGACTGAGGTCTGCACGGAGCAGCACGTCGCCATGCTGCTCGTGACGCATGACCCGCAGGCCGCGAAGTACGCGAGCCGCGTCCACACGCTGAGCGATGGGCAGCTCTCCGACGGGGAGCACGAGCCCGACCTGCTCGCGGCGGAGGACCACTAAACGATGCCTCTGCGGAGCCTCGTTCACCTCTACCGAGTGCGGTTGCGGTCGCGGCTCGTGCAAGAGCTCCTCGCGCTCGCGGGCATCGCCGTCGGCGTCGCGCTCGTCTTCGCGGCACTGGTCGCCAACACGAGCCTGACCGGCTCCGTCCGTCAGCTCACGAGCGGCATCGTCGGGCAGACGCGCTTCCAGCTTGCCGCGCGCAGCCCCGAGGGGTTCGATCAGCGTCTCCTGACCGAGGTGCAGCGCCTCAGAGGCGTGAAGGCCGCCGCCCCGGTGCTCGAAGTACAGGCGAACTTGATCGGCCCGCAAGGCAGCCAATCGGTGCTGTTCGTCGGCGGCGATCCACGCTTCGCGCGACTCGGCGGCGTCCTGTTGCGGCACTTCACAGCTGCGCAGCTGCGCGAGCAGCAGGCGCTCGCGTTGCCGGCGCCGATGGTCGAGGCGCTGGGCGTTTCGCTTGGGCAGCCGGTCCGCGTCCAGCTTGACCACGCGACCGTGCCGGTTCCGCTGGGCGCCGAGTTGCAGCAGCACGACATCGGTGCGCTCGTCCACAGCCCGGTCGCCATTGCCCCGCTTCCGTTCGCGCAGAAGATCAGCGACATGGCCGGCCGCGTGACGCGCGTCTTCGTGCAGCCTCTGCCGGGTCGCGACGCGGAGGTGCAGGCCGGGTTGCGAAGACTCGCCGCCGGCCGGCTGAACGTCCGCGCCGCCGACAACGACGTCGCGGTGTTCGAGCAGGCCGCGTACCCGACCAACCAGTCCACGGCGCTGTTCTCTGTCTTCAGCGCCTTGGTTGGCTTTCTGTTCGCCTTCAGCGCCGTGCTGTTGACGGTGCCGCAGCGGCGCCGCTTCGTCGCGGACCTGCGGATGGCCGGCAACGAGCCCTGGGTGCTCGTGCAAGTCCTGCTGTTCGACGCGCTCGTTCTCGGCGTCGCCGGAGCGGCGCTCGGCCTCGCGCTCGGCGACCAGATCTCCCGGCATCTCTTCGGATCGGTCCCGGGCTACCTTGCGTTTGCGTTCGCGATCGGTTCGCAGCGCGTCGTGAGCTGGCAGAGCATCGCCATCGCGGGGGGCGCCGGAGTGCTCGCGGCCTGCATCGCCGTGCTTGCTCCGCTGCGCGACATCGTCGCAAGTCATCGCTCCGCCGACGAGCCTGGCGACGGCCGCGATCAGGCATCGCTGTGGCTCGTGGTTCCAGGGGTCGCCTGCCTGGCGATCACCAGCGCCATCGTCGTTGCGGCTCCGCGCGCCGCGCTGGCCGGCCTCGTCGCCCTCACCCTCGCGCTGCTCCTGCTGCTCCCGTCGCTGCTGCGCTCGTTGACGCGCTTCTTCGAGTTGCTGACACGCGCCGTCAAGAGTCCTGTTCCGACGCTCGCCGTCCTTGAGCTGCGCTCGGGCGCCGCAAGGATGCGAACGCTCGCGCTTGCATCGACCGGAGCGATCGCCGTGTTCGCCACCGTCGCCATTGGTGGTGCTCACGCGGATCTGCAGCGAGGGCTGGACGCCTCCGCGAGCGAGATCGACGGCAACGCCGACGTGTGGGTCTCCTTCCCCGGCACGACGAACGCCTTCGCTGTCACGCCCTTCCCCGCGCCAGCCGGCACCGTTGGAGCCCTCGGCCGGCTTCCCGACGTGCGAGCTGTTCGCACCTATCGCGGGAGCTTCCTGAACGTCGGCGACCACCGCGCCTGGGTCCAGGCGCCGCCGCGCTCGGCTCGCTGGCCGATCCCTCCGACGCAGCTCCGGCATGGTGACCTCGCCCTTGCCACCGAGCGAATCCGAAGAGGCGGATGGACCGTCCTGTCCGAGTCCGTCGCCGCGATCGAGCACGTTGGCATCGGTGACCGCGTGGTCCTTCCGACGCCCGTCCCGACGACGCTGCGCGTCGCGGCGATCTCCACGAACCTCGGATGGCCACCGGGCGCGGTGATCCTCAACGCCGACGACTACGCGCGCGCCTGGGGGAGCGAGGCGCCGAGCGCCTTGCAGCTCGCACTCGTTCCCGGTGCCTCGCCCGAGCGCGTAGCGGCGGCCGTGAAGCGCTCGCTGGGTCCGCACCTTCCTGCGAAGGTCGAGACGCGGCAGCAGCGGATCGACCGCCACTTCGCGGCTTCACGCGAGGGTCTGGCGCGACTCACGCAGATCTCCGTCCTCGTCCTCGTCTCGGCAATGCTCGCGATGGCGGCGGCGATGGGCGGCATGATCTGGCAGCGGCGCCCGAGCCTCGCGGCCCTCAAGGTCCACGGCTACCCCGAGGCCGAGCTGTGGCGCGCACTGCTGCTGGAGAGCGGTCTGCTGCTCGGGGCGGGCTGCTTGGTCGGGGCCGTGTTCGGCCTCTACGGGCAGGTGCTCCTGAGCCGCGCACTGGAGACGATCACCGGCTTCCCCGTCTTCTACTCAGCAGCCGGCCTCGTGGCGCTTGCGATCCTCGCCCTCGTCACCGCCGTCGCCGTCGCGATGCTCGCGATCCCCGGCTGGCTGGCCGTCCGCGTCGCGCCCAGCCCAGGCGGGTCCGCAAACTGAACTTCCCGCGTGCCATCAACCCGTCGCCGTCAGCTCCGGCGGCAGGATCTCAGCGACCGTGATCGGGAAGCCCTCATAGCTGAGCTCGTCGCGAAGGCCGCGCGGGAGTTCGGGGAGTCGCCAGGCGAGCATCGAGCCACCGTGGATCTCGGTCTCGGTGGTGAAGAGGACGTGGTCGTGCTGCTCGCCGAGGGCCGCAGCGTCCACTACGTCGCGCGCAGACTCGGCCACTCGCCAGCGCTCACGCTCTCGACCTACGGCCATCTGTTCGCCGAGTACGAGCACGCCGACCGCATCGACGCCTTGGCCGAGATCGCGCAGGCGCGGGAAACGCTTGCCCGCGAGGGGGAGGCGCCGAGATGACCACGATCCTCGTGCTGGTTCTGCTCGGCGCCATCGCCGCCTGGATGTTCGGCTCCTTCGCGCTGCGCGCCGTCGGCCTGTTCTTCTTCTTCGGCGGCCTGCTGACGATCCTCGTCGCTGGCCGAGCCGCCCTGCTCCCGATGGTCGTCATCGGCGCGGTTCTGTGGCTCGCGGGCCACTGGCTCTACGCCTACCGACACCACGTCTTCGCGAGTCCGCTTGCACGCCGCATCTTCCTGCAGTTCCTGCCGCCTCGCCTGAATCCCACCCGCGGCTGGGGCGTCCCGATCGTCGACGTCACCGACGAGAGCCCGCACCCATAGCGGCCCATCGCCCGGATTGCATGTACACGCTCGGTACACACAGGGGTGAGTGACGCCGTCGCGACGCTCGTCACCGGGTCCATGAAGCCCAGTGATTGCAGCGCTTTCCCGTCGATGGAGGCGGGGGGAATCGAACCCCCAACTCCGCCTTGCAAAGGCGGCGTGTTCCCGTTAGCACCACGCCCCCGGGGTGGTGCGAGTCTAGCTGCGGAGCCGGGGGGTGCGGCGCGCGAGCTTGCGAGGCTTCTGCGCAATCTGCTGTCATGCCGCCGATGCTCGCGACGATCGCCGACGTGGTGCTTGGGCTCGTGCTGCTCGGCTCCGCGTGCGCGAAGCTTGCCGCGCCCGTCCGCACGCGCGCAGCGCTCGCCACCTTCGGGCTGGCGACTCCGCGCGCTCGTGCGCTGGCGTGGAGCGCTGCCGTCGCCGCCGAGGCGCTGCTCGGGATCGGCGTCGCGGTCGGGCTGAGCGCGGCCGCCTACGCGGCAGCCGGCCTGATGCTCGCATTCGCCGCCCTGCTCGCCCGCGCCCTGCGCAGCGGCAAGGCCGGTCAGCTCTGCGGCTGCCTCGGAGCGCGCTCGCGCGTCACGCGCGCCGCTCTCGCGCGCACGCTCACGCTCGCCGCTGCCTTCGCGTTGCTGCCGTCCATCCCGGCCGCCGACCCCTCCACCGACGTGTGGCTCGCGATCGGGCTCGGCATCGCGCTCGCGGCAGCGGCCGTCCTCGCGGTCCTGCTGCTTGCGCTCGCGCGGGAGGTCGGCGAGCTGCGGCTCGCGCTGCCGCCCCAGCTCCCGCTGGAAATCGACGGGGAGGGGCCGGCTCGCGGCTCGCGTGTGTCTGTCATCGACCGCTTCGCGCCGGAGCCGTCGGCGCGCTTCGCGCTCGCCGTCTTCTCCTCCGATGGCTGCCCGATGTGCCAGGCGCTGGTGCCGGCCGTCACCGCCCTGCAGCGCGACCCGCTGCTTGCCGTCGAGACCTTCGACGAGCGCGACGACGCCGACGTGTGGCGCGCGCTCGCGATCCCCGGCAGCCCGTACGCGCTCGTGCTCGCGCTCGACGGGACCGTCCTCGCGCAGGGCACCTACAACAGCGCGCGTCAGCTGGAGGCGCTCGTCGCGACGGGCGAAGCGCGGGAGCGGGAGCCGGCACATGCGTGAGCAGGGGCGTACGGCCGGGCGCGGCGTGGATGACGAGCGGGGCGCGAGCGCGGGACGCTCGCGAGGCGGTGACCGCCGCCGCCTCAGCGACGCGCTCGCGGCCGACACCGACCGGCGCGGCTTCCTCGCGCGCGCGAGCGCGTGGCTGCTCGCCACCGCCACCGGCACGGCGGCACTCGCGGCGGGCGAGGACGACGCAGACGCCTACCACTACTGCGGCCACATCTATACGACGGGCTCCTGCCCTCACCCGACCGGGATCCCCCGCGTCGACGTCCACGGCTACCCGCTGCGCGCACGCGACGGCCACCCGGTCGACGATCTCGGCCGTCCCGTCGACCGCCGCGGCCGTCCGCTCGACGAGCAGGGCCGGCGCCTCGCCGGCCCGGATGGTCGCCCGCTGCCGCCCGCTCCGCGCACGCGCGTCTGCCAGGAGGGCATCCCCGAGCGGTACGGCTTTCCGGTGCGCGTCGACGGCTCGTGGTACCGCTGCTGCGGCGGCAAGGTGCGCCGCCTGATGGACTGCTGCGCCTACAGCCGGACGCGCATCAACGGCGACGCCGCGCTCACCGGCTACTGCTACGCCGGCCGCAAGGTCTTCTGCGTCATGTACTTCCAGACCCAGGTGCCGTGCTGAGCGCATGAGCGCGACCGCCGTGATCCTCCTCACCACCGCGTTCGTCGCCGGCGTCACCGGCGCGTGGTCGCCGTGCGGCTTCTCGATGGTCGAGACGCTCGGCAGCCGCCGCGCCGACGCCGGCGGTCGCGTCGTCGCGACGAGCTGCGCGACGTTCGCGCTCGGCGCGCTCGCGGGCGGAGCGATCACCTTCACCGCGCTCGCGGCGCTCGGCTCCGCGCTCGGTGGCGCGGGCGGCGAAGCGGGCGCGATCGTCGCTGGGACGGTCGCGCTGTCGTGTGCGCTCGGCGAGCTGCTCGGCGTGCGGATCGTCCCGCAGATCCGCCGGCAGGTGCCCGAGCCGTGGCGCCGCACGCTGCCGCTGCCGCTCGCCGCCGGCCTCTACGGCGTCCTGCTCGGCCTCGGCTTCACGACGTTCGTGCTCACGCTCGCGGTGTGGGCGCTCGCGGGCATCGCCGTCGCGCTCGGAGACCCGGGACTCGGCCTCGCCATCGGCCTCGGCTTCGGCGCAGGCCGCGCGCTGCCCGTGGTCGCCCTCGCGCCGTTCGGAGGCGGCTCGCTGCACGCCGCGATGGCCG
>Ga0126310_10000301_pt1 | contig 15832 bp, 15 predicted proteins | sample Plot60_FD_92540 | JGI IMG/M metagenome (GOLD analysis project Ga0126310, IMG submission 92540) | Serpentine soil microbial communities from UC McLaughlin Reserve, CA, USA - Plot60 | ecosystem: Environmental > Terrestrial > Soil > Grasslands | place: USA: UC McLaughlin Reserve, Lake County... | reverse complement strand
TTCTCCTTCTCCTATATTCTTGTGCTTCAATGATGAGGATGAAGAGGAAGAATGAGCTGTCATTATGTATTGATTACCAAAATAGGTAGACGATAAATACAGGAACAGCAGAAAAGCAGTCAAGTAAATATTGTTAGTTTTCTATATAGTAACAAACTAGCACACATTATCAATATAATGATAATATTTTCTGAAAATGTTAATAAGAATTAATTGTCAAGGTTTGATAACTATTTCTCTAATACTCTAGTATAAGATTAATAGATACGTGTAGTAACAAATAATGTGTCTATGCGAAGATATAATGTTTACTTTGACTTAACACAGTTACAACAGTACTCAAAGTATTCTGACACCCATCCTGACAATATCTTAATTATGAGTCACATTATATTCCGTTTCTGTAACCACGATCTGGTCCGTAACGTTTCAAAAATGAGAATTCGCGTTAGTACAAGCGATTAGGTATAGTCAAAGATATACTTCCTTAGTTTCATTGCTTCTTGTTGTTATTTTTAGATCATGTTTTAATAATTATTCATATATCAAAAAGATATTAAACCGCACGACATATTGCAAAAACAAACAAAAGAAAACAAAATCTTCTCATTGTTAACAACAGAGAGTTGATGAATTTGATTAGGTTTTTATTTCTTTATGCTCTATTATAAAATAGCTAAGTGAGGATATTTCAATACACAGAAAAAAAGTCTAGCTCCCTTCCCCATGAAGATCTAAGAGGCGAAATCCTCTAGGGAAACTATATTCACCAGGAAAGTTAGATGATATGTCGAAACAGTTGCCCTGCTGTTTGATCCTGTGTATTGATCATCCTACTTATGCTATGTCTAATCGAAGAATATTGATGAATTGGAATTGCTTACTAATCTCATGGAAGTTTATCGTGCAAGGAAGTTTTCAAACTATGGTAGCTACATTTTGAGAGTCACACTGCCAAAAGCGTGCATGATTTCGCAAAGATAATTAAGATATAATATAAACCTAAAAATCGGCCATGAATGAAAATAAATACATGTTATGCTGGTATAGATTTGTTTTTTTATATAATATATAAATTTTCTAGTTATTTTTGAGACAGTTACATTTATGTTATTTCGATTACTATTACTTATGGGGGATTTTTTTGGTACAAAACAGTTTTCCTATGAGAGAATGGCATGTTAAACACATGGAAAAGACAATAATCAAGTTTGTGACGGGACTGTCTGTTAATGCCAGTATATGGGAGAAAAGGCAGAATAAACGCTATGGCACATTAAACAACGTTTGTAAACAGATAGGTTATGACATAAAACATGGTGTTACAACTGAGCAAGTCCTTTTGCTTTTGCAGAAAATAAGAAATGATTCCTCTTTTTCTAATCTTCAAAAAAACGATGACTCTATGCAAAGATTAAACGAATTGGATAAACACTTTCTGCCATCAAAACAACAAATCAGCTATGCTATTGGGGATAGCGTTCCCATCTAGTAAACGTTGGATTGATCGGTATGATGACAATATTTACTTAGATAATGAGCTTAGAAAGCTAGTGATGAAAACACTTTTGAATCAGTTGCGATTATTCTAAATATCGCGATTAGCTCAGTCAGATTTGATACAACGCTAGCATTATGCAAGAATATTACAGCGATTTGTTTGTTTATCCTTTCTTACGGGATCAAATTATATTAAGCTACAACTTCCTTGAGTCTAAAATTTGCACGGTCTCTTAAAAATTTGCTTATCTTTCTCGATGACTGCGATTTTAAGACCATCATTGTATACCGCATTTGCCACATCCAGGCCCGAACCGCTTCCAATTACAATAAGATCAAATGTGTTTGTATTAGACACTCAAATAAATTGTATAATTCACAACCTTTATTTATTTTCAGTGATTGAAATGTGTCAGTGGATCTGCCATTATGCACGTAACAAAAAATTCCACTATTCATTCTCATTTTCGTTATGCACACAGTATAATAATTGCTGGCTGTTATATTGCAACGCGTGTAAATACATTCGTGATACGTTATGCACACAGTATAATAATTGCTGGCTGTTATATTGCAACGCGTGTAAATACATTCGTGATACTGTATGAGACCAAGCCATCAAATTTCGTCTCATATAATGTTAATGATTGTTAGTAAAAAATTTATAGTTGTCATTGAGTTCTAAGCCGTGTCCAAAGAAAATGGTGGCTCTTCTTCATCATCAGATTCTTGGAAATCTTTTGTAACTGGCGCAAATATATTCCTACAAGAAACAAATGAGCATGTGCTTCAAGGTCTAAACCCTGGTGGAATTTATCAGGCAATATGGTGTAGAGACGCAGCATATATCTTAAAGGATTGGTTTCTCTCTGGAAATGTTGATGGAGTAATGCAACACATATACCAGATTTGGTCGCATCAAATAGAACCTGATAAAGAGAAGGTAGTATATGGTCGAGGCTCTCCACAGATGAAATTTTCAGCAGAGGTAGCAGTAAAAGAGAAAGAAAAGGAATTTCAAGGAGCTCTTCCTACAACCATATATCAAGCTGGTTTCTCCGAAGTATATGGACTAAATCCTGATATCGATTCTACCGCATTGATAATTTCTACAACTTCTTGGATTTTGGCCAGAGCTATTAAACAGCAACATGATGACACTTTTTCCTCCTCTTCTTCTACATTATCGTCATCCGAAACTTCAACTGTAATCGCCTCAGAGCATTCCGCGGATTACGTTTCAGCGCTATTATCAAAAGTGGGGATAACAGACCCTCAAAAAGTAGCTGAATTTGTGGTACCCCGTATGCTCAAAGCTATAGAACATCTGAAAAGCCGTGATATTGATAACGATGGTTTGTTGGAGCAAAGCCATAATGAAGACTGGATGGATACTGCATTAAGAGCAGGCAAAGTAGTTTACAGTCAAGGTTGTTGGCTACTTGCTTTAAGCGATCTGTCTTCGCTACTATCTAAACTTGGCAGAAGAAAAGAATCTGACAGGTTAATTCGCTTGGCGGACAAAACAATATTTGGAGTGGAGCAAAAATTATGGTCGGAGCAGGATGGCTGCTATATCGATATCCAAGAATCCCATAACTCTGATATCTATAGAATACTTACACAAGATATATCTTTTTACTTGATAGGAATTTCACAGAATACTATCAATGATAGTCTCGGAGTTCATCAGAGTCGTCGTGTTATCAATAAACAGATCATAGAAGATCAAGAACAAAAGCAAATGCAAGACGAAGAAGAAAAGTTGATTCATCCGTCTGTCCATAAAAGAGCGATTAGTGCACTTGACGCTATCAGGAATAGAGCGTGGAAGGAGAAATGGCCACTCGTAACAGAAACTGAGCTAAAAAGAACTGGACCATGGGTTTTAAAACCGTACCAATATCACAACCATACTTTTTGGCCTTGGACGACAGGAATAGAGATGTTGGCTAGAAGTAGGTTTAACAAAGTTGACGAATGTGAAATTTTACTTGCAAAGCTTGCTTCAGAAGGGCATCCGAATTTACAAGCTTTCTATGAATGGATAAATCCTATTACTGATCAGGGTTCAGGAGCTTATCCATTTAGAACAGGAATAACGGCTATAAGAATAGCAATTGCAGATATTCTCGAGAAAATCAACAGCGAATCCTCTTTTCACACTTTTAAGCAGTAGCCACAAAGACGAGGAAAACAGCTTTTTATGCAATCTACTTGGTGAAGAATTAAAGTAATGGCGACATATATTCATAAATTAGACAATAATATTATATTAATTTAGTGAAAGACCGCTGATTAGGAATATGAGTCGATGCGTATGTTTTATCATTGATTGATCCTCTTTGGAAGCGAATGTATTATTAGTTTCTTTTCCGCTATTATTTTGCCTGAATGGAAATAAATCAAAATCTTCTTAATATTGTAACTGCATTAATATTGCTTATCTTGATAGTTGGGATTTCATTTTATTGGTCAACTTTGTATCCAAACCCAATTGCTCAAAAAATTAAGAGGCAGATGGATTTTCGTGATGCATTGCTCAGATCATTTCAACAGTCGCACCCTAACTTTAAAGATTGTAATTGGCAAGGACCAGATATCGTATGTAAGTCAGAATGATGTTGTAGTCAATGTCATTTCATAGTAAGGTTAACTGCTTGAAATGCTTGATTGACTAGGTTGCCAATATGTTTTGGAAAGAACCCGCAATGACGACGCCCTAAAGAATTTTATTAGATGAACTTTTAGCCATATCGCATGTCTTATCCATTCATGCTGAAAAAATGACAAAAATGGTTGGTGTAACTGTAGATATGCACATCTGAATCACATAGTCTATAATTTTTTAGTTCTGTGATCTATAATGATTCAATACACAACTTTTGCTCAATTTGTTACTGACTGAATATAATGCCCATACTAAAAGAGCTATAGAGATAAGCGTAGAGGAGTCTGATAATTGGAAAGAAATATTGATGTTGTTACCCCTATTCCACCAAAAGTGGAAACAAGAAGAAACGCAACTGATGAGCAACTAACGCATATGTTTGAAATCATGCTTAAAGTGGAACCTGAAATCAGCGAGCCAATGGTTTCTTTCAAATTTTCTGAATACTTCAATACATACACATTCATACTTACAACAATCCCCATGAGTATTGCAGATGTTGTCGAAAGGATAAACCCTAATGCTGCATCATCGGGTAGATAAAATATGAAAATCGGCGAGAAAAAGAGCAATTGATCGAAGACATTAACGATAATCCAGAATATTCCCGCCAAAGCTATTGCTATAGCTACATAAATCCATTTTGAAAATACTAATTGAATGATACTCTCGGCATAATGATTTTCTTTATTTTTGAGATTGCCCTATTTGTCAATGCTAAGTATAGTTCCTCTACACTTATTATCTAAGCTTCTTATCTACTAATGCCTTAAATGCACCGAAGGGTTGAGCTCCCTTTATTATTTCTGCATTCGAACCGTCACTAGTTACAATTATAAAATTCGGCGTATCGTGAATCTGTAGCAGCTTTCAATTTCATCTTTGTACATTATAATCTTTGTTTTGAAAAGATATTACCATAGTTAGTGAATACGAGAAATGTGTAAAATTGACATCATATTTCTGCTATGAGATCCAATTCAACAGACCTATCAAAAGCAAGGCTATTCACACCTGCTGATACTCTGGTGTGTGGCATCAGACTCATGATATCTGTTAAATATCTATTGATCTTTATTATTGCATATGTCGTCTTCATCTTCTTCTCCATCAGAAGAAACTGAATTAACAGACACAGCATACGATATCTTAAAGGTTCTAGGCAAGGATGCGGACTTTATTTATGATACAATCGAGACCTATATCAGAGATGCGCAAAAAGCCAATAAGACAAAAGTAGTAGAAATATGGCAAACAATCAAAAAAGACAGAAAAAGACATATGCATATGCTTAAAGAAGCCTTAGAGGAAGAAATTCATGGATAGCAAGAAAAGTAGTCAATCAAAAGACAACTAACGGTATCGCTCACTTGGGAGCCAATATTTTTTCTTTTTATGCTTGAAATGATTCCATCATGTGCTTAACTGTCAGAAACTGGATAGAAAATTTGCCTACTCCAATTAATTATTAATGTTAGAATTATTCATGACTAAAAAAATGGGTCGCCCCCAAAGAAGCTATCTCCACCGCCTTTGTGATTTTTGTGCCCTTTTGAACTGTTCTGCTTCTTTCCATTGCTGTCGTCGTCTTTATGGTTATTTAATTTAGAGTCATATTTTGATGGGGATTTGCTATCATTCTTATCATGACTATGTGATTTGGCATCTGAATTATTCTTCTTCACCGTAGAGCTATGGTGATTGTTATCAGAATTGCGCTTATCTTTCGAATCGCTGTTGCTTCTGCTATGATCTGGTTTAGCAGTACTCTTCTTCATTGTCAAACTGTTGTCCGAAATATCCCCATGATAACCGAGATATACTATCTTACCTGGCGTCACTGCTGGAAAAGTTGAAGTGAAGGTATGATTTAGCATCGCTGTGTTATTGCTTGTTGTTAATAGTAGTTGAGGTTGTGGCTGTTGTAGTTGTTCTCGTTGACTTGTCTGTGGTGCTATAGTTGGGGTTGCAGATAACGGCCTGCTGTTAGAACCGTTAATTGGAGTTATTGTAGACCCTTTTGCTAAATTATTACTGTTATTATTTGTATTTGTTATTTGCTGTTGTTTTGGAGGCGGAGCAGCCATACTGGTAATCGAAGTTGGTTTTATTGTTGAAGATATCGATGACGATACAGCCGATGTCGGTGGCGTTGATGGTAATGAAGGCTTTACTGTTTTTGGAATGCCGCATACATTCGATTCAGTTGTGTTGACTACCTTAAGACTAGGGTTACTAGGATCACACATTTTTGCCTTGAGTTCGGATGATAGAGTGCTAGGACCACTAGATGATGAGGATATTTGTTGCGCATAGACATTAGCATGACTCCAAATAGCAGAAAGCAATATACTGACTAGAATTGAGAAAAATGCAAGAGTCAAGCTTATGTGATTCATCTTAAACATTCAACTATGTATAGTGATATTATTATATATCTAATTTTTAATTGTTTATATAGATATAAATACTAGAAAAAGAATAGTGATAGACTATCTTCATTTCTGCTGCCGAAAATATTGTTTAGATAGATTGAGGAAAAAGCTGACACAATTCAGTATACCTCTGATGACCTAACCCACAATAATCCTAGGGTATGTAAATTTATTCTACTAACTACTACTCTTGTATTGTTACTGTTTGTTGGAACATTCTTTTGTACATGTGAAGTCAAGATACATATGATCCTCAGGCGGATATTTTTTTTGACTAACGCACGGACAGCGCATCACACATTCAATTACATGCATTTCTTAGTCTTCGACCAGAACCAATTCACCATCTGCACGTAGGACCATACATGTAAGAAGCCAAATAACAAGTCATACTACTAGTATCGCAAATATGAATTCGTCATATGCATATGTACAATATCTTTGTTTTAAACATCTCTGCACTTATTTAGTTTTACAAGCATTACTATTACTTTCAGCATAATCGATTCTGACAAAACCATTTCAAGTATCTGAAAAATAGGAATGAGAAAAAATAGTTTTTCATTTTCCATGTTTCTAAATTTGTATTACATAAAAACGAGAACTATGACAAAGATTGATTCATTATTCTTTTATCATATGCCTCGATTATTCTCTGTATACCCTGTTCTTCTTCCTTTACTGCGTCAATAAATTCGTCTAACAAGCTATATTCTTTCACAATAGTTACCTTATCAAAAAAATCTTGATCATGTGATCTTTCAAGTTCTCTGACCTCGGAAATAGGTGATCCATCATATGCAGACTTGATCAGGTGTTTCTGAATCAGCAATCTATCATAGCGACTGGCTGCAAAATAGCGTCTAAACAGATTCAACCTCTCTTTCTTACCAATTCTTTCCAGTTTCTCTTTATCCGGTAATTTAAAATTGATCACCTTGTTAACGGATCATACACGACATAGTCTAATATAAATACGGATATGCGGACACACATTTTGCTTCAGAAAACCAATCAAAATTGTGCCAAGACTAGAGATTTCCATTAACTGGAACAGTTGATGAAGTATGAAAGATATTCAAAAAATAAAAGAGACTGGTATAGATCCAAGTGTTTGGATATAACTCTATACAGTATCGTATAGTAGTAACGCCATACGCTAAAAGCATATTCAGCATCTTATTGGAGTCAATATCATTGTACGAATTCTTTAGCATACCTGCTGTATGTGCATGCATATCGAAAAGTCCAGGTATGATATACTTGCCAGTAAGGTTTAGAATATTTATACTCCGGTGTGGATAATACTCGTTGTATTTGATATCGTTGGGCGTACATCAACAATTTTGTTACCCTGAACAATTACTATTGTGTGAGGTTTCGGTGAGCCCCCAGTGCCATCAATCAGTGTCGCTCATGATAATATTACTACACCATTACCGTCCAATTTGCGGTACAAAATTGAATGATCACTTGTAGTACCATTATTTTTGTTGTTACTGGCATAAGAGACAGCAGTATCTAATGCCATCACTGTTTTTGGCATCTCTGTACCGCATAGAAGATTAAAAAGCAGCAAAGACAAGAACGATAATGACGAAGTAACGATAAATAATGGGGTTGAATTTTTAGAACCATTTTTCATTATGCCATATATTCACCAACAAGATTGGTTGTCACATCATCTCCAAGTTCGTTTGTTTTGATCTGTGATACCTCTAAAGCTAATGAGTTATATGTTATATTAATAATTGTAGTCAGAGACCGACCATGTGATATTGCACTGATGGCATCTGTATTATTAACAGGTTTAATATACTGTTCATAGTTATAAGGGGTCCCACTAATTAAGATATATGTTGTATTCCTAACTATACATTTTGATATAGGTAATTAGAACATAATTGCTGGGTAGACCATCATAGATATTATAATTAGATTAAACTAATTAATTACGAACAGTGGTAAGAGAGTAAGTCGAGTATCAAGATGGTAAAAAAGACCAATAGAAATGAGTTTTCAAGTGCATTCATAATTCCATATTATGCCAATGAATATGAACAACGAGGTAGAAAAAAGCTATTAATTGCTGATACAATTGAAGGATTGTTTTTACAAACTGATGAAGATTGGTCTGCAATTATTATAGTTGATATGCCTCCCAGTATAGAGACAAATGAATATCTAAATACTTTAAAGCAAAAATACTATCCGAAAATTGATGTTATCTTATTGGAGCAAAATGTAGGTCAAGGAGTATGTAGAAATTTAGGCGTGCTAAAGGCATTAGAGCGTGGCCATAGTATAATTCTTTTTAATGATTCAGATGACATATCTCATCCAAGAAGATTAGAAGTTGTTAAAAAAATATTTTTAGAAAATCCTCAAGTTGATGTAGTTTATTCGACATTTGAGGTAATAGATGAAAATAATATATTGACGCCTGTTGAAAAAATTTCTTCACCGATTTTAGAAATCTTGGAATCTCATGTACAATCTCCACTGGAAGGAAGTAATATTTGGATAAAGATGGGCACAGAAACTGGGATTACCAATATTACGTCTTCTACAGCGGTACGTATACAATTAGCGTATCGATGCCCTTTCCCTAACGAAAAGGCGTCAGAAGACTTTCATTCTTGGATAAGGATGTCAGCTCTTGGAGCTTATTTCAAGTATACTCCTTTAATTCCAACCAAGTACAGAATACCAACTTTTATGAAATACCAAGCTTCAAGGACTAGAATAGGTCTGAGCAATTTTAATAAAATAAAGACAAGGGTTGATAGTGACGGTTTTTCCAAGGCAACTGAAATAGCACTTGCGAGAAATATGATAAAGCCTGAAGAAATACCAATGATTAAAGCAAAATTCTACAAAAGATTGGCCAAATCTATGAGTCAGGAAATGGAAAAAGAACTAGCCACTAATCTCTTAAGCAAGGCTGCACAACTAGAATATGAAAGTTTTGTTTACTTTAAGAAATAAGCGAATTTGTTATAACTATCACTAAACCTTTTATTGTTCTAAGATGAAATAATCCATAGCAATTCATAAACTATACTCATAGTAAGCAGAAATTTTATAAAAAGTACATTCTAGCATAGTCTAGATTCTATTTGTAGCCGCTAATGGAATATGGTGTCAGTTATTATATCAACTATCTCTTCTTAGCTGTTTGGGATATGACAATTTTCGATTAGCATTCACATAGTCAATCATTTTTCTAATGTTCTTTCTATGACCTCATGACCAGTCATTTTTTTATGATCCTCTGCCATGTCTTTCTCTATGAAGTCTTTATCACACGACAAGCAATGATACGAGTGTTTCATATATATCTATAGATCATTAATACAGGACATAATATTAAAGAAGTTTTATCACGTTTTAATGAAATCCAAAATAACGGCAAGCTAATACTATAATTAACTGTATATTTAGTTTGTATGTTTTGCAACACAACACAAACCTTGTAATTAAATCTGATTTATGATAATGACTTTCATTTGAGTATTTCGACCTACACAAAGTGGCAGAGGCGAGATACTGGTCTAACAGTTAGGATAGCACTTAGTTTTGCCATCCTTGCATACTTTATATAGTATTCGTATGCCCAGAAGATATATTAACGATATTATCATTGGTGGTTATACTAGCTCTTATGGCTAACTAGGTCGATTTCAAAGTTAAATTTTTTGATTATTGGTTTTAATATCCTGTGGCAAGTTGTCTGACTGTCAATATGTTTAAATATATTTAAACTAGATTCACAGAGAATCTGAGGTATCTATCGTGTATGTAAACGAGCAGATATAGTAAATAAGACAGATAGTCTTTTAAATATAATAGTAATTCAATTGTTTAGATGATTAAAGCTGAGAGTAATGTTCAGATAAAGAAGGTTAATACTGAAACTATTACCTTTAGGCTTCCATCAAACCTTATAGATGGATTACGAAAAGAAGCCGAATCAGACAAAATAAGCCTTAATTCGCTCGTGACAAAGATATTCGCAAACCATATTCAATGGGAAAAGTATGAAAGGAAGGTTGGGCTATTGCCCATGACAAGAACTTTCTTAAAAGAGGTACTAAATCAGCTTTCTGAAGAGCAGATAGCAACTCTTGCTCAAAGAACTGAGAAAGAAACATTCAAGAATATACTGACGTTCATGAGAGAAAGTCATAGCATTGAGGATTTCATTTACATTTTGCGGACTTGGCTAAATGTATCGTGGATGCAGCATAATATAGAGGAAAGAGATGGTTACTACCGCTTTCATATTCAACATGACCTTGGTATTAAATGGTCAATTTATGTCAAAATACTTGTATCAGAACTTTCGGAAGATATCCTTAATAAAAAAGTGCAGGTAAAAATTAGCTCCTCTACGATATCTTTAGTTTTCCAAGAATAAGGTTTATTCTTTATTAGGTGACGTTGGCCCGTAGAATGAGGTTAAGAAATTTTTCTAGATATGGTAATCATGTTATTGTTAATTTTTAATTCTGATTTTCCTACTCTGAAAATTATATACAATATTGCCAATCATCTCAAATTCTATTGCTAGGTTATTGAAGGATCGACATTATTGACTGCAGGCAATATCAGAGTACAAACTTTACTCGGTCATTAGCTATGTCAAATGATATATTTTCAATATATCCTATTGTACTGCTCAAAATGGAATTTGCACTTCGATAAAATGCATTATAAATTAGACACAAATTGTATTCTCTTCTTGTAACAGCTGAATTATGTTTAGTCTGTCTCAAATAGTCATCATTTTTTGCTTGTCTTCTTTATATGCAATTTTTTACTCAATATGAATGATTCTAGATTTAACTGATACATATATACCCTTAACATTAAGTAAAGCATATTTTAAATCTGATCCCTCGTATCTGCTGGTATCTTAATGCATTTTGAAGGCTTCAAAATGGCGAAATACCTTCATCTTCTTTACGAATCTCATCAAGATACTTTGAATGTCTGGATCCGTCATCATATATCTGAGCCACCTTCAAATAAGTTACATTGGGATCATCTGGAACCTGGTGTGTAGTAGTAGTTGCCAACACATCCACATTCACTGGTGAAATACTAGGGAGTAATTGCTGAATAATCCTTGGTACATCTTCTCTATTTTCATCTATATTATAATAAATGTTGAGTGCAAAAAATCTGGAACCTATGTTTCCGAGTTCGATTATTGTTGGCTTTGAATTTTCTTTGGAGAGTTCCTGTGCAGATATTATGGACATTATTTTATTATAATTTAGTTCTATGTCTTCGGCCAATTTTTCTTTATCTGCAGGCGTAAATGGTTTTTTTAATTTTTGAGTAGTCTCAAGAAAAGCCTGGTCCAATCTAACTAACATGTTGTTTAATAAGAGAATCTTTAGAATATAGACATTATCATTTAATGGGTATATCAAGGTTTTATATTTGATATCGTTTATTTTATGATGATATAACCGATCGAATTAATTGAAAAATTTAGTTGTTGATAATGAAATATTGACTGACTACTTGTGCCTGAACTACAAGACATTAAAGTCAATAGATTATAAATTCACATGCGATGTTACGGAAAATAGGCGCAATATTTATTTGCAGGTTTTTATTCCACAGGATAGGGTCTATACTATCTCAAAAGCCCTTATGGCGCCCGTCCCCATTGAAAGTATACGGTGCCACCTTTGCACGATGAATATACGGATACTTGCGGATCTTTCATTGAACTCCAAACCTCCATTTCACCCAATGTCTTTTCTATTTCTTTTTGAGTAGAATTGTCAGAGGACATCAAATTTATTATCTCTTCTTTTGAATATGACCTCGATGAATTATTTCTGAGTATGTTTTCTATTTCCTTCTGAATGTCTTGTTTTTTATTATTCTTTGACATGTTAAATGTTATTAACTATACGCATAAAGATATATTAACTTGACTATATACATGACATATAGGAGATATGTATGTTATGTATGCTATACGCATTCATGCACATAGACATAAATGAAATAACCTAATGCCCAAGCCGATAAATAGTAACAAGTTCCAAGATATTCTAAATAAATACAAGGCTAATGGTCTAACAAAGGTTTCAGAGTTTTTAGATAGCATTGCGATGAGATCGGAGCGTAGTGCGCTTGCTTATTCATTTGCACTTGAGCATTTCAACAGGTTTGTCCAACATCGCTATAGCAGCAGTAGCAGCAGTAATGGTGGTACTAACGAGAAATACAATGCTCAAATCATATTAGAGCCACTAAAGCGACAAGAAATTGATGTATATGCACTGCTGAATAATTACATATCTTATCTACGAAACGATACAATCAACGGTCATGACCTATCTGCACAAAGTATAAAGCTCTATGTTAGTGCTCTGAGGTCATATCTAGCGTTTTATGACATCGAATTAACAAATACAAAGTTTAAGAACAAAATAAAAATGCCGCGTATATATCATGAAGACGAGGAGGCCATTGACGCCAATGATATCAGAGATATTTTGAATCACTGCAATAATCGAAGGTTAAAAGCATATCTTTTTGTTTTGGCATCAGGTGGAATGCGTTCAGTTGAGGCTCTCGCAATTAGGTTACGTGACTTTGATTTTAGTACCAATCCTACTCAGGTGCGTGTTAGAAAAGAATACGCCAAGACAGGAAGAGAAAGGCGTATCTTCATTTCTGACGAAGCAACCAAATATGTAAAGCAGTGGATTAATTGGAAATATAGAGATAGGAATGCAGAGCACAAATATCTAAAGAACAGAATAAGAAATGAAGATGACTTGGTTTTTGCAATTTCAAACACCAATAACCCGCGTGGATTGTATTTCAAAGTACTAGTTGAATTTCAAAAGGTACTACAAGCTGCTAATTTAACATCACGTAAGGAAGATGGGGTTTACAAAAGACGCAAGGTTACATTTCATTCATTCAGACGATTTGTGAAAACTACAATTGCAAACCAGTCAAGCAGCGACTTTAGCGAGTGGTTCCTTGGACATAATAAGAGCAGCTATTACACCAATAAATCTGATGAATTAAGAAGAATCTACAAAGAAAATTGCATGAAGTATCTTACATTCTTAGACTATCCAACTGTGGAAGCAGTAGGCACTAGCTATGCAGCTAGACTACAGGAAAAAGACAATGAAATTGAAGCGTTAAAGCGACGCGACACAGATAATTCCGAGCGCATAGTCAAACTAGAGATGGAATTGAAGGGTTTGTATGATATGCTTAAACCATTGGATGCATTGCGGGAGCAGATCAGGGAACTTAACGAGAAGCTTGGCGTAGACGATCCCTCTGACATGAGCCGAGATATAGAGCTTTACAAGCGTGTAAATCGGGATTTAGACGCAGATACAATCGAGCAAGTAAAAAAAATGGAAGAATACAGAAAGGAAGATGAAGAGGCGGAAAGAAAAAGCAGCAGAAGAAGTTAACATGTCTTTTTTGGTTATAATTAACAATTAATTATATGTTTTTATATTCTGGCCTGTTATACATACAGGTGATACATGTCTAACAACAAATACGTGAATATAGTGATAGACAAAAACAACTATGAAGACCTCAGAATTTTGGGCCAGGTACCTGAAAGCTTTAACGATGTAATTGGACGTTTATTAAAAGAAAAGCAGCCTGTCATTCAAGCGATAAGAGCAGCCAAAATAAAAAGCAGCAAGAGCGGTTACTAAAGGCAGGAACGTGACAACAAAACTGGAGATTATAGAAAGCAAATTGAATCATTATAACAACAACACTATCAGCACAGCCACAGAATTCAAGGGCCAAGTAAAGAAGATACATACCATTTCAAACAATCGGTTTTTTATCATTGACGAGGACATGGCAAAACATCTTGGCTTAAGACAACATGATAGTAGTTATGTGCAGCAGATTAAAATCAATTGCCCCATATAGCAGTTTCATAAAGGAATTATTTGAAATGATCACGGAGCTTCAAAGCCAATCACAACAGGAAACCGAAACTAATGATGGTAGCAGTATTACTAATACCACTACTTCAGAAAGACACGAGGAGGTTCAAAGTACACAATGATCACAAAAGATGGACTGGCCAGGAGACCAAGCCTAGCCAGCGAACACAGACACATGACCACAGCATCAGGCGACGATTACTATGATCATAGAAATAGGGAACGATAAAGATAGCCTTAAACCTTTTTCCTCACATTCCCAAGATGCGGCAGAAAACGAGGATTTTGTAGGCGGGGGTGTTGCTGAGGCCGCAGTTGGGGACAAAAATAATGACCAGATAAACACTTGTAAAATCTGCGCTGAAAATGGATTTCCACGTGAACCCACAGTTATAGAGAAGGTGCCTGGTCGCATGTTAGCAGATGGAACTAATCAAACAAAATCATACCATGTATTAGACTATGTAACCAGTCAAGAACAAGAGCACAAGGATCTCTGGAGAGATTTAGCTCCTAAACTCTGGCAGCAAGCGCAAGCAGTGGAGGGTGTGTAAAATAAAAATGGCAAACGAAGGAAAAGACGACTATCTACCAGATCCGAAAAAGGAAGAAATGTTTGAAGAACTTAGTCGACGTTATGAAAAGGAAAAGCAGAATAGGGAAAAACATATCGTTGAGTTAGAACTAACACCAGAATTAGAACAAACTGGAATAGTAGAACGCTTCGCTTTCTATGCAGAGACTAATGCTATACATGTTTTGCTAAGTCATCATTATACTCGCAAAACTATTGTCTTTTCATTATACAAAAAAAATTGGAATAAGACCCATAATATTTTTGAGAAACTGCTAAAGCAGAAAGGTATTAGCAAAGAGCATATTTTGCAGCTATCAGAGGTTTTAGATAACAACTATAATACAATTTTAAGTCTAGATAGTAGTCTAAATGCAGATTTGGACAGCAGTGATAAAATACATCATCAACAACAGCAGAAGGAGACTTCGATAATAGTAGCAGCTGAAGCATTATTAGCAGAAAATGACGAACAAGAACAACAAGAACAACAAGTAATAACAGATCCATCAAAAGATTTAGATCCGTATATTCCAGATCGGGATTATGTAGAAAATGTAATCAAAACAGCCAAAAAGACAGTAAAGCAGGAAGATGTTCTTGTAAGACAAATTGTGTATACTGGCCTTAGTGCGTATACAAACGACCCAATAAATTTAGGAATAATTGCACCTACAAGTGA
>Ga0126310_10000300_pt1 | contig 15838 bp, 14 predicted proteins | sample Plot60_FD_92540 | JGI IMG/M metagenome (GOLD analysis project Ga0126310, IMG submission 92540) | Serpentine soil microbial communities from UC McLaughlin Reserve, CA, USA - Plot60 | ecosystem: Environmental > Terrestrial > Soil > Grasslands | place: USA: UC McLaughlin Reserve, Lake County... | reverse complement strand
AAGAAGGCGGCGCGGCGGATGGACCGCTTCGCCCAACTCGGCATCGCCGCAGGGATCGAGGCCGCCGAGAGCGCGGGTATAGTAGACCTGATCCGCGAGAGGCCAGAGCGGGTCGCCATCGTTATAGGCAGCGGAATCGGCGGCCTCTCGACGTGGGAGCGCGAGTACAAGGTCCTGAACGAGCGGGGACCGGCTAGGGTGAGCCCTTTCCTTATTACGACGATGGTCCCCAACATGGCCGCGGGCCAGCTCGCGATCATGCTCGGCGCGACGGGGCCGAGCCAGTGCCCGGTTCTTGCCTGCGCTACGGGCGCCGAGGCCATAGCTGAGGGGCTCGAGCTGATCCGGCGCGGCGACGCTGACGTTGCGCTGGTCGGCTCCGCGGAAGCCCCGATCACCCCGCTCTCCATGGCCGGCTTCTGCGCGATCCGGGCAGTAAGCCGCCGCAACGACGAACCTCACAGGGCGAGCCGCCCCTTCGACGCTGCCCGCGACGGTTTCGTGATGAGCGAGGGTGCGGGGGCACTGGTCCTTGAGAGCCCCGAACACGCGGAGCGCCGCGGCGCCCAGCCTATCGCCGCCGTCGCCGGTTACGGCCGCACCACGGATGCCTACCACGTGACCGCCCCAGATGAAGGGGGCCGTGGTGTCGAGCGTGCGATGCACCTCGCTCTCGAAGATGCAGGGCTCACGCCCGGGGATGTCGGACACGTCAACGCTCACGCTACCGCGACCCCCACCGGCGACGGACCCGAGACAAAGGCTATCGCCAGGGTGATGCCGCATACGCTGGTCTCGGGAACCAAGTCAATGACGGGACACTCCTTCGGAGCAGTGGGTGCTACCGAGGGCATCATGTGCGCCCTCGCCATAAAGAACGGGGTAGTTCCTCCTACTATCAACCTCGAGAACCTCGCCGACGACTGCGAAGAATTGAACTACGTGGGAGCCGAGGCGGTAGAGTCCCCGAATCTCAAGGCCGCCATCTCCAACTCGATGGGCTTCGGCGGACACAACGTCGTGGTGGCCTTCTCGAAGGTGTAGAATAGAGAACGAAGTGTCTATAAAGGACCTCATAACTATTCTGCCGGAGCCGCTGCGGCAGCGCTCGCTGACGCACCCCAGCGTCGCGGACCCCTACGACTCGAACGGGCGGCTAGAGTTTCTCGGGGACTCTGCGCTGAACAGCAGGGTTGCGGAGCTTGTCTTCCACGGCTATCCGGAGTTGTTAGAGGGAGACCTCACGCGCATCAGGGCCCACCTCGTTAGGAAGTCCTTTCTGGCCGCCGTGGGGCGGGCCGAGGGGCTCGAGGAGATGATCGAGAGCTCCGTCATAAACGACTCGGTTATCGCGGACACCGTCGAAGCGATAATCGGGGCGGCGTTTTTGATCGACAGGGATCTGGTTCTCAGGACGATAGACGAGATCTTCAACCCCTCCGAGGTGGACACCGACGAGCTGCGCGACTGGAAGACGCTGTTGCAGGAGACCCTCCAGGCCGACGGCTTGAGGCCTACATACCGAGTGATCTCCAAGCAGGGCCCGGCGCACAGGCCTAGCTTCGCCTCAGGGGTCTCCGTGGATGGCCGCGAGGTAGCCACCGGCGAGGGCAGGTCGATAAAGGAGAGCGAGCAGGCCGCCGCCAGGGCTGCACTCGAGATCCTGGGGATCCGCCCGGTCCCGCGCTCGACCGTCGAAGTACACGTCGGCGCATAGCACTTCAGCCGGTCAGCACGCTTCGGCCGCTAGTCTAGGCTTCGCTCTCAGCTGGTCAGCTTGCTCCCGCTCGGCTCGTGTCATGCCGCGCTTTGCGAGACGACTCTGGGCAGAGGCTCTGGCTGGTGCTACGGAGCGGCGAACCCCTCTAAGTAGCTGACAAGCTGACAAGCAACCCGCAGGGTGGCGGGCTGAGAGCGGAGGCTTTAGCCGGAGCGTGCTGACTGGCTGATTTGCTGCGCCTTTCTGCGTGCTTTCGTGGTTAAAGTTGCGTAAAATGCGCTTTCAAGGTGCTCTCGGCGATATACATCAAGGGGTTCAAAACTTTCGCCAGGCCGGTAAGGATGCCGCTCGAGGGGGGCGTCACGGCGATAGTCGGTCCCAACGGCTCGGGAAAGAGCAACATAACGGATGCAGTGCTCTTCGCGCTCGGGGAGCAGAGCCCTGGGGTTCTGCGCGCAGGGGCTATGAGCGAGTTGATCTTCTCAGGCTCAGAGACGATACCGGGCGCGACCGCCGCCGAGGTCACCCTGGTTTTTGACAACGGCTCGGGTGAGATCTCACTGCCCTACAGCGAGGTCTCGGTAACCCGCCGCATATCGCGCGCAGGCGAGACGGAGTACAGGATCAATGGCTCGCGAGCGCGGCTCCAGGATGTCAGGGCCGTCGCTGGCGAGGCCGGAATCGGGCGCCACAGCATCCTCCGCCAGGGGGCAGTGGACGCTATAGTCGCCGGCGGGCCCGCTGCCTGCCGCCTCGCTCTCGAAGAGGCCGCAGGCCTTGGCGTCTTCCGCAGACGGCGGCTCTCCGCGAGCCGTCGCCTGGAGAAGGCGGACGTTCAGCTCGAAAAGAGCCGCCAGCTCGAGACCGAGCTTGCGAACCAGTTACGTAGGATCCAGAGCGAGGCTGCGGCCGCCCGTGAGTACAGGGAGATCGAAGCCCGCTACCGCGAGCTCTCGCTGGCCCACCTCTACCGGGTCGCTACCAAAGAGATAGGTGGGCTCCGGCGCCGGCTCGGGGATGCTGCCTCTCGTGTCGAGGAGCTGAGCGCGCGCGAGGAGGATCTGCGTGGGAAAGAACAGGTGCTCGCGCAGAGGACACAAGGGTTGGAGGATGATCTCAGGAGGGTCGAGCAGCAGCTCGAGAAGTTCGAGGATAGTACAGAGGACTTGAGGACCGAATCGCTCCGCGCCGACAGAGCGCTCTTCCGCCTAGAGGCAGGCCGCGGGCGCGAAGCGGAGCTGCACCGTTCCGTCTCGGGTCTTGAGAAAGAGCTAGAGCGAATATCGCGGGCGCTGGCAGGACTGGAGGAGCGAATCGAAGTGCTCGAAGTAGAGCACGCCGCGAGATCCGAGGAGTCGGCGCGGCTGCGGCGGGTGCTAGCGCACGCCGAGGATCAGCGAGCAGCTGCTGAGAAAGAGAGGTCAAATCTCAAGGCCAGCCTAGAGAGCCTTCGCGCTCGGCTAGCCCGTAGCGCGCCTCCAGGCGAAAGTCGTGCTCCGACCGAGGAGGAGCTCGCGCGGCTCGCTGAGGCGACGAGATACCTCGAACGTTCCTGGGGTAAAGCGATAGTAGCGGGGGCCGAGCGGCTGCGGGGACAGTTGGGGGGCCAGATCGCCCTGGTCGAAGCGCGCGCGGATGAAATCAGCCGCCGCGGTGGCTCACTTGCGGCCGCGACCGGGCGCGCAGAGTCGAGAATAAAGGCGTTGCGCGGGGAGATGCCCGCGCACGCCGGAACCCGGCTCTTCGACGTGATCAGAGCTCGCGCCGGCTACGAGGTGGCCGTGGAGGCCGCCCTTGGCGAGTTCGGCGCCGGGGTGCTTGCACAGAACATAGACGAAGGCATGAGGCTCCTCTCCAGCACCCAGCGCGTTGCGCTCCGTCTCGACGCCAGGAGGGTAGAAGAGGCTCCGCTCCCACCGGGCAAGCCGCTCATAGAGTGTGTGGTGGTCCTCGACGAGCGCTACGCCGAGGCTCTGGAGCGACTGCTAGGCGGCATCTACGTCACCGAGGACCCCGGGAACAACGCACCGGCGAACGGGTACGTCGCCGTCACCCGCGCGGGCCTGCGTCTCACGCGCACGAGCGTCAGCATCAGGCCGGGTGCAGACGGCTTCGCGCGCGAGGCAAGGCTCACAGCCGAGCTCAAACGCCTCGACACCCTCAAGGAGAGACCTGGCGCGATCCTGCACGATCTGAGGGACGAGATCTCCGAGTCTTCGAGCCGCCTCCAGCGGGCAACGGGACTGGCGCAGGAGCTCCTCGATCTCGCGGATCGAACCTCGCGCGCCAGGGCCATCCTTCTGCGAGAGGCCGGCCGCCGCGCAAGGCTGGCCGAAGACTACCGTAATGAGTTCCTCGAGCGGCAGAGGATTGCGGCATCACTAACCCGCGAGACACAGCAGAAGGAGGCAGCGCTCGGCGAAGCCGAGAAGGCCCTGGGCCGCGCAGAGCAGGAGATCAGCGCGGTCGCCGCGGCTGCGGATAGCGCCCGGGCTGCAGCTGCGGAGTCCGAGCGCCGGTTGACCCAGCTGCGGGCGGCCGTCGCCGAGGGCAGAGAGAGGCGGGCGAGGATCTCGCGCCACCTAGACCGCGCAAGCGAGGACACGGGGTCGCATACCCTCACGAGGATCGTCGAGCGCGCAGCGCGCGTCTCGGTGATGTTGGTGTCGGCAGTCAGGGAGCGCCGGAGCGCGATGCGCTCGCTTAGGTCCATGACCACCGAGGCTCACAGGCGCTCCTCTGCAGAGCGCACCTCCCTGGCCCGCCGAACAGCTGACCTCGCAAGAGACCTAGCCCTCGGCCGCGCTGCCACGGTACACCTCTCCGAAGAGCTGCGGCGAGCCGAGTCGGCAGCCGCCGAGGCCGAAGAAGAGATAAGGGCCGAGTGGGGCGCCAGCCTCGAAGTCGCGCGCCGCGAAGCGGAGCGCCACCAGCCAGACACCGACCACGAGCGTGCGCGCCTGGCTCGAAAGCTCAAACGCTTCGGTGACGTCAACTTGCTGGCCCTCTCTCAGGAGAAGGGGCTCCGAGAACGCCACGAGTTCGTCGCCGCCCAGCGCGCCGACGCAGAGGCCGCCGCAGACGAACTTAACCGCATAATACGGTCGATGGACAGAGAGATAGAGTCGCGGTTCTCGGAGACCTTCGAGCGGGTTCGCGGGGCTTTTGCGGAGATGGTGCCGCGGATGATGGAGGGGGCTTCGGGTGTCCTCGACCTCTCTGAGGAGGGGGTTGAGGTCGGGCTGCGGCTCGGGCGGCGAGGGTGGAAGCCGCTACGCGTCCTCTCTGGCGGGGAGCGGGCGTTGCTAGCTCTATCGTTTCTCTTTGGCATCTTCCTCATCAGGGCTGGGGCGTTCTGTGTGCTCGACGAGGCGGAGGCTGCGCTTGACGATCTCAACCTGGCACGCTTCCTCGCTGTGGTAGACTCTCACAGGGCAAACGGCCAGTACCTGCTGGTAACCCACCAGAAACGGACCATGGCCGCGGCTGATGTGCTCTACGGCGTCGTACAGGACGCCTCCGGGGCCACGGCGGTTGTGTCGAAGCGTATCCGAGGGGAGTAGAGAAGACCGGCTATGGCGCGCTCGTGGCGCAGCTTCTTCAAAAAGAGTGAGGAGGAGCCGGAACGAGATTCCGGGTCCAGCGTAGCGACGAAGCCGGAAGGCGACGCCCTTGTCGATGAGGTGTCGCGGAACGAGGTGGAAGCTACGCTCCTCCAGACGCCTGTGGAAGAGAGGCAGGAGTCCGGCGGATGGTTCGGGCGGCTGCGGCAGGGCTTGAGCAGGAGCCGTGAGTCGGTAGTCGGGCAGCTCAACGCGGCCGTTGCGGAGTTCAGGGATGTCGGGGATGAGGAGTTCTGGGAGCGGGTCGAGGAGATCCTCATCGCCTCCGACGTTGGAGTTGCGACCACGGCAAAGCTCGTTCAGGAGCTCGAGCAGGAGGCGCTCGAGAAGAACATCACGAGCGGCGCGGAGCTCAGGATGCTCCTCGTCGAGCACGCTCGGCGCATGCTCGATGGGCCCGTCGAGCTGGACGTCTCCCACGAGCCCACCGTGATCCTGATGGTGGGAGTCAATGGCACTGGCAAGACCACTACCACCGGCAAGCTGGTCAGCTTCCTGCCAGGCAAGGCCATGCTCGCGGCGGGGGACACTTTCAGGGCTGCTGCCATAGAGCAGCTCCAGAGATGGGGTGAGAGGACCGGTGCGCCGGTAGTAGCCCGCGAGCGAGGCGCGGACGCCGCCGCGGTCGCCCACGACGCTGTCGAGGCGGCCAAGCGGGAAGGAGTGGACGTGTTGCTAGTGGACACGGCAGGGAGGCTGCACACAAAGGTAAACCTGATGGCCGAGCTAGACAAGGTCAGGCGTGTCATTGGGCGGCAACTCCCCGGCGCGCCGCACGAGGTTCTGCTCACCGTCGATGCGACAACGGGGCAGAACGGCCTGCGGCAGGCCAAGATGTTCAACGAGGTCGCTGGGCTGACGGGGGTAATCCTGACCAAGCTCGACGGCACGGCCAAGGGCGGCATAGCGCTCGCCATCGCAAACGAGATCGGTGTGCCCATAAAGCTGATCTCTGTCGGCGAGCGGGTAGAGGACCTGCACCCGTTTGACGCTGGTGAGTTCGCCGAAGCTCTATTCGGGGATCTCTAGCGTGTTCGATACCCTTGGAGAGAGGCTGAATACGGCGCTCGACGGGGTGCGCGGAAGCGGCAACCTGACCGAGGACCAGGTAAAGAAGGTAACGCGGGAGATACGGCTCGCCCTCCTAGAGGCTGACGTGAACTACGCAGTCGTCAAGGAGTTCGTCGGCAAGGTAAGAGAGAGGGCTACGGGCGCGGAGGTCTCCAAGGCGTTGAGCCCTGGCCAGCAGGTCGTCAAGGTCGTCAACGAGGAGCTCGCTAACCTCATGGGCGGCACTTCCCACAAGCTCACCTTCGCCTCGAAGCCGCCGACGGTGGTCATGCTCGCCGGCCTCAACGGGCACGGCAAGACCACCGTTGCGGGCAAGCTTGCGCTCTTCGCGCGCAAGCTCGGCAAGAACCCCTATCTGGTTGCCTGTGACACGTACCGGCCTGCCGCGATAGACCAGCTCAAGCAGATTGGGCGCGAACTCGGGGTAGCTGTCTACGAGGAGGGGACGCAACCGCCGCCCGAGGAGATCGCCGAGCGCGGCATCAGGGCCGCGCAGGACAGCGGCTACGATTTCGTCATCGTCGATACCGCTGGCCGCCAGGTCGTGGACCTGGAGATGATGGAAGAGCTCAAGAGGGTGCGGAAGGCTGCGAGACCGCACTCCGTGCTTCTCGTGCTCGACGTCGTCACTGGCCAGAACGCCGTCGAGGTTGCGCAGGCGTTCCAGGAGTACGCTGACTTCGACGGGATGGTGTTGACCAAGCTCGACGGCGATGCCCGCGGGGGGGCCGCGCTCTCGGTAGTCTCGGTGACCGAGCGGCCGATCCGGTTCGCCTCGGAGGGCGAGAAGATGAGCGAGTTCGACTACTTCTACCCTGACAGGATGGCCGGACGCATCCTCGGGATGGGAGATGTGCTCACGCTCATCGAGAAGGCCGAGCAGCAGATGGACCGCAAAGAGGCCGAGGCAGACGCCAAGAGGTTGATGAGCGGAAAGTTCACCTTCGAGGACTTCCTCAAGCAGATGCAGATGCTCAAGAAGATGGGCCCGCTCTCGGGGCTGCTCGGTATGGTCCCGGGCCTGAACAAGCAGCTCAACGGCGTACAGATAGACGACAGACAGTTAAATCGGGTCGAAGCCATGGTAACATCCATGACCGCCCAGGAGCGGCGCAATCCCAAGCTGCTTCAGAACCCGAGTAGGGTACGCAGGATCGCCCGAGGGTCGGGGAGTACCCAGCAGGAGGTTCAGAAGCTCATCAAGCAGTTTGGGGAGATGCAGAAGATGATGAAGCAGATGGGCAAGGGGGGCGTTCCCAGAATGCCCCGGATGCCGTTCAATACAAGGTAAAAGGCAGAGAGGAAGGTTTGTAGATGGCGGTTAAGATCAGGCTCGCTAGGCACGGCGCCAAAGGCGCCCCCTTCTACCGGATAGTCGTCGCAGATTCGCGCAGCCCACGCGACGGTCGCTTTATAGACCGCATCGGGACCTAAAACCCGCGCACGCAGCCCTCCGACATCCAGGTCGACGACGAGAAGGCGAGGGAGTGGATAGGCAAGGGTGCACAACCCACAGACCAGGTCCGGAAGCTGTTGAAGGTCTCCGGGGTACTGTAGCGGGAGCATCATGGGTCAGCTCGAGAACCTGTTGCTGGTCCTGGCGCGCTCCATAGTGGAGGAGCCAGAGAAGGTCGAGGTCTCGGGCACCGAGACCGACTCGAGGGTGGATCTCGAGCTCAGGGTCGCGCCAGAGGACATGGGCAAGGTGATCGGTCGCGGGGGGCGCACGATCAGGGCCATCCGCACGGTTGTGAAGGCCGCATCCGTGAAGCTCGAGAAGAGGGTCAACGTGGAGGTCCCGGGCTAGGATCGTGGAGCGTCTCGCCGATCCTGTAGTGATCGGGGTCGTCGTCGGGCCGCATGGTAAGCGCGGGACGATAAAGGTGCGCGCGACGGGCTCGGGGAGGCACCTGCGCGAGGGCGTAGAACCCCTCGTGGCCGGTCGGCGGAGGCGCATCATGCAGGTACGCGAGACCCCCAAAGGCTTTCTGGTGGAACTAGAAGGCGCGGAGGAACGTTCCGCGGCTATCGCCCTGAAGGGTGAGGATCTCGTGCTCGATCGTCGGGAGCTGGACGCGCCGGAGGAGGGTGAGTACTACGTGGGGGACCTGGTCGGACTGAGCGCGGTGAGCGAGAGCGGTGATGAAGTCGGCAAGGTGCAGGAGACGTTCGAGACGCTGGCGCACGAGGTTCTGGTAGTCGGCGGGGGTGGAGAAGGTACTGCGCTGTACATCCCGTTTACCCTAGAGCACGTCCCCGAGGTTGACCTCGCTACCCGCCGCCTTGTGGTTCGCCCGCCCCAGTAGCCGTCTACCGCTTTAGTTTGATCTATGGCTGGTCGAAAACTGCACTACAGGCAACCGGATAGCCGCGGACGCAGCGCCATCGAGCGGGGGCCCTTCGCTTGCTCTCCGGGCCTAGACGAGTCATGGATCACCGCGTGAAAAACATCGACGTCTTCTGCGTCTTTCCCTCTGTGGTGGAGGCCGCTCTGCGCGTCGGGGTCGTCGGCCGGGCAATCGAGCGCGGCGTCGTGGGCTACCGGAGCTTCGACCTCAGGGAGTATGCCCCTGGAGGCCGCATAGACGACGCCCCTTTCGGTGGTGGTGCGGGGATGGTAGTGCGGGTCGATGTCGTCGCGCACGCCCTGCTCGAGGTCTACGGGGTCCCTCCGCGGGAGGTCAGGGAGAGGCGGCGCGTTGTCATCACCGAGGCGTGGGGGAGGCCGATGACGCAGGGATACGTTAACGAGGTGGCGGAGGGCCAGGATCTCACCATCATTTGCGGGCGTTACGGCGGCGTAGACGAGCGGGTGCGCACGGCCCTTGCGACAGAGGCCATCTCAGTTGGCGACTTCGTTCTCTCGGGCGGGGAGATCGCAGCCGCGGCGCTCGCCGACGCGGCCATCAGACGCCTCGAAGGCGTACTCGGCAACGCGGAGAGCCTCGTAGGCGAGTCGTTCTCCGCGGAGTGCAGGGCGGGTCCCCCCTTATACACTCGCCCTGCGGAGTGGGATGGAGAGGCGGTCCCTGGCGTGCTATTATCCGGCAATCACGCCGAGATCGACGCCTGGCGCGAGCGCGAGGCGCGCGAGCGGGCAAAGAGGTTACCCTAGCTACCCTGACATTACCCACGAGAGGAGAAGACCGTGATAACTAGCGAGAACCTGCAGCAGAGGGACGTCACGTTCAAGCCTGGCGACACGGTGCGGGTGCACTACCGTGTGATCGAGGGCAACCGCGAGCGCATCCAGGTCTTCGAGGGCCTTTGCATCGCGCGCAAGGGAGGGGGCATCAATGAGACCTTCACGGTGCGCAAGAACTCTTTCGGGGTAGCAGTCGAGAGGATCTTCCCGCTCCACTCCCCGAAGGTAGCGAAGATAGAGGTAGTCTCGCGCGGCGCCGTGCGCCGTGCAAAGCTCTACTACATCCGTGAGAAAGTCGGGCGCAAGGCGAGGGTCAAGAAGGCCAAGTAGCTCGAGGAGTTGGCGGAGGCGCGCAACGGCGATCCCTCCGGAGGAGGTAGCTCGCTCTACGCCTTCGATGTTGCCTGGGTGCTCGGTCGTCGCGCCCCGCTCGCAGGGACGGATGAGGCGGGCCGCGGCGCTCTTGCCGGACCTCTCGTCGCCGCCGCCGTCGTTCTGGGAGAAGGTGAGATCTCCGACCTGAACGACTCCAAACTCCTGAGCCCAAGAACGCGCGAGAGACTCCTCGCCGAGGTGCTTTGCCACGCCGAAGCCGTCTCCGTGGCAAGCTTTCCGGCGTGGTGGATAGATCGCTACGGCGTCGGAGAAGCGAATCGCGCTGCGCTCGCGCGAGCCCTGGAGTTGCTCGGCCCGCGAGCCGGCTGCAGGCTCGCAGACGGTAACCTCGCCCTCGGTCCGGAGATAGAGTGCCTGGCGCGAGCGGACGCCAAGAGCGCGGCGGTCGCCGCTGCGAGCGTAGTGGCGAAGGTTCTACGCGACGGCGCGATGCATGCTCTGGCAGGACAACACGCCGGGTACGGCTTCGAGAGGAACCGCGGCTACGGGACCCTAGAACACCGACTCGCGCTCGCCAGGCTGGGACCGTGCCGAGTCCATCGTCTCAGCTACGCTGGGGTCGGCGGCTGAACAACCGCCTCTCCGGCGCGTGGGGCGAGGAGCTCGCGCTGCGCTACCTCACCAGGCAGGGTTACGACCTCATCGAGCGCAACTACAGGAACCGGTACGGGGAAGTGGACCTGATCCTGCGCCAGGGAACCACCCTGATGTTGGTTCTCAGGTGCAAAACAATCCTGTAGTGCGCCGGTAACTTCTAGCGATCCGTCGGGGTTGGCAGCTACCTTAAGCCTCAGCATCTTATAGACGCCATGCCGTTCTTCGGGGCTGAGTTTGTCGAGCGCTTCGGGGGTCATGCGTGCGTAGGATTCCAAGATAGCGTCTTTGTCGCGCTCTAGCTGTGCCAGCACTTGTCGGTGACTTCTGAGGGTCTGTACCTCGATCTCGGCTGCTTTGCGCGTGTCCTCTAAGTCGGCGAGAACCTCGTCTAGTTCGTCGTCCGTTATGTGCCCTTTGGCGGCGAGCCGTAGGTAGCCACGACGCTCTTGATCTACTTCGGCGATCTTCTCTGACCATACCTTGATCTCGCGCTCGGGATCGCCGCGCATCGCCGAGCGCTCTTGCTCTATCATTTCCTCAAGCCCGACTCGCAGCCGCTCGGAGTCTTTGAGTAGTCCCGATACGAGATTCCAGACTAGCGGCTCTATCTCGTCGGCCCGATGGCACTTGCGGTGCACGCACGCGTCTGCGCCATCACGGTTGCGCTTGCGGCAACGGTAGTAGAAGAGGCGGCCCGGACTCTTGAGGCCCGGTGCCGTAACGCTGTGGATCATCATGTTACCGCCGCACTCGCTACAATGGATGGTGCCGCCCGACAGTTCCCATACCCGCCGACCGGCGGCAGAAGTCACCTGATTCTCTTCAATCGATTGGCGCGCTTGGTCTACCCACTCGCGCGGTACGCCAGAGTCGGGCACCGGCACCGCGACCCATTCCTCTTTCGGCCTGTAGACATTGTGGCTCTTTTTCTTGTAGACGCGCTCGCCGTCGGTACCCACCTCAGCAACTTGAGTGCGCCTTGTGCGCCGCCGGTTGAACCACCAGATACCGTAGCGCTTGTCTGGGTCGAGCCGCGCAAATACGTCGGGGGCTAGCTGCCCGGCCTCGACTAGCGCCCTCATTTCTTCGTAGGTGTGGGGCTTGTAAACGTCGTCCAAGACGTAGGCCCTTACAACCTTGCACGGATATCACAACAGACCAGCGAGGGGTTAGCAGGCCGCAGGGCAAGAAGTGCAACATAGGAGCCTTCGAGAAGAAGGTGAGGTGCCGCTAGAGCTACTCTCTTAGGGCTGGGGTCCCTGCACACTCCCTTTGTGTGTAGGGGCTCTAGGCCCTTATCCTCACTGCTATTGACTCAGCAGCCTAGAGTCCCCATTCGCGGGGATGCATCACCGCTTACGCCAGCTCCACCGAGGTCGTGGAGCCACCGCTGACGGTGTAGCGCAGCCTGCTGTGCGTTGCATTTTGGCGCAACGTGCTGAGGTTGGCACCTCCAGTAATGGAAGCATTGATCGGCCCGCTGCATAGCTATTTCTGCAAACGAGCTTCCGAGAACCCCTCTTCCAGGCACTTGGTGGGATAAGCTTCCGGGTGGCATCATGGCTGTTGTTGCCACCCGGTTGGAGAGAGATGCGAGTTGGCAGGGAGGAAGCTTCTGTGTCGGATACCGAACAGAACAAGGCACTGGTGCGTCGCTTCTTAGAGGCGGCGGCCAAGGGCGACCTGGACACGCTAGGCGAACTGCTCGCCCCAGATTTCGTCGATCACAACTTGACTTTCGACCAAGAGCCTGGGCGCGAAGGCTACCTGCGGACAGTTGTCGGGGAGCACGCCGCGCTCTCCTATATGCGCACCACGATCGACTACCAGGCAGCCGACGGCGACCTGGTGATAAGTCGCATCACCTCACGCAGCATCCACGACCGGGGCGGGTATCTGGGCCTAGCGCCCACTGGCCAAGAGCGCGTAGCGACGGCTATCATCATCCACCACATCTGCGGGGACAAGATCGACGAGGAGTGGAGCGAGTCGAGTGGCATCGCAGAGTCGATGGAGCGCCGCCTCGAACAAGAAGCGCGTGAGCGCGAGCGCGTCGAGCAGGAGCTACAGGTGGCGAAGCGTATCCAGCAAGCCTCGCTGCCCAAGGAGATGCCCATCCTGGAGGGCTGGCATATCGGTCCCTACTACCGGCCAGCTAGAGAGGTAGGAGGAGACTTCTTCGACTTCCACCCCCTCTCTGAGGGCAGACTGGGGGTGGTCGTGGGGGATGCAACGGGCAAGGGGGTGCCTGCGGCGCTCGTGATGTCCACTACCTGCGGCATGCTGCAGGCCGTCTCACAAACCTTGGACTCTTCATCTCCTGGGGAGGTGCTTAAGCAGGTCAATGAGACGTTGCTGGCTCGCATACCTCCCAATATGTTTGTGACTTGTTTCTATGCGATCCTTGACCCTAAGAGCGGAAGCTTGAGCTGCGCCAACGCGGGCCACGACCCACCCTATGTGCGCCGTGTGGGTGGTGATGCTGAGGAGCTAAGGGCCAGGGGGATGCCGCTCGGGCTCATGCCGGGGATGAGCTACGAGCAGAAGGAGATAGTGCTTGATGCCGGTGAGCTGGCACTGTTCTACAGCGACGGCCTCGTAGAGGCCCACGATCCCAAGGGGGAGATGTTCGGGTTCCCGCGACTACGTGCGCTCGTAGCCGAGCATGTCGAGGAGGAGAGGTCACTGGGGGACTTCCTCATGGAGGAGCTCTACTCCTTCGTAGGAGAGGGCTGGGAGCAGGAGGACGACATAACCATCCTAACGCTTCGACGCTCCTCAGAGCTAAGTTGATCTTCTTAGAACTCCGTTTGCAGGCAGTTCCATAAGCTGGGCACGATCGCCTAACCGCTAGGCCAGCCCACCTCAATCTCCGGCTCCTCACCTAGCCTGGCGGAGAAGCGAAGTCGGGGATGCGTTGCATTTGGAAACAACATACTGAGGTTGACACCACCGGTCATCGAAGCATTGATCGGCTCGCTGCATATCTATTCAACGGCACTAGATGTAGTGTGGAGTTGCCGCGCCCGCCTGCTCCTTCCATCGCTCGACGTTCACGCCAACCACCAGGAGCCACAGGCATAGCGATCCTTCACCAAGGAGCGCGGGGAACTGGATCCAGGGTACTAGATGGGCTGCAAATCCCGGTGCCAGGAAGTCCGCGAAGCTATAGACCAGGTAGGCCAGGCCGTCGACCGCCAGCAGGACGCCGATGGCTCTGGGAAGGAACGTCGACCTGAGCACCAGGTACGCCGCGCAGAGGATGTCGAAGCCAAAGAACACCGTGTGGATGCTGTAGTCGATCCCCGACAGGGCGCTGCCGGGCGCATACGCCAGTGCTTGCAGCTGTGCCGCCGGAAGAGCGCTCGCAGAGGGTCCGCTGTCCAGAAGGACCAGCGGTGCGAACTGGTGGAGGAGGCCGGCGGCCTCGATGGCGGTCGCGACCAGGATGAAGAACGCGTCTAGCAGGGCAAACCTTCGGTTCACCACCTTGAAGAGATCGTAGAAGATGACGGCCAGAGGGACATTGGTCACGGTGACCACGACGTGCGCCGCCAAGCCGAGCCGGTAGAGCAACTCGTGCGTTTGGATGTTGTGCGCCGTGGCTGCCGCATCCGGCCCGACCGTGATGATGGACGGAACGATGCCGATGGCGAAGGCGCCCAGGACGATGTTGATCAGGTACAGGGCGCCGGCAATCCTTGCCAGCCGGCGTGGCGAAGTGTCCGCAATGGAATCCATAAATGATCTCCCTCAACTCTTGTTGATGACGTTGGTTCGACCGCCGCCGCCACGGGGACGTCCTCGCGCCCGGCGAGGCGCAGGGCGTAGGAGGCCAGCCCGGCCCTCACACCTCCCTTGTCGGTGCACGTCGTCACGCCTGCGAGCTCGACCCTCGGCCAGCCCAGGAGCATCGCCAGCGCGCACAGGTCGTCTGGGTCCCCGCCGATGTCGGTGTCGACGTGTACGAGCTCCACGCCGCGGCCTCCTTCGTCCGACGTCTGGCCAGTAGCGTAACAGGCACGTTCCGCCGTGGGGCGCGCAAGAGGGTTCCGAGAACCCATCTTGCAGGCAGTTCCATAAGCTGAGCGCGAGCGTCTAACCGCTAGGCCAGCCCACCTCAATCTCCGGCTCCTCACCTAGCCTGGCGGAGAAGCGGAGCCGGGGAGTCGTTGCATTTTGGCACAACGTGCTGGAGTTCTGATCCTCGGCGGTTCGCATAGTCCCGTCCAACACTAGTTTGGGCATCTTAAGCCCCAGTCACTAGTCCATTTGGGCTAGTAAAAAATCACTCATTTGTACGATGCGTTGCCTTCGGCAGGAGAGTAAGCTGCAAGCATTACGTCGGGGAACGGAACCCCGCGTGAAGGCGCAGGACCGCTACCTGCTCTCCTCCTAGACCAGGGCTAGCTACCCTCTACCGACACCAGGGCGCGGGGGTTCTTAGCTGCCTCCTCCGCCCCAATACAGTGCAGAGGCACGGGAGAGTGAGCGGCATGTTGAGGAGTGCGGTTAGCAAGGTGATGTGGGTTGGGAGGGCTACCATCTTCATGGTGGGCTTAGTGGTGGTGCTCTTCCTTACCCTCGCGATAGTCGCACAAGCGGCCGACGCCGCGAGGGTTCCCTCACTCCAAAACGGCGTGGTCAACACTGTTAACACCATGACCACCCTTGTGGGCAGCATCGCAAATCCGATACTCAAGCTAGACAACAACGGCACTGGCACTGCCTTACAGCTTGATGTGCAGCATGGCAACGCGCCGCTGGTAGTAAACACCGATGCGGGCACAGCGACCAACCTCGACGCTGATAAGCTCGACGGCAAGGACTCAGCACACCTAGTGACCGACACTACCCCCACCTACGAGGTGAATGTCATTGAAGCGGTCGGGGCGGACGGTATAGTCCAGACAATAGTCAACTGTGATGAGGGAGACAGATTGCTGTCCGGCGGTTTCGCCGACCTTTCGGTCGGCACTACCGTTTTGGAGAGCGTGGGTAGAAGTGCAGGCTCGTGGAGTGTGGAGGCCATCGATAATAACCCAAGTAATGAGGTCACCATAAGGATAAGGTGTTACGACTTTCCCCCGCTGCGCCCATGACACTTGTGAAACAGTCCTAACCTCAGCTGGGGTCTTTCCACAAACGCTCACTTTGTGTAGGGGCCCCGGCTCTCTCACTAAGCTATTGTCCCTCATTGAGCCTCACCCTCCGCCTGGCCTCAACAGCAGCCTCTAGCATCACCGCTGCTTATGCCGGGGTCCTGGAAGGGGGCCTCGGCTCTTT
>Ga0126310_10000298_pt1 | contig 15863 bp, 18 predicted proteins | sample Plot60_FD_92540 | JGI IMG/M metagenome (GOLD analysis project Ga0126310, IMG submission 92540) | Serpentine soil microbial communities from UC McLaughlin Reserve, CA, USA - Plot60 | ecosystem: Environmental > Terrestrial > Soil > Grasslands | place: USA: UC McLaughlin Reserve, Lake County... | reverse complement strand
GGCGGCAGCCGCCTAGCCCAGATCAGGCAAGTAGTCGGCACCGCCCTCCTCGGGCGGTGCGCCGACGATGAAGAGGAGCACGTCCTCGTCGCCGTCGTTCCGGAGCTGGAGCGGCGTTTGCGGTTGCACGGCGCAAACCGTTCCGGGCGGCAGCTCGTGCCGCTCGGGCGGATCGCCGAGGTCGATCGTTGCTGTCCCTTCGAGCACGACGAAGAGCTCCTCTTGGAGGTGCTCGGAGTGCCGCTTGCCGCGCGTTCCCGGTGGGTAGCGCCAGAACTTCGCGGCTGTGTTGGTAAGGCGATCAGAAATGGGCGCGAGCAATCGGCCGCTGCCGTCGCCCCGGTCGACGAACTCCAGCTCGTCGGCGCCAAAGATCGCGTAGGTCATCTTCTCGCGGTCGTCACCGTTCGAGTGGCGCCATCGTCAGACCCAAATCCGTGAGGCTTTGCCAGTAGAGCTCGGCCTGCTCCCGGTGTCCCGACCAGACGAGGGCCTGACCGGTGTTGTGGATCCGATTTGCGAGCGTCATCCCCTGATCGAAGTCGACGCCCGGAAGGACGCGCGACAGGGCCGCGGCGACGCCTTCGAACGTGTTGTGATTGTCGTTCAGGACGATCACGCGCCAGGCGTCCTCCGTGCCGCCGCCGTTGCCGCGGCTAGGACGTTCCCTGGTCGGCGTCGCCGGCGCGACCGTCATTCGACACTTCGCGCGCTCGTTGCGTTCATGTTCTGACGCTAGCGCTTGTTCCGCTTTTGTGACGAAGGGGTTTCACACACGTGACGGTTTTCGCTCTAGCCTGTCGGTGGGGGGAGTGGTGGCGACCCCGGTCTCGCGTGTACCTGTAACGGGTAGGTTCGCGGTCGATGGCACGCCAGAAGAAGGGGCGCGAGCTACAACCGGCGCGGCGTCGCCGGCCACAGCCGGCACCGCCGCCTCTACCGCCGGAGACCCGGACCGTTGGCCAGCTCGTGGCCGAGACGATCCGGCTCTACGGCAGCCGCTTCTGGCGCTCGCTCGCCCTCGGCGTTGCTCCCGCCGCTGCTGGACTGGTACTCGCGGAAGCACCTGGAGCCGTGCGACTGCCGCTCGCATTCACCCTGGCGGCGGGAGCGGCCAGTCTTTCGTTCGCGCTCGCGACCGGAATCGTCGCCGAAGAACCGGTTCCACGGAGGCGACTCGCCGAAGCCACCGCAGTTGGCGTGATCACGCTTGTCCCGGCGATCGTCCTGCTCGGCTTTCTGGGCATCCTCGGGCTGCTCCCGGCCGTCGTGTGGCTCGGGTTTGCCGGCCTCGTCGTTCCGGTGATCACGCTCGAGAACCGGATCTCGTACCGACGCGCGTTCGAGCTCGCGCGCGCCGACCTCGCGCACGGAATCGGCTCACTGGCAACGCTCGCGCTCGTCGGGCTTCTGACGGCCTACGTCTTGTTCTTCACCCTTCGCTCCGCCGGCACGGCCGCACTCAGGGCATCGGCGTTCCTCTCCGTTCTCGTCATCTCGCCCCTGCTCTTTCTCGGCGGCGCTCTCCTGTACTACGACCAGCTGGCCCGTATAGGCTCGCCGCCCCGACCGAGGAGGCGCAATGCCGACCTACATCCTGCTGTCCAACCTGACGGCGCAGGGGGTGCAGACGCTCAAGTCGAACCCCGCCCGGCTGCGCGAGGTCAATAGCGACGTCGAGGAGCTCGGTGCCAGCGTCCTGCACCAGTGGGCCACGCTCGGCCCCTTCGATTTCGTGAACGTTGTCGAAGCTCCCGATGCCGCAACGATCGCGAGAGTCTCCGTCGCGCTGGGTGCGCGCGGGAGCGCGAAGCTACAGACATTGACAGCGCTGACGATCGACGAGTTCCTGAGCGCTCTCGACTAACGACCGGCGTGCGCCGTGGCGACCTCGGCCGCGACTGCGGCGTTGTCCGCGATCAGGCGCTTGTTGATCCGGACGCTCTCGCCGCCCGTCTCGCGATGGATCTCGGCGAGCACGAACGGCGTCACTTCCTGGCCGAGCACGTCTCGCGAGCGCGCTTCGGCCAGCGCCGCTTCGATCAACGGCTCGACGTCCAGGCTCTCGTCGGGAGCTCGGGCAAGCAGCAGTCCTGCGCGGCCGAGCGTCCAGTGGGCCTCCGCGACCGCTGCTGCTTCGGAGGCCGTCGTGACCCTCGCCGGGACGGGTGGACCGCCGCCGGCCGCGTAGAAGAGCGGGAGGGTCGCGGTCTGCCACCCGAGCACAGGCACGCCCAGTGCTTCCAGCACCTCGAGCGTTGCCCGCACGTCCAGCAGCGACTTCACGCCCGAAGAGACGACGAGCACCTGCGCCCGCGCCAGCTCGCCGAGGTCGGCAGAAACGTCCGGGGAATGCGTGAAGCCACGGTGGACGCCGCCAATCCCTCCGGTGCCGAGAAACCGAATTCCGGCCACCGCGCACGCCGCCAGTGTTCCGCCGACCGTCGTTGCGCCGAGAACGCCCTGCGCGACGTACACGGCCAGGTCGCGGGGCCCCGCCTTCCGCGCCGAATCGCCGGCGGCGGCGAAGCGCTCGAGCTCGCTCGCGGAAAGTCCAACCCTTACCCGTCCGTCGAGGACGCCCACCGTCGCCGGCACCGCGCCGACCTGCCGGACCCGTCGCTCGGCAGCGAGCGCTACGTCGAGTCCCGCCCCGGCCGGAAAGCCGTGGGCGACGAGCGTCGTTTCGAGGGCGACGACGGCCCGCCCGGACTCGAGCGCCTCGCGCACCTCGGCTGCGACCTCGATCACGGCGTTGCTCCGAGCTTGGCCACACACCGCGCCGCCGTCGCCAGCGCGAGCTCGACGCCGCCGACGAGATAACCCGCCGCGAACGCATCCCCCGCGCCTGTGGTGTCAACCACTTCCGCGGCCAAGGCGGGAAATTCCGAGCGCCCGCCGTCGCGCTCGACCGCGCAGCCGGCAGCACCGCGCTTCACGACCCACGTCGCCTCCGACGCAGCCCGGCCGACCTCTTCGCGCTCCTCCTCGTTCGCGAACACGATCTCCGGGCCAAGCTCCTGAAGCACCCTGCGTAGCTGCCCCTGCCCGAAGGCGGCGATCACGCGACGGGACGCTAGGTCGACGCTGACGGACCCGCCCGCAGCGCCCACGAGCTCGGCGCCACGCATCGCCGCGGCATCGATCGGCGACGACATCAGGCTGTAACCCGAGAGGTGGATGTGGGTGCAGCCCTCGAACCAGGACGGCTCGAGCTCGTCGGCCGACAGCGTCGGCGCCACTCCTCGGTCGCTCGCCATCGCGCGCTCGCCGTCCTCGCCGACGATGGAGACCACGACGCCGTTGCGTCCGACCGCGACCGGACCGAAAACCGTCACCCCAAGCCGCGCCAGCTCACCCGCGGCGAGCGACGCGGCCGGATCGTCGCCGCGCTTGCCGACGAACCGAGCTTCGGCGCCGAGCGCTGCCGCCCAGGCCGCGACGTTGGCCGCCTGGCCGCCGGCGCCCGTCCGGGTCAGAGCCGCGGCGTCGGTTCCCTCCGCAAGGGGTTCCTCCAGACGGACGATCACGTCGAGCAGCAGGTCGCCGAGCGTGCAGAGGACGAAGCGGGCCATGGCCGTACAATCGTCCCATGGACGGGGAGGGACGGCGTGATCGCCTGCGGACGTTCGTGCTCGGCGGGCTCGTCGGTGCTTCGGCCGTCCTCGCTGCCGCGCGTCGCCGCCGCGCCGCCGCAAAGCGCCCACCGCGAGCAGGGCTGGCCGCCTTCGAGGACGCTCCGTGCTATCGCGAGCTGGTCGAGCTCGAACGCACGGAGGCACGGTTGCGCGCCGATTAGCCGGCGGCGTCGAGCGGGGTGCCGAAAGGACCCGCTGCTACTGTCAGAGCGTGCCCATCTACGAGTACCGTTGCCCGAACGGACACGTTTTCGAGCTGTTTCAACGCATGGGCGATGCGCCGCCGGAGACGTGCGAGGTTTGCGACGAGGGGCCTGTCGAGCGAGTCCTCTACCCCGTCGCCGTGCACTTCAAAGGCTCGGGGTTCTACTCCACGGACTACGGTCGCGGCTCCCGCAAGAAGGAACCCTCGAAGGACGGTGCCGGCGGCGACTCGGACACGGGTGCGAAGAAGGACTCCGACTCGAAGTCCGAGACGAAGGCGGCCGAGGCGTAGCCCGCGGGTCGCCGGCCCCGGCAACGCAAGTGGCGCCTAGCCGCCGGGCGGAAGCCGGTTGACGTAGCAGCCCGGCGGGAACGTGTCGCCGTTCGGCGGCGGCGGCTGTGGAGCCGATTCGCCCCGGACCATCGCGATCACCGCCAGATTGTCCTCGCTCGGATCGATGTAGCCGCCGTCGGCCTTACCGCCGAGCCGGCAGTGGAGTGTCTTACCGGCTCGGAACTTCAGCCATCCAACCTGCATGAGCTCGGTGGGCGACAGGTCGGTCGCGACCGGCGTCATCAAGTCACCGCCGATGAAAGGAAGCTTGAAGAAGGTGCCGGCGCTCGAAAGCTTTGACATCAGCGCCTGCAGGACAGCCTGCTGGCGCGCGCCGCGCGTGATGTCGGTGTCGGCCGCGTTGAGCTTGTTCTCACGGATGCGCGAGTAGATCAGGGCGCGGTAACCGTTCATGTGCTGCTCGCCCTTTGCAAACCGCCAGCCCTTCCAGCGCGCGCAGCGCTCGCTCGTCGAGTAGGGACAGTCGAACTTGTTCGACAGGATCCGCTGGGGCACGTTGATGTCGATACCGCCGACCTTGTCGATCAGCTTGCTGAAGCTGTGGAAGTTGACGACCACGATGTGGTTGATCGGCAGCCCCGTGTACTCGTGGATCGTCCGTGCCGCGAGACGCGCTCCGCCGATCTGGAAGGCGGCATTGATCTTGTCCGGCCCGTGTCCCGGGATGTCGGGCACTCGGAGGTCGCGAGGGATCGAGAGGTAGATCAGCTTGTGATGCTTCGGATCGGTGCGAAGGATCTGGATCGAGTCCGAATGCTGGTCGGACGCTCGCGACGGGTTCAACGAATGGTCGGTGCCGAGCAGGAGGATGTCGCTCGCGTGAGAGAGCATCATCCCCTTGTCCGGGACGAGTGCGAGCCGCACCGATTCTGGTAGGCGCTTGTTTGCGTCCTTGACGCCACTACGGAACGAGAGGTACGCGGCGAGGATCCAGAAGAACAAGAACAGAACGAGAACGAGCAGGGACAGCCCGGTCCAGCGCTTCCATCTCCACCCGCGCAAGTCCCCGCCGGGTTGCTTCGACCCAGGCCCACGGTAGTCGCGGCGTCCGTCCCCGTTGGCGCCGCGCTCGCGCGTGGGTCGCGGAATCGTCGGCACCTTGCCCTTGACCCGACCGCCACGATAGACGCGATAGGGCTTCTCTCCGCGAGGAGCCGACATTCGGCGGGGTATGGTAGCCACGCGAGGGGTCGGAGTTACGTACCTTCATCGCCACAGGTGGCTCAACCGGTGGCGGATAGACGCGTAGTCGGGGTGGATGTCGGCGGGACGAAGATCCTCGCAGGCGTCGTCGATCCGGCCGGCAAGATCGAGCACCGCCGCGAGCGGCCCACCGAGCTGTCCTCTCAGGAGGGGCTGATCGAGGAGATCGGGGCCGCGGTCGAAGACGTCCTCGACGACTCGATCGCGGCGGTGGGCCTCGGGCTGCCGTCACGGATCGATCAAGACGCGGGATGCGTCGACGGCTCCGTGAACATCCCGCTTGCCGACGTGCTGCTGCGGGAGTTGCTGGCGAAACGCTTCGGTCGTCCGGTCGCGCTCGAGAACGACGGCAACGCCGCGGCGCTGGCAGAGCACCGCGCGGGGGCGGGCCGGGGCGCGCGGACGATGGTCATGCTCACGCTCGGTACAGGCGTCGGCGGAGGGGTCGTCATTGACGGCAAGCTGCTCCGGGAGGGCGGGGAGCTCGGCCACACCGTGCTTGTCTACGACGGCATTCCGTGCCAGGGGACCTGTACGGGGCGCGGTCACCTCGAGGGCTACGTGAGCGGAACCGCTGCGGCGAAGCTTGCGCAGCAGGTGTTCGGACCGGCAGTCGACGCCCATCGGCTCGTCCGCCTCGCCGCCGAAGGCGATCCAACTGCGGTCGAGATTCTCGACGGAATCGGCCGGAAGCTCGGCGCGGCAATCGGAAGCTTCGTCAACATCTTTCGCCCACAGGTCGTCGTGATCGGCGGCGGCTTTGCCTCGGCAGGGGATTTTCTGCTCGAGCCGGCACGCGAGACGATGCATCGGGAGGCTTTGCCACCGTCACGCGAACGGGTAGAGATCGTCCGCGCGAAGCTCGGCACGGCGGCGGGCGTGATCGGTGCCGCGCTCGTCGCGTACGACGAGCTCGAGTAGCTCGCCGATGCTCGCCGTCTGCGCGACGCCGATCGGCAACCTCGAAGACGTCACGCTGCGCGTGCTCCGCGAGCTGGCCGAAGCCGACCTCGTCCTCTGTGAGGACACGCGCCACACCCGGCGCTTGCTCGACCGGCACGGGATCAGGGCGCGCGTACGGTCCTACCACGAGCACAACGAGGCCGCCCGCACGGCGGAGGTGCTGCCCCGGCTCGAGGCCGGCGAGCGAATCGCGCTGGTCTCCGACGCGGGCCTCCCCGGCATCTCCGATCCCGGCGGGCGGCTGATCGCCGGGGCCCTCGAGGCGGGGGTTGCGGTGACGGTTCTGCCGGGCGCTTCCGCCGTCGAGACCGCGCTCGTCGCGAGCGGCTTTGCCGCGGAGCGCTACCAGTTCGTCGGTTTCCTCCCGCGGGGGGAGCAGGCGCTCGGACGGCTGTGGGAGGAGCTCGCTCGTTCGCCGTGGCCGACGGTCGCCTTCGAGTCGCCGCACCGGTTGCCGGCGACGCTTCGCTCGCTCGCTGCCGCGGATCCGGAGCGGCGGCTTGCCGTTTGCCGCGAGCTGACGAAACGCCACGAGGAGGTAGTCAGCGGTCGAGCGCGAGAGGTCTCGGAGCGTTTCCTCGAGCCGCCGAAGGGCGAGATCACGCTCGTGATCGGCCCGGGAGGCGAGCGCGAATCCGCAGACGCAGCGGCCGCCGCCCAGGCAGTCGCCGAGCTCGTCGCCGCAGGGCTCGCCCGTCGCCAGGCGGCAGCAGTTATCGCCCGCCTCACCGGTCTCCCTCGCAGGAGCCTGTACGAGAGTTCTCTGTAGTCTTATTTGACAACTAACGGGCGCCACAGGTATCTTTCTCCTCGTTGGCAAAAGAGACAACAAGGAGAAACCACATGCCTCGAGCTCTGATCGTCGTTTCGGCCATGGCCCTGGTGATCGTGCCGGCGGCGGGAGCCTGGAGCTGGCCCGTCAAAGGCCCCGTGCTGCAGAAGTTCGTGCTCGGCGATGACCCGTACGCAGCCGGCCAGCACCGTGGGATCGACATCGGGGGGCCGTCGGGAACGACGGTCGCCGCGCCTGCCTCGGGGTACGTCTCGTTCGTCGGCACCGTCCCTGTGAGCGGAAGAGCGGTGACGATCCAGACCACCGACGGCTACTCGGTGACGCTGACTCATCTCGGCTCGACGACCGTTCGGCGGGGCGAGACGGTCACCGAGGGGGCCGCCGTGGGGACGATCGGCCCAAGTGGAGAGGTCGAGCACGATGTTCCGTACCTCCACCTTGGCATTCGGCGCTCCGAGGATCCGAACGGCTATGTCGACCCGCTGTTGTTCCTGCCTGCAAAACCCGTGCCCGTCGCGTCGCCCAGCCCAGCGCCGCCGGCGGTAGCCACGCCCGCTCCGCCGCCGACGCCTTCCTCTTCAGCGCCGCCTACCGCGACCGCGACCGCTCCACCGTCTGCCATGAGCGCGCCGGCCGGCTCCTCGGTGTCGACCGCCGCGGACGAGACTCGCAGCGCGGGCGGCGCTGCATTCCGTGGGCGGGGGGCGTCGTCTGTCGCCGGGGCCGGCGTCCGGTCGGTTCCGTCCGCTCAGGACGCCGCCCCACCGCCGGTCCGCGCGGCTCGTTTGCGGCGCGCCACCCGAGGCCATCGGCCGCAGGCAACCCGGGCGGAAACCCGCGCCGCCCAGACATCGAAGCCCGTCCGCTCGGCGAGCGAGCGCGAGCGGGAGCGCTCGGCTGTGTCGAAGGCCCGCTCCACCATCCCTGGAAGGGGCGGCAGCTCCGGCCCGACAAAGGCGGCAGCGGGCACCGAGCGAAACCACAGCCGCTTCCCGACCTGGGTCTGGCTGAGCGGCTTGTTGCCTATCGCGGCTGCAATCGCGCTCATTCGACGCCGGACGTGGGCCGCCGGCGCGCGAAAGCCCGCGCCTATCATTGACTCAAATGTCGCGCTACTACCTGACAACCCCGATCTACTACGTGAACTCGACCCCGCACATCGGGCACGCGTACACGACGATCGCCGCCGACATCCTGGTGCGACATCATCGGCAACGCGGCAACGAGACGTTCTTCCTGACCGGGAGCGACGAGAACGCATCGAGGAACGTGCGAGCTGCCGACGCCGCGGGCGTGGACCCGAAGGCGTTCGTCGATCAACTCGTCGAGGAGCACTGGCGCCCTCTCCCGGCGCGCGTCGGCGCGTCCGTCGACTTCTTCATACGAACCACAGATGAAGGGCACCATCGGTTCGTCCAGGAGTTCGTCCAGCGAATTTATGACAACGGACACATCTACGAAGACACCTACGCGGGGCTGTATTGCGTTGGCTGCGAAGAATTCAAGACCGAGGACGAGCTCACCCCGGAAGGGCTGTGCCCCGATCACGGCCTCAAGCCGGAATGGATCGAGGAGCGGAACTGGTTCTTCCGGCTGTCGGCGTTCCAAGAGCAGCTGCTCCGCCTCTATGACGAGCGGCCCGACTTCGTGCTGCCGGACTTTCGCTACAACGAGGCTCGTAGCTTCATCGAAGGTGGTCTACGCGACTTCAGCCTTAGCCGCGCGGGCCAGCCCTGGGGCGTTCCGGTCCCCTGGGACCCTGAGCAGGTGGTGTACGTCTGGGTAGACGCGCTGATCAATTACCTGAGCGCGCTGACATATGCAGAGCCCGAGGAGGATCTTCGCGAAAAGTTCTGGCCGCACGCGCACCACCTGATCGCAAAGGACATCCTCCGTTTCCACTGCGTCTTCTGGCCTGCACTTTTGTTCGCGGCCGGGTATGAGCCGCCGAAGCAGGTCTTCGTCCACGGGTATCTCGTCATCGACGATCAGAAGATCTCGAAGTCCCGTGGCACGGTCATCGATCCGCTCGAGCTGGTCGACCTTTACGGAGTTGACGCGCTGCGCTACTACGTCGCTCGCGTGACGCGTTTCGGCCAGGACGGGAACGCTTCGGTCGACGACGTTCACGAGCGCTACGAACGCGAGCTCGGTAACGACCTCGGCAACCTCCTCTCGCGGACGACGGCGATGATCGCCCGCTACCGGGACGGCACCCTCGCCGCGGCGTCGTGGGACTCGCCGTTCCAGGCGGAGCTGGAGCAGCTCGGCCGCGACGTCCCTGAGCGCCTCGACCAGTACGACCTGTCGGGTGCGCTGGAGGCAATCTGGGTCGTCATCCGTTCGCTCAATCGTTACGTCGAGGAGCGCGCTCCGTGGCAGCTCGCCAAGGACCCGGCGAAGGCCGACGAGCTCGACCGGACGCTGTACGACCTCGCGGACGGGCTTCGCGCGGTTGCGGTCGCCCTTGCCGCCTACTTGCCTGAAACGGCCGCGCGCATCCTCGCCGCGCTCGGCCAGCCCGACGAGCTTGCCTGGGATGGCGTCGCTTATGGTCGGACGACGGCGGCGGACGGGATCGAGGCGGCCGGGCCGCTGTTCCCGCGGGTCGAGCTCGAAACCGCCGTCGCGTGATCGACACCCACGCGCACCTCGACGGGTGCGAGGCGCCGCCCGACGAGTTGCTCGTCCGCGCCCGCGCGGCCGGCGTCGAGCGCGTGATCACGGTCGGGACGGGGGTTGATTCGTGCCGCGCCGCCCTGGCGATCGCAGACACCGACGACGGCGTTTTTGCGGCGCTCGGAATCCATCCCCACCAGGCCGGCGGCGCGGAGGCGGATCGGCTCGACGAGCTGGCAGAGCTCTTGAGACACCCGCGAGCGGTCGCGGTGGGGGAGACGGGCCTCGACTTCTACCGCGACTGGGCACCGGACGACGAACAGCGGCGCCTGTTCGTCGCGCATCTCGAACTGGCGGCGGAGCTCGACAAGGCGGTCGTCATCCACAACCGCGACGCCGATTCGGAGACCGCCGAGCTGCTCACCGGCTTCGACGGAAGGGTCATCCTCCATTGCTTCTCATCGCCGCCTCTCCTGCAGACAGCTCTCGAGCACGGTTACTACGTTTCCTTCGCTGGCAACGTCACCTACCCGAAGGCCGGCGAGCTGCGCGAGGCTGCACGCCGTGTCCCCGCCGAGCGGATCCTGGCTGAGACCGACAGCCCGTACCTTGCGCCGGTCCCGCGTCGCGGCCGTCCCAACGAGCCGGCGAACGTGGTTCACACGGTCACCGCGCTTGCGGAGGCGCGGGGGGAGGACCCGGCAGAGCTCGGGGCGCGAGTCGACGCCAACGCGACCGCCGCTTTCTCCTTGCCCGTCGCTTCGCCGGCCCCGTGAGCACGAGGGCGAAGAAGCAGTTTGGCCAACACTTCCTCGCCGACGAGAACATCCTGGGCGTGATCGGTCGCCTCGCCGAGCTCGACGAAAGCGACGTCGTTCTCGAGATCGGACCGGGGCTCGGCGTGCTGACCACGTACCTCGCCGACCGGGTCGCCCACGTGCACGCAATCGAGCTTGACCGCTCGCTCGAGCCGAGGCTGCGCGAGGCGCTTGCACGCCGGGACAATGTCGAGCTGCATTTCGGCGATGCCCTTTCGTTCCAGCTCGAAGCGCTCGAGCCGGCACCGACGAAGCTCGTGGCGAACCTCCCGTACAACGTCGCCACGCCGATCGTCGTCGAGAGTCTCGAACGGTTGCCCGAGGTCCGCGACTGGTGCGTGATGGTGCAGCGTGAGGTCGCCGACCGCTTCTTCGCCGAGCCCGAGACCAAGGCGTACGGGGCCGTCTCGGTGCTCGTCCAGCTGGCCGCCGAACGTACAGGCTTCCACCCGGTTTCGCGGAACGTTTTTCGGCCGCGGCCGAACGTCGACTCGGCGCTCGTCGCCTTTCGCCGTCGTGGAGAGCGGCCGCTCGGGCATTCGAGGCTGAAGGTCGTCGTCGGCGCCGCCTTCGCCCATCGCCGCAAGCAACTCCCGAACTCGCTCGAGCTGGCGGGTCTCGCCTCGCACGAGCAGGCGACCGCGGCACTGGGGCGGATCGGCCGTGACCCCTCAACTCGCGCCGAGGCGCTGAGGCCGGACGAATTCGTGGCGCTGGCCTACGCGCTTCGATGACCCGCGCTCCCGCAACCGCGAAGCTGAACCTCGCTCTCGTCGTGGGACGGCCGCACGATGGCAAGCACGAGCTGACAACCGTCTACCAGCGCCTCGACCTCGCGGATCGGGTCGCCATCGCGCCGGCGGCCCGTCTTCGGGTGACCGGGTTTGCCGAAGACACCCTCGTCCGCGCTGCCCTCGAGCGGCTCGCCGAGGCATCAAGCACCACGCCCGATTGGGAGACGAGGCTTACCAAGCGGATACCCGTCGCCGCCGGCCTCGGTGGCGGCAGCTCTGACGCGGCGACGGCGCTGCGCCTTGCCAACGAGACTCTCGCCGAGCCTCTCCCGGCCGCCGAGCTGCACAAGCTCGCCGGCGAGCTCGGGGTCGACGTGCCCTTCTTTCTCACGCAAGGTCCCCAGCTGGGCGAAGGCGACGGCACTGCGCTGACACCGCTCGAGCTGCCGCAGGACTACTGGGTCGTCCTCGTGCTGGGGCGAGGGGCAAGCAAGGCCTCCAGCGGGGCCGTCTATGCAGACTTCGACGACCGCGAGGGCCCGAAGGGCTACCGCAACCGGCGAGCCGCTCTGAAGCGAGCACTAAAGGCGGTCAACCGCCCCCGTGACCTCGCAGCGCTGCCGCGGAACGACCTTGCGAGCTCGCCGCTCGCTGCCGAGTTGCTGGCGGAGGGCGCGTTCAGGGCCGACGTGTCCGGTGCGGGGCCCGTCGTCTATGGCCTCTTCCAGCACCTCGACGCGGCACGCGCAGCGCGTCAGGCACTTCGGGGCCGCGGGCGCACCTGGCTGACGGCGCCTGCTTGGTACGGTTGATCGATGGAGTACGGCGGGCCGGCGATAGAGCACGGGTCGAGCCGCATGGGGCGCTGGCTGCGCGCCCGCCGCGTTCGGGTCGCCTTCTGGATCGCGGTCGCCGAGGGCATCCTGATCGTCTTCCATGCGATCTCGTGGTGGGCCGCGATTGCGATCGCGGCCCTCGTCGTCGTCGCCTGGTTCAGCCTGGCCCATCGCCTCCGCTCCGACACCGCGCGTCAGGTCGGCTGGATCGCCGCGGTCTCGCAGGCCCTCGTCGCGCTGGTGCCGGTCCTGGTGCTCGTCGTCGGCACCCTCGCGCTGATCGTCGTCGGTCTCCTTGCAGTCGTGGCGCTCGTCTTGCTCTTCAGCTCGAGGGACTAGGCGCGACTAGACTCCGTGAGTGGGCGCGAGGCTCTCGGCGACGCGAAAGGTGACACTTCGGTGGCTCGTGGCCAAGTGCTGACGCGCCGTCTTGCGGCGCCGACCATCGAGGCCGTGCCGGCTTCGCCGGTGCGGCCGCCGTCGAACCCAGCGCGAACCGGTTCACCTGGCGACTCGCGTTAACTTGTCGAACGGTGGGGCGTAGCCAAGTGGTAAGGCAGCGGGTTTTGGTCCCGCGATCCCAGGTTCGAATCCTGGCGCCCCAGCCATTCCGCCTTTGACCGATCGAAAGCTTGCAGCCGTCGTCATGGCCGGTGGCCTCGGGACGCGAATGCGTTCCGAGACGCCGAAGCATCTCCACACGCTTCTCGGCAAGCGCATGGTCGACTGGGTGGTCGATGCGGCCGGTGCCCTGGCCCCCGAGCCGCTCGTCGTCGTCACCTCGCCCGAGACCACCGGTGCCTTTGCGGGCGAAGGCATCACCCTCGCCGTTCAGCCTCAGGCGCGAGGCACGGGCGACGCTGTAGCGGCCGCCCACGCTGCTCTCGACGGATTCGAGGGCGACGTCCTGGTCCTATCCGGCGACGCGCCGCTGCTGACACCGGAGCTGCTGCAGGCCCTCGTCGCCGCACACCGCGAAAGCCGGGCGGCGGCGACGCTGCTCACCTTCGAGCCCGAACGGCCCCTCCCGTACGGCCGAATCGTCCGCGGCCGCGACGGCAGAGTCCAGGGCATCGTCGAGGAAGGGGACGCGAGCGAAGAGGAACGGGAGATCCGGGAGCTCAATTCGTCGATCTACGTCTTCGACGCCGCCCAGCTCTGGGGGGCCCTTGAAGGGCTGAAGCCGGACAACGCCCAAGGGGAGCTCTACCTGACGGACACGGTGCGCTCGCTGGTCGACTCCAGGAAGGCGGTCGCGACGCACCGATCGGACGACCCCGTGTCTCCGGTCGGCATCAACACGCGCGTCGAGCTCGCCGCTGCCGCGGCGGTTCTCCGCGACCGGATCAACGAACGACACATGCTTGCCGGTGCGACCCTCGTCGATCCTCAGTCGACGTGGATCGACCCGCACGTCGAAGTCGAGCCGGATGCGGTCGTGCACCCCTTCACTGTCCTGCGCGGGACGACGAGAGTGCTCCGGGGGGCCGAGATCGGCCCGCACGTCGTCGCGATCGACGCCGAGATCGGCGAGCGCACGCTGGTCGGCCCCTTCTGTTACCTTCGCCCCGGAACCGTGCTGGAAGCCGGCGCCAAGGCGGGCACGTTCGTCGAGCTCAAGAACTCCCGGATCGGAGAAGGGACAAAGGTGCCGCATTTGTCCTATATCGGCGACGCCGCGATCGGGGCGGAGACGAATATCGGCGCCGGCGCGATCACCGTTAACTATCCGCACGAGCCGGGTAGACCCAAGGGGCGGACGGAAATCGGCCGCAACGTCAGGACCGGCGTCCAGAATGCTTTCGTTGCGCCAATCGAGATCGGCGACGACGCGTGGATCGCGGTCGGCTCGGTCGTCACGGACGACGTGCCGCCCGGCTCGCTCGCGGGCTTCGCGCCGCGCCAGGTGACGAAGGAAGGCTACGTCTACGACAAGTATGGAAGGCCAGCCGATGACTGAGACGGCCACGCTCCCAGGCCTCGAGACGACCGAGTCCCCGGAGCAGGTGCCGACCTCCGAGCCAGGTCACTGGATCGAGCGCGGGCCGCAGAAGCGGCTGATGGTCTTCGCCGGCCGCTCCCATCCCGACCTCGCAGACGCGATCGCGCGCCATCTCGGCGTCGAGCTCGGCGAGATCGAGCTCGAAACGTTCGCGAACGGCGAGAGCTACTGCCGCTACCTCGAGTCGATTCGCGGCGCTGACGTGTTCCTCGTCCAGACGGGGTGCGAGCCGATCGACCGCAACCTGATGGAGCTCCTGTTCATGATCCAGGCCGCGAAGCTCGCCTCGGCAAAGCGGATCACGGCCGTGATGCCGCTCTTCCCGTACGCGCGCCAGGACCGCAAGGCCAAGCCGCGCGAGCCCATCTCGGCCCGGCTCGTCTCCGACATGCTCCAGCTCGCCGGCGCCGACCGCGTACTGACCATGGACCTCCATGCAGGCCAGATCCAGGGCTTCTTCAGGATCCCTGTCGACCACATGACAGCGCTGCCGCTCTTCGCCCGCCACTTCCGAGACCTCGGGCTGACCGGCGAGGACGTCGTCTCCGTGTCGCCCGACGCCGGCCGCGCCAAGATGGCTGTCCGCTTCTCGGAGATGATCGAGGGGACCTTCGCGATCATGCACAAGACCCGTCCGACCCGAGACGTCGCGGAGGTGACCGAGATCACCGGGCGGGTGCGGGACAAGATCGCGATCCTCGGCGACGACGTGATCATGACCGGCGGCACTCTGCTCGCAAACGTCGGCGCACTGCGCGAGCACGGCGCGCGCGAGGTCTGGGTATTCGCGACGCACGGCCTCTTCTCGGGCGGTGCGCTCGAGCGTTTCAAGGGTGCCGACATCTCCGGAGTCGTTGTCACCGACACCGTTCCGATCGATCTACTCAATCGCCCGCGGAACCTGACGGTGCTGCCGGTTTCCGGGCTGCTCGCCGAGACGATCATGAACGTCTTCGCCGACGACTCGGTCTCGGCCATCTTCGGCGGCGAGAACCAGCTGTTCTGACGGGAGCGGCTCAATGGAGCCGTTGCCGTCGTCTTTCTACCGCGAATCTCTACCGCCATCAGCACAACACGTGTCGGGGAGGCTGCGCTTCCGGCCCACGGGAGACACGCCGGCGGGCCGACGACTCGGGCGCGAGGACGCTCGCCCACGTAAGCAAGATCGCCCTCGACTCGACCTTTCATGGCACGGCAAGTTGCGGTTCGCCCGCGCGGCGGCCCGTTTAGTCGCTGCCCGGGTACCGCTGCGGCGAAGGGTGCCCCCAGCGGATCGCTGCGTAGAGCAAAAGCAGGTAGAGCACTAGCACCCAAAGGCCGTAGGCGACCCGGCGCTGCGATTTGCCCGACGAGGAAGCGCGAACCAAGCGCCCGACCACGAAGGGGATTTTAGCGCGGATCGAAGTGGTGATCAGGCGCGGCCCGCACCGTCCACCACGCGTCCCAGGTGACCTTCAGGATCACGAGCGTGATCACGAAACCGATGATCGGATCGGCGATCGGCACGCCTGCGGCAACGACGGCCGCACTGGCGATCACGCCGACCGAGACGAAGCCGTCAACGCGGGCGTGGTGGCCGTCGGCCACGAGGGCGGGGCTATGCAGCCTGCGCCCGGCGCGCAACCGCACCTGCGCTGCGATCTCGTTTCCGATGAACCCGATCAGGCCCGCCGCCGCTAGCAGCCAGAGGTGCGACAG
>Ga0126310_10000297_pt1 | contig 15872 bp, 17 predicted proteins | sample Plot60_FD_92540 | JGI IMG/M metagenome (GOLD analysis project Ga0126310, IMG submission 92540) | Serpentine soil microbial communities from UC McLaughlin Reserve, CA, USA - Plot60 | ecosystem: Environmental > Terrestrial > Soil > Grasslands | place: USA: UC McLaughlin Reserve, Lake County... | reverse complement strand
GCTGTTGAAAATAAAGTATTAGGAGAAGGATTACATTTTATCATACCATTTGCTGAACAAGTTATACAGCTAGAAGTACGTACGCTTAAATTCCAAGCTGATGCGTCAGCTGCTTCAAATGATCTGCAAGAAGTAGCTACTGTGATAGCTTTAAACTACCATATTGATCCTAGCAAAGCTAACACAATTTACCAGCAATTAGGTGCAGATTATACTAGTAGAATAATAGCACCTACAATACAAGAATCAGTTAAAGCAAGTGTTGCAAAGTTCAATGCAGAGCAACTAGTAACAAATAGAGAAACCGCAAAAGCTACAATAGCCCAAGCCATTAGCAACACTCTATCTGCAAGAAATATATTAGTTGAGACAGTATTTATAACTGACTTTAAATTTTCGGAGGCATTTGCAAGTCAGATTGAACAAAAAGTAGTAGCATTTCAAAAATACTTGACTGAACAAAATAATCTGAGAGCTGTACAGGTAGTAGCTAACCAGACAGTTGTTCAAGCTCAAGCACAAGCTAGAGCTAGAATGGCTAACGCGAGCGGAGAGGCTCAAGCAATAAATCTTATTACTCAGCAACTTAGACAAAGTCCAGGATATTTACAATGGAAAGCTATCAACGAGTGGAATGGACAAATGCCATACGCCATTAGCAGGGATGGCGGTCTTCCTTTCGCCCAGTCATCCTCTCAGCAATCTAAATTATTATCAAAACAAAACTCTCAGCAAAACCAGACTCAAGTCAAATAAGCCATATCGGCATACTTCATTATTGTTCTGTTATGGGTATAGAAATCGATACTGCATCTACATATTGCAGAATATTGCAGCAGATAGGTTATTCTCTGCGAATATTTCCTTATATCTGGGTTCAATTATATTTTTATGGTAATAAGAGAGTTCTCCGCGATGAGAGTACTATTTTTAACAGCACATTTGCCATTTCCTCCCATTAGCGGCGGTCGCAGGCGAGAATTTGAACTGATAACCAGGCTGGGAAGAGACTGTGAAGTGCATCTATGCTCTGTTACGAAATCTTGGCAAACAGATAATGAACATATACATGAACTCTCTAGTTACTGTGCTAGCGTCGATTTATTTGAAGCATCATATGCCGACGGCCACAAATACTTGCGATATTCCAACCAGATGAGGAGGCACGTATCTGAAGGTGTGACTTTGCATATTTCGGCTCTTCTGAAGAAGGAAAAATTCGATGTCGTGCATGTTGAAGGATATTATCTAATGCAACACATACCGGCTAGTATCGATGTACCCCTCCTCCTAGTTGAACATAATATTGAATGCTTGTTATGCTTGCAAAGATTTATGCTGGCATCTAACCGGGAAGAAAAAGCGTACTTCTGGCAGGAATACGTAAACACTTTGAATTGGGAGAAAATATTCTGGAAGCGAGCAGCACTATGCGTCACTCTTACGAACGAAGACAAAACAAGCATGACCCGATTAGAACCAGCTCTTAATATAAAAACGATCCCAGACGGTACTGACCATAATAAAACGATTAAGAAGATAGGTTTAGTCTCTGGTGACACCGCTAACCATTTGGTCAATGCGGAGTATCCATCTGTGCTTTTTGTTGGTAATTTTGCGTACGAACCCAATGTAGATGCAGCACTTTATTTCTCTAAGATCATCTTTCCTTTAATTCTAAGGGATGTACCTGATGCGAGGTTATATCTTGTTGGGAATGCGCCGCCGAAGGAAATTAAAGCATTGACCGTCAACAAACAAATCGAAGTAACTGGTTTCGTCAATTCGCTTGTTCATTACTATAAAGCGGCCAGTATCGTTATTTGTCCGCTCCGGATAGGCGGAGGAATTAAAGTAAAGATACTTGAAGCGTTAAATGCTGGCAAAGCCATAGTCAGTACTTCTGTCGGTGCACAAGGACTTGATCTTAAATTACACCGCGCTTTAGCTGTTGCCGATGAACCGCGTGATTTTGCTAAAAAAGCGGTGCAATTACTTCGGGACCCCAATCAACGTCATCGACAAGAAAGAGAAGCACTAGCCTATTCCAAGACGCTACCTTCTTGGGAACAAGTTTCAAACCAATTCTCAAATTGCTATAACGAAATATCAATTCATAGAAAAGCAGCTGGATAGCAAAAAGGCTAATAGATAATATCATCATAAATAATGTATGCATATTTATTTGCGACTGTGGTACAAAAGTACCTCATTATTATGTGAGCCAATAATGTGTACTTTTCTTAATGATCCATTAAACCTAGTGATGACTCTCAAAAAAGGTGTTAAAGAAATCGTGCTATTTCATTGAAATTAAAAGTTATCACCAAAATTTTTGGACTGTTCATCAAGTTGCTCCTGCGGGTTTACTTTCTGGTCATGATGTTCCCATTTATGGGTTCTACTATCAATTTTTCTTTCGTGCTGTTCTCTCACGTGGTGTAGCCGATCCTTGACATGAATAAATTCTTTGCCATATTCGTGACATCTTACAATTGGATGATGATGGACATGTCTTGTGTGAGCTATAAGTTCTTCATAACTTTCAAACCTCTGACTGTATTGATCACATACGTTCTTGTTTTTATGAAATAGATTCATAATTCAAAATTTGGTATCGAAGCACTAATATTAAAGAATTAGCACATCAAAGACCGATTGTGACGATGACTCGATTATCATGAAATCTGTAAGTCTTTACCGATCAACAACAAATTGTTCTGGCGTACTCAGTTTGAGCAGATAGCATATTTGATAGATATTTATGTTACTTATATATTACACCTTATATGAAAACAATAAACTGTCGCGAAGCAGGATTTCAATGTGATTATATTGTAAGAGGTCAGAACGAAGAAGAAGTTATGAAAAATGGTGCGGACCATGCTATAAAAGAACACGGCATGAAACCAGAAGATATAACACCAGAATTCAAAGAGAAGGTAAAATCGCTTATTCGAGATGGCTAAAAACATTTTAAAATCTTTTTATTTGTATCATTGAATCATTTATCAATAGGTCGCCGCAATCCCAAACTAAAAGATACTTAATCAATGCCAACTGTTACCTAATATAAAACACGTTCACAAAAAACAAGCGTAGAATAAGAATTACAGTTTGTATCATTACTTTTATCGCTCCAAATGTATTTGTTCGATTTGAGAAAAGAATACGTCAGCATATTGGAAGGACAAACTCAAGTTTGTATCATATAAAAATCATGACTGTCTGAAAAATTTAAGTATTACTTGCCTATAAAAAAGTAGAACTTTGTCACGATATGGAAGCTCCGGGATGATGCAATAAGTGGTTCCAGCAGATCTCAAGACCTTTCTTATCATCTCTGTTCCGTCGATGTTAATGTTTGGTATGCGTCATGCGCTAGATGTTGACCATATTACTGCTATCGATAATCTTGTACGATTGTATAATGCCAAAGCAAAGTCTAGATGGGTAGGTACTGGCTTTAGCATAGGTCACATGTTATCTGTAATGATTGAATTACTTCTGATAATATGTGTGGTGGGCAATACTACAAACAGTAAATTAGATGAACTATCCCTAAGTGGTAGTATAATTGGAGCTATTGCATTAGCAGCAATTGGGGCCGCTAATATTTACTCGATGAAAAAATGGGGCAGGACTGGTTCAGCAATATTCGCTGGCAAAATAGCTAAAAGAACCCAACTTATGGGACCGTTGGGATCTGCCTTAATAACAGGATTGGTATTCGGTTTAGGATTCGACACTGCAACACAGATCTCTGCTATTACGTTATCTGCCGTAGCTTCTGCAACCTTAGGGATATACGTAGCGTTAATTTTAGCCGGATTCTTCGCCATAGGGATGATTCCAATAGACACAATAGACAGTATTGTCCTCCGCTCGGCTTTTTATCGGATATTAAATACTAGGGCATTTAAGTATATGGCATATGCATTAAGTGGAGTAGCAATTAGCGCTGCAGCAGTACAATCATACTCCATCATAACTGATTCTGATATATTACCACCGTTAACAGGTCCAATCCTCGCTATAGTAATAATTTCCTCAACATTTGGCTACGCATTTGCTACTCAAAATAGGGGACAAGGATTTCATGTACATACGGATAACACAATCAAACCAAACCGTAGGTAAGACTCAGCAAGTGATCTGTTCATCAGCAGATTATATTGCTTATATCACTTCAATTGATCCTTCATCGTAGCCCTTCTTTAAAAGAAAATTCTTAACATAGTCTCGATGGTCTCCTTGCAAAATAATCTGACCATCTTTATAAGTACCGCCGGTTCCTATCTTGGTTTTCATTTCTTTTGTTATCGACTCTATATCTGGCCTCTCCTGCAATCCCTTTACTACAGTTGCGACCTTTCGAAAGCGTCTAATGTCTTTGGATATAATAACACGGGCTTTCTCCTTATCAAGTTCTTTTAGAATATCATCCATAGAGTTGGTTGAAACATTGTAATCTTCTATTTCTGGCACCAACATTTATTACGCAATCCTAACTGAAAAGTGTTTGTAGCAATGCTCTGTGATAGTCACTTTCTTGAATTGGAAAACATCATAAAGTCTAATAGGATAAGAGCACGGAGCCGAACCGTTGCCGTAAAGAAAATAAACATATAAAAACCAAAATAACATCCATAATTTTCAGCTTAGAGGAACTCAGGACATTCAACGCATTCTGATAACAAAACACAGGAGTCCGATTAATAGCATTGTTGTTAGTACAGTATGATTTTATGTATCTCAATCATACATGTGTTTATGAATACTAACCATATTGAGGAAGTCTAAACTATGCAATTGAGGTGAATCCTCCTCTCACATTCACCTTTTAATTAGCAAAATATTTTATTTAGAGAACCAAAGTTAATTGCATGATTCAAAATAATATTAACGGAATTCGGTACCTGTCAGTAAATATTAGAGCTGCAGTAATTGTGATGATGATTTTAACAGCAATGTTAACAGCAATGTTAACTCCTACATTTTCCTTCCCGGCAGTTTATGCTCAGAGTAATAATGATTCAGGTACTATCATAACCCGTGGAGGTGGCACAGGCTCGATTTCATGTCCTGATGGCTCTTCAAAACCAGCCAACATAGCCTTTGTAGTATTAGGAAATAGCAGTAATAATGCGGAGATGACTACCACTAGTTGGAATATAAATGAGCTCCCTTCGGGGCAGGACCCGATGCCCGGATTCGCTAGCGGTTCGTTCAACTCAGTGAATGTAAGATCAGATAAGTTCGAAATTATAGGTCAAAAAATTAATGAAGCACAATTCTGTGAACCACCGTTGTCTTTGCCCGTTACTATTAGCGGATTATGCGGTCAAAACGTTGCAATCAGAGTTCAATTCCAATCAAACAACCCAATTGTAGTAACAGGAGGAACATTTACAGGTGACGTAACATGTTCCCATGCAGATGCTATAGAAAGTCGACGCTAAGGAATAAAGTTAAACAATAATTGTAAAATAATCCTATAGCTTTTTTAATGTCTGCAACGGGTCAAATAAGACTAGAAAAGCTATCTTCCCATTTGTTATCAGCAAAAATGTAGCCGTATGCAAATTACCTATATCGACGCTATTAGTTATTTTTGACTCTTATCGAAAGCTAATAATATATCAAAATAGTGATCCTGGAATAACATACTATGCATTTTATTATTTCCACCTACGAATTACAGTCATTATACTTAGGAAAAAGCGATAACATCATTGTAGTAGACGTGCGCCCTCATTCCGAATACGTAATGGGACACCTTCCCAGAGCTGTTAACATTGAGCTTGCACATTTCCATTGGATAGACACTTCAAGAGAAGGCATATCTCAATTTAACAGACAAATGAAAAACCTTCTCTCAAATATAGGGATAGTGAAGAACAAATTCGTAATTTTTTATGACAACATATCAGGAATGTTTTCTGCTCGAGGGGTTTGGTTATTAACTTATTTTTCACACTATAACGTGGCAATGCTCGATGGAGGTTTTAGTAAATGGAAAAAAGAAGGGTTGAATATTGAAACGACAGACAATCCATTTGTCCATTCGTACTTCAATGGCAAACCTAATACTGCTGTTTTGGCAGACTACAGATACATAAGATCAAAGATCAAAACAAACCACAAAAAGAATGGTGCAGTCATACTAGATTCAAGGTCAAAATCAGAATATGAAGGATACGACATAAGGGCTGCATCAGCTGGCCATATTCCTTCAGCTATAAATGTGGACTGGACTAATAACATTAACGAAGACGGTACCTTTAAAGATGAGAAAGATTTGGAAAAACTATATTCTCATGTTCCTAAAGATAAGGAAGTCATAACATATTGTCAGGGTGGATATAGAGCTGCCAATACGTTTATCATATTGCGGAATCTAGGTTATGATAGAGTTAGAATGTATGTTGGTTCATGGGGAGAATGGGGTAATAAACTGTCATTACCAGTAGAAAAGTGAGATTTCGTTGTAGTTTCCGGTGTATCAGCATTATCCAAAAAACTGCTCTTCCACGACCTTAAGCCAAAGTCGCTGCTGACTATACCTGCCATTAGTCGCCTAATTTAGATGCTTAGCGAATAGTCTGATAGGATTCTACTATGAATGAAATAATTCAATTAATTAATATAGAAGAAACTATAATAAAATAGATCACGAGTACGTCCAAACTTAATGAAAATTTCGGTCTAAAACAAAATGCAGCCAGAATGCATTCACATAAAAAAGCAACGGTTGACATAAACTAAATAGATAACAGATCGCTACTTACAATATCTATGAAAATTTCGCAGTTATGTAAAATGATCGAAGAATCCATTCGCAACAGAAAATACACTTTAGAAGATCAGCAACAAAAACATTTGGCCCATGATGTAGAAGTGATTAATAAGACAGACTCCGAGGATCTAAAAAATGCTGACATAAAAATACAAGTAAGGATACAGAATTTGTACACTTTAAACAATTATGTGCCTAATATAGAACATCTGCCAGGAGTGATCGAAATGGATGTTTTAGATTCTTTCAAAATGTTATGTAGGAGGGTAACAAGGATACAAGCAACAAGTGAACTTAACAAGAACTATCCCAAAGACAGATCAGTCTCAGGGATCTGATGGCGATTCAAGCAAAGTAAAAAAGTAACAAGAAAAAGTAGTTTCTTTTCTATGGCTGTGCTCATTCTGGCCAATTATCGATGCGACCAATATGATAACAGACAGAAAGATCACATCGATGGAGATCCAAGGTTCCAATTCCATAGAGACGATTGTGCTAATAGTGACCAAGGCACGATCATATCTTCAATATCTCTTCTAAAGGTACCAAAAATATCGTCCATGCGCGTTGCTTGCAAGGCTCTCTGAGACTCGGCTTCTCTACTCCTATAACTACTAGCACCACTGGTGCTGATAGGACTTTAAGAAAAGTCCTGAAGTCCAGGTCTATATGCTCTTACGCTATTTCTTTTTCTTCTGCCACTGTTTTCGGCTTTTTAGACGATGACGTAGACATATATTATCACAGAACTTTTAATGAAAAATATTAATATATGAGTTTTTAAGATAGTCGGATTTACGAATGTTCGTCTGCAAGCACAATAATATCAGCATTGCTGCTAGAATAGCAGTGACAGTTATTAGAATAGCACAATTATAATGTCAAAGAGTATCATAACTAAAGCACTTTACAGATAGATCATGTTAAGTAGTATCTTCTAAGAAATTAATGACCTGACTGAATCAGTTATAGATATATTCAACTTTCGTATATGATCAATTGAATTTGATACCATTCTAACAACTGCGCCCCCTTTATGAGGCAATGCGGAATAACCACAACACATAGGTCTGAAATAATTTGTAACTTTAGCGATTTCACTCTCTAATATCTCGTATTTTATTGATTTTGTAATTACGTAAATAGTCGACAGAATGGTCTTGTTACCAAATAAAGCACATAATTGTTCTTTCGAATAGTGCATTGGTTGTATATTCATTGGATCAAGGAAAATTATTTTGTTGTTTTCGTCAACGCAGAAGGTTCTAAGAAAGCAAGAATCAAATTCAAATATTTCCCCTGATGCTATCCTGCCGGCTGTTATAATTTCTGAGTATAGTATAGTCGACGTTGATCCAATCTTTAGATTTACCTTTTGAAAAAATCGAGATGACTTGTACGGAATTATCTCCTCAGGCATGAACTCTAGATAACTATAGTCTCCTATCACTATATCAATGTCCTGTGAAGCATATCCTCCTTCCATTTTGTATATTTTTGTCGCTGCCTGTGTAGTAATATGTGAAGAGGTATTATTACCAGCGGTAATTTCAATTTTAATGTTGTCTCCTTGTAAAATACCTCCAGCCGACGACATGATGTAAATGTGGGCCATAGCAGGGAAATTTGTGTTTGGATATAGTGCTCTCTGAACAAGAAGCGGAGGCTTGGTTATCAGGGTTCTGATAAATGTCCTAGAATAAGCACTAAGCGGAACATACTGTCGAGACGAAGGATTAGAACTATTAAGAATAGAACGAGATCGCATATTAGTCGCGAGTTCTAGCTGCAATAAACCGTTTTTGCCAACTGAAGAATGAGAAGGATAGCAAGGTTTAACTTTATTTTTGATCTGAAACATACCAGGAACTTTTCAATCCCGTCCTATCATATCGTATTTTACCATATCATATCATATTATTGCGTCTGTAGAAGTCACGCAACATTTTTTCTTCTTAAAACAGGCTTTTTGTCGAAAAGAACATCGTCAATTATGTATTGTACCACACGCTCTATTCCATTACCTAGCTTGCAACTCACAAATTCAAACGGCTTGACTGCGTTGTCCCTTTTGTTCTTATTTCTTCGGTTAAGGTGACCTCTAATAGATTCAGCATCACGTTTCATTATTGAAAGGTCTGCACCCACGTAGGGAGCAAGATCGATTTTATTGATCACGAGTAAATCACTGTGTTCTATCCCCAGTCCACGCTTTCTTGGATATTTATCGCCGCCTGCTACATCGATAACGTAAATGAAATAGTCAGCAAGGACCGGGCTGAAGGTAGTCATAATGTTATCTCCGCCGCTTTCTATTATTATTAGGTCCAATGTTGGGTCCTTTTGTTCAATTTCTCCTATAACAGCTAAATTTATTGATGGATCCTCGCGTATGGCAGTATGTGGACACCCACCTGTGGCGACTCCGACAATCATATCCTCTGGCATTAGCTTTAGATCTGTTGCAAGAAGTCGTTGCATGCGTTGAGCATCTTCCTTTGATATCACATCATTTGATATAATACAGCAGCGATAACCTTTTTTATCTAAAATTGGAACAATTTGCTCAATAAGACGGGTCTTGCCACAGCCGACCGGTCCTCCTATTCCGATCCTAGGAATGTGGCGATGTGGAGTGCTTTCTTTGGACATAGAGAAATCCTACATAAGGTCATGTAATAAACATTTTAGAGTCTAAATGTTCATAGTTCATTTGAAAAATGTCGGTGAGCGGGCTTAGTTGCCATATGTCTTTGACTGATTGTCTAGTTGATAATTTACTAGAAAGAGAATTAACTGTTTGGGCGATCTGTGTAAGGATCTTTTGACCGTCAAAATGATGAATCACGCCCAGTCTTATTGCGGCTGCTATCATGCTACAGCTATATGAATAAAGCATCATCGTGATGGCACTTTTTTTTGGTATTCTAAAACAAGCCGTAGCAATGCCTAGGCTAACTGGATATGTACCTAGGGTATGTCCAGTTTTGACTTTGTTCAGGAATCGTGTCACAAACTTTATAGCATTGGTATCGATATTTGGTAAATTAGATTTTGAAGTTTTCTGTAGTTTACGTGGTGTCATCTGCGCTAAACAAATTAATATTTGCTGGCCCGATCTGATAGAAGCTGTTCTAACGTCACGTACTAACTTCATCGAATAGTATGTATTATCCAATCTTATTGCAGACGATACGTCGTGACGATAGGCTGCTTCCATAGCTAGTGACATGATTACACAGTCGCATGGCCCGAACTGAAAATGCATTTGAAGTCCGATAAACCTTAAAACATCTTTTTGATTTCTTATCCTGTTATGCTTGACAAGTGATTCTAACCCACTAGACATACCAAACATCCCTGATGGAAAGAACGAATCAGCTAACTGCATTAAATGGAATTCATAGTTTCTACTGATCGTGGTGGTCAATATCATGTACCTCCATTCCCTGGTACTGTGGTTGAAAAATTTTCTTCTCTACAGTTAGATCTATATGATCTTGCACGTCTCTCAATAATTTTCTAAATACAATGAGCTCAGAATCATCCTGAACAGGAAATATTATTTTATTTTGTTTGGCATCAACTGCAATTGGCCGATGCATATTCCCTAGTATATGTCCAACCAAAACTAGCACTTCCATCAGATCTTTTTTACTCTTCTTCTTTGGTATGAGAGCATTGGTTGCGATGTTTGGCTTCTTACTATCATATTTTATCTTTATGCAAATAACTTTCTCAGCAAGCTGCTCCACCAGAATGAATTTCCTAGGATTTGATCGAGCCCTCGGTGATGGTGGCGGGCACAATAACAATATGTCACCATGACGCAAGGTCCTGTTGTGGTCAAGAGTTAATCCTATGTCTGTTCCTTTATCTGTCTTCCTCCTTAACCTAACACGTTCAGTTTCAAGTCTTGTGATTCTTAGACGCTCACACGTTCCATCACCGTCTGCCTTTTTGAATTCTTTTTGTAACATGATATCATCAGAGATATTGCCTAGTATAGAATCTACGAAGAACATGCAAACTTACCTTGTTGGTATTTTTTGTCGATTACCAGCGTATTAATATGGTTTTTTCAACAAATATGAATGTTTAATAATACAATAGAAGGTCTATTATCAGCTATGATGCTTCTCCCAAGAGAAATTGACAAGCTATATATTTTTTTAGCCGCACAAGTCGCTCGACGAAGGCAAGAAAGGGGCCTGAAGCTTAATTATACTGAGGCCGTGGCAATTATTGCTGATTATATCGTGGAAGGCGCTCGTGATGGAAGTTCTGTTTCTGATTTGATGGCTTCAGCTAGAAGAGTGCTGTCAAGAAATGACGTTCTCCCAGGAGTGCCTGAACTGATTAGAACAGTTCAAGTTGAAGCTGCGTTTGACGACGGAACTAAGCTGGTCACTGTACACGATCCCATAGTGTGATAGGTGATATTCTTTGATTCCAGGCGAATATTTTTTATCGAAGGATCCGATTATCGCGAATGCAGACAAAAAAACTGAAACAATTAAAGTAAGTAATACTGGCGATAGACCAATTCAGGTAGGATCACATACACATTTTTTTGAAGTAAACAAATCCCTCGCATTCCCCCGAATTAAATCATACGGATATCATCTCAATATTCCCGCAGGAACTTCTATTAGATTCGAACCTGGACAGACCAAGCAGGTGGAGCTAACTGAGTACGGCGGAAGAAGAATAGTATATGGTTTTAGTGGCCTTGTAAATGGTAAACTATCTGATAAGAGGGAAGAGGCTTTCAAAAAAGCAAAGAAAAGTGGCTTTAAAGGATTCAATAATGATTTTAGAAGAAAGAAAGAAAGAAAGAAAGAAAAGAGAGCGATAAAATATGACCCTCAACATTTCTAGAAAACAATATGTTGACTTGTATGGTCCCACCGCTGGTGATAAGGTAAGACTAGCCGATACAGCTATAATTATTGAAATCGAAAAGGATCTGATTACATATGGCGACGAATTGGTATTTGGGGGAGGAAAAACTGTACGTGACGGAATGGGACAGGCCAGTGGCGCATTTGGCAAAGATACACTTGATATGGTAATTACAAATGCTATTGTATTAGATCCGATTTTAGGAATAATAAAGTCTGACATTGGTATCAAAAATGGCTTAATAGTAGGAGTAGGAAAGGCAGGCAATCCGAATATAATGAGTGATGTAGATATGACGGTTTCATCTGCTACTGAGGTGATTGCTGGCGAGCATACTATCTGTACTCCTGGCATAATAGATACTCACATCCATTTTATATCGCCCCAGCAAGCCATCGAAGCAATCTGTAATGGTACTACTACGATGATAGGAGGCGGCACCGGTCCTGCAGATGGCACTAATGCCACCACGTGCACACCTGGATCATGGAATCTGCACAGAATGATAGAAGCAGTCGAGGAGCTGCCACTTAACTTTGGTTTTCTTGGGAAGGGGAATGACTCATTAGAAGTTGTATTGATGGATCAGATATCACAAGGAGGAGCTTGTGGACTAAAACTACACGAGGACTGGGGCTCGACGCCGGCTACAATTGATGCTGCTCTACGTGTTGCAGATAAAACCGACACCCAAGTTGCAATTCATTCGGACACCCTAAATGAATGTGGCTTTGTTGATGATACGATTGAAGCAATAGCAGGTAGGACAATTCACACCTATCATACAGAAGGTGCAGGAGGAGGTCATGCCCCAGATATTATGAAAATTGCTGGAGAAAAAAACATCCTACCATCTTCGACAAATCCAACAAGGCCGTTTACCGTAAATACCCTAGACGAGCACCTGGATATGATGATGGTCTGTCACCATCTAAATCCTTCTGTTCCAGAGGATGTAGCTTTCGCGGAATCTAGGATAAGGTATGAGACGATCGCTGCCGAGGATGTCCTGCACGATATAGGAGCCCTAAGTATGTATTCTTCTGATAGTCAAGCTATGGGAAGAGTAGGTGAGGTGAACAGGAGGTTATGGCAGACTGCTGATAAAATGAAGAAAATGACAGGACCACTAAGAGAAGAAGACAAATCAGGCAGTGATAATGTACGAGTAAAACGATATCTCGCCAAAGTAACTATTAATCCTGCGATAACTCATGGCATATCAGAGTATGTTGGCTCTTTGGAGAGAGGGAAAATGGCTGATATTGTTGTGTGGACACCTAGTTTTTTTGGGGTGAAGCCGAAAATGGTCATAAAAGGTGGATTTATAGCATATTCTCTAATGGGAGATCCGAATGCATCTATCCCAACGCCAGAACCTGTTTATTATCGCGAAATGTTTGGATCATTAGGAGCTGCAAAACATTCTACATCTGTGACATTCACTTCAAAGCTCGCCATAAAAAATGGCCTGGCCAAGAAATTACAACTGAAAAAGAAGTTGCTCCCTGTTAAGAGTTGCAGAAAAATTGGTAAGAAGGACATGGTATATAACAATAACACACCTAACATTGAAATTGATCCTGAAACCTATGTTGTCAAGGTAAATGGAAAGTTGGCAACAACTGAACCAGCTGAAAAAGTGTCACTTGGAAGATTATATGATCTTTTTTAGCAGTTACAGAATGTAATAGTTTTGAGTACGCTTCCTTCACTATATGAAAATGGCAAATGTACTGGAGATACACACAGTCATGTATAGAAGAAAATAACTATGGCTTTATACCCGAAAGAAATCAGAATAAATTACAAAACTCAAAAAGAGGTCATGTGAATGATTATTGGGTGACATAATGCTTCGCTATAGATTCGCTCTACGTAGCTGTTGCTGCTACAGGTTCTACTCCTTTATCCTGTTCTTGAATTGGCTCCTCATCTTTCTTTCTCTTCTTTTTGTCTTGCAACTGCTTTGTCATCAGTTTTCTTGCGATTTTGGGATTGTTCTTCTCGAGCCAGTCTCCAAAGACTTGCTCCTCTTTTAGATTCTTTTGTAACGCTTGAATCGTTTTCTTATCTGCTTTCAGCAGCTCTAATGCTTGGATTCCACCTTTATACATGATAACTTCAGCTCTTTCAATTATTAAATCATTTAATGATTCCCACACTTCCTTTTCATTATCTGAGCTATTACTTTCGATCATGATCTTTAAAGTCTGCGGAGGTTCAGGTAATGGCAATCGACCTTTTTCAGAAATTGGTTCCATTCCCCCTCCCAAAGCCTTAATTCTATCGCTAAGCCTTCGTTGTTGTTCTCTAGTCTGTTGAAGATGATACTTTATTTTTTGTTTGACTTCAGGGACTACAGTTTCTTGTAGCCTTTTCTCCAGTCTATCGATGGCGGCATTTTCGTAGGATAAAGCAAGGCTTAAACCTGCTATCGCTATTGCATCAGTTGTTGGGCTAGTATTGTTATAGGAAAAACCGTTCTGTTCAGGTTTCCGGGGCATTGTATGTATATTATAAGAACAAATAATTAATAACAATTTCATTTGCAAATAAAAAGTACAAGCAGAGGACGCTAACAATCCCAAAGTTAAAACGCTTACTGAATTTTGCCTAAATCTGGAGTGGTGCTTTTTAATATCCCTTAATTTCCTTTTGAACTATTCACAGATGCTCATTTTTGTATTACGATCTAAATACTAGAATGTTTCCGCGGATATACCTGTTTCATAATTCTTCAAAACAGTGCCTTTTAATTCAATAGCGACTTCCTTATTGTCAATCAATATTTCATTTTCTGTGATTTTTATCGGGGCTCGATTATAATACATTCCGTCAGTTTTTATTGTTATGTGACTTTCTTTATTATCAGAGTCAATTTCAATCTTTGCCTCAAATAATATTTTTCTAGTTTGATTTTGAATTGTTAGAGAGCCTGACTTGTAACTTATACTCCAATCGTTGCTCTTTTCAGCCGTCCAAGTATTATCAGACACTATCGCTATTAAATTGTTCAATTTGTCAAAGAAATTAATGTCTAATAATAAGTATTTTTCATTCTCTCTTTTTATAGTGATAATGTCAAAATCATCTATTACAAGAACTCTTGAAGTATTGACAAACTTACACTTACCAACTCTGACTGACATGTCCTGCGATTGTGTTATGAAAGAATCATTTTCATGCGTTTTGTTGTAAGGATTATTCTTGGCATCACGTAAAGATGATTCTGATAAGTTGTCTCCATTTCTATATTGATGATGATGAAAAGGGCATAGAGCTACCATATTCTCGGGGATGAAGGTTTGAGTCTCACTGTAGGGGATAATTTGGGCATATTCTACAATGGGACAACCACATATTGCACATCCATACAATGTCTCTTTTTGAAGTTGTTTTTGAATTTGCAACGGAACAGTCGTTTTAGGCATTTTTCATCCTCAGTAGCATACCACTTTAAAATACAGTATATAAACAATCCATAAATAGGCAAGAATGTCGTTTGAGGAATACGTTTTTAGATGATAAGGTACATCTTGTATTAACGATGACTTTGCCAAAAGGTTTTAAACCAAAAGATACCAAAAAAACTAGAACAGACGATTCTAGAGATAATAGGGAAAATAACACTAATAATGCTAAAACTGAATCAAATCAAATTAAGGTAGCTAAAGCAACGTCTGACGATTTCATCAATAAACAAGAAAATAAAATAGTGGCTGATAATATCACGCCAAAAGAAGGGCTGACTATAGATGACATAAGTGTAGATGAGGGTACAGCCACTATAACCACGGTTACCGCTACGCCTGCACCTGGAGGAGAAGTTCTGTCACAAACAGAGATGAAGGTTCCGTTGGAAGAACAAGAAAAGGAGGTTCTTTCACAAACAGAGATGAAGGTAGTGCCCTCCCCTGCTTCAGATTCTTCTGTAGAAAAAGTAGATACTGCATTTGGTTCGATACGATCAGAATCAGCACAAAATGATCCTAACCTCAAGAAAGAGACAATGCGATATATGCATGATAATAAGGCTTTATTTGATGAGACCAGAAACAACATCAGAAGAGCAACAGATGAAGCAAGAAAAGATATTCCACGTTATACTCAAGCTGCTAATGAATACCAGGAACAAACTATTCAAACAGCTAGAGAAATAGCTGAT
>Ga0126310_10000295_pt1 | contig 15880 bp, 16 predicted proteins | sample Plot60_FD_92540 | JGI IMG/M metagenome (GOLD analysis project Ga0126310, IMG submission 92540) | Serpentine soil microbial communities from UC McLaughlin Reserve, CA, USA - Plot60 | ecosystem: Environmental > Terrestrial > Soil > Grasslands | place: USA: UC McLaughlin Reserve, Lake County... | reverse complement strand
GGCCAGGGCCACGGTAACCTCCCTCCCGTAGAGGGAGGCGTAGGCTAGGATCCGCACCAGGGCTCCTTCGAGCTCCCTTATATTCGTAGATACCTGTGAGGCGATAAAGGTGAGCACCTCGTCGTCCACCTCGAGGCGGTCCATGAGCGCCTTCTTGCGCAGAATTGCGATGCGTGTCTCGAGGTCAGGGGGCTGGATGTCCGTCACCAGCCCCCACTCGAACCGGCTCACGAGGCGGTTCTCCAGGGTTTGAATGTACTTGGGGTGCCGGTCCGAGGCGATGACTATCTGCTTGTTCTCCTCGTAGAGGGCGTTGAAGGTGTGGAAGAACGCCTCCTGGGTCTCCACCTTATTCTCCAGGAACTGTATGTCGTCGACGAGGAGCACATCGTTCTCCCTGTAACGCTTCTGGAACTCGAGGGGGGCGTTGTCCCTCATCGAGTTTATGAAGTCGTTGGTGAACTGCTCGCAGGTAACGTAACGGACGCGCATGCTCGGGTCCTGGTCCTCAACGTAGTGGCCGACGGCCCGCAAAAGGTGGGTCTTCCCGAGCCCGACGCCCCCGTAGATGAAGAGCGGATTGTAGACGAGGCCCGGGGTCTCGGCCACCGCGAGCGTCGCCGCGTGCGCGAACCTGTTGCCCGCTCCGATAACGAAGGTGTCGAAGGTGTACTTCGCCCTGAAGGACCGCGGCGCCCGCGCGTTCAACACAGGCTCGGCGCCCTCCAAATCCGCACCGTTCCCGTTCCCCGGACGTTCCCCGCCCACGCTCACAATAAGTGACGCCTCCTGGCCAAGCACCGAGTCGAGGGCCTCCTCGAGCAGCGGCCGGAAACGGCTCTCGATGTACTCCTTGGCGAAGGTGTTAGGGACCGATATCTCCAGCCTGTCATCGTAGAGGTCTACAGGCCTGATACCCTCGAACCAGACCCTCAGGGAAGAGACGTCTATGTGCTCCGAGGCGCGGTCAAGGACCTCGGTCCATACCTGTTCTACCTTGCTATCCACCACCTACCTGACCCAGGCGCCGACGATGGCCTCGACCACGTCCCTCCCGAGCGGGGAGATGACGCGCTTCCCCGACTCGTCGGTGCCCACGAGCCCATGCTCTTCGAGGACCGAGAGGTCGCGATAAGCTGTGCTGACGCTGATCTCCAACCGCTCCGCAACCGTCGAAGGCCCGACCTCGCCACACTCGAGCACCGTGATCAAAACCTTCTGCTGCCTCTCCGAGATGTTCATCCGCGGCACCCCGTCAGGATAGCGCCTCTGCGGAGCAGGGTTATCGGATGACGGCTCCCGAGCTTCCTCGCCGGGCACCGTGACGGTCGCCACGGTGCCCCCGCCGATGTTATCCTCGATGGTCACCGTCCCCCCCACCTTCTGAGCCGCGGCGCGGGCGATGCCGAGCCCCGCGCCCACCCCTCGTATCTCGCGCAGGGCTTCGGGCGTCGCGCCAGAGAAGCCGAACTCCATCGCCCGGTCTTTGTGCTCGACCCCAGACCCCCTGTCCGAGATCCGCACCACGTTGCCACCGTCGAGGACGGAGATCACCACCCCGCGATACTCGGCGTGCACGAGGTTCTCGATCAACTCGCGGACGGATTCCTCGGGTGCCTTCCCCCCCACCTCGCCCACCCTGTCCATCACGAACCTGGTGAACTTCGCGGTGGCGGATCCAGGGTTAGCCGCCGCGACCTCGGTTACCTCGGGTTCGCCACCCTGCGGGTAAACCGCGATCCTGACGCCGATGCCAGCGCCCTCGGGCTCTCCTCGTGTCCGCTCAATGTTAATCATCCCCGAATCGGAATTTAGCGTACCCCTCGTCAGCGCGCTAGAGCGTTTGAGAACAAAACCAGATTTTGCAGGATATTAACGTGTTTATCCACAGGGTTATCCACAGCCTGTGGATAAACAGCTGAAAAAGCACCCCGCTACCCGCGGCCATCCCGGCCACAAAGGCACACAGACCGCAGGCACGTGCGCCGATCCCCACCCCCAAAGTACTACATTAGTGCCCGATTTGCAGCACTTTCCTCTCGCAGAGTTCGCTAGAGGGGTCCACGTCAGATCCCTGCGGGGACGCTTCGGGGTGCAGGGTGGGTATTGGATGGTCACTCTGGCTTCGGATATACTCTTGCGGGCCGTCTGCCGGATTCAGAGAGCTAGTAGAGGAGAGCCTATGAAGCGCACCTATCAGCCGAACCGTCGAAAAAGGGCAAAGACGCACGGCTTTCGCACGCGCATGAGCACGGTAGGAGGGCGCAGGGTCATCGCTGCCCGCCGCCGGCGCGGGCGGAAGCGGCTGGCTGTCTGATCGTTGTCGCGGAGCAAGCGCACACGCCTTACCGACTCCCCGGATTTTGAAAGGGTTTACCGGCAAGGTTCAGCTTACAGGGGCAAGCTGTTCTCGGTGCACGCCTTCCCGAACGAGCTGGGCACGCCCCGCCTTGGCCTCTCCGACTCCAGGAGGGTAGGGAACGCCGTGACGCGCAACACCGTCAGGAGACGGCTCAGGGAGATATTTCACTCGGCGCTGCCCCGGGTGCCGGGAGACCTTGACCTCGTGGTGTCGGCGCGCCCGGCTGCGGCGGAGGCGGCTTCCCAGGAGTTGAGCGAAGAGTTCGGCCGTGCCCTGCGCAAGCTCGGCGAGCCGCAGCCGGTCCGCGAAGCCGGGCCGAGGTAGCCGTGTTCGAGAGGGTCGGCGTCGCTCTGATCCGTGGCTATAGGCGGTTTGTCTCCCCCATGCTGCCTCCTTCGTGCAGGTTCACCCCGAGCTGCTCTCTCTACACCATCCAGGCCATAGAGAAACACGGCTTGCCGAGGGGCGTGTTCATGGGAGCGAGGCGGTTGCTGCGCTGTCACCCTTTCTCTGAGGGAGGATACGACCCGGTAAGATGAGTAGCGCTTTCAACGGCATAGCAGACTTTTTCTCCAACCTCTTTGGCCCCGTGGTCGACGTTCTCGGGGTGGTTCTGCTGTACTTCCACAGCACTCTCGGCGCGCCCTGGTGGCTCTCCATCGCCCTTCTCACCGTAGTAGTGCGCACGCTGCTGTTCCCGCTAACGGTAAAGCAGGTCAAGAGCATGAGGGCCATGCAGGACCTGCGTCCGGAGATGGAGAAGATCCGGGCCCAGTACAAGGACAACCGCCAGAGGCAGCAAGAGAAGATAATGGAGCTCTACCAGGAGCGGAAGATAAACCCCCTTGGTGGCTGTCTGCCGATTCTGGTTCAGATGCCCATCTTTATCGGCATGTTCTATGTGATCCGTCACTTCGGCGGCTACAGCCTCGGCGGCAGGACGATTCCCCCGGAATACCCGAGCTTCCACGAAGGCGGCATCCTGTGGTTCCAGAACCTCTCTGTAGCCGACCCCTACCACATACTTCCTATCCTCTCCGCCCTTACCATGCTGGCGGCGACCGAGATCACCGCTCACAACGTCGAGCCCCAGCAGCGCTGGCTCATGCGGCTACTCCCCATCGGCATCACGGTCTTCCTCTTTAATTTCCCCGCCGGCCTGTTCGTCTACTGGATCACTTCCAACCTCGTAACCCTCACCCAGAACTACCTGATCTACTACCACGGCCCGGGAAGGAGGCCACCCGGATCCGAGTCCGGAGGGCTGTTCTCCAGGTTTGGTGGATCAGGTAACGGGGGTAACGGAGCCGCACCGCCCGAGAACCGCCAGCAGGCTAATGGCGGGTCCGGCGAGACCGCATCGCAGGCGAGCGCGGACGGCGCCGCCGCACAAGCCGCAAAAGCCGCGAAGAGGAAACGCAGAAAGAAGAAGAAAAAATGACCCAGACTCGAGAGTTCAACGCCGCTACGGTCGATGAAGCCGTGCAGAAGGCATCCACCAGCCTCGGCATCTCGGCCGAGGACCTCTCCTACGACGTGGTTGACTCCGGTAGCGACGGTTTTCTAGGAATCGGGGCGCGGGACGCCCGCATCGTGGTAGAGCTGCAGGAGGGACCCATCGTGCCCCCCGAACCGGAAGAAGCGCCGGAGCCGGAACCCTCAGAGCCTGCGGAGCCTGCCGATACAGAAGCGCCCGCGCACCTCGACCTTTCCGAGATCCTGGGAGACTCCTCGGCCGAGGCGGAGGAAGCCCCCGTCCCGGAGGAGCTGCTGGCCGAGATCGAAAACCTCGTCAGTACTGTAGTCGATGCCATGGGGTTCGAGTCGCGCGTCGACGTCTACGATGCAAACGGATTTATCGCGGTGGACGTCGCCTCGGATAACACCGCCCTGTTTATCGGTCAGAAGGGGGAGACGATCGACGCCCTCCAGTACCTTGTCAACGCGGCGATCTACCGGAAGCACCCTTTCGCCAAGCGTATAGTCCTCGACGCAGAAGGGTACCGTCAGCGGCGCGTCGAGGCGATTCAAGGGATAGCTCACCGTTCCGCCAGGCGAGCCATCAGGGAGCGGCGCACTGTAGAATTGCCGCCTATGAGCCCAGCGGAGCGCAGGGTCGTCCATATCTACCTCAAGGATAACCCTCAGGTCACTACCGCCAGCGAAGGCACTGGCGATAACCGCAGGGTCAGGATCTCACCTACCTAGCACTCGAACCTTGCTCGTTTCACGTGAAACAGACATTTATTGACAATGTCCTGCATGTCATAGGCGACAGATGTTTGTAAAGGCAAACTTTTGTCGCAGGGCTGTTTCACGTGAAACGGGGCTATGAACTCTCTAGAGCTATTAAGGCTACAGGCGGCTAGCTGGGGGCTATCGCTTGAGCCGGAGCGCCTGGCGCGCCTCGAGGCGTTTGCGCGCTTTCTGTGCGACTATGACGAGGCGAATGTGATCGGGACGCGGGACCTGCGCGGGATAGTCCTAGACCACGTGCTGGATTCGCTGAGTTGCTTCCTATTCGACTCTCTTGGCGCGGCGAGTAGTATGGTCGATGTGGGATCCGGCGGTGGGCTTCCAGGCTTGCCCATAAAGATCGTCGAGCCCCGATTGAAGATGACGCTCGTCGAGGCGACGGCCAAGAAGGTACGGTTCTTGCGCAGCGCGGTCGAGGTACTCTCCCTCGAAGAGGTAGAGGTCTGCAACGCGAGGGTAGAGGAGCTTGCTCGGCTGGACGAACACAGGGGCATGCATGACGTTGCGACGGCGCGCGCGGTGGCCCGGCTCTCGGTTGTGGCGGAGTACTGCGTGCCGTTGTTGAGGGTGGGGGGGTGTGTGATCTCCATGAAGGGAAGGCTGGAGGAAAAGGAGATCTCGGAGGGGGAGAGGGCGGCGGAGAGGCTCGGGGCGAGGGTGACTGGTCTCATCCGTGTGCCGCGGATACCAGAGCTCGGCGAGAAGCAGAGACACCTGATAATACTCCAGAAAGTCGCCGAGACGCCGGGAAAGTACCCCCGTAAAGTGGGGGTAGCCGCCAGAAAGCCACTAGGTGTGGTGTGAGAAGATAGCAGCAAAGAGCGCGTGCTAAGATGCCGACGGTGAAGACCGTGGTCGCCATAGTCAATCAGAAGGGCGGGGTGGGAAAGAGCACCACCGCGATCAACCTCGCAGCCTACCTCGCCGAAAAAGGCGAACGAATACTAGTTGTAGACATGGATCCGCAGGGGAACGCGACGAGCGGGCTCGGGGTTGTTCCTGGGTCCGGGGGATGCATGTACGACGTCTTGCTCGAGGGCAGGCCCCTGCAGGAGGTGGCCGTCGCTACGGACATACAGGGGCTCGATGTCGCACCCGCCACCATAAACCTCGTGGGTGCGGAGGTAGAGCTCGTGTCCAGCCTGGCTCGCGAGTTCAAGCTCAAGCGCGCGCTCGAGAAGCTTCCGCCTGACCTGTACGACAGGGTCCTCCTCGACTGTCCGCCGTCCCTTGACCTGCTCACGCTCAACGCGCTCACCGCGGCAGACGAGGTTCTCATCCCCATACAGTGCGAGTACTACGCCCTCGAGGGCCTGACGCAGCTCATGCAGAGCATAAGGATGGTGAGGGAGGAGCTCAACCCCGGGCTGCAGGTCGGAGGAGTGCTGCTCACGATGTTCGATCCGCGCACCAACCTCGCGCACCAGGTTGCCCAGGAGGTGAGGACATTCTTCGGCGAGAGGGTGTTCCACACGATCATACCGAGGAACGTGCGGTTGAGCGAGGCGCCAAGCTTCGGCTTGCCGATAGCGCTCTACGCCCCGAGGAGCACGGGGGCAGAGGCGTACGCGGCAGTCGCAGAGGAGGTGCTGGATCGTGGGTAGGAGGGGATTGGGGCGGGGCCTCTCCGCGCTCATAGCCACGGGCGACAGCGTTGGGGGGTTGAAGTTCGAGGAGCTCCCGACCTCGGCGATCCGCCCCAACACGCGCCAGCCGCGGCGCAGTTTTCCGGAGGCCGGCATAAAGGAGCTTGCGGCTTCGATCCGCGAGGTCGGCATCCTCCAGCCCCTCGTCGTCCGCTCGACGCCCAGTGGCTTCGAGCTCATAGCCGGGGAGAGGAGGCTGCGGGCCGCAAAAGAGGCAGAGCTCGACAGGGTGCCCGTCCTCATCAGGCAGGCCGGGGAGAACGAGTCCGTGGAGCTGGCGCTCGTCGAGAACCTGCAGAGGGAGGATCTCAACCCCCTGGAGACCGCGGCCGCCTACCAGGCCCTCATGGAAGGCTTCGGGCTAACCAAGGAGCAGCTGGCACACAGGCTCGGCAAGAGCAGGGCCGCGGTGACCAATACCCTGCGCCTCGCGCAGCTGCCGGCCGCGATCCGAACCCTCCTAGCCGAAGGGAAGGTCACCGAAGGACACGCCAGGGCCCTGCTCGGGCTCGAGACCGAAGAGCAGATGGTCCAGCTAGCCGAGAGGATACAGGCCGAGAAGCTCTCCGTTCGCAAGACCGAAGAGCTGGTGCGCGAATACCTCTCCGGCAAGCCCGCAGCGCCCCCGCCAGGACAAGAAGTGAAGAGCGCAACACCGAAAGAGTTCGACGAAGCCTCGCGGCTAATGCGCGAGGTGCTCGAGCTCCCGGTAAGGGTCAAACCACTGCGCAGAGGCGGAAAAGTCGAGATCCGCTTCCGCGAGAGAGAAGAGCTCCAGACGATCGTTGGCCTCCTCACCCCACAGGAGGAACAGAGTTGAGTAGAATCGTTTTGTTACGCAAATAGCAAGTAGCGTCGTGTGGGGTTGGCGGCGCGATGGCGGGGCGAAGGTTGCTCTACCGCGTCGGGTGAAGGTGTTGTAGTATTTTGAGCTTGTTGCAGGGTTGTCATATGGAGGGTGGAGTGTCGGGGCGGGCTAGGATCTGTGTACTACTTGGGTTTCTGTTGCTTGGCCTTGCTCTGCCTGGGGCGGCTGTGGCGCAGACGGCGGAGGGTACGTCTGGGAAGATCACCATCCTCGAGACGCGGGTCGAGGAGCAGGATGCCTTGCTGGAGGAGCAGATCGGCGACATCTCCGCCGTTGGTGCGGATCTGGAGGAGGCCCAGGCTCGGGTAGACGGTGCTGAAGCGCGAAGCGTCGAGCTCGGGGAGCAGACCCGGACGCTAGAGCGCGAGCTTGAGGTGCGGCGGGAGAGCTTCGAGGCGGCGAAGGCGGGGTATGAGGAGAAGGCGCGGGCCGCTTACAAGGGGGGAGAGCTCGAGGGCATTTCCTTCTTGCTCGACGGGCTGCTCGGGTCGGCGGGCGGCGCGGTTGGCATAGCGGACCCGAGGGTGACCGGGATCCTGCTCGAAGGCAGGGAGAGCCTCGAGGCCTACCTCGAGTCGGAGCGCATCTTGAAGAACACCTCGCGCCAGATCTCGCAGAAAAAGCAAGACTACGAGGCGGCCTTGAAGGAGGAGAGATCGCGTACCGCCGAGCTCCGCCGCAGCGAGGAGGCGCTCCAGGAGTCCATAGCGCAGGTAAGCTCCAACAGGGCGCAGACGGCGGCGCGGCTGCAGGAGCTCAGAGCTGAGGAGAGGGCGCGCATCCTGCAGCAGAGGGCGGCAACCAGGGTGGGGGAGACGGGGCGCGATTACGAGGAGAGGATCGCGCGCGAGGAGATAGTAGCCGATCCAGTGGAGCCGATCTCCAATAAGGGTTACAGGAAACTGTACAAGAAGGCAGCCAAGCAATACGGGTTCGGCGAGGACTGGTATGTGCTCGCGGCTGTGGGGAAGGTCGAGTCGAACCACGGCGAGAGCATGGGGTCATCCGGCGCGGGGGCGATGGGGCCTATGCAGTTTCTGCCCTCGACCTGGGAGACGGCGGGGGTCGACGGCGACGGCGACGGCGAAGCCAACATAATGGATCCAAGGGACGCAATACCGGCAGCCGCCCACTACCTCGAGATGGGCGGGGCCCCGGAGGACTGGTACGCGGCGCTCTTCACCTACAACCACACCGACTGGTATGTCGTCAAGGTCCTCGGCGTCGCCGAAGGATACAGGCGTCTGGCTGACGACGACACCGTTGGACCATACGTCTGATCGGGAGGCGTAAGGTTTCGGACAACGGGCATCAGGTTTTGCTGTAGCCTGTAACCCATCTGCTTTTTGTGCATCTTGCCCAAAGACCCGTAGCCAGACCTTCTCTAGCATGGGTGCTCAACGTCCAGAGGCCGGAGAAGGGATGTCTTGGGGCTACACCATCGGTTCTACAGGGTGCTGGCGCTGGTTGTCTGGTGCGCCGCAGCCTACGGGTTGGCTGCGTGTGGAGCGGAAGCTGGCGGTGGGAGCGATACAGACAGGGGAGGGGGCACCACCCTCACCGTGTTCGCAGCCTCCTCGCTCGCGGACGCGTTCGGCGAGTTGGCCGGGACCTTCGAGGAGCGGCACCCCGGCGTCGAGGTGCGCCAGAGCTTCGAGTCGAGCTCGACTTTGCTGACCCAGATCCAGCAGGGAGCACCCGCTGACGTCTTTGCCTCGGCCGCGCGCGAGGAGATGGACGCAGCCGCCGAGGACGGACTCGTGGCGGGAGAACCCGAGGTCTTCGCAAGGAATCGAGAGGTGGTCATGGTGCCTGAGGACAACCCCGCGGGCATACAGAGCATGCGCGACCTCGCCAGGCCCGGAGCGAGGCTCGTCCTGGCCGAAGAAGGGGTACCTGCCGCCGATTACGCTCTGGAGATCCTGGACAAGGCGGACGCCGAGTACGGGGGTGACTTCAAAGACGCGGTGCTCTCCAACGTGGTCTCGAGGGAGGCTGATGTGCGGGCCTCCGTAAGCAGGGTAGCGCTGGGCGACGCCGACGCGACGTTCGGCTACGCCAGCGACTACACGCCGGACATAAGAGACAGGGTAAGGGTCATCCAGATACCCGAGAACCTGAACGTGATAGCGACCTACCCCATAGCTACCATGAAGGAATCAGGAAGCCCCGAGTTGGCGCGGGAGTGGATGGAGTTGGTGTTGAGCGAGGAAGGACAGCGCGTGCTCGAGAAGTGGCGCTTCGAACCGGCGGCGTGACGAAGCAGGGAAAAGAGAGGCTTCTTCGCAGGCTCTTCGGCGGCGACAGGCTGGCCACAGGGGTGGCCGTCGCTTCTATGTCGCTGCTCGCCGGCTTCATAAGCCTGCCCATGATCAGCCTGGTCGTGTGGACTGCGAGCGAGAACGCCTGGCACGCCATGGCTGCGCCGGAGGCGCGCGAGGCCCTGTTCTTGAGCATCAGGACCACTGCCATCTCGATGATCATCATCATCGCGGTGGGGACACCCGCTGCTTACGTGCTGGCGCGAGCCGAGTTCCCGGGCAAGCGGGCGCTCGACAGCCTCATAGACATGCCCGCCGTCCTCCCGCCCTCGGCCGCTGGCATCGCGTTGCTGCTCACCTTCGGGAGGTTGGGGCTGGTTGGCCGCTACCTCGAGGTGTTCGGTATAACCGTGAGCTTCACGACCGCCGCTGTCGTGATAGCAGAGGTGTTCGTCGCCGCCCACTTCTACGTGCGGCAGGCCACCGTTGGCTTCGGCCAGGTGCGCCGCGACCTTGAGGAGGCTGCCATGGTGGACGGGGCGAGCCGTCTCTCCGCCATCGGGAGGGTTACGATGCCGCTCGCGTTCCCCGCGATGCTCGCCGGCGCCGTGATGGCCTGGGCCAGGGCGCTAGGGGAGTTCGGTGCCACCATCATCTTCGCCGGCAGCTTCCCTGGCGTCACCCAGACCATCCCACTGGCGATCTTCGCCGCCCGAGAGAGCAACTTCGACGCCGCCGTCACCCTCTCGGTCATGGTGCTCGGGTTCGCTTTCACGGTGGTCCTGACCGCGAGGTTCCTGCTCGCGAAGGCTGCGGAGTTCGCTGACTAGAGAGGTAGAAGGGCCGAATCGAGTTCCCGCGCATGGCGCACTACCCAGCGGCTATCTATGCGTACCCACTCTGGTATGTTCTTGGCGTCGAGGCGTTTGTGCGCCTCGACGCCGGCGGCGGCCAGTGCCTCGATACCAGACGCCGTCGTCTCGATTCGCCGAACCACAAGCTCCGTAAACCCCGACCTGTCCTCCTCCGATAATCCGTAAGCGTCGCAGAAGACCCGCAGGCGGTGGGCGCGATCGGGCGGAGATGACCAGCCCAGCCTCGAGCACCCCGCATCGTCGGTGAGAGGTACGAACTGCCAAGCCGCGTGGACTACATCCCATGCAGGCGGGGCCGGGGAGGCGAGATCCCAGTCCAGGAACGCGACCGGATGCCCGTCTCGGAAGACGGTGTTCCTGGGGGAGATGTCGTTGTGGCAGACGAGCATTACCGGACCGGAGACCTCTGAACGATGGTGCCAGCCTACCCTGGAAGATAGCGCGAAATCTGCAGCGGCTTCGTGGTATCGGCGCAGCAGCGAGCCAACTTCGATGAGCGCCAGGTCGGTTTCGAGCGTAGGGTCGCCGCGACGGGGCACTTCTCCGGAGATGTAGGTGAGGATTTCGCGCCCTTGTTCATCGACGCCGAGCAGGCGGGGAGCCCCTTCGAAGCCGACTCTTTCGAGATGCCTCAGTAGGGCGTGCACCGCGGGCGTCCATGGACCGGTACTGCGCCGCACAGTGTCCCCAATCTTTACGACGGTGCTTACATTGCCCGGCAGAGGCTCTTCTACCGGTGGCACAGCAGGTCAGGTAAGGGCGCGCCCTTACGCTACGCCCTCGTCGGTGAGGATCATGACGTCCGTGGCCTTGACGAGGGCCGTCGCTTGCTTTCCCTCTTCTAGGCCGAGCTCGTCGGCGCTCTCGCGGGTGATGAGGGCGACGACGTGGTTGTCCCCGACCTGCAGGGTGACTTTTGCTGCCGCCTCACCCTTTACCACCTCGGTGATAGTGCCTGGGAGCCGGTTACGGGTGCTCAACTTCATCTGGTTCTTCTCCTTTGTCGACTGCCAGCAGCCCGAGTTGTAGGGCAAGAGCTACCCCTGGGTCCTTCAGGTCTAAACCAGTAACCTTCCTTATGCGCTCCAGGCGGTAGAGCATGCTGTTGCGGTGAAGGAACATCCGGTCCGCCGCCTCGCTCGCGTTGGCGCCGGAGGCGAAGTAAGCCCGCAGCGTCCGCACCAGGTCGCTGCGGCGCTCCCTGTCGTATTCGACTAGCGGCTCCACCAGCCCGGCGAAGCGCGCTATCTCGGGGGAGCGGGCTATCTCTCTGAGCAATCTCTGGGCGTCCACCAGCATCCGTTGTAACAGGCGCTGCCCCTTCGTGCTAAAAAGCATGTTGAGAAGGATCTCTGAGAGGAGGTGGCGCGCGGAGATGGAGACCTCGCGGGCGGAGATGTTCCGCAAGCTGCTCGAGAAGAACCCCGAGAACCCTATGATCCTCTGCTCCTTGGGCATCGAGCTTTTCAAGGAGGGTAGGTACGAGGAGGCACGTGATCACCTGGCTCTGGCGGTGGAGAACAAGCCCGACTACTCAGTAGCCTACCGGATGCTCGGCCGCGCCCACTACGAGCTCGACGAGAACGCCGAGGCCCGCAGCGTCTTTGTAAAGGGCAGGGAGGTGGCCCAGAAGAACGGGGACCTCCAGACCGTAAAGGAGATAGAGGTGTTCTTGCGCCGACTCGACAAGCGCGAGGCGGGGGAAGGATAGGCTTGTCTGGGCCCGCCGTAGGGATCCTCGTCGACTACGAGAGCCCGCTCGCCCGCAGGGTGGCGGGCGACATCTGGTCGGGTCTCTCGCGGGCGGCGCTCGAGGCAGGCCATGCGAGCATCACCGCGCTCTGGGAGAGCCTGAGGGAGACGGATGGTACGGGTGTCGCCAGAGAACCCTTGATCTACGTCTTCGCCGTAGGCCAGGATCGTCCCGACGCCGTGGATGCGATAAAGGCCCTGGGCGACCCTGCCTCCTCTCACCTGTACGGCGTGGTCGTCGCCATCCCGGATAGGCCGAGCCCCCTGACCGGCGCGCTCCTCTACCAGGGCGTGCAGCGCCTGACGGACACCGGCGTCAAGGCTGGCATGGTAGAGCCCGCGCTCCTGCACGCAGCCCCTGAAGAGTGCGAGCGCTACGCCCGGCGGCTGCTCGAACGCCTGCAGGGGGCCTATCCGAAGGCTTGAACCTCCTCGTTGCCCTCGGCGTGACCGCGCTCTTTGCCGCCATGGCCTACGCGCTCGGCATGGTGAGCCGGGGCGGCGCCCTCGGCGGGTTCGTGGTCGGCGCGACTATCTACTACTGCCTCGGCCCGCAGGGCTTCGCCGTCCTCGCCCTCTTCGTGGTCGGCGGCTCCATCCTCACAAGGTTCGGGTACGCGCGCAAGCACCGGGCCGGAACCGCTGAGGCGGGGGAGGGGCGCCGCGGCGCAAGAAACGCCCTCGCCAACGCCGGCGTCGCAACCCTTTGCGCCCTGCTCGCCTCGCTGACCCCCATCGACGCCTTCGCCGCCGCCTTCGTCGCCTCTCTCGGCGCCGCCTTCGCCGACACCGCAGAGTCCGAGGTGGGGCAGCTCTACGCCCGCGCTCCGCGCCTGATCTCGAACTTCAGAAGGGTGGCGCCGGGCACCGATGGGGCCGTCTCCATACCGGGAACTCTCGCCGGCGTCGGTGCCGCGGCCCTTACAGCCGCGCTCGGCTACGCGCTGGGTCTTGTAGAGGGGGTGGGTCCAATGGTCCTCGTGGCGCTCGCGGGTTTCCTCGGGACGGTGGTGGATAGCCTCATCGGCGCGCTCGCGCCGCGCGCCGGCAACGAGCCAACCAACGTGCTCTGCACGCTGTCGGCGGCGGTGCTTGCCATTATCCTCGTGTGATACAGCGCCAAGTGGGCGCTTCGCCCGATACGAGCCAGCCGAATCGCGCCCTCCCGCCTGTTTCTCACCCGGTTCGCAGGTGGTATATTGAGTATATGCGCGGCGAAGCTCATAGAGTCTCGAACTCAGATTCACGACTATAAAGTCCTGCGCGTTCCCCGGTACGGACCCAACCCCAGCCTTTCACCTAAGGAGTCTCTCATGAGCGAGGCGTCTACTAGAAGAGATCATGATCCCATAACCCTCGAGCACCACTGGCAGGAGCGGTGGGCCGAGAGCGGCCTGTACAGGACCGACGAGGACCCCGAGAAGACCAAGCACTACGCGCTCACGATGCTCCCTTACCCGAGCGGGGACCTGCACGTAGGACACTGGTACGCCATGACGCCCTCGGACACGCGGGCGCGCTTCATGAGGATGCGCGGCTACAGGGTCTTCTTCCCTATAGGCTTCGACGCCTTCGGGCTGCCGGCCGAGAACGCCGCTATAAACCGGGGCATTCATCCGTACAAGTGGACCATGTCCAACATCGAGAACATGCGCGGCCAGCTCAGGCAGATGGGCACCATGTTCGACTTCGACTCCGAGGTAGTCACCTGCGACCCCGAGTACTACCGCTGGAACCAGTGGTTCTTCCTCAAGTTCTTCGAGAGGGGCCTCGCCTACCGCAAGGAGGTGCCCGTCGACTGGTGCCCCAAGGACAACACGACGCTCGCGCGCGAGCAGGTGATCGGGCCCGACAGACGCTGCGAGCGGTGCGGGACGCCCGTAATAAGGAAGAACCTCGTGCAGTGGCTCTTCAAGATCACAGCCTACGCCGATGAGCTCCTCGACTTCTCGAAGATAGAGTGGCCCGAGCGGGTCAGGACGCTCCAGACCAACTGGATCGGGCGCTCCGAAGGCGCCGAGATCATCTTCGAGCTCGAGGATTACGGCCCTCTCACCGTCTTCACGACCAGGCCCGACACGCTCTTCGGCGCCACCTTCTTCGTGATGAGCCCTGAGCACCCCGCGGTAGAGGAGATCACGACGCCAGAGAGGTCGGAGGAGGTGCGCGCCTACGTCGAGAGAGCTTCTCGCATGAGCGAGATCGACCGCACCGACGTAACGCGGGATAAAACCGGCGTATTTACGGGCGCTTACGCCGTGAACCCGGCCAACAACGAGCGCATCCCAGTCTACATCGCCGACTACGTGCTCATGGGCTACGGGACGGGCGCGATCATGGCCGTCCCGGCCCACGACGAGCGCGACTTCGAGTTCGCCAGCAAGTACGGGATCGAGGTTCGCACCGTCATAACCCCGCCCGACAGGAGCGCAGAGGAGCTTGACGAGCCCTACGCAGGCGAAGGCGCGATGGTCAACTCCGGCCCCTTCGACGGCACGCCGAGCGAGGAGGGTAAGAGAAAGGTCACTGCCTGGCTCGAAGAGAGGGGAGCCGGAAAGGCCGCCGTGACCTATCGTCTCAGGGACTGGCTCATCTCGCGCCAGCGCTACTGGGGAACCCCTATCCCCATGATCTACTGCGAGAGGTGCGGCACCGTGCCCGTACCCGAAGAAGAGCTGCCCGTCCTGCTCCCCGAGGACGCCGAGTTCATGCCGACGGGTGAGTCGCCGCTCAAGCTCGACCCTGACTTCTACAACACGACGTGCCCGAGGTGCGACGGGCCCGCCACGAGGGAGACCGACACCATGGACACCTTCATGGACTCCTCGTGGTACCAGTACCGCTACCTCTCGCCGCACTACGATGATGGGCCTTTCGATCCGGAGCGCGGAAAAACCTGGCTCCCGGTGGACCAGTACACCGGCGGCATCGAGCACGCCGTAATGCACCTGCTCTACACGCGGTTCTTCACGAAGGTGATGCGGGACCTCGGGCTCGTAACCTTCGACGAGCCGATGCTCAAGCTCTTCAACCAGGGGATAATCCTCGGCGAAGACGCCGAGAAGATGAGCAAGAGCCATGGGAACGTCGTTAACCCGCAGGACTTCGTGAACCGCTACGGCTCGGACGCCCTGCGCTCCTTCCTCATGTTCATAGGACCCTGGGATCAGGGTGGACCCTGGGACGGGCGAGGTATCGAGGGCGTCTCGCGTTTCCTGAGGCGCGCCCTCGCCCTCGTGGCGGGGGGCAGCACGTCTGGGGCCGAGGCAGACCCGGGAGAGCTCGACCGGCGTACCAACCGGACTGTCAAGAAGGTCACCGAAGACCTCGAGGCGTTCAGGTTCAACACGGCCATAGCTGCGCTCATGGAGCACACCAACTACCTGCTGGCTATCAAGGGTGAGGTGGGGGAAGAGCGGTGGAGGGACGCCCTGCGGACCTTCGTCGCCATCCTCGCGCCGTTCGCCCCGCACCACGCCGAGGAGATGTGGTCAGAGATGGGGGAGGAGTACTCCGTCCACCTGCAAGAATGGCCCTCCTGGGACGAGAGCCTCATAGCGGCCGAGGAGATCACGCTCGTGGTCCAGGTAAACGGCAAGCTGCGCGACCGCATAGAGGTCCCCGCAGATATCGCGGAGGAAGAGGCTAAAGAGATAGCGCTCTCCAGCGAGCGGGTAAGGCCTCACGTAGAGGGCCGCGAGCTCAGGAAGAGCGTCTACGTGCCAGGGCGCCTCGTCAACCTTGTAGTCGGCTAGGGGCTCACCACGGGAAGGAGAAGACCGTGAGCGATGTGAGGATCACGGCCGGGCCTTACGAGTTCGAGGCCAGGTGGGAGCGGGATAAGTCGCCCAAGACCTGCG
>Ga0126310_10000294_pt1 | contig 15893 bp, 14 predicted proteins | sample Plot60_FD_92540 | JGI IMG/M metagenome (GOLD analysis project Ga0126310, IMG submission 92540) | Serpentine soil microbial communities from UC McLaughlin Reserve, CA, USA - Plot60 | ecosystem: Environmental > Terrestrial > Soil > Grasslands | place: USA: UC McLaughlin Reserve, Lake County... | reverse complement strand
CGCTCCCCATCATCGTCCCGATCCAGTAGCTGCCGCTGATGGCGAGCGCGACCTGCCCCCTGAAGCGCGCCGGGATCAGCTCGTCCACAGCAGAGTAGATCGCCGAGTACTCCCCACCTATGCCTGTACCGGCCATGAAGCGGAAAAAGACGAAGCTCCAGAAGTCCCACGAGAAGGCCGTCAGGAAGGTAAAGATGAGGTACACGGCAAGTGTGATCAGAAACAGCCTCTTGCGCCCGAAGCGGTCGGTTAGATAGGAGAAGAAGAGCGACCCTGTGCATGCTCCCGCGATGTAGATGCCCCCGGCGAGCCCTACCTGGGCTTCCGTGAGGTTCAGCCCCGATACCGGCTCAGTTAGCCTGCCCGCTATGTTGCCGACGATCGTGACCTCGAGCCCGTCGAGTACCCAGGTGATCCCCAGAGCCATGACCACCAGCCAGTGCCAGCGGGACCACGGCAACCGGTCCATCCTCGCGGGGATTATGGTCTCGACCGCTTGAGTTGCCGCGCCCCCGTTGCTCACCCCCCTCGCCTCCTATCTGTTCGCCCAGATGCAGCTCGTCAACTTATGCACTTGGTCTCCGATACGAACGCCCCTTACGCTCTCCCGGTTCCGTCAGCGTAAGCCCGCTGTGTGCTGGCCAGGTCTGTAGTTCGGCACCTAGTTGACGCCCTCAAAACTTCTCCGTCTCGGGTTTTGTCTATGCTTCCACACCGTATACGCGGCGTCATGTATCTTAGGGTGTAATTTTGTGTAGCCTTCAGCCCGTTTTTTGCCTCCGGCCTTGCTTATTTACCCGAACGATGAGAGCTTGTGCACTAGGGTGGCACCGGTACCATTTTGGCAAGTGAGCTCGAAACAGCGGGCGTTCGGTGTTGCCCCTCGGGACAGGATCCTATTAGGGATTTAGACGAGCAGCGTTGAGATGAGCGATTTCCCGGCGAAGATCCTGTTGGCGACCGACGGCTCCGAGGACGCCATGCTAGCCGCCCGAGTCGCCGTCGGCCTTGCCAAAGATACCGGCGCGGAGCTGCACGTCGTCCACGTCGGACCGAAGCACGTCTACCCTCCTCCTACCGTCGGCCCCACCCCGCCCACGGGGACCGACAAGGAGATCAGGAACGCAGCCCAGAGGGTGCTCGACTGGCAGGTGGACGAGATCAAGAAGGCCGGGGGAGAAATCACGAAGGCTCACCTGCGCGTGGGCAAACCTGACGAGGAGATACTCCGCGTGAGCGAGGAAATAGTGGCCGGCTCATAGTCGTAGGCAACCAAGGGCTTGGCGGAAAGTTCAGCCGGTTGAAGCGCTTTCTCATGGGGAGCGTCTCCGAGAGGGTCGCGTATTACGCGCGCTGCTCGGTGATAGTGGTGCGCAAGGATCTGTACGGCGAGCCCTCCGCCTAACCGATAGGCGAGAGCACTCGGTCTCATGCGAGGCAGCCAAGTCCAGGTATTAGAAACTAAGATGAGCGGGAGCACGATACCGCTTACGGGTCACCGCGGTGGATGACCACTGTCGCTCATTGTTGCTCGTGTCGTTGCTTTTCGGTCACGGAGAAGATCTTGCCAAGGAGAACGACGGTGACGTACGAGGACTAGGATAGCCTCAGCAGCAAAGTAGGAGGATCTCCTTGACCATCGGGAATCATTCGGAGGCAAAATAGCCCACCGCCTCGTGGCGATAGAGGAGATGCTAGAGCCTCTAGAATCCTAGAGTCACCATCATCTTGACTTAGAGGGACTCTCCTCGTCGGGAGGGGCCGAGCCATTCCCGGGGACAGGCGGAGGATGATCCCGCAGCGGGGGCGGTGAGCCTCGTGCCCGATCCAAGTCCCGCGACGGTGTCCCTGGTCGGATTTCGACCGTCTCGCCGCCCGCGTCTTGGCCCGGGGCTTGAGGAACCGGGTGCCCGCCATCGGCGTTCGGACCCATCCCTCGCTGCTGTTGCGGAGATGGCGAAGGACTGGGGGGCGCCGACCGGTGGTCGGTGGGTTGCCCGTGCGGAGCGTAATCGACTCCTTGGGCAGAACCGGGTACCCGCTGGCCGCCGAGGATCGAGGGCTGAGTCTCTACCTCAGAGCTTGGCCGCCCACTGGAGGTCCGCTCCGGGCACACGTCCCACAGCCAGCATGAGAGGCTCTTGCCCACGCTAAGCTCGAGACCCGTCACGGTACCCATGGCGATGAGGAAAGAGAGCACCGCGGCTACGAAGGTGCCCACCAGAACAGACCGTCGTCGCGCCGCGGGAAGGGAGGCGAGGCGGGCGAAGAAGCCCCTGGGGCCGTGAGGGGTAGTCTCTGCCGCTCTGGAACCTGCGGTGCCTGGCGCTCCCCTGACACCAAATCTGCCCGGGACGGTCCGCGCCTTGGCGGCCGCTGTCTCCAGGTAGACCTCGAGGATCGCGGCGCCTGCTGTAATCAGCATCGCCATCACCGCTGTGCCGAGAATGGTCCCGGCGATGCCGAAGCGGGAGGTCAGGAAGGCGGCTCCAGCCGCGGCCAGGCCCGTCGCGATAACGCTCACAGGTCTGACGATGGGTCGTTTTCCGTCGTCTCTCGCGGATGCCATAAGCACCACCAGCCTCCATCGATCGACCAAGATCAACTGAGGCCGCTTGCGGTCTTGTACCCTTTCGTCTACGTCTTCGGCAGCAGCGTTGTCTCCCTTACGGTTTCGGGTGCGCCGCGCTGTTCCCCACCTTCCACTTCTAACATGATCCCGCCCGGGTCGTGTTCAATCGTTCCCCATCGGAATGGGCCGCGCGAGGTGCTGGGTCACCATGAGGAAGTCGTCCGCATCCGTATCCCATCCGCTAGTACATTTCCAGATCAGCCTTACGAGATAGGCGACCTGCTCAGTGCCATCGACTCGACGGAGGAACTGATCTCCTCCCCAAAGGGTCGCCCGATGGTCTCGGCACCCGCCCCTAGCGGCGCCTTTCCTCGTGCCACGCGATGTCGCTTAGCGTTATCCAACCCTCTGATAGCGCCTTGTTCGCGGCCTCCCCCCTGGAGCCTACCTTCAACTTGGCGTAGATGTTGACCAGGTGACGCTTTACGGTGCCCACCGAGAGGTGGAGGGAGACGGCTATCTGGCGATTACTGAAGCCACGGGCCACCAGGACAAGTACCTCCAGCTGCCGACTTGAGAGCACCCCGCCCGATGCCGTCACTGCCCGCTCCAGCGCCTGCCTGGGCAGGGCTACGATCGTGTTCTTCCCGCTGGGGTCGAGGGTGGCGGTATGGATCGCGCCGATCAGTTGCCCTACCGAAGAGCTCTTGAGCAGATAGGCGCTCGCTCCCAGCTCCATCAGATCTCTCACTGCTCGCAAGTCCACGACCACGCCCACTATGATCACCTTCGGCTGAGGCGAAATCCGGAGCAGCTCGGAGAGGTTCTCCTTAGACTTCTCGATGACACTCTCCACCTGCAGGATCACCACGTCCGGCCTGGTCTTCTGGGCCAGCGCCACGCAGACGAGGCCCGTATTCGTTTGCCCCACCACGTCCATGCCCCCGCGGGAGATCAGCAACTCCGCGAGCCCCTCGCGGAACATAGTCTGGTCGTCGGCAAGCATCACCCTGACTGGGCTCTGCCCGGCAAAGCGTTCCCGACGGAGCGAAACGAGCCTTACGGTCTTCTCGCCCACCATCTCCGGCAACGGGTCGAGGGCCACCTCCTTCACGCCCGCACTGGCTCCGTAGAGCACCGAGACCAGCTCCTCGGCCTCGGTTGCGCTGATCCGCCAGTCCTCACCCATACCCCCGAGCCGCAGGAACATCTCGGCTTCCTCCTTGTGGCTGAAGACAGGTAGCATCTCCTTGCCGTCGCGGTCGAGGGTGAGTACCTCCATCCGGCCGTTCACATTCTTTGTGATCAGCCAGTAGGCCTGGCCCAGTGGTGCTCGTTCGGCGGTTCGTTCGGTCTGGCTCGTCGCGATCCGGGTCACGGTGTCTTCGTGCTTCTTGCCATTCTTTCGCCCGATTTCTTTCAAGGTCCCACATCAGAGTAGTCCGGGGTAGCCTCGCGTGGATACTCTTCGTTGTCCACCAATAGTCAACCTCTCTTGCCCCTTAGCTCGCGCTTCCGATGCGGCTCTCCCGCAATTTCCCTTCTCAGCCCTCTTCTCGGGTTGCCACCCCCGAAGGAAGGTGGCGCTTGAAGAGGGCCGCGTCATCTCCGCGACTATGGGGGACGACTTCTTAGCGTGCCAAGCGTAGCAAGTAGGCAAGAGCTGGCCATCGTCTAAATGATTCATTCTTTGCTAAGTAAAATGCTCTAGTTTCGCCGATCCATATTCTTTCCTGACCACAAAGGCCATGAGAAGTTACTCTAAACTCTAATAGAGTCGTGGCGCCCTTCGGGGAGGTAGGTTACTCCTCGCTTAAGGGATTGACGAGCCGCAAAAGGGAGTATACTCATTTTAGATTGTAATGGATCTCATAAACATCCTGTGGCTCTTCATCATCCTGGCGTCGCTGCAGCCGGCCCTCCAGCGGCGTCTTCTGGAGCTATCGCGCCAGCGCGCCCTCGCCCGGCTCGCCTCCGAGCGGGGCTCGACGGTCGTCACCCTCATTCACCGCCAGGAGACCATGTCGTTCCTGGGCTTCCCGATCATGCGCTACATAAACATCGACGACGCCGAGGGGGTGCTGGGCGCCATCCGGACCACCCGTCCCGGCACTCCCATTGACATTATCCTGCACACCCCGGGTGGGCTGGTTTTGGCAGCGAGCCAGATCGCCGGCGCTCTCGCTGAACACGACGGGCAGGTCAGAGCCATCATCCCCCACTACGCCATGAGCGGTGGCACCCTCATCGCATTGGCCGCCGACGAGATACAGGTAGACCCACACGCAGCTCTGGGTCCTGTGGACCCGCAGCTAGGAGAGTACCCGGCGGCCTCTATAATCGTCGCGGCAGAACAAGCGAAGGAACCCGACGACCGCACGCTGATCCTAGCCGACGTGGGCCGCAAGGCCATCTGGCAGGTGGAGCACTTCGTGCACGAGCTCTTGGAGCGGTACTTGAAGCCAGCCCAGGCGAGGGAGGTAGCCCGCATACTCTCCACGGGCACCTGGACCCACGACCACCCTTTGCAGCCCCAAGAACTGGAGGCGCTGGGGCTCCCGGTCAAGGTGGGCGTCCCGAAGGGTGTGCACACGCTGATGCAACTCTACCCCCAGCCGCTAGGGCGCCAGGAGTCCGTGGAGTACATACCCTCGCCACGTCAGCCCCGGGAGATCCCGGGAAGTCGCCGCAGGGACTAACCTTTTTTACCGGCGTGGCCCGGAGCCCGCCGAGAGCAGTGTCAAGAGCCCCAAAGGTGTTCCGAGGAGGGTGACCGAAGCTACCCTTCCCCTGTCCTCCCATCGGTGCTGGACAATACGCACCAGCAGCACGAGGAGCGCTCCACCGAAGAGGAGCGGTATCTCCCCGACCCCAAGAGGTAGATGACCAACGCTACCATCCCCACGAGGGCGAGGAACGGGCCCTTGACCGCCTGGCGCAGGAACCCCCAGAGGGCGTGGGCAACTATGGCCACCACGACCGGCGTGATGCCGTAGAGCAAGGCATCCGCCTGCGGAGTGCTCCCGTAGCGGACGTAGGCCCAGGTGAAGGCCAGCACGATCATGAACGCCGGCACGATGAAACACGCTGCTCACCCCAGCCTGGGCACGGTTCGTCATGCGAGCGGCATCCTACCGTATTCATCGAACCTCGTAATCGAAACAGTCCGAAAAGCCTCGGACACACTTGCAGCGTAGCCCTGCGGGTCGCCAAAGAGGGCTTTTCGGTCCGATTCGCCCTCCATATACCAGCCAAATCCATGCTCGGAGCGTTGCTCAAACCCCTTTTCGGCCAGGCGTTGGAACGGACGGGAAACCCCACCTTTCTCGGGCTTCGGACGACCATAAGGGGGACCATTCCGGGGCAACGCTGGAATTGGCCCACAGTATCGATTACGGGCATAACGGACCCTCCCTTATCTTATGGAGTAGATTTACTAGGCATTCATGACCTCTTTGCACCAGAGAAAAGCGAGCTATCTGCTTCATGACGAACCGCCCGAGGAGGGCGATCATGTACCACGATTGCAGGCATAACAAGGAGAGATACCGTGGACCGAGAGCGTTTGAGGGAACTCGAAGAAAGGTACGAGGGCTACGAAGTCTACGACGACGCGGGCGAGAAGATAGGCAAGGTAGACGACCTTTTCATAGACGAGGCCGACCGCGAGGAGTACATCGGGGTCAAGATGGGCCTCTTCGGGCTTTCGGGGAAGACCCTGATCCCAATGGAGATCGCACACGTCGAGGAACAGCAGCGCAGAATAGAGGTCGATGCGTCCAAGGATCAGGTCAAGAACGCCCCGCGCTACCACGACGAAGACGACATCGATCACGCGTTCGAGGCCAGGATCCGCAAACACTTCGGCCTTGAGAGCCAGGAGCCTTCCCCAGAGCGCGGCACGTATGGTCACTACGTCGGGACCAAGGTTGGCGAAGGGGCGACCAGGCGCGATGTCGACGAGCCCTTGGAGCCTCGCGAGGAGACCCGTGACGTGCCATTGGAACAGCCGGTCGTGCTCATCAGGGTGCGGCGGGTGCGCACGATGGTATAGATCCTCTCGACGACCCGAACCGCCGCGAGAAGTAGCGAGGTTGTGAAAGCCTGGGGAGCCCGCCTAAGGCCGGCTCTCCTTATGGGCTCCCGCATAGGCACGAAACCTATTTTTCGTGGCAGACCTTATATCTACTATCTACGCCGTAGAGATCGTCCGAAAGGGGTCTGCAGGGAGATTGAACCGTAACTTTGTTAGCTCAGGACGGCGAGGATGGTGCTTGTTCGGCACGTTTTTGCCGATTCGTGGTGGCTATACTCGTGCCCGTAAGGTTCTTTCAGACCGTGTCTAAGTCGGGCTCCAGGCGATCGGAAAATCGCCGAACGGAGCAGAGGAGTTGACGAGGAGAATGGTTGGGTCGGGCAGGTACAATGCAGAGCAGTCCATACAGCGAGACTCGCGCAGACGGAGCAGGCTAGCAGCGATTATCCGCCTCTGCGAGCGCGGAGTGTACTTCGGTGTGGCGCTAACTCTGATTGTCACCCTTGGTATGTTGTACTATGAAATGGCAGGCACCGTCTTGGACGTGATCGAGGCGGGAGTGCTGCCAACGGCGCTCCTAGTACTCGACCAGATACTCTTGATCTTCATCTTCGCGGAGTTGCTCAGCACCGTGGGGACGATTGTGCGGGAAGACGAGGTGGTCGCCGAGCCCTTTCTTCTGATAGGACTCATTGCCGTTGTCCGGCGTGTCTTAACGGTTACTGCCGAGATCGAGCAGAGCCTCGGGACACCTGAGTTCGAGAGCCTGGTTTTGGAGCTAGCGGTGCTTACCGTGTTGATCATTGCGCTCAGCGGGGCTCTCTATTTCATTCGGCGTAGCGAGCGCATCATTCGGCGCAGCGAGCGCAGGCCAAACCCCGATGCCGCCAAGTAGCCCTCTCGTCCCGGGGGCGTCAGCGCCCCCAACGGTGGACAGCTCCGCCAGGGCCGAGCCTCAGCCACCTTCGGGCTGCTTGTGGGTCTTCACGCGCCAATGCGCGGGCAGAGGCTATACAAGATGCTGCACTCAAACTACCGAGAATGCCTGGAAACTCCTAAACATGGGCCAACCGCCTGACCATCAAGCGCGTCTTGGCTACGTAGACGAACGCCAGTGACACACAGCCTCTCGTAGTCTTTGCTCGTGCGGTGATCAGTCCGTCGAGCGGACGTTCTCGTGGATCGACCAGAACCGCAGGTTGAGCAAGGACTAAGAGAAGCTGACGACCACGAGTGAGGCGTTCGTCTATGTGGCTATGACGCGCCTGATGGCGAGGCGGTTGGCCCGTTTATGAGGCTTTTCAGACGGTTTCTCAGATCAAAGCAGATCTCACAGCGGGTTGCATCGATACTGACCTTGCCGCAGGTCGACGCAACTTCGGCCAACCAAACAAGCCCCTCATCGCGATGGCGCAGGCGCATTATGCGATGTAGGTCACGTTCACTGAAACCCGCTGTCAGATGCCAACACCTTACGCGCTCGGGCGACGTTTTGCTGCGCTCGGCGGGAGACTGCCTGTGTATTCGTGCGACAACCGCCGTCACTCGGCCCTTCGCCGCGCCCTAATGACTCGGCCGAGCTCTTCGAAGTCTTCTTCCATTTTCCTTCGGGCGGCCTCGACGAGCTCAGGGTTGTCGAGGATATCCTGGACCTCGTCGGGGGAGGCGTGGCGGCGAACGTACTGTTCCCGCACTATGTCCTTGAGTTGCGCCCCGTCGCCGAGGCGGTGGATGACATACTCAAGGACCTTCTCCTCTCGGTCGGAGGGGTAAGGGCTGAAGAGCGTGTCCCAGAAGGACTGCTTTTCCTTGGCCATGGTTCCTCCTCGAGCCCAACGGGGCTGCGGCAGAGACCCTTACAATAGCAAATCGAAGATCCTAAAGGCCCGCTCCCAGTGCCCGGTCTGCGGGTTCTTGAGCTTGGGATCCAGAACTTTGAAGGTGCGGGCGAGCCCGAGACTCAAGCCTCCGGCGAGCCCTGGGAGCCTCGCCTCCGTCTCCTGGCTGTAGGCGAGATCCAGCGGTGGCAGGGCGGTCAGCTGCTCCAGGATCGGCCGCAACTCCGCCTCCTCGTCCATCCTCTCGAACTCGTGGACGCTCTCCTGGAGCCCTTTGGTGACGGGCAGGTCCCAGGGCTCTATGACGTCGCGGGCGTTGGCCTTCGCCGTGGCCTGGCCGATGAGCAGCAGATCGTGGACCTTGCGGTTGACGAAGTCGGTGTAGCGTCTCAGGTCGTCCTTGTCCACGTCCAGGCTCGCTGCAGTCCGGAAGAAACGCTCAAACTGGCTTACTCCCATCGGGGCCATGCTAGAGCCTCTTCTCTTGCGCCTCGCGCTCGTGGAGATCGACGAGCGCGTATCCCCCCTCGCTCAACCTCCCCGGCGCGACCACGAGCGAGGTTCCCAGATACTCCTGGCCGAAGGTCTCCCCGCCCGTCAGCACCAGGCGAGGTGCATACGTCTTGACCAACTCCGCCAGGATCTCGCTGCCCCCTTCGTGTAGACCCTTGTGGGTAGGAGGGGTGTGGAAGAGGAAGACCTTCTGGTAGTCCTTCGTCTCTCTCAAGACCTTGAACCAGTACTCGACCTCCCAACCAGGGTAGCTGAGCCGCTCTCGCTCCTCGCGCTCGTGGCGAGGATCGTCCGCTACCTCGCCCCCCATCCCGGCGAAGAGCAGGCGGAACCCATCCGCGAAGGCGAAGGTACCGTGCACGCCGTGCATGGAAGGGAAGACCACCTCCGTGTTGTGCGCCTCCCTCAGGTACTTGCCGAACGGCGCGTCCCCTGGTCCGGGGACGTAGAATGCAGGGACGCCGGCCTCCCGGCCCACCGTCCTTAGCACCTTCGCGTACTCGCGAGCCTCCTCGCCGGCGCCGAGGTCGCCCAGAAGGGCCAACGCTTGGGCCCCATCCTCCCTGGCCGCCTCGAGCAGCCGCTCGACCTCGTCGATCTGCCCGCGCGGCTCGCAACTCGCGACTATCCTCGTAAGGTGTTCATTCAAAGACCGTCACCCTCTCTTTACGACGTTGTCGCTGTCTATACAAACCTTTGCCTTTTCTCCTAAGCGAGGTCCCGAATCTCGGTGGCGGCGGGGCGGAAGAGGAGCCCCATCATCCAATCCGCCGCTACGCGCGCCCGGTTCTGGGGGCTCTCCAGCTTGGAGAGGTAGACCGCCCGCCAGAAGAGGGCTGCGGTGAGCCCCGAGAAGCGCACCCCCATCACATCGTTGACGGCGAAGCGGCTGCCGAGCTCCACGAGCTGCCCGAGGGGCCTGTACTCGAACCGCTCTAGCCGGTCCTCCTTCCCGTCGATGGCGGCGAGGACGTTCCTGGCCGCGACGCGCCCCTCCTGAACCGCGGCCTGTGCGGTAGGCGGGGCAAGCCTGCCGTCTCTCTGCGTGATAGCCGCGGAGTCGCCTATCGCCCAGACTCCGGGGCGGTCCGGCACCCGCAGCCGCTCGTCAACGACCACCCCGTCGCGCTCGGTGAGGGGGAGGTCGAGGTCCTTGAGCTTGGTGTTCGGACGGATGCCGGCGGTCCACACCACGTTGTCGGCCTTTATCTCCCGTCCGTCGTGGAGCTTCACGCGGTCAGCCGTCACCTCCATCACGCGCACGCTGGTGATAACCTCGATGCCCCTGGCCGCCAGCTCCGCGCTGGCGGCCCTCCTCAGAGCGGGGTCGAGTTCTCTGAGGATCTCCGGGCCCGCCTCGATCACGATGATGCGAACCTCGTCCACGTTGATGTTCGGGAAGTCGGGGGCGAGGGCTTCGTGGACGAGGGCGTGGATCTCGGCCGCCGTCTCCACCCCGGTGGAGCCGCCCCCTGTGACCACGAAGGCGAGCCTCGGGTCAGGGAACTTCTCGGGGACCAGGGTCACCTGCTCGAAGCGCTCTATGACCCGGTTGCGGATCCTCAAGGCGTCCGCGAGCCCGGCCAGCGCCAGAGTGTACTCCTTGACTCCAGGGATGCCGAAGAAGTTTGGCTGGCTGCCCAGCGCCAGGATCAGGTGATCGTAGGGAAACTCTTTACCGCCGTCGGCGACCACGACCTTCCGCTCGAAGTCCACATCTTTCAACTCAGCCCGCCGGAAGCTAGCTCCCAGCTCTATGAGGGGCCTGCGCACGGGCTGCGCGACGTTCTCGATGTCGACTTCGCTGCCGACGATCCCCGGCACCATCGGCCAGAAGGTGAAGTAGTTCTCCCTGGAGACCACCAGCACCCCGACGTCGTCCCTGTCTTCCGTTAGGTCGCAGAGGGTTTTCGCCGCGGTGTACCCGGCGAACCCGCCGCCCACGACGAGCACCTTGTTCGGGAACTCGCCGTAGGGGGGCCTCTCCCACGGCGCGTACCTGGGACGGGGCTCCAACGCCTTGCGCAATGCCATCGCCGCGACGGCCGCACCGCCCACGGCGAGCCCTGCTTTCAGAAACTTGATCATTTAGCCCTCACGTTGTTCTCCTTCGTTGTGCGGTCATCCGGTGGGCGGCGACGTGTCGCTGCTCCGAGAACGCCAGCGACTCTTTGGGGCGTCCGGATTCCCGGGTTGGTCCATCGCTTCGACCCCTATTCTCTCCGACGCGACGACGAGCGGGCACTACCACCGCTACCGCGCCGGTCGTGCTTTGTCGCTTCTGCCGTACCGAACTATCTAACCGCGCTAACGGGAACCTCGAGCCGGGACTCGCAGCTCGAGGCTCTGCTCGGCGAGACCGAACCCGGCCTCGCTCAAAGGATGCCGGACCAGGTCGGCCCCAGCCTCCCGCAACGGTGCCTCCTCCTCGGGGTACATGCCGATGGTGCCGATCACACCGGTGAAGCCGCGTTTGCGCAGCCCCTCCACCGCACGCATCCTGGCCTCGAAGTCCGGCACGGCCACTATCACCGCCTCCAGCCGGTCGAGGTCGAGGTGGTCGAGCAGCTCCGGGTCCTCGGCGTCGCCGTAGATCACCCGGCGCCCCTCGCGGCGATGCCACTCGATCTTGGCGGGGTCGGAGTCTAGCCCCACCGGGGACATCCTCCGCTCGTAGAGCGCCTCGTAGGCCGCGGTCCCGGTCCTTCCCATGCCCACGACTAAAGAACGCGCACTCCCCAGGAACTGTGGCGTCTCGTCGGGGTGCTCGGTGGCGCGCTCGAAGCGCAAGAGCAGAGACTCCAGTCGCGAGTACAGGGAGTGCACGGCGCGGTTGAGCGGCGCGCCCACGACGAAGGAGAGCACCACAGTGAGGGCCAGGATCCCCACGCTCGAGTCGGGAATCAGCCCGGAGCCCGCCGTCGCAGCGCCGACGATGAGCGCAAATTCGCTGTAGCTGGTCAGCGAGACCCCAACCACGAAGCTCGTGCGCGCCCGTAGCCTGAAGAGGGTCAACAGGAGGAAGTAGAGAACCCCCTTGAGAGGGAGCAAGAGCAGGAAGACGAAGACGAACAGCATACCCCCTGCGGATGGGAGACCGGCGAGGCCAATCTCCAGGAAGAAGGCGACCAGGAAGGCCTCCCTCAGGCCCCAGAGCTTTTCGGAGAGTTCGTCGGACTTCGGGTGGCCCGCCAGGAGCGCTCCCGCCGCCAGCGCTCCCAGTTCGGAGCTCATGCCCAGGCGCTCGAACAGTGCGCCGCCGCCGAGGGCCAAGAGGAGGCCGTAGAGTAGCAAGAGCTCGCCGTGCCTGCTCGCAGCCAGCAGGTTTAGGAGCAGAGGCCGCGCCACGGGCGCCAACAGTAGAAGGAGCGCCCATGGGGAGGGGGAGCTCAAGCCGCCGAGCACCAAGAGGGCGATAGCGACGAGATCCTGGAGGATCAGGATCCCGATGGCGATCCGTCCCTGGTAGGCCTCCAGCTCGTTGCGGGCTTCCAGGGCCTTGGCCCCCAAGACCGTGCTGGAGAAGCTCAACACGACGGCGATCAGCACGGCCGCGCCGATCCCGATCCCGAACGTCAGGCCGACCGCCGTAAACAGGACCGAGCTTAGCGCGAGGTGCGCGACCCCCGCGCCGAGCACCTCCGGACGCAAGACGCTGCGCAGCCGGATGTGCAGCCCCACCGCGAGGAGGAGGAGCAGCACCCCTACTTGGCCGATTTCGTGCAGCAGCTCGCTGCTCGTCACCCCCACGCCATAGAGGGCCAGCCCGCCCCCCAAATATCCCACCAGCGGGGGCAGCTTCGCGAAGCTGGCGGCGAGCCCCAGCAAGTAGGCGACGGTTATCCAGATCGCTTCCAGTTCGCTCTCTTTCCTTCCGACATGCCGGAGAGGCCCGGACGATCGCGACGGCGCAGCGCGTCTCCACCCACGTCATGGGGAGGCTGCGCCCCTCGACCGCCTTGCCCGGTGCTCATCCATTCCAAGTGTCCTCCCTCGATCTAGGTTCCAACCCGTTTGCGCTAAACCACGACAATGACGGCTACTACCAGGTAGATCAGATAAAAGGCACCACACATCAGTAAGTGCCCGGCTCGAAGCCGCACAGGATGCCTCAGTATTGCGTAGAAGAACGCACCGGAAATCAGGGCCAGCGCCACGGCCAACAGATCCAAGGGCGCGAGATCCCACCGCGTGAACAAGACCCCTATGGACACGGGTATAGTGCTCTGGAATACCATGGCCCCGGTTACGTTCCCGAGGGCTAGAGTGTCCTTGCCGTCTTTGACCCAGAAAATGGAGTTGAACTTCTCGGGTAGCTCGGTGGCGAGCGGCGCCAAGATCAGCGAAATCAAGCCCGCGGGGAGTCCTATCGCGACCGCGGCGTGCTTCACGGCGTCCACGAAGAGATGGGCGCCCCCCACGATCAGCCCCAACGCCAGTAGCGCCTGAGCGACGACGGCCCAAAGCGGCGGCGGAGAAGGGAATCGCCAGAGCGTAAGCCTCTCTGGCACCTCCTCCAATTTCCCACCGGAAGCGAGGGTCAGCCGGACGTAAAAGGCGTACCCCACCACCAATAGGATCACTATGACCACTCTTAAAGGGAAAGGCAACTCCACGACTCCGGCCCCTGCGCCTATAGTGAAGAAAATCAAAAAGAATCCTGTGTCCCGGCCGATGGTCGTTCCGTCTATGCGCACCTCCGTCCCGTGAACCTTGTCCCGGTGGAAGAACCCCGCATCCCAGCCTACGGTCGCCTCGTCGACGTACACTTCCGTTGCGTAAATCCTGCGCCGGCGGAAGGCCAGGATCGAGACCCCTAACACGAACAAAGCCAGCGTGACCAGCATAAACGGGGCCCCAAAATCGCACCGGTCCCTATCTCCGTGGCTTCTCCGGGTTCTTTGCCCGTGAAGACAGATTCCAAGATGGCCACTATTGGGATTATGGTCTCCGGCAGGGCGGTACCGACGGCAGCGAGCACGCTACCAACCGCTCCCTGGTGCAGGCCGAGTTGTGCCCCCAAAATCTCTACCGCGTTGGTGAAGAGGGAGGCCGCAACGAGGATTGCGGCCAAGGCGAGTCCGAACTCTATCAGCGTCAGCAACGCCCCGATCTCCCTTTGTTCTTTGTCGTAAACGGAGCGGTGAGCGTCGCCGTTATGTACGCTCCTCGACCTGCCGGTCCTCCGAGGCTCCGACGGCGGTTGCGCCTTCGAGCACCTCGAAGGTAAGCCTTCCGTCCTCGGCGCCGACGACCACCCTGTCACCCGGTCCGAGCGATCCGTCAAGGACCATACGAGAGAGCTCGTTGTCCACCCTGCGCTGGATGGTGCGCCTGAGCGGCCTGGCGCCGAACTCGGGGTCGAAGCCCTCCTCGGCCAACAGCTCCACCGCCTCGTCGGTGAACTCCACCTCTATGTGCTGGGCGCGCAGGCGCCTCTTGGTCCTCTCCAGGAGCAGGCGCGCTATGTCGGCTATCTGCTCCTTGCTGAGCGCGCGGAAGACGATGATCTCGTCTATACGGTTCAGGAACTCGGGCCGCAGGTGCTGCCTCACGATCTGCATCATGTCTTCCTTGAGCTCTTCGAAAGACTCGTCCCTCCTCGCGTGGGCCTGTATCCTCTCAGCGCCCATGTTGGAGGTCATGATGATGACCGTGTTCTTGAAGTCCACGGTGCGGCCCTGGGCGTCCGTCAGACGTCCGTCGTCCAGGATCTGCAAGAGGATGTTGAAGACGTCCGGGTGTGCCTTCTCGATCTCGTCCAGCAGCAACACCGAGTACGGCCTTCTTCGAACCTGCTCGGTGAGCTGACCGGCCTCCTCGTAGCCGACGTATCCGGGAGGCGCGCCGATCAGTCGGGAGACCGTGTGCCGCTCCTGGAACTCGCTCATGTCTATGCGCACCATCGCCGCCTCGTCCCCGAAGAGGGCCTCTGCCAGCGTGCGCGCCAGCTCCGTCTTGCCGACGCCAGTGGGCCCGAGGAAGAGGAAGCTACCTATCGGACGGTTGGGGTCCGATAGGCCAGCACGAGCCCGGCGGATGGCTTCGGCGACGGCCTCGACCGCCTCCTCCTGGCCCACGACCCGCTCGTGCAGCTGTTCTTCGAGGCGCAATAGGCGCTGGCGCTCCTCCTCGGTGAGCTGGGAGACGGGGATGCCGGTGGCCCTGGAGACGACCTCGGCTATGTCTTCAGCCGTGACCTCCGCCACGGGCCGGCGTCCCTGGCGTGCCTCCTCGAGCTGGCTCCGGAGTGCCTCTACACGATCCCTGAGCTGCGGGGCTCTCTCGAAGTCCTCATTGGCAACCGCCTGGTCCTTCTCGCGCTGGAGGCGCCTTATCTCCTCCTCGAGCTCTCTGGTGTCCTCGGGCTTGGTCCTCGAGCGCAGCCTCACCCTGGCTGCGGCCTGGTCCATGAGATCTATGGCCTTATCAGGGAGGAAGCGGCCGGTGATGTAGCGGTCGGAGAGCTCGGCCGCCGCGATTATGGCTTCCTCGGTGATCTTGACCCGATGGTGCGCCTCGTAGCGGTCCCTGAGACCCCGGAGTATCTCTATCGTGTCGTCCACGGAGGGTTCGCTCACCAGCACGGGCTGGAACCTGCGCTCCAGCGCCGCGTCCTTCTCTATGTTCTTGCGGTACTCGTCTATGGTCGTCGCTCCCACCACGTGAAGCTCGCCGCGAGCGAGAGCAGGCTTTAGCATGTTGGAGGCGTCCATGGCACCCTCCGCGGCGCCTGCGCCTACGACCGTGTGCAGCTCGTCGATGAAGAGGATCAGGTCATCCGAGTTCTCCCGCACCTCGTCTATGACCTTCTTGAGGCGCGCCTCGAACTGGCCGCGGTACTGAGTGCCTGCCACGATGCCGGAGAGATCGAGCTGCACGACACGCTTGCCGCTCAGGGTCTCGGGTACCTCGTCGTTGACTATCCTCTGGG
>Ga0126310_10000291_pt1 | contig 15951 bp, 22 predicted proteins | sample Plot60_FD_92540 | JGI IMG/M metagenome (GOLD analysis project Ga0126310, IMG submission 92540) | Serpentine soil microbial communities from UC McLaughlin Reserve, CA, USA - Plot60 | ecosystem: Environmental > Terrestrial > Soil > Grasslands | place: USA: UC McLaughlin Reserve, Lake County... | reverse complement strand
GGCGCCTCGGCAGGGTGCTCGAAATAGACCGCGAGTCCCTGGCGGCGCGCATTCAGGCCGGCGCCACGGGTCCCGCGCTTGAAGACGGGCTTCGCGACCAGGGCCTCACGCTGCGCCACTTCCCGCAATCGTTCGAGCTGTCCACGCTCGGCGGCTGGATCGCCACCCGCGCCGGCGGCCACTTCGCCACGGGGCCGACTCACATCGACGAGCTCGTCCAGTCTGTCCGGGCACTGACGCCGCGGGGCGTCTGGGAGAGCCGGCGCCTGCCCGCTTCGGGCGCCGGGCCCAGCCCGGACCGGCTGCTGATCGGTCCGAAGGCGTGCTCGGCGTGATCACCGAGGCGTGGGTGCGCGTGCGCGAGCGCCCGCGCTTCAAGGCATCGGCGGCCGTGCTGTTCGAGAGCTTCGCAAACGGGGCGCGGGCCGTGCGCGCACTGGCGCAGTCCGGGTTGCAGCCGTCCAACTGCCGGCTGCTCGACCCGGGCGAGGCCGCCCTCACCGGCGCGGCTCCGCGCGGCCGCGCGCTGCTCGTACTGGGCTTTGAGTCCAGCGATCATCCGCTCGACGCCTGGATGCAGCGGGGCGTCGAGCTCTGTCTCGACCACGGCGGGGAGCTGCGCGAGCAGCCGCGGGTTGGCCGGCGAAGCGAGTCGGAGGGCGCCTGGCGTGACGCGTTCCTGCAGGCTCCGTACCTGCGCGACACGCTCGTGGCCGCGGGGGTGCTGAGCGAGACATTCGAGACCGCGATCACCTGGGATCGCTTCGACGGCTTCGTGGAGCGCGTGCGCGAGAGCGCCGGCCGGGCCGTCGCCGAGGTCTGCGCCGCCGGCAGCGTCAGCTGCCGCCTCACCCACGCCTACCCGGACGGCGCCGCTCCCTACTTCACGGTGCTCGCGCCCGCCCGCCGCGGCTCGGAGCTCGAGCAGTGGGGCGAGGTGAAGGAGGCGGCGTCGGAGGCCATCCTCGCCGCCGGCGGCACCATCACCCACCACCACGCGGTGGGCCGCGACCATCGCCCCTGGTATGACCGCCAGCGCCCGGAGCCGTTCGCCGAAGCGCTGAAGGCCGCCAAGCGAGCGCTCGACCCGGGCTGGATGCTCAATCCCGGAGTGCTGGTGGACGCGCCCTGAGCATCGACGCGGCGACCCGCTCCGGTGTAACCCGGTAGGACCCGGCAGCGACCTGGCCAGCGAGCCGCCTCAGGCGCTCGCGCGAGGGCGGGCCAGCCGCCCATGCTCGCTCGCCGGAGGTGACCAGACGCAACTGCGGATCGGAGATCGAGGTCATCCATTGGGATGATGGCAGCGATGACAGACGGTCGCCGCAGGAAGGAGCTGGCGCGGGCCGACCGGGTGCTGCCGGGACTCTGGCGCCTGCGCCTGCCCCTGCCGTGGCCGGGCGTACCGCACGTGAACGCGTGGGCCATCGCCGCCGGCAGCGGCGTGGTGCTGGTGGACACCGGCCTGCACGAGCCCGGCGCCCTACGGCAGCTCGAGCGTGCGCTCGACCAGGCCGGTTTGCGGCTCGAGCACGTGCGGCTGCTGGTGTGCACGCACGCCCACTCCGACCACTACGGGTTGGCCGGGCCAATCGTGCGGGCCGCCGGCTGCGAGCTCTGGCTGCACCCGAACCACGCGCACATGACGAGGGCGGCCGAGGACCCGGAGCGGATGCTGGAGCGGCGCCTGGAGGTCGCGCGCGCAAGCGGCGTGCCGGCCGAGACGCTCGCCGGCTACGAGTCGGCGCGCCGCGGCGGGGGCGTGGGGGTGGCCGAGGTCGTACCGCCCGGCCGCGGACTGGTCGACGGAGTCGAGGTGGCGACCGACCTGGGCAGCTGGCGCGTGTCCGAGACGCCGGGCCACGCGCCGTCGCACGTGGTGCTGCACCAGCCCGAGCGCCGGCTACTGCTGTCGGGCGACCACATCCTCGGCCGCGTGTCCCTCTATTTCGACTACGGCTACTCGCCCGACCCGGCCGGCGAGTTCCTGGGCAGCCTGCAGCGGGTCGAGGATCTCCCGGTTCAGCTCGTGCTCCCGGGACATGGCCGGCCGGTACGTGACCTGAAGGGCCTCGTGGGCGCCAACCGAGGCAAGGTGCTCGAGCGCATCGGGCTGGTTCGCGACGCGATCGCCGATGGTCCCCGGACGCCCTACGAGGTGGTGCCGCGCCTGTTCGGCGACGCCCCGAAGCAACTGATGGTCAGCTGGGGCCTGTCGGAGGTGCTCTGCTATCTGCGCTACCTCGAGCTGCGAGGTGAGGCTGCGCCCCTGGAGGGCGAGGATCCCTCCCGCTGGGCGGCGGCGGCCTAGACCACGGCCCGCGCGCGCGTCCAGGGATGAGCCGCGCGCAGCGCGGCCAGGATCGCCCTCGTGGCCGGCGAGCGGTTGAGCGTGTAGAAGTGGACGCCCGGCGCGCCGCGGGCCAGCAGGTCGGAGCACTGGAGCGTCGCGTAGGCCACCCCGAGCTCGGTGACCGCTTCCGGGTCCTCGGCGCGCGCGTCGAGCTCGCGCCCGAGCTCGGCGGGGATCGTGGCGCCGCACATGCCCGTGATCGTCTTGATCTGCTTGAGGTTGGTGATCGGCATGATGCCCGGCACGATCGGCACTGAGATGCCGGCGGTGCGGGCGGCCTCCACGAAGTCGAAGTAGAGCTCGTTGTCCATGAACAGCTGGGTGATCAGGAAGGAGGCGCCGGCGTCGACCTTCTGCTTGGCGAAGCGCAGGTCGCTGTCGAGGTCGGGCGCCTCGGGATGGACCTCGGGAAAGCAGGCGGCGCCCACACAGAAGTCGAAGCGCTCGCGGATCAGCTCGATCAGCTCGGTCGAGTAATGCAATCCCCCCGGGGTGGGCGTCCACTCCTCCTGGCCGCGCGGCGGGTCGCCGCGCAGGGCGAGCACGTTCTCGATGCCGACCGCTTCGAGCTCCCCGAGGATCTCGGCGATCCGCTGCTTCGGCTCGCCCACGCAGGACAGGTGGGCCATGGCCTCGATGCCGAGGTCCTGCTTGATCCACTTGGTGATCTCGACCGTGCGCCCGCGGGTGGAGCCGCCGGCTCCATAGGTGACCGACACGTACTCGGGGTCGTCCTCCTTCAGCACGGAGAGCGTGCCCTCGAGGGTGCGCTGGCCCTCGTCGGTCTTCGGTGGGAAGAACTCGAAGGAGAAGACGGGCCGCTGCTCCTCGAACATCTTGTCGATGCGCATGCGCTGAAAGGCTAGCCGCGGTCCGGGGGAATGATCTCCAGGCCGGTGGCGACGGTTTCGCGGCCGCCCAGCCGGTATTGCACGTCGACCGAGTCGTTCTTCCCGTAGTAGCCCCACAGCCCGAGGAAGATCGCGGTCCAGCGCCCGACGCCGAGGCGCTCCTTCTCGAGCGGCTTCGAGAAGAGGAGCTCGCGCCCGGCGACCTCGTAGTCGGCGCCCTCGCGTTGAGGCACGCCGTTCACGAACACCCGGAAGGGCCGCCCGGCGCCCTTCGGCAGCGGCACCCGCCAGCGCATCTCGCTCATCGCCGCGCCTTCAGCTCCCTGCGCAGCGCGTCGTAGGCCGACTCGCCCCGGCGCTGCTGGATCAGCTCTCGGCGCAGGCGGCCGGTGTAGCCCTCGCTGGAGCCGTCCCCGCGCACGTCCACCCCGGCCCGCAGCCGCCCTGGGCCGGACAGCTCCAGCCGCGCCACCACCTGCTGCACCGGCTCGATCCGCCGCAGTAGCCGGCCGCCGACGCCGTGCTCGCCCGCTTGGCCTTCGAGCTCCCGGCCCCGCCGCTCGACGGCCGCGAGGGCGGGGCCAAGCTCGGCGAAGCGCTCGCGTTCCACGCGGCCGCCGCGCCGCACGGTGAGGCGATAAGCCACGGTGCTAGCCGCCGATGGCGGACATCGTGCGCGGCGGCTGGCGAAAGCCCCGCTCGCCGACGTTGTGCTTGAGCTCCTTGCGCCAGACCGCCGCGCGAACGATCCGCTCGAGCTCGCTGTTCGAGGCGCCGTCGCGCAGCGGCGCCCTCAGGTCGGTCTCGTGTAGGGAGAACAGGCAGGTGCGCAGCTTCCCGTCGGCGGTCAGGCGGATGCGGTTGCAGTCGGCGCAGAAGGGCTCGGAGACCGGGTTCACGAAGCCGATCTCACCGCGCCCGTCGCGGAAGCGGAAGACGCGTGCCGTGGCGTGGGGCTCTCGCGGAAGCTCCTCGAGCGGGTGCACACTGTCGATGAGGCCGCGCAGCTCGTCGCCGGTGAGCACGGAGTCGGGCGTCCAGGCGTGGTCGGCGTCGAGCGGCATGAACTCGATGAAGCGCACCTGGAACCCTGCTGAGCGGGCAAACTCGGCGAACGGCAGCGCCTCCTCCTCCGTGAAGCCGCGCATGGCCACGGCGTTGACCTTGACCGGCCCGAGCCCGGGATGGCGGGCCAGCGCCTGGAGCCCCCGCAGCACCTGGGGCAGCGAGTCGCGCCTGGTCATCCTGAAGAAGCGATCGCGCTGGAGCGAGTCGATCGACACGTTCACACGCCCGATCCCCGCCGCCACGAGCTCGTCGGCGTCGCGCTCGAGGAGGTAGCCGTTGGTGGTGAGCGACAGGTCCTGCACGCCGTCCAGCGCGGAAAGCATCGCCACGAGGCGGGGGAAGTCGCGGCGCACGAGCGGCTCGCCGCCGGTCAGCCGCACGTCCCCCACGCCCATCGACGCCATCAGGGCCACCACCTGCTCGATCTCCTCGAAGGAGAGGATCTCCGCGCGCTCGAGCCAGGCCAGCCCCTCGGCCGGCATGCAGTACTGGCAGCGAAAGTTACAGCGGTCGGTGACCGACACGCGCAGGTCGGAGATTCGCCTGCCGTGACCGTCGTAGAGCCGGTCTGTCTGCATGAAACGCAAGTGTAGGTCCGTGGACCTGCCGGCAATGGAGATCCGGGTGCCCTCCCGTGGCAACCGCCGGCTCGAGGCGCTGCTGGCGGCCGCCGGCGCCGATGGCCGCGTGCGCGGCTGGTGGCACATGCAGCAGGTGTTCGCGGAGCGGCTCGGGATGTCAGACCACTCCTGGGTGCACGTCCAGATCGTGGTGAACATCGCGTTGCGCCTGTTCCGGCTGCTCGAGCGCCGGGGGGTCCAGCCGGCGATGGTGGCCGACCACGGGATGCGAGCCCACGACGCCGAAGTCGTGATCGCCGCCGCCTGCCTGCTGCACGACAGCGGCATGTCGGTGCACCGCACCGACCACGAGGCCTTCAGCCTCTTCCTCGCGGCCGACCGCCTGCCGCTGCTGCTCGAGGGCCTCTACGACGAGCCGGAGCTGACGGTGGTGACGGCGGAGGCAATGCACGCCGTGATCGGCCATCGCCGCCGCGGCGACCCGCTCACGCCCGAGGCCGGGATCGTGCGGGTGGCCGACGCGCTCGACATGGCGTCGGGGCGTTCGCGAGTGCCCTTCGAGACCGGGCGGCCGAACATCCACTCGCTCTCGGCCGCGGCGATCGACCAGGTCACGATCGAGCCGGGCGAGGAGCGCACCGTGCGAATCGGGATCGCGATGAACAACTCGGCCGGCCTGTTTCAGGTCGACGAGCTGCTGGCCACGAAGCTGCGCGGCTCAGGGCTGGAGCAGCACCTCGAGGTGGTGGCCTCGATCGAGGCCGAGCACGAGAAGCGCCTGCTCCCGCTGTTCCGCGTCTAGACCCCCGCGGCGGGGTCGATCACCTTCGTGGCCGCGCTGCCGGTGGGTGGGTCGACCTTCTGCCGGCGCTCGCCGATCGGCTCGTAGTCGACGGCCCGGTCGCCGGTGTAGATCTGGCGCGGGCGCGCAATCTTGGTCTCGTCGTCCTGCACCATCTCGAGCCACTGGGCCACCCAGCCCGAGGTGCGCGGGATGGCGAACATCACCGTGAACATGTCTGTGGGCAGCCCGAGCGCCTCGTAGATCAGTCCGGAGTAGAAGTCGACGTTGGGGTAGAGCTTGCGCTCGGTGAAGTAGTCGTCGTCGAGCGCCCGCTTCTCGAGCTCCGTTGCGATGTCGAGCTTGGGGTTCTTGCCCGTGACCTCGAACACCTGGTCGACGTGCTCCTTGATGATGCGGGCGCGCGGGTCGTAGTTCTTGTAGACCCGGTGGCCGAAGCCCATCAGCTTCTCTTCCTTGTTCTTCACGCCCTCGAGGAAGTCCGGGATGTTCTCCACGGTCTCGATCCGGTCGAGCATGCGAAGCACCTGCTCGTTCGCGCCGCCGTGGAGTGGGCCGTAGAGAGCGGCCACTCCGGCGGCAACCGCCGAGTATGGGTCGACCTGCGAAGAGCCGACGCCGCGCACCGCGTTGGTCGAGCAATTCTGCTCGTGGTCCGCGTGCAGGATCCAGAGCACGTCGAGGGCCCGCTCGAGCCGCTCGTCCGGCTCGTACTTGACCTCGGTCATCTTGTACATCATCGAGAGGAAGTTGCCCATGTAGGAGAGGTCGTTGTCGGGATAGACGTAGGGCAGCCCGAGGTTGTGGCGGTAGGCGAAGGCAGCGAGCGTGGGCACCTTGGCGATCAGGCGCACGGCGGCCATGTGACGCTCGACCTCGTCGTCGATGTTGTTCGCCTCGGGGTAGAAGGTGGAGAGGGCGCCGACGGTGGCGAGCAGCATGCCCATGGGGTGGGCGTCGTAGCGGAATCCCTCCACGAACTTCTTGATGTTCTCGTGGACGTAGGTGTGGTGTGTGATCTCGAAGGTCCACTCCTCGAGCTGGCCCTGGGTGGGAAGCGCCCCGTAGATCAGGAGATACGCGACCTCGAGGTAGGTCGACTTCTCGCAGAGCTGCTCGATCGGATAGCCGCGGTACTCGAGCACCCCCTCCTCGCCGTCGATGAAGCAGATCGAGCTGCGGCAGTGGGCCGTGTTGGTGAAGGCCGGGTCGTAGGTCATCAACCCGAAGTCGTCCTCGCTGACCTTCATGCCGCGGAAGTCCATCGCGGTGACCGTGCCGTCCTTGATCTCGAGCTCGTAGCTCTCGCCGGTCCGGTTGTCGGTGACCGTGAGGCTCTCCTCCGCACTCGTCGCCGGCTGCGGCTCCGCCGTGGCCGCCGGGGACTCGCCGCCGCCGTCGCGCTGCTGTTGCTCCTGGGCCATGCCTCTCTCCTCGTGCTCGCGAGCTTTCCCCGTACCCGGATTCTGACGAAAGCGAGCTAGCGCCGGCCGAACAGGCGCCGCAGCCCTCCGCCGCCGCCAGCGGGCGGCCCCAGCCGGGCGGCCTCCTCGGCAGTGATGTTGAGCGTGACGGCCCTTTCGGCGGTGCGGGCGACCTCCGGTGCGTCGACGAAGCGCCGGGCGCCGTCCGGAGCCTCGATCACCAGGCCGTCGAAGATGTGCTCGCGGTAGTTGTCGAGCACCTCGACGACCTTGCCGACCTCGATGTCGTCGGTGGAGAAGACCGGGGTTCCGCGCGTGACCGCGGTGTAGTGCACCGCGTGGCCGTCGTCGAGCGGGGCCACGTCAGAGCGGCAGCAGGGCGCCGGTGTCCTGGCCCTCGGGGTGGTCCTCCTTCTCGTTGATGCCCGTGTAGATGGCGCTGCCGATCGCGAGCACCACGAGCAGCACCGAGACCGCGCCGACGAGGCGGGCGGTGCGCACCGAGCCGGGGAAGCCCTCGCGCGCGATGCCGAGAAAGGACACGACGAGGGCCCACACGGCCAGCAGGGCTCCACAGACGTGGAAGGCGTTCACCGCGCGAACCCTACAAGCCCTCGATCCGGTCAGGCACGGGAGTTCCCTGCACGCGCTCGCCGTCGGGGCCCAGCCGCTGCTCGTAGAGGGTCTGCACCGACGCGCTGGGAAAGTAGCCCACGCAGCGGGCCGGCGCCTCGCCCACGCAGCGGACGTCGTGCCGGGCACGCGCAGGCACCACCATCAGGGAGCCGGCGGCCTCACGCGTGCTCTCCTCCTCCACCGACACCTCCACGCTGCCCTCGAGCACCAGCACCGTCTCCTCGCAACTGTGCGCGTGCGTTCCCAGGTGGCAGCCGGGGTCGAGCTCGAAGTAGACGACGGCTGAGCTGGCGGCGCCCATCTCCCAGGAGACGGGGTAAGCGGTGCGCGCCCGCAGCGAGTCGTCGTCTGGGGAAGTCGTCTCGGTGAGCTCGAGGTTCTGCAGCCCGGAGCGGATCACGACCGCCATCTACCCGGTCGCGACGGCTCTACCCTTTGTCGTGTGACCCTGCCGGGTCCATCGAAGACAATCGTCGTGGAGCCGCTCGAGCGGCCCGCGCAGGAGCCCGAGCCACCGCCGGAGCGGCGCGAGGAGCCCGAGCCCGAGAAGGCGCCCGCGGAGTGAGCGCGGCACCCGATCTGATCGAGCCGGTGGTCGGGTTCCGCAAGTGGCGGGTGGTGGCCGACCACCTGACGTCGCCCTACATTCCGCTCCGCTGGGACGAGCCGGTCGTCCACGCGCGCTGCTATCCGGCCAACCGCACGCTGCTGTTCGGCGAGGGCTGGCTCGACGAGCCCCACGAGGCCCCTCATCCGCGCTGCAAGTGCGGCGTCTACGCCTGGCACCGGCTGCCGGCGCGCGGGCCGGTGCCCGACCCCGGCCGGGCCTTCGGCGTGGTGGCCCTCTGGGGTCGCATCGAGGCGCACGCGAGCGGCATGCGGGCCGAGCACGCGGCAATCCGGGCGCTGGGTGCGGCGCCGGGCCTGGGCGGCGTGTACGAGCGCGCGATGCAGGCGATCGCGGCCAGGCTCGGCGTGGAGCTGGTGGAGGATGCGTCGCTCGCGCAAGCCGCGCGCGGGCACGGGTTGCCACTGCCGGAGGCCTTGCTGCCCTAGCGGTGGCTCGGGTCGAGCTGTCTGCCGGCCGCGCGCACGCGCTGCGGTGGACGGGGCAGCGGCTCTGCGTGCGGGCCGCGGCGCGGCGGACGCGGCGGCCGCCCGCGCGGGTGGCGGTGACGGCGCGAGCCCCCGTCGTCGTCGGCGCGCTCCTGCTCCGCGGCTTCCGGTGCCCGGGTTGCCCACCACACCAGCCACAGTGCGAACGCGACCGGGATCTTCAGGATCACGAACATGTAGAAGAAGGTCCAGCCCACGTTGTGGGCATGCTACCCGGAGCCGGAAGCCGCTATCTGGCCCGCTGGAGCTGCCTGCGGAGCCCCTCCTGGAGCTGCGGCGCCCGGAGCGCCTGCTCGCGCAGCCCGCGCTCGCCGAGCGCAGCGCGTGACACCAGTGCGTTGGTCACGCCGTGCTGCGGCCGCTTCACCACGTCCACGCCGTCGCCGGGGCCGAGCTCACCCTCCTCCACGACGCGCAGGTAGGCGCCGGGCCGCCCCGCGCGCCCGAAGCGCTTCTCGAAGCCCCGGTCGCCCACGCGGGCGGCCAGCTTGAAGCAGGGCAGCCGCGGCCCCGCCACCTCGAGCGTCGCTCCGCCCACGCGCCAGTGCTCGCCCACCACCGCCGCGCTCGCGTCCAGGCCCGCAAGCGTGAGGTTCTGGCCGAAGAAGCCCTCCTCGAGCCCGCGCCCTAGCTCGCCTTCCCACCACTCCACGTCCTCCTTGGCATATGCGTACACGGCTTTCTCCTCGCCGCCGTGGAGGCTGGGGTCGCCGATGGCGTCGCCCTCCAGGCCGAGGCGGCGGGCCATCACCGGCCCGGCCACCGGCTGCTTGAACAACCCGGTCCGGATCGTCCTGCCGTCGAGCACGCGCAGGTCGCGCAGTCGCGCGACGTTCACCGAGAGCACGGTCGCAGCTATACGGCGGGCACCTCTTCGATGGCCGTCATGCGGCGGAAGTCCGCGTAGCGGTCGTCGATCTCCTCGCGCGTGAGCCGCTGTACGCGCTCGACCCCGAACTCCTCGACGTTGAAGGACGCCAGCACCGAGCCGTATGTCATGGCGCGTCGCAGGGCACCGTGGTCGAGCGAGCCGTCCTGCGAAGCGAGATAGCCGAGGAAGCCCCCCGCAAAGGAGTCGCCCGCCCCGGTCGGGTCGATCACGGCCTCGAGCGGGTAGGCCGGCAGGGCGAAGAAACCCTCCTCGTCGAACAGTGCGGCACCGTACTCGCCCTGCTTCACGACGACCGTGCGCGGGCCCATGGCCATCACTTCCCTGGCCGCCAGCGCGAGCGTGGCCTGCTCCGTGAGCATCCGAACCTCGTCGTCGTTCATGAACACGATGTCCACGGCGCGGATCGTGCGCACGAGCGAGTCGCGCGCGGTCTCGATCCAGAGGTTCATCGAGTCGAGCCCGGCAAGCTTCACGTCGGGGCACTGCTCCCGCACCTGCCGCTGCAGGTCCGGCTGGATGTTGGCCAGGAAGAGCACGTCGGCCGCCCTGGAGGCCTCCGACAACTTGGGCTCGAATTCGCCGAACACGTTCAGCTGCGTCTCGTGCGTATGGCGCACGTTCAGGTTCCACTCGTACTCGCCCCGCCAGAAGAACGTGCGGCCACCCGCGACGCGCTCGATGTCGTCGGTGTTCACCCCGCGGTCCCGCAGCACCTCGTACTCGGCATCGCCGAAGTCGTCACCCACTGGGCCGACCACGCGCACGTCGGCGAAGAAGCTCGCGGCCAGGGCGAAGTGCACGGCCGAGCCGCCGAGCATGCGCCGGCGCTCGCCGAAGGGCGTCTTGACGGCGTCGAAGGCGATCGATCCCACCACGGCGAGGCTCATGCGACACGCCAGCCTAGCCAGAGGGCGCCGTCGAGGCTCATGCGGCCCGACGGGGCAGCCGATACCGGGGATATGAGCCCCGGGGCCATCATCTTCGTCGCCGTGCTGGCGCTGCTCGCGTTCTGGGCCGTGGCCGCCTACAACGCGCTCGTCCATTCACGCAACAAGGTCGACGAGGCCTGGAGCGGCATCGACGTGCAGCTCAAGCGCCGCCACGACCTCGTGCCGAACTTCGTCGAGGCCGTCAAGGGCTACGCGGCCCACGAGTCGGAGACGCTGCGCGCCGTGATCGACGCGCGCCGGCGGGCCGTGGACGCCGAGGGGCCCGAGGAGTCCGAGCGGGCCGAGGGCCGGCTGACCGGCGCGCTGGGCGCGGTCAACGCCCTGGCCGAGTCGTATCCGCAGCTGCGCGCCGCCGAGAACTTCCTGCGCCTGCAGGCCGAGCTGGGCGAGATCGAGGACGAGATCCAGGCGGCGCGCCGGATCTACAACTCGAACGTGCAGGCCTACAACTCCCGCATCCAGGTTTTCCCGACGCTGCTGATCGCCGGGCCGATGTCGTTCACCGCCCGGCGTTTCTTCGAGATCGAGGTGGCCGCCGAGCGCGCGGTGCCTCATGTCGCCTTCTAACGCCGACTCGGGGCGGCGCGAGCTGTTCCGCGCCTACCTGCGCGGGCGCGGCGCGACCTACGCCTACGTGCTGGGCGGCGGCGCCGCGTTCGTGCTGGGGGCGTGGCAGCAGAGCCCGCTGATCATGGCCGCCGGGCCAGCGGCTGTCGTGGTGCTGGTGGCGGCGGTGGCGGCGCTCACCGCGAAGCGCCTGGCGGCCAAGCGTTTCTACGCCCGCTTTGCTTCGTCGCTGGGGCTCGCCTGCTGGCCGCGCTTCGAGCTGCTGCCGCTGACGCCGCTGCTGGGCGCGGGCGACCGCCGCTGGTGCGAGCACTGGATGCAGGGCGCGCTGCCCGGAGAGCCGGCCTTCGCCGGCGGGCTTGGGCAGTTCGTGTTCGAGGAGATCGAGCGCCACGGTGAGGTTCAGATCACGCAGGTGACCGAGCGCCGGCGCTTCACGCTCTGCGTGATCGAGCTCGAGCCGTCCCTGCCCTTCTTCAAGGGCCTCTACGTGCGCCCGCGCCGGGGCGTCTTCCCCGAGGGCAAGAACTGGATCCGCGGCAGCGACAGCCGCTCGCTCCAGCTCGAGAGCATGGCCTTCGGCGACCGCTACGAGGTGCGCACCGCGAGCGATCAGGACGAGCTGGTGGCGCGTCAGCTGCTTTCGCCGTCGCTGGTGGGCTGGCTGGCCGAGCACCCGCTGGCGCCCTGCTTCGAGGTCAAGGCGGGCACCCTGGCCGTGTACGTGCCGCGGGTGCTCGAGGATGCCGGCAACCTCACCTTCTTCCTCGACGCCGCCCGCCATCTGGCCGGGCGCGTGCTGCGCGAGACCGACGAGGCCCTGGCCCGCCGCGCCGCATAAGCTGGCGCGTCATGCGCGGGGTTCAGATCGAGGAGTTCGGCGGGCCCGAGGTGCTGCAGGTGGTGGACCTGCCTCGGCCCCAGCCGGGCGAGGGCGAGCTGCTGGTGAAGGTGTCCACCGCCGGGATGAACTTCGCCGACACCCACCAGCGTGAGAACTCCTACCTGGCGAAGTTCGAGCTGCCGCTCGTGCTCGGCGGAGAGGTGGCCGGCACGACCGAGGATGGCCGCCGGGTGCTTTCAATGCTCCGCAGCGGCGGCTATGCCGAGTACGCCGCCGCCCCCGAGGCAACGACCTTCCCGATACCCGACGGGGTGGACGACGGCGCCGCGCTGGCGCTGCTGATCCAGGGCCTGACCGCGTGGCACCTGTTCAGGACGTCCGCGAAGCTGGCGGCGGGGGAGAGCGTGGTGGTGATCTCGGGCGCCGGTGGCGTGGGCAGCCTGGCGCTTCAGCTGGCCAAGCCGTTCGGCGCGGGGCGGGTGATCGCCACGGCCAGCACGGAGGAGAAGCGCCGCCGCTGCCTCGAGCTGGGCGCCGACGCCGCCGTCGACCCCGCCGAGGAGGACCTGACCGCGGCGCTTCGCGAAGCAAACGGCGGCGAGCGGGTGGACGTGGTGCTCGAGATGTCCGGCGGGCGGGTGTTCGACGCCTGCCTGGAGGCGCTCGCGCCGTTCGGCCGCCAGGTCGCCTACGGAATCGCCGGGCGCGAGCAGAACACCGTCGAGACCGGGGCGCTCATGCGCAGGTCGCGCGCGGTCGTGGGCTTCTGGCTGATGCACTGCCTGGGCCGCCGGGAGATGATGGAGGAGCCGCTGGCCGATCTGTTCGACCGTACCGCGCGCGGTGAGCTGAAGCCCCAGGTGGCGCAAACCTACCCGCTGTCGGAGGTGCGCCGGGCACACGAGGACCTCCAGGCCCGGCGCACGAGCGGAAAGCTCCTGCTCGACCCCGCCCGCTAGTCCGGAGGAGGTAGCGACGGCCGGTGCCCGAGGGCCTCCGGGCGCCAGCCCCGCGATGGCAGCCGGGTGCCGGGCTCCGCCACGAGCATCTCCGGGGCAGGATCGGCCGCCGAAGCGCCGTTTGCTAGTGAGTAATCTCAAACGCCGCATGGCCAGCTTCAACGACCTCGGCCTGTCCGAGCCGCTGCTCCAGTCGCTCGAGCACCTCGGCTACCGCCAGCCGACTCCGATCCAGGAGCAGACGATCCCCGCGCTGCTCGAAGGCAGCGACGTGATCGGCCAGGCGCAGACGGGCACCGGCAAGACCGCTGCGTTCGGGCTGCCGATGCTGCAGTACCTCGATGCCGGCGACACCGGCGTGCAGGCGATCGTGCTCACGCCTACGCGCGAGCTGTGCATCCAGGTGACCCAGGCCCTGCGCGCCTACGGCGAGCGGCTGGGGATCGAGGTGGTGGCCGTCTTCGGCGGCGCGCCGATCCGCGACCAGGCTGCGCGCTTGAAGCGGGAGGCGCAGGTGGTCGTTGGCACGGTCGGGCGCGTGCTCGACATGATCTCCCGGCACCACCTGATGCTCGACGGCGCCCGCTACGTGGTGCTCGACGAGGCCGACGAGATGCTCGACCTGGGCTTCCTCGAGGACGTCGAGACGATCCTCGCGCGCTGCCCGATGGGGCGCCAGACGGCGCTCTTCTCGGCCACGATCCCGCGCGAGATCCGCGACCTTGCCGACAGGTTCATGCACGACCCGGTCGAGATCAAGGTGCGCGCCGCAACCTTGACAATCGACACCGTCGACCAGTACTACCTCGAGGTCGGCGACGGCGAGAAGCCCGACGCGCTCGCGAAGGTGCTCAAGGAAGAGCGGCCCGAGCAGGCGATCATCTTCGCGCGCACGAAGATCGGCGTCGACCGCCTTGCGCGCCGGCTGGGCGACGACGGCCTGCGCGTGAAGGCCCTGCACGGCGACATGTCCCAGGGCTCGCGTGACGGAGTGATGATCGCCTTCAAGTCCGGCCGCGAGCGGCTGCTGATCGCGACCGACGTGGCGGCGCGCGGACTCGACATCACCGGCGTCAGCCACGTGGTCAACTACGACGTGCCGAACTCCCCGGACATATACGTGCACCGCATAGGCCGCACGGGCCGCGCCGGCGACACCGGCAAGGCGATCACGCTGATCACCCGCAAGCAGCGGCGCGAGCTCGAGGCGATCGAACGCCACGCCAAGACGGAGATCGAGCCGTGGTCGCCCAACGGGCGGCCGCGCCGCGAGCGCCCCGAGCGGCCGGAGCGGCGCGAGACGCGGCGGCCGCGGCACACGAAGCCGCGTGCGCGCGACGGCGTGCCTTACGTGAAGCTCGTCGTGGGCGCCGGCAGGAGCGCCGGGCTCGAGCCTGCGGACGTCGTGGGAGCCGTGGTCGACAACACGCGGCTGGGCAACGACGACGTGCGCAACGTGCGCGTGCTCGAGCGCTTCAGCTTCGTCGAGGTGCCGTCGGAGCGCGCGGGCGAGGTGGTCGACAAGGTGAGCGGGCGGGACGTCCGCGGCACCCAACTCAAGCTGGAGGTGGCGAAGAGGCCATGAGCAGCGCGACGATGCACACGAACCACGGGCCGATCGCGATCGAGCTGTTCGACGGCGAGGCGCCGAAGACCGTCGAGAACTTCGTGAAGCTCTCGCATGAGGGCTACTACGACGGGCTCACCTTCCATCGGATCATCCCGGACTTCATGATCCAGGGCGGCTGTCCGCAGGGCACCGGCACGGGTGGGCCCGGCTACGAGTTCGAGGACGAGATCAACGACCACAAGGTCGAGCGCGGCGCCCTGGCCATGGCCAACCGCGGACCGGACACCAACGGCAGCCAGTTCTTCATCGTCACCGCCGAGTCCGCGCCGTGGCTCGACGGCAAGCACACGGTCTTCGGCCGCGTCCAGGCCGGCATGGAGGCCGTGCGCGCGATCGAGTCGGTGGAGACGGCCGCCGGCGACCGGCCCGTCGAGCCGGTGGTGATCGAGCGAATCGAAGTACATGACGGTTGAGCTCCTGTGGTGGGAGGGCTGCCCCTCCTACCCCCAGGTGCTCGAGGAGCTGCGCGTGGTGCTGCGCGCGGAGGGGCTCGACCCCGACGCCGTCCGATTGCGCGAGGTCGAGTCCGACGAGCAGGCGGAGCGCGAGCGCTTCCCCGGCTCGCCCACGATCAGGATCGACGGCGAGGACGTCCTTCCGCCCGGCGAGGGCCAGCCGTTCGGGTTGAGCTGCCGCATCTACAGGCTGCGCGACGGCCGGACCTCGCCGACGCCCGACCCCGAAGACCTGCGCGAAGCGGTGAGGAGGGTCGCTGCCGGCCATCGGTGACCTGGCGCCCTCGTTTAGCCTGCCGGCCACGGACGGGCGCGAGCACGCCTTCCCGGGCGACGGCCCCGGCGTCGTGGTGTTCACCTGCAACCATTGCCCTTACGCGCTGGCCTGGCACGAGCGCATCGCGGCCGCGGCGCGGGACTACGCCGGCCGGGTGAACTTCCTGGCGGTCAACCCGAACGACGGCAGGCGCTACCCCGCCGACTCGTTCGACGCGATGCGCGAGCGCGTGGAGGCCGACGGCGGCTGGCCGCTGCCCTACCTGCGCGACGAGGAGCAGGGGGTCGCGCGCGCCTACGACGCGAAGACCACCCCGGACGTGTTCGTCGTCGACGGGGACGGGCGCCTGCGCTACCGCGGCGCCCCGGACGCCGACCACCGCGATCCGTCGCTCGACGCGGCATGGCTGCGCCTGGCGATCGACGCCGTGCTGGCGGGCGACCGGCCCGAACGGCCGGAGACCGAGCCGGTCGGCTGCAGCATCAAGTGGAAGTAGCGGGCTAGCCGGCGCGTGCTGGCGGTCGCGCTCGGGCTGGCCTCCAGCCT
>Ga0126310_10000290_pt1 | contig 15990 bp, 19 predicted proteins | sample Plot60_FD_92540 | JGI IMG/M metagenome (GOLD analysis project Ga0126310, IMG submission 92540) | Serpentine soil microbial communities from UC McLaughlin Reserve, CA, USA - Plot60 | ecosystem: Environmental > Terrestrial > Soil > Grasslands | place: USA: UC McLaughlin Reserve, Lake County... | reverse complement strand
CAATAGCAATAGCAATAGCAATAGCAATAGCAATAGCAATAGCTATACAAGGTGTCAACTCTGCAATAGTGATTCACATAGGTAGTATGTACACTATAGGAATCATATGTCTAAAGGATAATAATTTGAGCATCATTTTAGATTTTATGTTTAAGAGATCTATACTAACGGAATTCACAGCAGGCATACTCATCCTAGTGATAGCACTTATGCCAGTAAATATGTCTATTAGATCTTCATATGCGCAAGGCCAAATAACAATTAACGGTGCAGGTGCAACTTTTCCCTTCCCATTAATTGACGTGTGGCGAGTAGAATATCAAAAAGTAAAACCAAATGTAAGTATAAACTACCAGTCAATAGGTAGTGGTGGAGGAGTTAAGCAATTTACTGAGAAAACTGTTGATTTTGGTGCCTCTGATGCTCCCTTATCAAAGTCAGAACAACGATCTGCTAAGGGTGCAGTGCATATACCTGAGACAATTGGTTCTGTAGTAGTAGCTTACAATATACCCAACTTTCCAAATAAAGGTCTAAAACTTTCAGGTCCGGTTATTGCAGATATATTCTTAGGCAAAATTACAAAATGGAACGATCCAAAGATACAAACCATGAATCCTCGTGTGTCCTTACCTTCTAACAATATTGTAGTCATCCACAGATCAGATGGTTCAGGCACAACGTTTGTTTGGACCGATTATCTTTCTAAAGTCAGCTCGGAATGGAGCAACAAGGTTGGTAAATCAAAATCGGTACCATGGCCTATTGGGATAGGTGCGCCAGGTAATGAAGGTGTTGCAAATGCAATTAAAGGCACTCAAAATACTATAGGATATATTGAATTGGCTTATGCATTGACAACACAAATGTCATATGCTTATTTGCAAAATCAAGCAGGCAAGTTTATCGAACCATCAATAAGCTCAACTAAGTCTGCAGTTAGTGCCTCAGCATCGAACCTTCCAAAAGGAGACCAATCGTGGGAGTCAGTTTCACTAGTCAATGCTCCTGGGGCAGACTCATATCCTATCGCTAGCTTCTCGTATCTTCTGCTATACAAAGAATTGAGTACTAACCCAAGTATTGATGGAACAAAGGCGAAAGCATTAGTTGACTTTATCTCGTGGGCGATAACTGATGGTCAGAAATTTGCAGATAAGTTAGGATATGTCCCCTTGCCTGATCAGGTTGTCAAGCTCGACCAAGACACTTTGAAATCCTTGACCTTCCATGGAAAGTCATTGATATGAAGCGTCCTGTTAAGTTAACTAGTCATCTGCTGTATATAGATAAAGTGGGCAGCTATGCTACAGCGTATCAACCTTTCAATAAACAAACAAACGATAACAAAGTATTTACATCGAGGGATCAATCGAGATCCACTTTTTGTTTTTTCAGCTGTATGTCATTTATAACATATCATCATCATCATCATCATATTATCATAATACATAAGAATGTAGTACAAGATAATGAAATTTCAATACTTGTCATAATATTAAATGGGATGGTGGTCTGAGCATTACCATTAATGATATTAACAAACAGGATAGAAAAAGGAATTTATCTTTATTTTTTCTGCAAAGAAAACGAAAAGGAGATAAAATATTCCGCAGCTTAGTGATTGCTGCAGCATGTTATACTTTACTTATGATTGCGCTTGTAGTATTTTCTGTTGGCAATGGGTCCAAAGATATACTTTTAAAAGAGGGTTTTTTTGGTTTCTTAACTGGCACTGACTGGAATTCTGTAGAGGATCGTGAATCGTATGGTGCGTTGCCATATATTGTTGGAACTTTAATTAGCTCAGCTTTAGCTATGGCAATTGGGGTTCCAATAAGCCTTGGCATTGCAATATTTCTGTCAGAAATGGCACCAACGAAAATTAGTGTGCCGTTATCCTTTATTGTAGAATTGTTGGCAGCAGTTCCAAGTATTATTTATGGGCTGTGGGCTTTATTTGTATTTAGATTTTGGGTCAGAGACTTGATCGAAGAACCTTTGCATAATATGTTTGGCGGATCAATTCCATTTTTTGCTCAGACACCATTTGGTTTGGATGTGTTCACGACTGGAATAGTCCTTGCTATAATGATTATACCTATTGTTTCATCAATTTCTCGTGAGATAATAAAAGCTGTACCAAATACTCAAAGGGAAGCAGCATATAGTTTAGGAGCAACGCGATGGGAAACCACGAGAATTGCTGTTTTTCCATATGCAAAATCAGGATTGCTTGGAGCAGCAATTTTGGGGCTAGGAAGAGCAATAGGCGAAACCATACTAGTAACAATGATTATTGGAAATACAATTGGAGTAGCTGCTATCCCTGTTTCCTTATTTTCTCAAAGCCAAACATTAGCAAGTCTAATTGCCAACGAATTTAATGAGGCATCATCAGATTTGCAACTCTCGGCTTTAATTGGTCTCGGAGTAGTTCTGCTCATTTTAACAATGGGAATTAATGTTGGTGCACGTCTTCTTGTATCAAGAATGGTAAAGGTTAGTGCAGGAGCAAGAGAATAGCATATATGCGTGAAGAAACTTCTGGACAAAACTCCAGCAATAATCAAAAAATTCAAGATATAATGTCAAGGCGCTACAATAGGCGCAGAGTATTAGATAAAATCGTAAGCGTTTTTGCGATAGCTTGTGTTTTAGCTGCCATAATTCCATTAGGAAGTATTTTGTTAGAGGTAATAAGAAATGGTGCTTCAGCAATTAGTATACAGTTATTGACCCAACCTCCAGGTGCAATCGGTGCTACTTTAGAGAGTAGCGGAGGCATTGCTCCTGCTATTCAAGGTACATTAATTGTTGTTGGATTAGCGTCAGTAATAGGAATTCCAATAGGAATCCTTGCTGGTATTTACCTATCAGAATTTGCTTCAGGTACTAGGTTATTTCCATCTGCAGTTAGGTTATTTAACGATGTTCTCACCGGTTTGCCTTCAGTAGTAATTGGGATAGTTGGCTACATAACAATAGTTCTTGCAGTCGGTTCATTTTCAGTCTTGGCAGGAGCCTTCTCTTTATCAATAATTATGATACCCATAGTAGTGAGAATAACAGAAGAGACACTTAAGGTTGTACCAAACTCTATTCGCGAGGCTGGTTACTCACTTGGAATCTCAAAATGGAAAATAACATTATTTATAGTTCTGAAAAGTGCCAAAAGTGGAGTTCTTACAGGTATTGTACTAGCCATATCAAGAATTGCAGGCGAAACTGCACCTTTAATTATGACCATTCTTGGTACAAGCTTATTTTTTTCAAGCTTTACTAAACCAATTGATGCATTACCTCTTAGAATATGGAGATTAGCCTCGCAGCCTTATGATACAGCTCATTCTCAAGGATGGGGTGCGGCATTACTGCTAATAGTTATTGTGCTAATCTCAAGTGTGGTCTTAAGGCTTTTAGCTCAGCGCAAAGGATTCAAGGTTAAAGCCGTACATGTATAGGTATCTATATAGTTCTATATCATCTATTTAGACAACGGATAATTACTAATTATGAGAAGATATATAGCTTGGCTACCGATGGGGAAGCTATCAATGACCCTTTACTAAAGGTAATATCGTCAAAAAAAGAAGAAAATTATTATGTCAATCGACTGCGATACAAAGTATCTATCAAAAATCTTGATGCGTGGTTTGGGACTAAACAGGTATTAAAAAATATCAATTTAGACATCAAGTCAAATGTTGCAACAGCTATTATAGGCCCATCTGGATGTGGTAAAACAACTCTTATTCGTTGTTTAAATCGTATGCATGAGATGACTCTTGGTGCATCAGCAAAGGGTTGCGTTGTAATTGATAATAACACGAACATCTACGACAAATCAGTTGATCCTGTGATTATAAAAAGACGAATTGGTATGGTATTCCAAAAACCGAATCCATTTCCGACAATGAGCGTTTTTGATAATGTAGCAGCAGGATTAAAGCTCAATGGCGTCAGGGATAAAAGATTGATTAATGATATTGTTGAGGAAAGTCTCAAAAGTGCTGCTCTTTGGGACGAAGTAAAGAATGAACTTGATAAGCCCGGCATTGGACTATCAGGAGGTCAACAACAACGCCTATGTATTGCAAGAGCGCTTGCAATGCAACCTGAAGTATTACTTATGGACGAACCCACTTCTGCATTGGATCCTATAGCATCTTCTAAGATTGAAGAACTTATACATGCCTTGAAAAAAGAGGTAACAATAATTACTGTAACTCATAATATGTTACAAGCAGCAAGGGTAGCAGACTTTACAGCTTTTATGTATATTGGAGAATTAATTGAATACGGACCAACTAATCAAATATTTAAGACCCCTCACAAAGAGCTAACAGAACGTTATATCTCAGGAAAATTTGGATAGCCATTGCAATTGGTTTTGTGTCTTGATTTTTCAGTTAAATTTATTTGGATTTTTATGATACTAATAATAACTCTGTTTGATAATGGTTTGTTGTTGCTTATTTGACTCGCCTCTTAGATCTTGGCATTGACCGCATTCATAACATTATTATGGATATGGCCAAACTATCTGAGAATTCAGTATCCACTGCAATAGAATCTTATCATAAAGGTACACATGAAAAAAGGCAAATTTTTGATTGGTCAGAAAAATTAAGAGTATTGCAAGAAGAGGTATCCGATCTGGCAATAGAGCTGATTGCACGCTATCAGCCAGTGGCAAGTGATCTTAGATTTATCAAATCCTGTATGGAAATTTCATATGGATTTTCCAGATTTGGACGCTATTCATATGATATCGTAGACGTGCTTGAGACAATGGGTTCTGTTTCTGATTGTGATAAATCTGCAGTATTAGAAATGTCAAAGACAGTAAGTGAAATGATAGCCCTCAGCCTACAGACATTACAATCACGTGATAAAAATGCTGTAGAAAAGCTCTATCAGATGGATGATATAGTAGATATGCAGTATAGAAAATACTTGCGTGATATAGTTGCTACACATGAACAAATAAATGTTGAAAAAGGATCGGAAGGTCTTGACAAGAATAATCTGCGCTGTTATATATCTGCATTATTGATATTGCGATATTTGGAGCGCATTTCAGACCACGCATGCTACATAGGCGATTCGGTACACTATATAGCAACGGGTGTCTCAAGTCCCAGACGATAACTATATGATCTATATTGATCTATATAGATCAATATATTATATAGGATCACACTTCGAAAATATATAATACATACTTTAGACTTTTAGAAATTTGGGTTCTATGTCAGGCACCGGTGAGGTACTTAAAATACAGTTTACAGGTAGATCAACTTACATTTTATCATTACCAAAAAAATGGATGGAAGAAATGCATTTAAAGCCAGGGGATCCTGTAAATCTTACACGCGAGCCAAACAACTCATTGCTGATAATACCTCATCCAGAGAGAAATTCGAATGTGACTAACGAGGCGATTGCAATAGTATTAGAAAAGGAAAATGCCAATTCTTTACAACGTAAGGTCATATCCATATATTTATCTGGATATAATATCATACACTTAAAATCAAAGACTGGAAGAATTAATGCTACACAGCGAGATGCTGTTAGAGAAATTGTACGTAAAAACTTGGTTGGAACAGAGATAATAGCTGATTCTTTGGAAGCAATTACAATCCAAGTTTTACTTACACTTCCAGAGCTCTCAGTCAATACAGCAGTCAGAAGAATGTTTTTGATTGCTTCTTCTATGCACAGAGATGCAATACTAGCATTAGGAGAAAGAAATTACGAATTAGCAAAAGAAGTAATAAAATCAGATGACGAGGTAGATAGATTTAGCCTTTACATTTTAAGAAATCTTGTGATAGCAACACAAAATGAAAGAGTACTCCGAGAAATAGGATTGAAGAGTCCCGCTGATTGCCTGAGTTATCGTGTTGCTGTAAAGAGTATAGAACGAATAGCAGATCACTCATCTGGAATCGCTGACAAATGCTTAAAGATAAAGGATGAAGAACAGCAACAAGAAATATCAACAAGTCTCTTTGAGAAAATTGAAAAAATGAGTCATCTATCATTGGGAGCTCTTAATGATGCAGTGGAAGCATTATTACGCAGAGATTATGCCATGGCAGATAATGTTGTAGATAAAGCATACAGCATACTTTCTCTAGAAAATGAAATAATTTCGTATATCAACAGTGCAGATAATAATATTACTGTTCATAATAAAGTGAATAATATTAACATTAAGCTAATTTTGGAAGACATAAGGAGAACAGCTGAATATGCAAGCGATATAGCAGAAGCAGCAATGAATCAGACGATTGGACAAGTTCTCACTGTACAGAGAAGGTCTCTGAATCAATAATAACTATAAGGTTTTTTATCTGCAGTTAGGCTTTGTAGATATCAGCATGCATTAATTACTATAAACCATATACATAAATGACAAGATACTGCATTTGTGTCCATCTATTGCTGTACTGACTCTATCTTTGTTCAATCAGTTTTGAAAAGGTATCTATAGCGTATTATACAAAATTATAAATCGTTACTTTACTACCATCACAGGACAATGAGCATAACTCACGACCGAAGATGCTACACTTCCAAGTAATAATCTCTTAAAGCCGGATCTTCCTCTTGTTCCAACTACTATAAGGTCAATATTCTTTTCTTCTGCATATTCTAATATAATATAATCTACTGGTCTGTGACTGTTAATTAGTTCTGTTTTCAATTCGATATTGCCTGTTTTTGCTGCACGACCAAATTCGTCAAGCCATACTTTGCTATCATCCATTTCACTTGATTCTTCTAATACATTCTCTTGCTTAAGATGATACGACTCTGGAACAGAAGTGACAGTAATTGCAAAGATCTTAGCATTGAAAGATTTTGCTAAGTCTAAAGCGTATTGTGCTGCTTTCAATGAATGCTCTGAACCGTCAATTGCTACCATTATTTTAGAAAATTTTGGATGTGATTTTGTTGTTGATGAAGACAATTTCTACTGTTGTATGACAACATCAAAGACATTATAAAAAGGGATCTTTAGATTTTCTCTACATATGGATTAATAACTAAAAATAAGAAAAGAATTTCTGACGCATCCGTCAAGTAATTCTAGAATTAGACTGATCTTGTGATTCAAGCAACAAGTCCTATATACATCAACCTTAACAGCCAATTCTACTATTATTTTAGAATAATATAAAATCCACATTGTAGGTTTGTTTGTGTATGTGTTTTTCTTTTAGATAAGCTTCGTTGTGTTCAGACTCGTTTAATTCTTTGTTGTTATACATTGTCATTCAACACTTACAACAAATTTGTATATGACATATCCAGTAACATCTTCACTTCCAGGTAGCCAAGTTGCTACCGCTATCAATATGTAATTTCCGCTGTTTAGGTTCATTCTAAATATTGTATTGTCATAATCTGTAGCATCAAGCACTGCAGCTGCAGTTCCGTTGACAGCATAATATGCTGTTACTGCTAAACTGCTTGGTGGAAGTAGTTTAGGAGTGCCTACAATTACAAATTGGATACAAGAACCATTCTTGATGTGTACAATGTTTGAAGGAAGATTAGCAGATACGTTTTGTGGTCGAATGTGAAGTTCGGGAAAGTTTATTCCTGCTCTATATTTTGCCTCAGACAAGTCCCCAGGATACACTATGTCAGCATAATTCATCAGTATCTTTGGTGGAAGTACATTGACATTCAGCCCACTACTATTAGCGTTTGAGGGGGCAGAAATAGTACACATGGACCTACCACCATTAGTGTTGCTACCAGTGCCATTAGTGCTAATACTACTTGTATTACCATCTCTGTTACCATCACTATTGATATTACTTGTATTATTCTCTGCAATACCAACTTTTGAGATTAGGTTTTCATTTGAGGGATAATACGGATAATAGTAATGATAATGATACCTTTCACCATTAGCTTTTGGCACCATGATTGCATTTAAGCTAGTCATCAACGGTAGTATTAACATGCACACAATAAGACATATTTTGATATAGTATTTCATCATGATGTTTAGCTTGGGCCCATGATAATTTATTATGTAGCTAATCCAATTCAGATTCATATCTAGGTAGATAAATCACAAATATGTTAATTTTAGGGTCAATCAACTAATGAATGATGACATTATTTATATTCAGTTTTGTCCGACATCATATCACATTCTCTATAAAGAGATACGTTATTATCTGTTCATGTGATTCGATTCTGTTTTAGCAAGGTACCTAGTAGAACTGCACCCTTGTAAATCCCCTTCTACAAGAGCATTTGCTGTGGACTTGATATAATGTGCTTTGTATCAAAGTAGAATTTTTTCTTGATATTCCCATTGGATATTATTAATAAGAAAAAACTTGCTAAGATCGTTTCTACAGTACTGATATCTCGTTTATCATGAATAAAGTCTAACTTTGTTGTTGCTGTATAGGATTTACAAATTGGGTTCATTTTAAGGTATATTGCAAAGTGTATTTGCTGAGAATGTGCATAAATACACGTTAGATTCTGCTATTACATATGTAGAAGTGTTTGGTCAATTGTACAAAAGCAAGACTATTGATGTCCTCTAAAAAATGCTGTCAAAAAGCACGTGAGTATGTCATGGAGAATCAATCAAGGAATAAATGATATTATTCCATCATTAACTATATGAACGTCGCTATTATTATTATTATTTTACCTCTCTAAAACCTTCAGCTTCAGCTCCCTTGAATCTTTCAAGTTCTGGTTTCTGTACATTAAGTGACACTTGATGACCATCAAAACCCTGCACAATATGTTTTGGTATCTTGTACCTTGTCCTTCCGCCTTCTGTGGACACCAGTATGGAATTTTCATCTATAGCATCAACATTTCCTATTAAATTTCCTTCACTTGATCTGACTGTTTTTTGAATAGTTGACTCCCAGTTTGCTACTGAATTTGACATATTTTATTTCAAATATTGAACTAGAGATACTATATAAGAATTGCCTGAATCCTACAGCATAGCGAGCATAATAGTACAAGATGAAGATTGTATTTCAGGATCCAAGACATTCAACATCAACATCCGCAGCAGCACCATCAGCCGCTGCTGTCACAGAAAGATAGGCGAAAAAAATATATTTTTTGGTTCATGACAACAACTATTTTTTCTATCCGGGAATATACCTAATTAAACCATTTGGTAGAGATTTTCTTTAATTAGTATGCAAGCATATTGATGAATGTAATGGGACTATTCCGTAAAATAACCAACAAGATTACTAAACCCAAAGGGAGAGAAATAGAAGTAGAACGAGAAGTACAATTGGATAGTAGCTCAAAAACAAATAATCTATCTGAAAAGATTTATTGCAGATTTTGTGGTACAGCTAACTCGCAAGTACAAGACGTATGTTCGAAATGTGGAAGTAGACTAAGTGTACCACCGTCCACAATCATGAAAGCATGTACAAAATGCGGTTTGGCAGCAAATGATGACTCAATATTTTGTACTAGATGCAGGACCAGGTTTGAAGATTTATAAATTGTGAATTTTTAGAATTATTGAAATAACGATGTTGTTACCACGAGTAGCCAGCATTAGATCTGATCCTGTTTTTTGCTTTGAAAACCCAGCAGTTGATATTTGACCTAAATTAACGTAGATGATGCATATAAATTAGAGATGTCAAATTTCAATTCTCTCTCTTATCTTCACCAATTCTTTTCTCGAGATCTTCTAATATTCTGCGTATCTCTTTTATGTCGTGCACAATGTCCTGTTGTGTTATAGGTATGGCTGATTCCTGCTGTACCTGTTTATATGCCTCTTCTGATTTCCTGACAATCACAGAGATAAAGAGATTGATGATGATAAAAGTTCCAATTACAATAAAGCTTGTAAAATATAACCAATACAGCGGTCCAAGACTACTTACTACTGGTTCCATTATATCGGGCCATCCTTCTAAAGTAATAACTTGAAAGAGAGTTGTTAATGAGGTTGGAAAAGAAGACCAATGTTCTCGGTCTGCGTCTCTGAAAAGATGGTATCCAATTATTGCATATATAAAAAATAGAATTGAAAGCAGAATCAAAATGTTAAATATACTGGGTATTGAGCGTACTAGCGTAGATACTATCGCGCGTAGCTCAGTGGATTTTGTTATCAGTCTTGTTATCCTCAGCAACCGAATTAATCTGGCTATAGTTGAAAACTGGCCCGTTGTTGGTAAAACAGATAGAGTTATAATTGCAAAATCAAAGCAATTCCAACCATCTCTAAAATATTGTGGTCTTGGGTATACTGCAATCAGCCGCAATGCAGCTTCAATAATGAAGACAGCAACTACTACGTTTTGAATCAATCTAAATGTTCCCTGCTCGACTATGTCATCATACCTACCGCCGACTGAAACGACAGCAGGTGTTGCTTCAAGTGCTAGAGCGAGCGCTTGGAGAAGAATTACTCCTGTTATTATCCAATCAAATTTACTGCTAGCTACAATGCCTTGTGCCAGACTAACAATTCTATTCATGCCTCCTTCTGACTGTAGTGATTGTTCCGCTAAAGGGCGGAAAGATAATGATTTCTTTTTTGCCATGGACTCGCTTGGCTAATGCAATGGTGTATCTCTATATCCTGATCAATAGCACTTCTTTTGCGACAGGTTATGTGTATTCAAAACCAGATGCAAAACTATGCTCATTAGTATCCAAAGACATAGTATAATAAATCGAATCGTGATCTATAGTTGATGCAGATACTAATATGGCCAATTTTTTTACCACTGACCTCTGTTTCCTTCTAGCAATCCTAAACCAGTATGTATTCTATCTATATGCTTCGATAGTTCTGCCTTATTTTTGAATTTAGACTGACAATAAGCGCATGTTAGAATTTCTTCTTCTTTTACTTCTTTTGTGATATCCATATTAATATTAATGATGAGTATGATTTAGAGTATTTAGTCAATACGTTTACGTTGCAATACAAAGCAAACTTTGTAATTAAACCTCATTTATAATAATAAAAAATTGAGTACCACAATGCAATACATTAGAAACATACTATCGATATATCACATATGATCTAGCTCTTGATAGAATAAGCATTGGATTCCATCATTGTTGGAGGGAGTAATGCAAATTATGAGATAATTTGGCTATTTTTCACTCTTTTCGTTGGTATCGCTTTGGCAATAGACTTTGGGATAATCGGTAAGATTCAGTGTATTTTTAGGATGAGAAATGGAAGTAGAAATAGCATTAATAATACGCATCAACAAAGAGAAACTTCTTCAGTTCTATCTGTAGAACCAAAGTCTCCTCAACAACAATATGTTTTCAAAAGAGCCTTCGTATGGACGATTATATGGATATCGCTTGCCATGATATTTGCTGCAATAATATATTTGGCTCTAGGATATGAAAAAACATTACTTTTTGTAACAGGATATGCAATTGAAAAATCTTTAAGCGTAGATAACATGTTTGTATTTTTGCTTATATTTTCTTCCCTTGCAATACCGCATATCTACCAACACAAAGTCCTGATGGCTGGAATTCTTAGTGCCATTATTATGAGGATTGGTTTAATCCTTGCAGGAGTATCGCTTCTTGAAAGCTTTCACTGGATGATTTACATCTTTGGTGGCTTACTATTGTTTACAGCAATTCGCATGCTTATACAAAAGAAAAACGAACATGGAGAAAAGAAGGAGATGGCGATTGAAAAAAATATTGCTGTTAGGATAATGAAGAAATTTGTTCCTATTACATTTGAGTTGGATAATGATAAGTTTTTGTTACGCAAGAATAATAAGAATGGTCGTAAACTTTTGTATGCCACACCCATGCTTGTGGCACTTGTGATAGTTGAAATGACAGATTTGGTATTTGCATTAGATTCGATACCCGCAATACTAGCAATAACTACTGATTCGTTTATAGTAATAACCTCAAATATCTTTGCTATTCTTGGTTTGAGAAGTTTATACTTTTTACTTGCTGGTATGATGGAGAAATTTTATTATCTTAAACCAGGGTTGGCCATGATATTATTCTTTGTAGGCAGCAAAATGTTAGTGTCAGAATATTTTGAAATACCACTTGTCATATCTCTAATGGTAATATTTGGAATACTAGCTTCTGCATTAGTCCTATCCTTCATTAGAACTCGTCAACAACAAGCTAACATGGTTATTGATAAATAGAGGCCTTTTTTTATTAAAAATATTACCGATATTGCAGAAGCAAGAGATTATTTGTGAATTAATTGCTACACTACAAGTAGCTTAAAAGACGTTGTTGTTGTTAGCTACCTTTCTGATGATAACAGTACGCGGGGTTTTGAAGTTTTCTCAAAGCTTCTCTCCAATCGATTTTGTTGCTTTTGCTTATAAAGACAAATAATAATAATAATGCTATCTGATTAAAAATTAGATTTGAAGCCGTCTGTCAATTTTTGATGATATAGACTCTTACACTGTTTATTACTATTATTATTGTTTTGTATACCATTTTGCACAACAATTTGTCTAACATTTTTCATTCTCTTCTTATCATATATTGACTGCAGAAACTTGTAACATGCAGGACATACTTCTTCTACCAATTCAATGTGATTAAGCATTTACAACCATTTGAATTTTACATTCGAATATCACTTATCTTACTCTAAAGAACTTGTTTTTACATGCCTGATGATTGGTTAGGATGTGACGAATATGAGAAACGCTACTAAAAGTCTTGCAACTAATCAAGTTTTATGTTAGTAAAGTTACATGCGTGCGCAATAATTCAAAAATGAAATTAAAATAAATATATTCAAAAGATCTATAGCAATTTCCCATATTCTGGAAGACTACTTTTGCATATTTTGCAGCCAAACATAGACACTTCAACTCCTTCTCTAATTTCATTTAAACTTCCTATAATCAATCTTCCTTCATTTTCTGCTGCAGTTAAGGCTTCCTTATCCTTTTCGGCAATCCCGTAGATTATTGGTATAATTTCAACAACATCTTTACACTTATGACAGTAACCTTCAGATATTCTGCGGGGATTGTTTCCATGATAGTCTACATGAAGTTCCTCTGCTTCCTCCTTTGTAATTTCAAATGCATCCATAAGCTTGTAATTAATTCGATAATAGATTAGATTACTCTCATCGTACTTATTATCTTTAAGATAGGATTCATGAAGATTCATAAGCAAATGTTTAATGTCTGCTGCATTTTTATGATACTTCGTTTTATTTGATCACCAAAATTGGAAAAATCAATATGGTATATAATGGCTATGATTGTACATATAACCATAGTTAATATTGTTAGATTCCCCAGTGAGTAATCTAGTTATGATCTGTATGTATATTTCATTATAATTTATTTTTATCCGCGCATTCTAATTATTAGTAATAGATCTTTATGTTTTCAAGTCCATTTCCGATATTTTGGTAATAAGTTATTAATAGATCATCATACACAAGCTGCACTTTTTAAACTAAATTTCAAATGCAGTTGTCATGCTTAAGTAGTAAACTTACTATAATTTAGATTTGATGTCTGAAAATATGCAATTTTCTTTTACAAATAAGTTTTAGATGAAGGTTACTAACGTTTTGATTTGTTCTTTTGCTTAACACTTGCCTTTAGCGCTTCGAGTAGGTTTTTGCTAACGTCATCATCTTCCTTTGCATTGCCAGATTCTGTTACGTTCAAGGTTTGCTTTCCAGCTATCTTTGCATTTATTAGCTGTTCTAACTGCTTAGTATATTCATCAGAATATTGGCTGATATCGAATTCTTTGTTTGAGAGGTTTTCTACTAATGTTTTCCCAAGTGATAATTCTTTATTGTCAATTGAAGGTTGTTGCGAAGAAACAGAGCCATCCATGCCTTCAACTTCGTCTACCGGCTTTATCTCATCTATATACCGTAGTTGATGCATCACTATCCCTCTTTGATATGCACGTAATGCAACAAGATGTTCTTTGTCTTTTAACACAACTTTACCAATTGCTATTTTGTTTGTTTCGTTTATTACTCTAGCAAATAATGTGTATGCCTTGTCAATGGCGCCAGTTTTTTTATTCTTCTCTGGTGCTACATAGTAACTTTTTTCTATTAACAAAGGGTCAAAATCCTTTGAATCAATAAACTCTTTAACATCAATACTTTGGGTTGTTTTCAATTTTATCTTATCTAAGTCTTCTTTTTCAATTACGGCATAGTTATCTTTTGAAATCTGATAGCCTTTCTTGAGTTCTGAATATGGAACTTCTCTTTCTTCTACAGGACACCACTTTTTGTATTTAATCCTATGGCCCTTGTCGTCCAATTGATTAAATGAAAAATCGTTGTTATTATCAGAAGTTGTATAGAGCTTTACAGGAATATTGACAAGTCCAAAAGATATGCTACCTTTCCACATACTACGAGCAGCCATATTCTTTAATCTAATTAGAATTAGAATTCTATTTTATTTTAGCGCGTTGAAACAAATTAACAAAAGATTATAACTATAATAATATCTATCCATAGAGAATATTATTAAGCTTTTATGTACACTCTCTCGACTAGCTAGCAAAGTATCTACAAATACTATCCTAACAAGGTAATAAAAGGTGAATGAGGTTTGACATATTTGTATACATATTAAATTGCTCTATGGTTTTAACTTGGTAATAATTAGCCTATCTTTATCTATTTTAACAATTAGATTTTCACCAGCTTTGAAAGGAAACAAACTATCTTCTACAAAGGCCTTCTCAAGAAATATTGAATGTCTGTAAGTTTTTACCCCTGTTTTTGCCGATTTAGATTCAACTTTATACAATTTTGTTTTAGTCTGCGAGGCCATGTTGGATCATGATAAACATCATTAAGGTATGGATACATATAAGTATGTACATAAGGTATTTTTATAACTATACATTAGTATAGTATTCTTATATACTTTATAGAGTATACATATGTATGAACATAAGATTATCTGATCCTAAAAATATCAGCAGAATTAAGAGATCTAATGTCCTATCATGTCTTCATCAATGCAAACAATGTGGCTTGCTCTTTGAACGGATAGGAAAGGCTGCTGCTTCTAACATAGGAGAATTTTCATGGGATAACAAGTTCATGGTCGATAAATGTAATATCTGCAAAAATTTCGGATTGTATACCGTATACAGTCCTTAGCTAGACAAAAGGGGTGATAGTACAACAATTGACTACGACTGATACTACGATAAATTATACTACTATTGCAAAGCTGATTTCAGATTGCTATAAAGAAGAAGAAACGGATAAAAGGGTTCAAATTCTATATAAAATAAATTCAATGCTCCCTGAAACACAGCGTATTAAAATACCATCGTTAATTGCCAATGATTACATAGACATAGCATTGTATAAAATAGAAGAAAATATACATAGCATTACTGCGTCTACATCGCCATAAATTCCAACTATACTTCAATCCTCTCAGCTTCTTTGCATGAGGTTAACATTGGTATTTCAGTCTATCGCAGATTTGACATCATTAATTGGCAAACTGAATGAAAATGTGGCTCCTTCTCCATCAGGATTACTATTCTCAGCCCACATTTTGCCACCATGATCTTCTGTGATAGTTTTTGAAATAACAGAGAGTCTCCATCTAAAGAACACTCAAGATATTTTAATTATAAAAACAGCGGTTTTGTTATTGCTATTGTACCGCACTTGTACTACCTATTATATCTATAACTTTGGCATCCTTGTTAAATTGAATTGATAAAGTTCTTGTTGTTTTAGTGTTATCTGTCTCTCTGACAGTTGCATCTTTACCATCTACATGTACTCTAAATGGTGCATCTGCATTACCTTCCTTTTTATTGTCAACTACATCTCTTGGTATTTGAATTGTTAAATTACCATTATCAGCGGATGCTGATGAAAGTGTCGCAATAAGTGTTGCCCTACTTTTGTCTAATACTACACCTAAAAGCTTACCAGAATTT
>Ga0126310_10000289_pt1 | contig 15994 bp, 15 predicted proteins | sample Plot60_FD_92540 | JGI IMG/M metagenome (GOLD analysis project Ga0126310, IMG submission 92540) | Serpentine soil microbial communities from UC McLaughlin Reserve, CA, USA - Plot60 | ecosystem: Environmental > Terrestrial > Soil > Grasslands | place: USA: UC McLaughlin Reserve, Lake County... | reverse complement strand
TTCGCAGATCCGCTCTGTGCAAGGATCTGTTACAATTGTATCTACTATCGCGTGAACCTTTCACGCTGTCGCAGGGCCGCTACCTGCTTTCCTCCTAGACCTGGGCTAGCTACCCACCCTACTTACCTGCCGTCGGGCAGGAACGCCCTGCCAAAGAACCGGCGGGAGAAAGGGCTAAAAGCCTATGGTGCAGATCCTCGAGCGCGTCGAAGCACACTACGAGAGCCGCGAAATGCCGTTCGGCAAAACCTACGAGTGGCATCCTGCCTACATCGCACTCGAGTGCGACTGCGGCGAGAAGGTGACCCTTAGCGCTACCAGCACCGCGACCACCTGTAGTCGGTGCGGCGCCGACCTCGGGACCTTCGTCTACGAGATCAGAGAGCGTGAAGGCCGTCTGCCGGACAAGCTCAACCACCCCTGGTTCTACGATGCCAGAGAGCGGGCACAACAACACAAGCATGATGAAGCCGCTTATCCTGAAGGCTCGCGCTGGCGTTACAACGATATTACGGCGGCCAGTAACGAGGAGTAAGCCAAAGCCGCCCCGGGTTTTGAGGCCCGGGGGAGCACCGAAGGAGAGGGAAGCCTATGCGCCCTGAACAAACCATGGCCGAGATGGCGGAGGACGTCCTCTCCAGGCAGGCGAGGGCCCAAGTCCAGCAAACCGGTCAATCGCGCGCCTCAGCGCGCGCGGCCGTCATTCACACCCCGGCCGGCTGCCAGCTTGAAGAGTTGAGAACCGGTGCGCACCAACACGAAGAGGTGCGCTACTGGCAAGCCAATCTCTTGTTCAAGCGCGTGTGCGAGCAGGCTAGTCATCCGGTATAACCTGGACCGTCTGTACCGACCCGAAGCGTTGTTACAAGCCTAGCTGCGAAGTTCGCAGAACAATCTTTCTGCGAACTTCGCGTTGACGGAGTTCTCGGAAGTTCCGTGCTCTCGAAGCTCGCGAAAGTTCGACGCGCAAGAGGACCTGAGTCCTCCATAGACCCAGACCTTTCCTTAGCCGATCCGGTCTGTCGGTGGTGAGGTAGCGGAGCGGTGCTTAGGGGAGTGGCTGCCAGTCTGGGACTACATCTTGCACCTTATTCCGCGTTAGGCGGGTTTCGTCGGTGCCGTTCGCATCCATTTTGTAGATTTCGGATCTGCCATTCCGTTTGCTCTCAAAAGCTATCTTTGTGCCGCTGGGCGAGTAGGCGGGGTTGCCGTCCAACGCTGTGCTGTTGGTGAGTCGAACCTCGTTGGTGCCGTCTGCGTTCATCCTATAGACGTCAAAGTCACCGTCCCGGTTACTGTCGAAAGCTATCTTGGCGGCGTTAGGAGACCAAGATGGAGCGGTATTCGCTTTCCCAGCGTTATCAGTAAGCTGGATGGGCTGGTTGGTGGCGCTTTCGGGGCTGGTGGCGTCGATAGTGTAGATTTCGCCGGTGCTACTATCGCCCCGCATGAAGGCTATCTTGTCTCCATCCGGCGACCAATCAGGGAATGTGTCCAGCCCCGGTTTGTTCGTAAGCTGGGTCGCCTGACCTGAGCCATCGGCGTTTACTATGAAGAGGTCGCCGTTCGTTGAAAAAGCTATCTTCTTTCCATCGGGTGACCAAGTAGGGTAACTGTCCTTGCCGTTGAATATACGAGTCGTGTTGTCGCCATTGGCGTTCATCGTGAAGAGACCATAACCCCCTCCGCGGTAAGCCAGCCAGGCTATCTTTCTCCCGTTGGGCGACCAAGCAGGTTGCGTGTCTGCCAGGCCGTTGTTCGTCAGCCGCTTCTGCCCAGACCCGTCGGGGTTAATCGTGTAGATCTCGTAGGAGCACTCCCGTGGAATCGTATTAGTGCAGTCCTGAGTGTTTTCCTTCGCGAAAGCTATCTTGCCGCCTGCGCCTGGGAAGGCAGCCTCCGCTGGTTGCAGAGTGGTCGCCAGCACCAGTGCGCAAGTGGCCAGTATCGTCCCTGCCAACGCCACACATATCCCAAACGTCTTCCGGGTCATTTTCGCGCCCACCCTACCCATAACCACTCCTCTTGTAGCAGAAGGGTGAAGAAGATCGGCTCCACCCCACGTTATGTAACGGCGGTAGCTTAGCACTCTGAGAGGTCCCTTACATCACTCAAATGAACTATTTTTTGAAAGTCTTATTACGAGAGCAGATAGTGCCGCCGCGTTATTCACCGGAGTGCGTGGAAGGATTATTCTCGGAAGGCCATATCCGCGATCATGCATAGCCCCGGTCCAATGCGGCCAGATACAGTCCATAGCCCCGGTCACATCGCCTAACCCTAGACCCTATATCTTGCGCTCCTGTATAAGTATGCGCGTGCTTGAGCACCCTTTCTTAATACTACAGCCAGGCCCGGAGCCATGCCCAGAAGCGCCGCCAGGAACGCGACGTTGCCTCCTAAGCGCCTCTGGGTGCGCCTCGAGGGATCACAAACAACTAGCAGCGAGGCTTACGGGCGATCCTGGCGCCTGCGTACTCAGGACGCGTTGCTAACGAAGGGCATCGGTACACCCGAACCCCTATGTCGCTAAGCCCTCGTCACTTCCAACGTCGGGGCACGATCACCAGTGAGAAGGGTGCGAAAGCATAGCTCGGTGCCGTTTGTACTTTGTAGGGTACGTAACCCTGAAGCGGCAGGTCACCTGGCGAAGGTCGTACTGCTGAGCACGTGGAGAATCGACCTAAATTGCCGAAACGAAGGATCGGTGTGCTTTTGCCTGTTTATCGGCCGGTTTCTGGAGGGGGATATATCCGAAGTTCACCAAGATAATTCGACGATTCATCGCGGATTCATCGGCGCCCCCTACACTAGAACGCTCGGGGCCTCCGGATGTTGGAGGTTGCGGCGAAAAGTGGAGCGAGTATGGCAAATCCCCCTTCAGAAAATGCGTCCGACGGGAAACCAAAGAACAGCGAAGGTCCCCATTGGATTGCTGTAGCCGCGTTTGTCGTAGGCGTCTTCTCTTTCTTATACACCGCATATGAAAATTCCACAATCGGAGAAGTGACTCCGCTAGAGCTATCGGGATACGCCATCGTGCGTGGTGTAGATCCCTCCTTTAAGGGAGAACCCAAGCCGGGGGAGGGGGTGGGAGTAGGTCCTTGGCCCTCGGATCATGTCGTGGTCCCCATGGAATGGAGAAACAGCAGCGGCAGTTCGGAACTCGTTACAGACCCGGAATTGGTCTTTAGCGAACTCGGCCGGGACGACGAGCCCACCGGCGATAAGATCAAGTTCTTCCTGGTCGGAGAGCTGCCCGAAATATCTCCGACCGTCCTCAACAACATCAACGCGAAGCCGTACAGCTTCACGAACACCCTAACCATAGATCCCCATTCGGTGTTGCAGAGCTTCTTGGTGTTCCGCGTAGAAGGCTGGGATGACAAGAATCGCTGCTTCAGGTTTCATCAAGGCCAGAAATACCAAGTCAGCATAGAGTACAGGCGAGTGCCCGAAAATACGTTGCTGAGCATCATTTATGGGGTTCTTGGACGTTCCGGAGTACGCAGCGAAGATCTGGTTGAAAAACTGATGGTACTGGACACCGCAAATTGGATAAGCCCATACGGGAGAGGCAAGAGCATCGGATGGGACTTCTACTCCCTGTTGCCCGGCGCGAGAGCCACGAGCGACCAGCGCGTACCGGAGGACACGAAGAAGCACTACGCGGAGCCCCCGGAATGCTCGTAGCAGCGCACCGTCCCAAGACGGATATGTAGGGAATCAGAGGGCCCGTCCGAGAAGATGGTAGAGAAGAGAATTCCTTTTGTAGGACTAGTGGTGGCGTTGCTCGTAGCCATTTGTCTGACCAGTGGTTGCTCCGGCAACTCCAACAACTCCCCTAAGGAAGCCCACACTACGCGCACCACCACCGTCGAAGCCAGTCCTTCGGGCAAAACATCTGAGAAAGGGACCACAGCTATTGGGACGACGGTGGGCAGAACCGGCAACAATACCTCTAAGCAGAAGACCAAGGCTGCAACGCGTATCGGTGCCGAGAACCCGCACGTCATCCGCCTTACTCACATGGGAGCCGCTATCAAGCCCGTCTTTTCGCCCGATGGACAGAAGATAGCGTTCGCCGATTACCCTGGTGGCCTGAAAGTACGTAGCGGTGCGAAGGTGCCACAAGGTGTACCCGAACTTTATGTGATGAACGCTGACGGCACCGATGTAACCCGCATCGCCAACCTAAGCCAGCGAACAGAAGTGGAAGAATGTTTGCGGGAGTGGGCATTTTCGCCTGACGGAACAAGGATCGTTTTCAGCATAGATCAAGAAAAAGACCCCAGCTGCTTCACTAAACCTGACATCTACGTGGCAGACATTGACGGTAGCAACTTGCACAACCTCACCCATAGCCCGGTCTTCGAGAAGGATCCTAGCTGGTCACCCGACGGCGAGAAGATCGCGTTCGAGGCGGATGTACCCAAAAGTAGAGGAGGTGGCGTGCTGCCTATCATTTTCAGTATCGGCCCAGACGGTACCAACCCGAGCATCCTGTCTACAGGTGGCTTCTCTCCCACTTTCTCTCCCACCGATGAAAAGATAGCATTCGAAGCCAACAGATCCGGTTTCTACGTGATGAACGCCAACGGCACCAACGTCACTCGACTCCCCGTCCCCAAGACTCTTCTTCTTTATTTCCCGCGCTTTTCGCCCGACGGTGACCAGATAGCGTTTGCCAGCCTAGACAACATCTACGTAATGAACGCCGACGGCTCCCATCTTAGGCCTCTTATCACTGGCCCGATCTATCCAGGGGCCTTGGATTACTTCGCCTTTTCCCCCGATGGGAGAAGGATTGCGTACAGCAACCGTGTAAAAGGGAACGACGAGATCTATGAGGTGAACACCGACGGCACCAACCAGATCAACCTCACCAGCAACGCGTCAGCGAACGACTACCATCCCACCTTCTCGCCCGACGGCAAGAAGATGGCCTTCGAGAGCACCAGCTACGCCAATTCCGGAAAGTTAGTGTCCGAGATCTACCTTATGAAGCACAAGAGGGACTCACCAGAAGGGGCTCGGCCGGGAGGGTAGGTGCGATGAGAGAGGGAAGGACACTCTTTTTAGGGCTCGCGGCGATGGTGCTAGTGGCCATTTGTCTGCTCACCGCCTGCTCCGGCGACTCCAGCAACGCCTCTAAGGAGGCGGCCAACACTCCGCAGACTGCACCTGTCACAGCGGATCACTCGGGCGACACAACTGAAAAAAGGACCACCGCTGCAGAGACCACGATGGTCGGAACTGACGCCTCGTGTAACACCTCTAAGGAAGAGTCTACCGCTAAGGAGCGTCCGGTTGCCAAGGAAGCGCGCCTCATCCGCCTCACTCACATGGGAGGCGCTGTCCAGCCCGTCTTTTCGCCTGACGGGAAAAAGATAGCGTTCATAAATTTCACAGGGGGCCTAAAAATACGTTACGGCGAAGCGACAGAACAAGGATCCCCCGAGCTCTATGTGATGAACTCAGACGGCACCAACGTGACCTGCATTGCCGACGTGGGGGCCTGGGGGGAGCCGTACTCTTTTTCGCCTGACGGATCAAAGATCGCTTACAGCGTCGCGGACAGTAGGGGCAATTACGAGATCTACGTGGTAAGTGCAGCCGGCACCAACCAGCACAGACTCACCAACAAAATGGACTTCTCGGCCGCTGGGCCGTCCTGGTCACCTGATGGCACGAAGATTGCGTTTGGCGCCACTATAGCTGGGGGCAGGAGTGGAAACGGAGAGATAGGTATTATGAACTCCGACGGCACCAACCCAACCAACCTCACTAACACGCCGCCCAAAACCTACGAAGAGAACCCCTCATTTTCACCTGACGGATCAAAGATTACCTATGACGACTCCGTGAAGATGTACGTGATGAACTCCGATGGCACCAACCGTACCCTAATCCCCGGCCCAGCTTGGGGCCAGCACCCGCGCTTCTCCCCGAACGGGAACCAGATAGCATTTGAGGGTGGTGTTGGGAGCAGCTCCGGTAGCTACGTGATGAACTCCGATGGCACCAATCCTGTCCAGGTCGGCGATGACTGGAGTTCCAGCCTCGGCGGTGCTGTCTTCTTCCCCAAGAGGGCAAGGATAGCGATTTCGCGCCATACGCAAGGGGGCACTGACAGAATTTATGCAGTTAACACTGACGGCACCCACCAAAGCAAACTCACCAACAACGACTCAGCAAGCGATTCCTTCCCCGCTATTTCGCCCGATGGCAAACAGATGGCATTTGTGCGGCGGAGCTACGACCCTTCTGGGAAATTCGTATCCGAGATCTACTTGCTCCGACTCAAGGCTGGTGACTCGTTCACCTGAGTGGGTGGAAAAGGCGTATCTCGGAAGTGCGTATCCGGGATAGTACACATGCTCGATCCCCGATAACTCTAGACCTGCACCATGTCGCCTCGCTTCCTTGAGACCGCCCACAATGACTAGCGTTGCCCCAAGAAAATACGTTGCAGCTCATACGAACCGGATGTTCCTCTGTACTCTAGGCTGCGCTGCGAATGAAGCACAACCCCATCACTAAGCCCTCGTTACTTCTAATCGTGGCGTGCGCCCCTCGGAGAGCCGAGCGCGGATACGCAGCTCGGAGCCATTTGTACTCTGTGGGATATGGAACCTCGAAGCAGCAGGGCATCTGATGATGGTCTAGCTGCTAAGCGAGCGCGTGGAAGGTAAATTCTCAGAAGTTCGCCTCTGGTTCAGGCACTAGAAGGTAAGCACCCTGTCGGCTTCCGCAGCGAGCCTTGCCACGTCCGTGGGCGCCACCCACCTGCCGTTGAGCGGGGCCAAGCTCTCCTCGTCCTCGGCAGCCCCACGGGCTACCGCGCACCCCTTTCAGACGTAGACGGGAATCTCGTGCTCTTTGAGCTTGCCGAGCAGTTCTCGGGCGGGGGGTACTCCCACGCCCTCCAAGCGCTGCATGTGGTCTTCGATCACCAGGTCGGTAGCGTCCCCAGCGAGGATTATCGAGACCTCTTGCCCAACCTCGAGGGAGCCGTTGGCTGCTATGTGCAGAGGCACGGAGGCCAGGGTCGGGTCGCCTATCCCCTTGGTGACTATGTAGAGCAATCTCACTTCGTCCTCCTTCTTTCCGACCCTCTGAGAACCAGCGGGTCCAACCTTTCACCCACGCTCATGATGCCACCGAGTGAGGTCTGGTGCACTGACGTAAGTCTATTCACCCCGGTGCATGGAATAGCCGTACTAACAAGTTCGTTTCCTACGGAACTTGCAACTGTTGCATTATGCTCCAAGCGGACGATGCCAAACCACCAGGCGAAAGGAAGGGCACCATGGACTACAGGCTCTAATTGGCGGCGCCGGGAGGCTTCGTACGGCGGTGTGGTGTACTCTCTACTCGATCGCCTACTAACCCACCGGACGAAAGGGGTACCCTCATGTTCTCCAGCCTAACCTCAAAGGTGGTAACCGCCGTATGCGCTGCGATTGGCGCTATCGCGTTGCTTGGCACCTTCTTCGTGACCCTGACGGGAGGGTCACTATATCTTCAGTTCGCGCTAGCTTTGGTCTTCTTCGCGATGTTCATAGTAGGGTCGTACTGGTGGATAGTGTTCGGACCGGGGCGTAGCCTGTAAGGGCCGTGCCGGTCTGTAGAGGCGGTAGGCCCTTCGCAGCGGCGGCTCCTTCTGTTTCATCCTTCTGCAGGCCCCACGGCGTCGCCGGTGGTAGAGACGGGGTCGAGCGGTCCGATCTCTGCCGCCACGCGCGCGACGAGCCTGCCGTCACCGATAGCCTCCGTCAACCCGTCGACGTCGGGCCACAGCTCCTCCGGGTCGGTGGTCGCGAACTCGCGTGCGATGTCGCGTGCCACTCCGGTCCCGGCCCCGAGGGGCGGTCCTCCGCGCAGATCGATGGCGTGGGTGGCGACGGTCAGCTCCAGGGCGACCATGCGGCGTGAGATCTCGATCAACTCCTCCGTCTTGCGGACGCCTAATGGAGCCATGCTGGCGTGGTCTTCGAAACCTTCTGCGATCTGGCCGCGGTAATCCAGCGAGACGGGGTTGGCGAGCACCCGCGCCTCGGCCGCAAGCGACGCCGACGCGTAGCCTAGTGGCCTTAGGCCCTCGTCGCCTTCGCGGGTGGCCAGGCCCGTTGGTAATCCAGAGAACTGGGACCAGAGGTGCTTCTGGATGCGCTCGTTGGCGAGATGTACGACCTGTGCCACGGCGACGCGAAGTAAGTCGAAGGCCACGGCGAGGGCGACGACGTCGAAGTTCCCGACGGAGATTATGGACTGGTCCTCGAGCAAGACGAGCGGATTGTCGCTGGCTGAGTTCAACTCTACTTCCATCGTGCCCCTTGAGTAGGCATGGGCGTCGTAGCACGCCCCATGGGTCTGGGGTACGCACCTGAAGGAGAGCGGGTCCTGCAGGTTGCGCGCCGCGCCGGGACGCCACAGATAGCTCCCCGAGAGCAGCTCCCGCAGCCTGTCCGCAGCCCGTGCCTGCCCCGGGTGGGGCCGCATCCTGGCAGCCTCGGGGTGGATGGTCGAGAGGTTCCCCTCGAATGCCTCTAGAGAGAGCGCGGCCGTTACGTCGAAGGCGTCGAGTAGTTCGGCCACGTCCGAGAGGACCAGCGAGCCGTGGCCCATCGTAACCCCGTTCGCGCTTATGAGCGCGAGTCCTTCTTTCGCCTTGAGGCGTATCGGCTCGAGGCCGGCGGCATGCAGGGCTTCTGCGCCCGGCATCCTTCGTCCCCCGTAGTCAGCTTCGCCGCGCCCGATCAGGACCTGCCCGATCTCCGCCATCTCGGCCAGGTCGGCCTGCCCGACCGAGCCGCCCGTGCGCACGACGGGATGGACCCCAGCGTTCAATGCATCGAGGAACGCCTGTATGAGTTCCGCCCTTACCCCGACGCCCCCCTTCGCCATGCCGTTCGCCCGCGTGACCATCATCGCCCGCACGACCTCGGTGGCCAGCTCGGCGCCCTGGTGCGTGGTGTGACGGGTTACCAGGCGTAGGGAGAACTGCTCCAGGTCCTCGAAAGGGATGCGGTGGCGCGAGAGCGAGCCGACGCCCGTGTTCATGCCGTAGACCAAATCTCCACGCTCGAGAACCCTCTCCACGACGTCCCGCGCCCGCCTGACGCGCCCGAGGGCCTCACGGGAGAGCTCGACGCGGGCGCCCCGCCTGGCGATGCGGACCACCTCCTCGATAGAGAGGTCGTCGCCCGTGAGCGTCACGGTCCCCGTTGTCGGATGGGAGAGCGCCAAGGAGTCCTCCGTCACCACCATGGTACTCCCCCATGCTGGACTTTTCGAGGAGCCGGTGCAAGACTGGATCCCGATCTTACGAGAGGAGATCCCATGACCGACACCAGAGAAGCACCCACCATCCGCGCGCCGCGAGGGAGGGATCTCACCTGCAAGGGCTGGCACCAGGAGACGGCCCTCCGCATGCTCATGAACAACCTCGACCCCGAGGTCGCAGAACGCCCCGAAGACCTCGTCGTCTACGGTGGCACAGGCAAGGCCGCCCGCGACTGGGAGAGCTTCTGGGCTATTGTCTCTACCCTGCAAGGCCTGGGCGACGACGAGACGCTGCTCGTACAGTCGGGCAAACCGGTCGCCGTCTTCGAGACACATCCGTGGGCGCCGCGGGTTCTGATCGCCAACTCTCTCCTCGTCCCCGAGTGGGCCGACTGGGAGACGTTCAGGGAACTCGAGCGGGCCGGGCTCACGATGTACGGCCAGATGACGGCCGGATCATGGATCTACATAGGCACCCAGGGCATACTCCAAGGTACCTACGAGACGTTCGCCGCCGTCGCAGCGCAACGCTTCGGCGGAACGCTGCGCGGACGCGTCTGCCTCACCGCGGGCCTCGGCGGCATGGGCGGCGCCCAGCCTCTCGCGATAACCATGAACGAAGGCATAGCACTCTGCGTCGAGGTAGACGGCCACAGGATAGACCGGCGCATCTCCCACGGCTACCTGGACGAGCGCATAGACGATCTCGACGAGGCCGCAGAACGCGCCGAGGAAGCGAAAAGGGCCGGAGAGCCCCTGTCCATAGGTATTCTCGGTAACGCGGCAGAGGTATTTCCTAAGTTGCTGGAGCGCGGCTACGTCCCCGATGCCGTAACGGACCAGACCTCGGCTCACGACCCGCTCGCAGGATATGTTCCCGCAGGCTACGACCTCGACGCCGCTGCCGAGCTGCGCGAGGCCGACCCCGAGCGCTACATCTCGGAGGCCCGCGCCTCGATGGCCCGCCACTGCGCGGCGATGGTGGGTTTCCAGGAGCAGGGCGCCGAGGTCTTCGACTACGGTAACTCGCTGCGCGGGGAGGCCAAGCTCGGCGGCTTCGAGGGCGCTTACGACTACCCTGGCTTCGTGCCCGCGTACATCAGGCCGCTCTTCTGCGAGGGCAAGGGACCGTTCAGGTGGGCCGCTCTCTCGGGCGAGGAGTCGGATATAGCGGCGACCGACGACGCCATCCTCGAGCTGTTCCCCGACGACGAGCGTCTGGGGCGTTGGATCTCCAAAGCCCGCGAGAAGGTTCACTTCCAGGGCCTCCCCGCGCGTATCTGCTGGCTCGGGGCGGGCGAGCGACACAGGGCGGGCCTCCGCTTCAACGAGCTGGTTGCCGACGGCACCATCTCGGCTCCCATAGTCATAGGGCGAGACCACCTGGACACGGGCAGCGTCGCCTCACCCTACCGCGAGACCGAGGCGATGAAAGACGGCTCCGACGCCATCGCGGACTGGCCGATCCTGAACGCGATGCTGAACGTTGCCGGAGGCGCGAGCTGGGTTGCGGTCCATCACGGCGGAGGTGTGGGGATCGGACGCTCCATCCACGCCGGCGCCCAGGTTCTCGCGGACGGCACCGGAGACGGAGCAGCCCGCCTGGAGCGCGTGCTCTTCAACGACCCTGGCATAGGCGTCGTCCGACACGCCGACGCGGGCTACGAGGCGGCGAAGGCGGCGGCCAGGCGGTTAGGTATACAGATGCCCATGTTGGATGAATAAGGCTTCAGGCTGCAGGCTTCGGACTTCAGGTGGCTCCGGTAGCGGTTTCTCGCCGGGTCGTGTGGCCTCTCACCGTACGTTGTGAGGCACACCCTGCTCCCGGATTTGGTCCTCGACGCGCACGGGGCGCAGGGCGGCGTCGGTGTGACGACCGAGGACGGGCGAATCGTGGAGGTTGGTCGCGCGACGGAAGGCTTGCGTCTGCCGGGGAAGGCGCTGGCTCCCGGCTTCGTAAACGACCACAGCCACGCCTTCCAGCGAGGGTTGCGGGGTGCGGTCGAGCAGATCGAAGCTTCCCACCCCAACGACGACTTCTGGACCTGGCGGGAGCGGATGTACGCCCTGGCCGGGGAGCTTTCCCCTGACTCCATGCGCAGGGTTAGCCGCCGCTGCTACGAGGAGATGCTCTCCGCAGGGTATACGAACGTCACCGAGTTCCACTACGTCCACCACCGTCCCGATGGAACCCCTTATCGGGATCCCAACGCCCTGGGGAAGGCTGTGGCGCAGGCCGCGGAAGACGTGGGCATCCGGCTTTTGTTGCTACCTGTTGCCTACGCCCGGGGCGGCCTCCCGCGCTTCCGCGACCCGTTCGTGCAGGCGTTCCTTCGGAGGGTCGAAGATCTCAGGGAGTGGTCAGAGGGGCGACCCCTCGTCGAGGTCGGTGTCGCGGCCCACAGCGTCAGGGCGGTGCCGCGAGGGTGGCTGGAGGAGATCGGGGACTACGCCCGTCGCAACGACCTACCCCTGCACATCCACGCCGACGAGCAGCCGCGTGAGATCGAGGAGTGCCATGCGGAGCACGGGATGAGACCCATCGAGTTGCTGTCCCAGATCGGCTTCCTCGGGGCGCACACCACGATAATCCACGCCACGCACGCCAGTGGGAAGGAACTGGATCTTCTCTCCGAGCACGGCGCCTCCGTGTGCGCCTGTCCGACCACGGAGGGGAACCTCGGCGACGGCTTCCTGCCGGCGGAGGAGATCGTGGAGCGAGATATCAGGCTCTCGGTCGGCTCGGACTCGCATGTCAGGATAGACCCGTTCGAGGAGTTGCGGGAAATCGAGACCAACGCCCGCAGGCTCTCTGGCCGCAGGAACGTCCTCCTCACAGAGAGCGAGACCTCGCCCACCCCTTATCTCTTGCGGGCTGGCTGGGGCCGCGGCGGACCGAAGGCCGGCGACCCGGCGGACCTCATCGAGATAGACCTCTCGCATCCTGCGCTCGCTGACGTAGGGGCCAGAGACCTTCCTTCCGCGCTCGTCTTCGGTGCGGGGAGTGGGATCGTCACAGGGACGTGGGTCGCGGGCAAGCGTGTCTCCGACATCGGGTGAGGAGGTGCGGGCTCCAAACTCCCTCCGTGCTCTGGAGCAGTGGACGCCCGCCGGGTGAAGCCTATGGACTCCTGCGGGAAGTCGTCCACCGGTAGGCGAGGAAGAGGCCCAGCGCCACCCCGAGTAGAAGAACAAGCAGGAGGGGAACTCGTCCTGACCAATGCTGCGCCGAGCGCCAACTTTGACCGAAGACGTATCCCACCAGGACTACCGCCGTGGCCCACACCGCCCCGCCAAGGATGCTGTAGAAAACGAACGTGCCCCAGCGCATGCGACTCATGCCGGCGACCAGCGCTTCGAGCAGGCGAGAGATCGCGAAGAAACGGGCCACGAAGACCGCCCTGCCGCCGTGGCGCGCGAAGAGCCGTTCGACCTGCTCCAGGATCTCTGGGGTGAGCTTAACGTACCGCCCCCACTTCAAGACGAAAGGTCGTCCCGCTCTGTGGCCAACCCAGTAACCGATCTGGTTCCCGAGAATGGCCCCGAGAATGCCAATTACTATGGCGGTCCTGAGGCCAAGGTGGCCCTGCTGAACCAGCACGCCGGCGGTCAGGAGTATGGCCGCACTCGGGAAAGGGACGCCGGCCGTCCCTAGCATCACGCCGAAGAAGACGATCAGGTACCCGTAGTGCTCGATCAGAGGGTAGAATTTCTCCATGGTAGATGGAGTATAGGGGAGTCCACGGTGGCTGATCTCCTCGTGCTGGCAGCCGTCGTGTTCGTGTTCAGCCTCGTTTCGCGCCGGCTCGAAGGTACGGTTCTCACAGCGCCGCTAGTGTTTGTCGCGGCGGGCGTTATCCTCGGTCCCGCGGGACTTAATCTGGCCGAGTTCGCGCTCGATGATCACTCCGTGCTCTTGCTCGGCGAGATCGCCCTCGCGATCGTACTATTCACCGACGCCGCGAGGATCAACCTCTCTGTCCTGCGGCAGAATGAAGAGTTGCCCCTGCGCCTCTTAGGGATAGGGATGCCGCTCACCATCGCGCTAGGAACCGCTGTCGCGGCACTGGTGCTCACCGACCTCACTTTCTGGGAGGCGGCCATCGTGGGTACCGTCCTCGCTCCCACCGATGCGGCCCTGGGCCAGTCGGTCGTGAGCAACCCACGCGTCCCCGTGCGCGTGCGCCAGGCTCTCAACGTCGAGGCCGGGCTCAACGACGGCCTTTCTGTACCGTTCCTGGCGCTCTTCTTGACCCTGGAAAGGGCCAAGGAGGAGCACCTGTCGGCGAACCTCTGGCTACGCTTTACCCTGGAGCAGGTAGGACTCGGCGTTCTCGTCGGCGTCGGGATTGGCTTGCTGGGAGGCTGGCTGGTGGGCCAGGCCTTGCGGAGAGGATGGATGACCGAATCGTTCCAGCGCCTCGCCCTGTTGGCCATGGCGCTCATCGCCTGGGCGCTGGCCGACAACGTAGGGGGCAACGGCTTCATCGCCGCCTTCGTCGGTGGCCTGGTTGTAGGACCGACCGTGGAGCGGGTCGGGGAACGCCTGATCCGGTTTACCGAGGCGGAAGGGCAGCTGCTCAACCTAAGCGTGTTCTTCATCTTCGGCGTTTTCGTGGTCGGGCTGGTAGGGTCATTGAGTTGGGAGCTTGCCCTCTACGCTCTCCTCAGCCTCACCGTGATCCGCATGCTGCCGGTGGCACTTTCGCTGCTCGGAACGCGTCTGCGCGCCGTCTCGGTGCTTTTCGCGGGCTGGTTAGGCCCGCGCGGGCTAGCTTCGCTCGTGCTTGGCCTGATCGTGGTGGAGGAGGCTCCTCTGCTCGCCGGTCGCGATGAGATCGAACTGGTGGTGGCCTTGACGGTACTCCTCAGCGTGCTGCTGCACGGGGTTACGGCGGCCCCGCTCTCCGCCGCTTACGCCCGACGGGTCGAAGGGATGGCCGCCGACGTGCCTGAGAAGCGAGACGCAGCCGAGGTGCCTTCTAGCATCGGACCAGTGGCGCCAACCCACCCAGAGAAATCGGATGAGGCCTAATGAGAAGTGGGCGTCCCTCAGGCACCCACATGACCCGGGACCCTACCCGACTTCACGGCCGCGCAGAGGGCCTCATGGTCCCGTTCGGTCTGGTCAGCGTAGGCTTGCGCGAAGTCGGCTATCGCCCCGTCGAAGCGCTCGCTCTTGCCCAGGTAGGCGGCGATCTGCACCCGGTCGCCTGAGCGGACGTGGGCACGGGCAAGCGCCCAGCCGCATAGATGACCAGTTCATCGGGCGACATGTTCTCAACGTCGGCCGAGCCCTTCATGTCCCTGAGCTGGCGCCAGTAGTAGTCGCGTCCTGCCTTGCCGCGAAACCAGCCGAGGAAGATGTCGCTCGCGGCCTGCATCAGCCTTTGGCCGGCCACGACACGGTGTCCGTGGTGCTCGTATGCGCTCGACGGAACGTGGCCCTCCAGTACCGAGACTCCCGCCTCCTTGACTTGGAGGAACAGAGGCTCGTCCTCGTCGCGGCCCTCGAGCAACACGATGTAGGCCCGGGTGCCAACGCTACCGACCCCCACGACCTTCCTCGCCGCGTCCACAAAGCGATACCGGTCGAGCAGGTGGCGCCGGTCGTCTTGCAGGGTACGCTTGTAGCTCTCCAGTATGCCGTAGATCAGATCCCTAAGCTCGTCCTCCTCGGGGATGCGGACCAGGAGCGGCGGGTCGTCATTTATTATCCGGCGCCCATCGACGACACTGGTCAGCTTGGATAACGCTTGCAGGCTGTCGCGGCCGTGCGCCTTGCGCACGGCCTTGTTCATCTTTTTCGCGCTCTTTTTCTTGTTCTTGGCATCGGAGAGCAGACCGCGGACTTCCTCCTCGCCAACGCGCGAGTACCAGACCTCGAGCTCTCCCATCTCCGAGAACTCGGCCATCCGCCGTCGGTACGATGCCGCGGACGCCCGTGCAGCCTTGCGGCAATCCGCCGCGTCAAAGCCGTTATCGCGGCCCGCCACCACAAAGCTCGCTGCGAGGCGTTTGACGTCCCACTCCCAGGGCCCTGGCAGGGTCTCGTCGAAGTCGTTGACGTCGAAGAGTAGAGCGCGCTCCGGGGAGGCGTACGCCCCGAAGTTCATGAGGTGGGTGTCGCCGCAAAGCTGGGCCTGGATGCCACTCTTCGGTGTGAGTGCGAGGTCGCCTGCCATGAGGATCGCCGCCCCGCGCATGAACGCGAACGGGGATGCCGTCATGCGCGCGTACCGGATCGGCAGTAGGTCGGGATCCCGATCTTTCGCCTGCGCCTCTAGGAGGTCGACCGGATCCGGCCGGTCTGACGCCGGGGTCCACTCAGCGTGGCTGCCTCTCGGGGCCGCCCGACGCGCCGCGCGCCCTCGTTCGTATCGTCGCTGGTAACTCGCGGCTGTCTGGGCTGCCCGGTTGGGATCAGTCGTTGCGCCCGGCGCTCCCGGGCCCGGCGAGAGGTTGCGGTCTCGCTCTACTTTCATGGCTCCTCCTTCACGACGTTGCCCCCGGCTTTGGGCGGTCCGACTCGCGGTCGGTGAGCGTCGATTTGGCCGCGCGCAGGACGCCCAAGCCCCCGAGAAGAGCGCCCACGGCCACAAGCGGCCATGCGACGAGGCGCGGGAAGCGGGCGCCTAGCAACGACACCCCGAGTAGGGCGCCGCTCGCCGCCGCGGCGATGGCGTGCTCGTGGGTCTGGAGAGGG
>Ga0126310_10000287_pt1 | contig 16060 bp, 13 predicted proteins | sample Plot60_FD_92540 | JGI IMG/M metagenome (GOLD analysis project Ga0126310, IMG submission 92540) | Serpentine soil microbial communities from UC McLaughlin Reserve, CA, USA - Plot60 | ecosystem: Environmental > Terrestrial > Soil > Grasslands | place: USA: UC McLaughlin Reserve, Lake County... | reverse complement strand
ACCCCTTCGAGCTTGTTGACCTCGGCCCGCCAGCGCATCGTGCGCAGCGAGCTGTCGTTGTGGGCGAGGGTGAGGTGGCCGCGCTGGGCGAACATCGCGTTGAAGTTCAGGTCCGCTGACAGGGTCTCGTAGAGCTTCACGGAGCGGTCGTAGAAGCGTATGCCCTCGGGCGTGAGGTAGTTCGAGCGGATGATCGCCGTGTTGCGCCCCGACCCGCCGCCGCCTATGTAGCCCTTGTCGAGGACGGCGACGTTCGTGATGCCGTGGTTCTTGGCCAGGTAGTAGGCGGTGGCCAGCCCGTGCACGCCGCCCCCGACGACGATGACGTCGTAGCTCGACTTCAGGTCGTGCTTGCGCCAGGCCCGCGGCCAATCGGCCTGCGAGAGACCGTGGCGCAGGAGGTCGAACGCCGAATACCGGTAGGGCTTGTGGCCATTCGCAGGGCCGTTACGGTCGTCGGGGCCGATCGAGGACGTGGCGGCCCTGAGGACCGCCTTTATGGCCCTGGGCGCCCTCATCGCGACGGTCCCGTGCCGCTGGACTTTTTGGGGCCGAGCATCCGTTGCCTCCACTGTGCCGTGCTCTCCACCTGGTTGAAAGTGTAGAGGTGCAACCCCGCAATATCGTAATGCCTGTCACCAGCGTAAGGGGCCAGCCTCTCGACCAGCTCGTCGGGGCTGTAGCCGCCAGGCTTCAAAAGCATGCCAACCAGGCCGGTCTGCTTTTTGAGGAACCGGACCGAGTCGCCTACGCCGACCTTCAGCGAGACCCGCAGCAGCTTCTTCCGGTCCACGGCGCCGGGTAGCCCGACATAGACCGGCAGCCGGATCCCTTTGTGGCGGATGTCAGAGATCCAGGCGAGGACCACGTCGGCGTCGAAGCAGAGCTGGGTGACCACGTAGGAAGCGAACGGCTGCTTGTCCAGCAGCGCACGGTCGAGTTCCTCGTCGTCGATCAGGGGGTGCCCCTCGGGGTATCCGCCGATGCCGACCTCATCGACGCCGTGCTCCAGGCGCGACATCGCCTCGAGCAGCTCCAAGGCGCTCGCGTACGGTCCGACGGGTTCTCTGGCGTCGCCCCCGATAACGTAGATCTCTCGCAGGCCATGCTCGTCGAACCACCGCAAAATCTCCTCGAGGTGCGCCCTGCCTGAGACGAGCCGCGCCGCGATGTGCGGCACGACCCGAAAGCCGCGCTCGAGCAGCCTCTCGCTGAAGTGCAGGGTGTTCTCGATGCCCTTTCCGGGCGAGCAGGTCACGGCCACCTTCGCGTCTGTGGGGAGATGCTCGGCCCGCTCCTCAGCCCCTTCCGTCGGAAGGATCTCGAACCTGGGCCGCGAGAGTATCTCGGAATCAGTCATCAGCAAAGTACCAGTTGAGTATACGCGCCGCCTCGTCGGGGCGGTGCTTCACTACGAAGTGCCCGGCCGGCGACGGCACGCCGCCGGCCGATCGGGGAACGCTTCGAGCCGCTAGTATGACTTGGCCGTCCCCGCCTTCAGGTCTGCCTTGACGGTCTCCTTTCTCGGGTCTATGAATGGCTTCTCGATCACGGTGGCATCAAACTCGCCGGTCTCCATCCTCACCGTCAGCCCGGTCCCAAGCTCTGCGAGTTCGATGGGTACGAGGGCGAACCCGATGTTCTTCTCGAGGCGCGGGGACCAGAACACGGAGGAGACCTGCCCTATCTGCGAGCCGTCATCGACGACCTGCAGATAGTCCTCTATGTAACCTATCAGCGGGGCGCAATCGAGCTCGATTCCTACCACCTTGCGGCCCACGCCCTCCTCGGCGATGCGCTGGAGCGCCCTCTTACCGATGAAGTCGGCCTCCTGGTCCAACTCGACCGTGTAACCAAGATCCACCTCGTAGGGGTTCAGGAAGTGGTAGTCGCTGTAGCTGTTGTTGTCCAGGGCGATGTCGGAGCCGTAGCTAAGGATGCCGGCCTCGACCCGCCGGATCTGGCACGGCCCGATCGGCGAGAGGTTGTGGGGCTCGCCGGCCTCGAGCATCATGTCCCAGAACCTCATGCCGTCGCGGCTGGCGTTCCTGAGGTAGATCTCGAACCCAACCTCGCCGGTGTAGCCGGTCCGCGAGACGACGACGTCCATGCCGTCGAGATCGAACTCGTCCATCCAGTAATACTCGAGGTCTAAAATCTGCTCGCCGAAGATGTCCACCATGAGGTCCCTCGACCTGGGGCCCTGGATCTGGACCGGGGCGACGTCGGGCTCCCGGATCTGCACGTCCAGGCCCGAAACGGCGGCCACGCCCTTCGCCCACAGCAGCACGTCGCCGTCCGCGACCGACAGCCAGAAATGGTTCTCGCCGAGGCGCAAGAGCACCGGGTTGTTGATGACGCCGCCGTCGACGTCGGTGTTGAGGGCGAATTTGCACTGCTTGACCGAGCAATTGTTCAAATCGCGCGGGGTGAGCATGTTCGTCAGGGTAAAGGCGTCGGGACCGGTGATCTCGACCTGCCGCTCGGCGGCCACGTCCCACATGGTGACGTCGTTGACGAGCTTCCAGTACTCGACGATCATGTCGTCGTAGTGCCTCGGGTGGTACTGGCGGTTGGTGACCGTGTAAGACTGGACGCCGTGGCGCTGGTGGGCGTAGAAGAACGGCCCCTTGCGGATCCGCGTGTACATGTGGATCCTCGGGGTGTCGTAGGGTATGCGCAAGAGAGTACCTCCTGAAATGTAGTGATCTATGACCGGCTTTGTTCGAACTCGGGTGCGTCGCTGCGAAGTACCCTGTCTCGCCTCCCTGTTCTTCTCTCTTTGCAGCCGGAATGTACCATGCACCAAATTTGTGTGCAACTGTAGTTGCTACCAATGCAACCGTTCCGATAGACCGTGTGGGTAGAATCACGAGCATGCCGTGGAGGATATGTGCATAAGAGTCTGGACGAGTCTTTGATCCGGGTTATGAGCTTCAACGTTAGGGGGTCGTTTCGGGACGCGCGCGAGAAGAACGCCTGGCGCAACCGGGTTGCGCTCAACGTCGCCACCATAGAGCGTTACGCGCCGGATGTGATCGGGCTGCAGGAGGCCCAGCGTGGCAACCTCGGCGCATACCACAAGCATCTGCCACGCTACGCCCACATCCGCGGCCCGAGATACGGCAACACTATCCCCGACGACTTCAACGCGATCCTCTTCGACCCCGAGCGGCTACAGCCGCTGGACTCGGGAGGTTTCTGGCTCTCCGAGACGCCAGAGAAGTACTCGAGGAGCTGGGATACTAGGGTCGCACGCTCAGCCACATGGGCGCTGTTCAGGGTGCTGGAGACAGAGCTCACCTTCCTCCACCTGAACACGCACCTCGACCACGTAAGCGCCCTGGCGCGCAGGGAAGGCAGCAAGCTTATCGTGAGAAGAGTGAGAGAACTCTCTGAGCGTACGGATGTCGATCCGCCAACCATCGTCACGGGAGACTTCAACAGCCGGCCGGGCAACAGTGTCCACAGGACCTTCACCGGATCGGGCTTTGTGGACACCTACCTCGCCGCCGGTAACGAGGAAGGTGCCAATACCTTCCACGCGTTCAGGGGCGTAAGCTACCGCGACATGCACCCCGACCGCGGGCCGCGGCGCATAGATTGGATCTTGCTGAAAGATCCCAGGGAACGACTGCACGTAAAGTCGCATAGGATCATCCACGACGCCGACGAGAGCTCCGGCCTCTATCCGAGCGATCACTATCCGATTCTCGCCGAGTTTAGCTTTCAGGCTTCAGGCTTCAGGTTTCAGCTTTAAGGGGTTCTCTGGAAGCAGCACTGGGACCGCGGGTGATGTCCCACGGAGAATGAAAAGGAGCCCCGTTCGCGGGGCTCCTTCGGCAAAGATCGTCCTTACCTATTAGACCACTCTCTGGATCAAATCCTGAAGCCTGTGACCTGATGCCTGAAACCGCGGTTTGCGGGCGGCTTGGGCCGCCCGCAAATCGCTCTACGCGGCGCCGCGGAGGACCATGCCGAGCTCTCCGCTGCCGAGCATACGCTCGGCCTCGCGCTGCAGCTGGCGGACCCGCTCGCGGGAGATGCCTAGCTCCTCGCTGAGCTGGGCAAGGGTCGAGGTGTCACGGTCGCCGAGGCCGTAGCGGCGGATCAAGACGTGCTTGTGTCGCTCGGGGAGCCTCCCGACGGCCTCCTTCAAGGAGCCTACTTCCATCTCGCCGATGACCGTGCCGGCAACCTCGGAGGCACGCTCGTCCTCGATGAGCTCGCCGAGCTCCGAGCCGTCGCCGTCGGAGGAGAGGGTCTGGTTGAGGCTCGTCGCGTCAGGCATCGCGCCCTTGACGTCGAGCACCTCGCCGACCGTCCACTCGAGGCGTCCTGCGACCTCCTCGTCGGTGGGCTCGCGGCTCAGCTCGGTGGAGAGCTCGTTGTAGGCGCGGGCCATCTTGCGGATCTTGTCCCCCATGTGCACGGGGACGCGGATCGTACGGCCCTTGTCCGCAACGGCCCGCTGCACGGCCTGCCTTATCCACCAGGTGGCGTAGGTGGAAAACCTCCAACCCCTATCGGGGTCGAACTTCTCGACGGCCCGCATCAGGCCTACGTTGCCCTCCTGGATGAGGTCCTCGAAGGGAAGCCCCATCCCACGATACCTCTTGGCGACACTTACAACGAGCCTGAGGTTCTTCTCGACCAGCTTCTTGCGCGCCCTGTCGTCGCCGGCCTTGGCCCTCTTGGAGAGGTCGATCTCCTCCCTGTGAGTCAGGAGGTTCCCCTTGTCGATGCGCGCGAAGTAGCCGGGGATGAGATCAGGGGTCTCCGCAGGCCGCTCGCTCCGCCGCCCGTTGGCTATACCAATGGTTTCCATAACGCCTCCTCTTTCCTTCTCAAATCGCCTCGTCCTCAAAATCCCGCACCACCCCCACCTCCAGACGCCACGGACCCAGAGAAAAGGACCGCGCGGGCGCCGCCCTTCGTTACTCGGAGTTGTATAGATGCGGGAATGCAGGCTGTTTTCAGGATGTTGCCAAACTAGTAGTCTACACATTCTCGAGCGTTTGTCAAGGACATGGCGCGGCGCGTCGGGACATATGCCGACCCGGTCCGTGCGTTCGGGGGTATAGTGTGGGGCGATGGACGAGACCGTGACAGATCTGGTTCGGAGAGGAGCAGGGTGCGTTCCGGGTGCCTGAGCCTGGTGGTGAGGGTTGGCGTGGTATCGATTGCGGCGGTCCTCGCCGCGTTGAGCACGGCCCTCATCATCTCTTTCGCCGTCTCGGCGCTCGGGCAGCCAGATGGGGTCGCGAGGATCATCAAGATACTCGTGGCCTCGGCGGCGGGTTTCGCCTTCTTCCTGGTTGGCCGCGGCATCTGGCGGGACCTGAGACGGCGTCCGTCCGCAGAACCTGAGGAAGGGCGAACCGAAGAGCGTGGACGCTAGCGGGTCAGGAGCAGTAGACCGCGGCTTTCGGCATCAGGTTTCAGGGCTGGATCGGCGGGCGATGTGCTATCTGGGTGGTCCGACCCAAGAGGCGTTGTGAGATTCGGCGGCTGTTTTCACGCGGTTATCGTCGCCTACGAGCGTTTGGGTTGTCGAGGAACAGCGAAAGCCCTCCGGTGATGCCTGCGTCCATTGGGGCCCCGACACGCCGGGGCCTTGCCTCGGCCGTTCGGTTTCGGCGCGCGTCTCGGCCGCGATCTTCTTGCGCGTTAGAGGGTGGATCAGGTAGTGCAAGGCGGCGCTTATCGCGGAGCTCGGGCCGACCCCCTGCGACGCGTGACCACCGATCGTCTCGGGCTGAAGTCCGATAGCCGCTTCGCCCTTTACCGTCTTCTTCACCTCGGCCTCTCTTCCGCTCGCGGTGGTCTCACACGAGCATGCCCGATCCGGGAGGCCAGCGCATCGCTCATTTGCAGTATTTGTTGCCTGTATTTTCTCTCTTTCCCAAACGGGCCCTTTTTCTCGAGCGCGTGTCTGGCCCGGTTTGCGGCGGTCCCGATGGGTATCTAGTATGGGAGACGGGGGATCTACCGAAGGGAGCGGACGTGGAGAAGTTCATCATCAGCGCGGCGATTACGGGAGGGATGACGGTGCCAGGGCAAAGCGAGGCCATCCCGATTACGCCGGAGGCGATAATCGACTCGGCCGTCGGGGCGCACGAGGCCGGGGCGACCATCGTTCACCTTCATGTGCGCGAGCCGGAGACGGGGAAACCGAGTTCCGATATCGGGCTCTTCCGCGAGGTGGTCTCGGGCATCAAAGACCGGTGCGATGTGATCGTACAGCCGACCACGGGCGGTGGTAAGGGGATGACGCTCGAGGAACGGGCCGCCGTCCTGCCCGAGCTGGAGCCCGAGATGGCCACGTTCAATACGGGCAGCTTCAACTTCGGTCTCTTCCCCATCGCCGAGCGCGGCGGAGAGTTCGAGGAGTGGGAGATAGACTACCTGGAGGGCACCCGCGACTACATCTTCCGTAACACCTTCGCCGACATGGAGAAGGTCTGCGCCATGTTCCGCGAGGCTGGCGCGAAGCCCGAGCTCGAAGCCTACGATGTCGGCCACCTGTACAACATAAAGTACCTGCTCGGCAGGGATCTCCTAGACACCCCGGTCCACATCCAGTTCGTCCTCGGCGTGATGGGCGCGAACGCCGCCACCATCGAGCAGATGATGCACATGCGCCGGACGGCGACCGAGCTCTTCGGAGAAGACTACACGTGGTCCGCAGCAGGCGTCGGCTACCCCGCCGAGTATCACCTCGCCGCCATGTGCCTGATGCTCGGCGGCCACGTGAGGGTAGGACTGGAAGACAACCTCCGCGTCAGCAGCGAAAAGCGCGCGGACTCCAACGCCGAGCTGGTCGAGAAGGTCGTAGCCCTCGGCGAGATGTTCGACCGAGAGCCCGCCACGCCGGACGAAGCGCGCGAAGCGTTCGGTCTCAAGGGCCGCGCCGAAGTAGCGTTCTAGAACCGCTTGGCAGCGGTTCAGCTTTTTTCGCTGAACGCTGATCTCCTGTAGGCGGATCCGCGATTCGCGGTAGGTCGATACCTCCGCGAACCGCTTTGTAGAGAGGAGCATTGTGAAGAGAGTTTGTGTCTTCGATGTGAATGAGACCCTGCTGGACCTTGCGGCCCTCGACCCGCTCTTCGAGCGGGCCTTCGGTGACGCCTCGGTGCGGAGGCTGTGGTTCAACCAGATGCTACAGTCGGCTTTCGTCGCCACCATAACGGACGCTTATGTGACCTTCGGCGAGGCCGCCGCGGCCGCCCTCGGGATGACCGAGGAGCGGCAGGGCGTGGAGGTCTCGGATGAGGACAGGCAGGAGATCCTGGCCGGACTGCGTAGTCTGCCGCCGCACCCCGAAGTGCCCGATAGCCTGGACAGGCTGCGCGACGCGGGCTTTCGTCTCGCCACCCTGACCAACTCCACGCAGGAAGTCGCGGAGGCCCAGATAGAGAACGCAGGGCTCACCGACAGGTTCGAGCAGATCCTCTCCGCCGACACCGCGAAACGTCTCAAACCGGCACCAGCCCCCTACAGGATGGCCGCTCGGGCGCTGGGGATCCCCGAGCGCGAGGTCCGCCTCGTGGCGGCCCACGCCTGGGACGTTGCTGGAGCTTTACGCGCGGGGTGCGCAGCCGCCTTCGTCGCCAGGCAACCCTTCGACCCGCTCGTCGAGGAGCCGGACGTGATCGGGGCGGACCTGGCCGAGGTTGCTGACGGGCTCATCGCCGTCGAGGACTAAAGCGATTTGCAGAAGTGCCTTCTGCAAATCGCGCCATCAGCCTTCACCTATCAGCTTCTTGTTTTGCTGAAATGCTGAGAGGCTGAAATGCTCTAATCGGCGATGGTCCTCAGCTCTTCGAAGACGTCGCGACCCGGCCGCCGCTCGCCATGTTCCATCGAGTGCATCAGTTCGACGACGCGCTCGTTGAGGGGTGTTTCGACGCCGTACTCTCTGCCCCGCTCGACGACTCCGCCGTTGATGACGTCGACTTCGGTCTTCGCTCCTCTTTCGAGGTCCTGGAGCATCGAGGCCTTCGTCGCCCCTGCGTAGCCCATCGCCACTTCGAGGGCTTCGTCGGCCCTCTGACGGTCTTCGGGGCCACGCACGACCAGCGAATCCGCGGGGACGCCCAGGACCTCGTCGAGTGTGATCTCCTGGGCCACCCCGACGTCGTAGCCCTCGCGCCAGACGCCGAGGGCGGCCTCCTTGCCTGCGGGGTCGGCGACGACCTCGCGGTAGAGCAGACCCGAGACGGCGCCCAGGCCCGAGAAGGCGCTGTTGACGAGAAGCTTCGACCAGACCTGGCCGCTTATGTTCTCCGTGATGCGCACGTCTGCCACCGTTCCTAGCGTGTCGGCGAGCAGGCGCGTCCGCTCTTTCGTCGCGCCCTTCGGCTCACCGATCACGAACGGCCCGATGGTGGTCTGCGCGAGATGTCCGGCTCCAAGGTTCGTCGCCCCCCACTCTACCGTCCCGACGACGAGGTTCTCGCCGCCGACGATCCCGGCTATGCGGTCCTGCACGAGCCCGTTTCCCAAAGAGACGAACGTCTCTGCCAGACCGCGCTCCACGAGAGGACCCAGGGCGGCTTCGAGATGGGGCGCCTTGAGGGTTACGAGGGCGAAGTCGAAGGGGTCTTCGAGGTCTGAGGGGTCGGCGTGGGCGTCGAGCCGCACGTGGCGTTCCTCACCGAGTTCGTCGAGCAGGAGTCCAGGGTCCCGCATCCTCCCGACGTGCTCTTTGTTGGCGTCCAGGATGCTTACGCGCGGCACCACGTCCTCCATCTTCGCCGCCGTCACGCCGCCGATGGCGCCAGCCCCGACCACGAGGACGCTGGCCTCTACCATGGGCCGGCCCCCGATCCCGCATCGACGGGTGGCAACTGCTCCAGCAGCTCGTTAAGCGCCGCGTAGCGCCGGTCGCGCTCGAGGAGCAACCGCTCCCGCTCCTCGTCCGTGTATTCGAGGAACCCGGCACCGCTCTTGGTCCCCGTGCGCCCCTCCTCGACCAGCCTCCGCAGCGACTGGGGCGCTTCGAAACGGTCACCGAGGCCTTCCTTCAGGACGTCGAGCACGTTCTCGTAAACGTCCAGCCCGGCCATGTCGGAGATCTGGAACGGCCCGAAGAATGGCAGGCGAAAACCAAAGCAACTACGTACCACCTCGTCTACCTCCTGCGGAGAGGCGAGCCCCTCCTCGACGCACCTTACCGCCTCCAGAAACAGGGCGTTCTGGAGGCGGTTGGCCACGAAGCCAGGCCCGTCGCCGACGACTGCGGGACGCTTCCCGATCGCACGCAAAAACTCGACCAGACGCTCGACGACCTCGGGGGCGGTCGCGGCGGCTGGTATCACCTCGACACCCGGCGTCCACTCCGGCGGGTTGAACCAGTGCATACCGCAGAAACGCTCGGGCCGCCCGACGAACTCCGAGAGGTCGTTGATCGGGAGCGAAGAAGTGTTGGAGACTATAACGGCATCTTCCGGAGCACCTTCCGAACAAGCCCCCAGGATCTCCTCCTTCAACCCGATGTCTTCCGGCACAGCCTCGAAGACGAGGTCGACATCTCCTACGGCGCCAGCCGCATCGTCTGCGGTCTCTGCGGCCTCGACCCTTCCGACCACACTCTCGGCCAGCAGCCCGGCATCGGCGTGCCCCTTTGCCCGCCGTACCAGCCGCCTCTTCGCCTCCCTGGTCAGCTCAGGAGTCGCGTCGGTCAAGACCACACTGATGCCGGCTGCGGCGAAGCACTCGGCGACGCCCAGCCCCATCGTGCCTGCCCCGATGACGGCTGCTCCGTGCGGCCAGCCCTGGTAGGAGTCCCGCTCCTCCACCAGTAAACGCTACGGTTTCAGCATACGGCGACCTGCTATCACTGCCACTGACAGGAGCGCGACGGCTGCAAGGGCGAAGTAAGGAGGACCGCCCGTGTTCGGCACCTTATCGACTACTACCGTGTCGGGAATGACGTCGTCGGGGTTATCGACGGGGCCGTACTGGTCGTCCGCCGGCGTCGCGCTCCCTCCCGTGCAACCGGTGACGCCCGTCGAGGTAACGACCCTATAATCGCCATCCGTATCGAAGGCCGTATCGGTGTCGGGGAACGTCGCGTGGTCACCGATAAAGTCGCCGGGGGGTCCCTCTATCCTCGGATGCCCGTTCTGATCCGAGATCGTGATCCCCCGCGCCTTATCGGTGAAGACCGCCCGCGTTCCGTCGCCGTCTTCGAGGGTGATGGACGCGCCGGGCGAGACGGTGCAACCGTTGGCGGCGACCACGACCACATCGGGCGGACTGTTGTTGTTGTCCGTATCCACACCGTTCGCGGCCGTGCCTGGGGGTAAGCCGCCGTCCTGCGCCCCCGCAGGGACGGCGACGAGGACCAGGGCGATACACAATGGCACGAAGGCCATACCCGCTAAAGAGACCGCACGCCGCATCCCCACCCTCCTTCGTCACATAACCAACGAAAGGTATTGTGCCTGATTACGTAACACCGCGCCACTCCGCCTTCCTGAAGCCTGAGGCCCGAAACCTACTTCACCAGTTCTCCATCGACTCGCGGATGATGCTTGCCAGGTCCTCTTCGCTTACCTCTCGTGGGGCCCCCACGAGCAGCCGCTGCTGTTTCATGGCGCCTTCTACCAGGTCTTCTATGTCGTCTTCGCTGTAGCCGAGCTCGCGCACGCCTCTCGGCGCTCCTACGTCTTTCATCAGACGGGTCAGGATCTCGGGTAGCGTGTTCTCATCGGGCCTTTCTACCTTCTCGCCGGAGAGCAACTCGGCGACCCTGTGGTGTCTTTCAGGGTCCGCCTCGTACGTGAACCGGAACGCTGCCGGCGCCGTGACGATGACGGACCATCCGTGCGGCACGAAGGGGTGGTCCTCGGGATACCCTGGCGGCTGCCACTCGTGCTTTAGGCCTGCTATGGGGTAGGCGCAGGAGTGCGGGATGTGGACCCCCGCCGACCCGAATCCGACGCCGGCGAGTGAGGCCCCGAGCATCATCGCCCCGCGGGCCTCGACGTCTTCGCCGTTCTCGACGGCGCGCCTGAGGTATTTGCCGCCGTACTCCAGCGCCCTCGCGCTCCACATATCCGCTATAGGGTTCGCCCCCTGATAGGGCGGCCTGTCGTCCGGGCTCTCCGGTTTCGGACGGGCGTCGTAGGGTTTGGAGATGTAGGACTCGGCGGCGTGGCAGACCACATCGAGGCCGCAAGATGAGGTGACCTCCGGCGGCATGCTCAGCGTGAGAAGGGGGTCGACGACGCCGCGATCGGGGCGGAGGTACTGGTGAGAGATCCCGGTCTTGACCCTTTGTTCGGAGATGTCCAGGATCGCGACCGTCGTCGCCTCGGCGCCCGTGCCCGCGGTCGTGGGGATGGCCAGGAGCGGCTTCAAGACGCCGGGCGGCTGCTTGCCTCCACCGACGGGGGCGTTGACGTAGTCGATGATCTCGCCCCCGTGCGTCGCTATGAGGCTGGAGACCTTCGCCGTGTCGATGCTCGACCCGCCGCCGACGGCGACGAACCCATCGAAGTTCCCATCGACGGCGAAATCTGCCGCGGCCTGGAAGGAGTCGTCCGTCGGCTCGACGCGCGAGCGATCCCACACCTCGACCTCCACGCCTTCGGCCTCGATCAACTCCACGATGCGGCCCGTTATGTTCACCTTCACGACGCCGGGGTCGGAGACGAGCATTACCCGCCCGACGCCCATCCGCTTGAGCTCCCAGCCAGCCTCCTCCGAGGCGCCGGGGCCGTACTTTAGCGGTGTAGCTTCCATAGTGAAGATAGTTTCGTGGTCGGTCCGACCGTGGTTCACGAGTCTCTCCCTTCCCCTCGGTGCGACCGGGCACCCGGTCTTCCGGCCAATATACGTCCGGTCGCGGCCAGCGGCAACCCGTAGAGCATTGGGTAGACGACCCCCTACCTCTAGCTCATTCTCGGTAGACCGATATGCATACACGCACGGCACAAAGATATGCCGTAGGGCAGACGCGCTGGCTCTCCCGGCACGCTAGTTTGCAGTAGGTCACACAAGCGTAAACGGAGGTTATTGCATCACGTTAAGCAAATAGCGTTTATGCCGCTGCCGAATATGGTTCATACGAAGCCCTTCCCAAACCGAAAGGAGTGATTTGATGCGAAAGACCAGGCTACTACTCGTAGGCCTATTCGCGCTGGTGACGGTCTTTGCCCTGCCCGCCCTGGCGGCGCCGCTGTCGGGTGCGATCTTCACCTCGACCCTAGGTCCTGACAACGTCCATTGTAGCGGCGTTGACCTCAACATTTATGGAGACAAGGCCGAGGTTTACCTCAACGGCGGTCCGGCTCATCCGGGGGCCGCGGGTCTCCCTGACGGCGATTACTACGTCCAGGTGACCGAGCCTGACGGGACGCTCCTCGGGACGAGCGTGGGAAGCGCCAGCGAGACGCCGGTGCACGTCACAAACGGCGAGTTCGACCAGTGCTACCAGTTGTCCGACATACTGATCAAGGCAAGCGACCAGTCGCGGGGCTACGACGACACGAGCAACAACGGTGGCGAGTACAAAGCGTGGGTGAGCACCGAGCCTACGTTCACCAACAGCAACACCAAGACCGACAATTTCAAGGTGAAACCCCAGGAAGGCGGCGGACCGCCACCCCAGGCCACCCTGCACGTTCGCAAGTACTACGACGCCGACGCTGACGGCCAGTACACCGCCGGAGAGGCATACCTGACCGGCTGGAAGTTCCGCATCCACGACAACATCGACTGGATCCGCTACACGCCGGCCGACATGGTCGTCGACCCGGACGAGTACTGGGTGTCCGAGTTCAAGCCCAACGAGACAAACTGGATCGCCACGGACGCTGGCACAGGAGCCAACGATTCTCTGACCGGCATGCCGACGAAGTACTACAACCTCGCTGACAAAGACGACGTGACCGCGAAGTTCGGCAATGTCTGTGTCGGAGCGGGCGGTGGCCTGACCCTTGGCTACTGGAGCAACAATAACGGCCTTGCGACCATGAAGACGATGCCTGCTTATACTTCCTTGGCGGGTGTTGCTTACCCCAAGGGTCTGGACGCACAGCTGGCATTCTTGCGTGATCTCAACCTGGTGCAAAACGACAAAAAGAGTAATGGGTACGCCTTCGACCCAACCACCTCCAAGGCGTTCCAAACCTGGTTGCTCAAGGCGGACTCCACGAATATGGCCTACATGTTGTCGGCCCAGCTGGCGGCGATGGAGCTCAACGTCGGGTCCGGCAAAGTAAGCGGCAGCGCCCTGATATACGCACCCGGCACGACCAGCGCTAACGCTCTGGGCTTCGCCACGGTCAATAGTGTGATGGCTGAGGCGAACGCCGACCTGGGAGCGAATCCCACTACGGTGAAGGCCGGCCCGCTTCGCACTCATCAAGAGGCGCTGAAGACCGCCCTGGACAAGGGGAACAACAACCTGAACTTCGTGCAGGCGCAGCCCTGCCCGTACACGTTCGCGCCGTAGTAACCGAGACGTAAGTCGGCAGCGGCTACAGAGGAGGGATCCACCAGGGTCCCTCCTCTTCTCTTGGAAATGTGGCCCCGACTACTCGACAGTGGTCTAGCTCATTTGCTGTAGGCCGGGTGGCATACGAGCCGGCCGCAAGATATGCCTAAAGGCAGATGTGCCCGGCCGTCCCGGACCCTAGTGTTCTTATTACAAGGTCGGCGATTCTCTGGCTCTATACGGTAGAGGCCGAGAAACCCGCCCAGAAATCTGGGCGCCCGGAGCGGGTGGAGCCAACGGCGCAACCGGCTACCTCATCGGTTAGGCGGCCGGTTCATATTTTCGAAGGTCACAAGACAGAAAGGCGGGACTACAGACGAGCCTGAGCGGAGAACCGGAGTATCTGACAGAGGAAGCGAAGACAGATCTCAGATTTGGCACGGAAATGAAGGAGGTGATGATGGAAGGTTAGCCCAAGAAGAAAGGGCAGTGGTAAGGGGCCAGACGCTTGTTTTTCGATTAGGCACCGATACAAGAAGAGCCTGACCCCGTAGTCATTCCACTACCCTGATCCGCCAAACACTAATCTCCCTGTAAGTGAAAGGAGAACCGTAATGAAGTGTAGATGTGCCTCCTTTAGGAGGACTGATGGGGTGGCTTAGCGCAACGATGGGGCGCCGCACGCCCAGAGCATGGGCGGTCCTCGCGGTATTCGGGGCTATCGCTGCGGCGACGGTGCTGCTAATCGGCGTGCAGGCCGCGTTCGCAAGCCACCCTGAGGTGAGCCTTGCTGGCAGCAACTTCGAGATCGACACCGATGCAAACCTCAAGGTCGACGATCCGGCCCCGTCCCTCGACTGGGCGAACGTTACCGAGAATCGCAAGGCAGACTCGCCGAGCGGCAACTCGGATGAGTCGTTCGGCCAGGGAACCAAGGAAGACACCGCGGTACCGAGCGTCGTCGATGGCAGCATCCCGCCGAATAAGAGCGACCTGAAGTTCTTCGGCATCTACCAAGAAGGCTCGACGAGCAACGGCTTCCTGAACCTGTACTGGTCGCGGGTCCAGGATCCGTCGGGCACGACGAACATGGACTTCGAGTTCAACCAGAGCAATACCCCCTCGGCAAACGGCGTGACGCCTGTCCGGACTGCCGGCGACCTCCTGATCATCTACGACCTCTCGAACGGCGGGACTAAGCCGACTCTCTCGCTCCGTGAGTGGACCGGGAGCAAGTGGGGACCGGCGACGGACCTGACCGGCTCCAACAAGGCGACCGGCTCGATCAACATCTCGCCCATCCCCGCAGCCGAGGCTGAGGGCCTGGGTTCCCAATCGGCGCGCACGTTCGGTGAGGCGCAGATCAACCTGTCGGCCATCTTCACCGATCCGACGGTCTGCAAATCCTTCGGCTCCGCGTACCTCAAGAGCCGCTCGTCCGACTCGTTCACGGCTGCGCTGAAGGACTTCGTGCCTCCGGCCGCCATCAACGTCAGCAACTGCGGTTCGGTTGAGATCACGAAGACAGACGACGACAGCCCGGCGAGCCCGCTCGCGGGCGCCGTGTTCGAGGCGTACAAGGACAACGCTCCCGTCGGCGGAACCCGAGGCAACGAGGACACCGCAACGGGTAAGAAGTGCACGACCGATGCCGACGGAAAGTGCACGATCTCGAACCTGCTCGCGGGCGAGTATTGGATCGTCGAGACCACGACCCCTGCCGGACACGACACGGCGGCCGATAAGCACGTGACGATCACCGCAGACACAAAGGCGACACTCACGTTCGTCGATCCACGACAGCAGGGTGCGATAGCGATCACAAAGACCGCCAAGCACAAGGACCTGCAAGCTGGTTCGCCAAACCTCGTTGCCGGCTTCACCCTCAAGGATAAGGACGGTAACCAGGTCGGCCAAGAGATCTTCACCAATGCCAGCGGCAAGGCCTGCGTGGGCAACCTTCAGTTCGGTGACTACGAGCTGTCGGAGACCACCGTCCCGAACGGGTACGAGGGAGATGCCAGTGTTAAGTCCGTGAAGGTGGACAACAAGGCAAGCTGTGATGGAAACGGCGGGACCACCTCGACCGCCGGTGAAGGGCCGGTCAGCTTCGTGAACACGCCGCTGACAAACCTCACGGTCTCCGTCGACTCGCAGATCGATGGCGGAACGGCATCGACGATCAGCTGTAAGGACGCGAGCAATAACACCAAAGCGTCCGGATCTACCGCTGCCAACGGTGACGGGTCGGCCACTGCGTCGAACCTGGAACCGGGCACATACACCTGCACGGTTGTTGTCGATCCATAACCTGAGGAAGGAGTCAATCGAGAGAGGGTGAGGGCCAGCCCCCACCCTCTTTCTTTGTACGGTAGTACCAATTCGGACGGAACAGCGGCTCTGATCTCGACCGAGCAGGTCGACCTTTTGTCTTGACACAGGACCAGGGTGTGGCGATGCTACTCTGGAGCCTTGCTACCTGCGTATTCTCTCGGCACGATCCAAGGTAGAACCCGAACGATAGAGCAGCGAACACTATCGAGGGCGGGCTGCGATAGGACGCCGATGGACCACCGCATTAGGTAATAAATATTCCAAAATACTGCATTT
>Ga0126310_10000286_pt1 | contig 16161 bp, 20 predicted proteins | sample Plot60_FD_92540 | JGI IMG/M metagenome (GOLD analysis project Ga0126310, IMG submission 92540) | Serpentine soil microbial communities from UC McLaughlin Reserve, CA, USA - Plot60 | ecosystem: Environmental > Terrestrial > Soil > Grasslands | place: USA: UC McLaughlin Reserve, Lake County... | reverse complement strand
TTTATTCCGTGGAGAAGTGCCTTTCCTATCCGTCACGGGAGCCTTGAGCATGCTTCCACGCGGCACCAAGGTCCTCGACCACCTGTGCCCTCATCTGGTCGTAGTCTTCGCTGCTTGCGCCTCGAAGCCTCAGCAGGTAGGCGGGGTGGTAGGTCGCCAGCGCCGTCAATCCGAGTTCCGAGTCGAACGGCGTGCCGCGCTCGGATTTTAGGGTGAACGACTTCTTGATTAGGGCCTTGGCCGGAGTGGTACCGAGGAGCACGAGGAATTTGGGTTTGATGAGGCCAAGTTCCTCGCTCAGGATCTCCATCCCTTCCCGGATCTCACCCGCCCGGGGCGGTCGGTTTTGGGTGCGCCCCCCGCTCTCCTTGGTCGGACGGACCTTGACGACGTTGGTGACGTAGACTCTTGATCTGTCGATGCCTGCCTCTTCGAGGAGCTCATCGAGCAGCTTGCCAGCCCTGCCGACGAACGGGCGTCCCTGCTCGACCTCCTGCTTGCCCGGGGCTTCTCCCACGAGGGCGAGCTTGGCGTCGAGGGATCCTTCCCCGAAAACCGAGTCTTTGCCGAACCGCACGGCCGATCTTTCCCTAAGCTTCTCCCATTCCTCCTTCTTGGCCACGCCTGCCTCCTTTTACCCTTAGGGTTGACACGCCGGGCAGAAGTATGCGCTGCGGCTGGAGATCTTGATGCGCCCTACCTCGCCGCTACATCCGGGACATTTCTCGTCCGTGCGCCTGCATGGGATCAGGAGCGAGTCCGGGGTCGCTCCGGGTTCGCACCGTCAGGCTGTCGATTACGGCGATCTCGCTCTACGGCAGCTTGGCCTTAGGGATAGAGGGGCCTCTAGCTCTGCATCGGCCTTGCTCGCCGCTGGCGCTGCCACCACGCTCGTGCAGAAACTCTACGACCACTGCGTGGTGGGACGCTCGAGCCTCTCTCCGTCGACGTGAATGTCGGCACGCTCGTTGAAGAAGCAGATTAGGCCGCGGATCTGGTGGTTGTCGGGCAAAGGGTCCGGGTAGGTATAGGCTATGTCTTCATGGACCTCACCATCCACCATGACAGAGTAGTAGTGCGCCTCCCCCTTATAGGCGCAAAGGGTTCGAGTCTCGCTCGGCTTAAGGAGGTCCGTCTGCACGTCCTCGGGCGGCAGGTAGTAGCGGGTAGGTAGCCCCGTCTCGAAGACCAGCTTGGGCCGGCGGCTCTCGGCAAGCGTCTCCCCGCCCGCGATCACCTGCACGTGGCGGGAACTCTTGCGCGTGTCGACACGGTGGTAGGGGTCGCGTGGGTGCGCGATGACCCGCTCTTCTTCCTCGTACCAGGTGTCCATCGCCTCCCATTCGAAGGCTATGTAGCCCTCGAGCTTCTCACCCTCGGGCGGCGGGGCGGCCGCGTAGGTCCAGGCAGCGTTCTCGGTCAGCTGCCCGTCTATCTCGAGTGTCCAGTAGGAGGCAAGCCCGTGGTGGGTCTCGGGCAGAGGGTTCTCGCTCGGCCGCAGAAGGTCCGTGCGGACGTCCTCACGCGGAAAGAGGTAGACGGGAAGTACCTTGTCCTCCTCCCAGACCAAGAGAACCCGCCTGCTGTCGGCGACCGTGATGTCCCCGACCTTAGCGCGTACCCAGCGCGGGCTTTGTTCAAAGAGAAGCGGCGTCGCTTTGGTCTGTGGTGCTTTGGTAAGCGTCATCGTCGGTTCCTCCTTCGTGATCGTTCATCGTGTGCCTCTCCTCGTTACCTACCCTCCGATCCTCCGAAGAACTCCTTCGGCCTTGCGGTCCAGCCGGGCCGTACGTCTCTTCTGCTTCTTCCCATCTCCTCTTCCGCTGTGGTGAGGTACTCCTTTAGGATCGCCGCGAGCAGCTTCTCATACCTCGCATCGACCTTTACACTCGGCGTGCGGACCCCTGTCCTCCGGCGTGTCGAGCGAGTAGCGCAGCGCGGCCCGACCAACTCTGGCCCGACGGTCTACGCCAAGCCGCAGGGTCCGAACGACTACCCGGCGGCGCAGATGACCCAGGAGGCGCTCTCCTAGCCGCCCGACCGGATCGTAGCCTCAGCCGGGCAGGCGGTTGAACTCCGCCCGGATAACGTCGTAGCACTCGCAGCTCTTTGCTTCCAAGCCCGGGCGGTCGAGGATCTTGATTAGTCCGCGGCTGTAGGAGATCGACCCCTGCTTCTGCAGGGCGCTTGCCACCTCGCTGACGCTGGCGCGACGCACGCCCAGCATCTGGGCGAGAAACACCTGGGTGAGGGGAAACTCGTCTTTGCCCACGCGGTCGTGGGTGTGCAGGAGCCACCGGCTCGCTCGCTGCTCCACCGAGTGCAGCCGGTTGCATGCGCTCGACTGGGCGGCGAAGACGAGCGTTGCCTCCGTGTAACGGTGCAAAAGCCGGTGCAGCCTATCACCGGGCCTGACCTCCCTCCTCAAGGCCTCCGAGCGCATCCTCACAGCCTCTCCAGGCACCTGCGAGATAGTGCGCAAGGGTACCGTCTCCCTCTCCAGGAACACGGGCAGACCCAACATGCCCTCGTTGCCGATCGTGCCGACCTCCACCTCCTGGCCGTCCTTCATCGTGGCGATCATGGAGCACGCACCGTTTATTGGGAAGTAGACGTGCTCTATGGGCTCGTCGGGCTCGACGAGCACGTCCTTGAGCCCCAGCGAGACGCTCTCCAGGTGGGGCCGGAGGCGCTCCAGTTCCTCATCGGGGAGGGCGTCGAGCAGCCTGTTGCCCCTGGGAAGCTGTTCTTCCTTTGGCGGCGACACCCTCTCACCTCCTAACTCTTGCTCCACCGCGCCGTCCCCGACGCAGGAGCTGCAGCTCCCGCTGCTTCTCCTCCACGCACGAAACCGTACATACCCCATTGCACGCCACCCCACGCGCAGCTAAGATTGTGGCGTTATGTACGCTATCGTACGTATGCTCGATGTCTCTCTCCCTGCAAGGAGGGGCGTGGGTGCGACGGCGTCGGAGCGGGGCGCGGAGGTCCGCTCTCCTCCGACAGTGCCTTTCGGCGCGGCGGCGAGGGACGCCGCGTAGGGTTAGCGGAGCTACGGCGATGGCGCGATCTTCTTCGTGGTGGCTGATCGTGAACCACGAAAGTGGGTGGATGGAGGTGCTCACCCTGAGCCTCGCCGGCGGCGAGAAGATGCTGCCGGTGTTCAGTTTCAAGGAGGAGGCTGAGCTGTTCGTCACGCTCGGGGCTAGCTTCGCTCGGGGCGGCTGGCGAGGGAGACGGGGGCCGGGGAGCTCGTCTCATTGCTCCTCGGACCGCTCTCGGGCGTCGAGGGGGTGGCCCTCGATCCGTTGCCCGGAAGGCTCGCCGAGATGGTCATCGACCTCCTGAGCATCGACCGGGCAACATTCATCGAACGGCTCCTACTGCGAGCGTTAGAAAGGAGATACTAGTAGTGTCCTTTCTCCAATTAATGAGGTTGATCTGCAGACCGGCGATAGCCAGCTACCGTGGAGACCACCTTGGAGCGGCCCATGAGTGAGCGGTGCCCCAAAGGCCACGACCGCCGCGTGGTGGGAACACTCTCCGACGGTACCTGCAGGGAGTGCTCCTTGGCTACCCGACGTCGCTATCGCGCTCGTGTGCGCGCCGGGCAACCCGTGGCGTTCAAGAATCCGATCTGCCCTAAGGGCCACGACAAACGCGTCGTCGGGACGACGAGCGGGATGTGCTCGCTCTGCTGCGCGGCCATCAACCGAGAGCGCATGCGCCGCTGGCCTTGCGCCAGCGGCAGGATACCCACCACCGTGGCGAACCTGCGGGCCGTACGCCAGGCTCTCGGAGTTAGCTTCAAGGAGTTCGCACGCTTCGCGGGCATCTCCGAGTCGCACCTGGCGAACCTCGAGACTGGGAAGCGCCGGGCGTCACGCAAGATGCAGCGGAGGTTGGTCGTGGCGGTGGCGAGGCTCAGAGTCAAGCACCCGGAGCGGTGGGAGCGGATAAAGGAGATCGCGGGCTAACCAGGGGCAGAAGCTGCTTTTCGCGAGCAGCGTCCGCGGGTATACGTTTTTTAGGGAAGGGAACCGAACTCCTGGAAGGAAGGGAAAGAAGTGGCTGACGACAAGTTGCGGGAGAAGCTCGTCGAGTACGTCGAAGATGCTCACGCCATGGAGCAGAGCGTCCTGAGGTCCTTGGACTCGATGATCTCCACGACCAACGACCCCGAGATTGTAGAGATGCTAAGGCACCACAAGGAGGAGAGCGAGCGCCACGAGAGGCTTCTGAAGGAGCGCCTCGACGCCCTGGGAGCCGGTACCTCGACGCGCAAGGAGGCCCAGACGGTCGCAGGTGCCCTTTTGAAGGGCATAGGCGACCAGGCCCGCACCGACAAGCCGGGCAAGAACGCGAGGGACGGCTACGTCACCGAGCATATGAAGATAGCAGCCTACCAGCTGCTGGAGCGCCTGGCGGTTAGGGCCGGCGACCAAGAGACGGCGGAGGTGGCGCGCCGCAACCGCGCTGATGAGGAGGCCATGGCCCAGAAGATCGACGCTAACTGGGACAGGTTCTTGGACCTCACGCTGGTCGAAGCGGGCATACAAGCCTGAGTCAGGGAAATCTACTGCGTACCGGGCGTAGGTCTTTACCCTCTCTCTGTAGGGGCTAGGCACACGAGTCAGAAGGAGGTGCCGTGACCGATCACATCAAAGAGCCCTGGGGAGAGCGGACACCGTTCGGTCCTGGCGAAGAGTGGCCCGTGAGGGTGGACCGGTTCCTCGAAGAGGGAGTCTCCGAGGGCGAGGTGGACCGCTGGGTGCAGACGGCCTCCATACTCCACTCCAACGGCGATGCTCTGGACATAGCCGTCAAGGATGGGCGCATCGTCGGCGTTCGGGGCAGGAGCGCGGACCGGGTCAACAGGGGTCGGCTGGACCCCAAAGACCTCTTCGGCTGGCAGGCGAACAGATCCGAGGACCGGCTAAAGAGGCCGCTAGTGCGCGAGAACGGAGAGCTGGTCGAGGCGAGCTGGGACGAGGCGATGGGTCGCGTCGTCGAAAGGTCCAAGGCTCTGCTGGAGGAGAAGGGGCCGCTCGCCTTCGGCTTCTACACGACGGGGCAGCTCTTTCTGGAGGAGTACTACACTCTGGGTGTGATCGGCAAGGCGGGCCTCGGCACGCCGCACATGGACGGCAACACCCGTCTTTGCACCGCCACCGCGGCCGAGGCACCAAGCAATCTTTCGGCACCGATGGCCAACCCGGTTCCTACACCGATGTGGACCACGCCGATACCATCTGCCTCTACGGCCACAACGTGGCCGAGACACAGGCAGTGCTCTGGATGCGGATGCTGGACCGTCTTGAGAGACCGAATCCGCCGAAGCTCGTGGTCGTGGACCCTCGACCCACCCCGGCTGCTCAGAGAGCCGACGTGCATTTGGCGATCAAGAACGGCACGAACCTGGCGCTCATGAACGCGCTCCTGCACGAGGTCATCGCCAACGATTGGGTCGACCACGAGTACGTCGAGGCCCACACGACCGGTTTCGACAACCTGAAGCAGACGGTGACGGAGTATCCGCCCGAGACAGCGGCGGAGATCTGCGACGTACCGGCGGAGCAGATCCGGCAGGCGGCGCGCATCATCGGCGAGAGCGAGCGGCTCCTGTCCACGGTCTTGCAGGGCTTCTACCAGTCGCAAGGGGCCACGGCCGCATCCTGCCAGGTCAACAACATCCACCTCCTTCGCGGCATGATCGGCAAGCCTGGATGCGGAGTGTTGCAGATGAACGGCTAGCCCACAGCCCAGAACACCCGCGAGTGCGGGTGCAATGGCGACCTGGCGGGCATGAGGAACTGGGACAACGTGGAGCACGTGGAGGAGCTCGTCGAGCTGTGGAACGTCGAGCGGATGAAGATCCCGCACTGGGCCCCGCCCACACACGCCATGCAGATCTGGCGCTACGCAGAGCAGGGTTCGATCTCCCTGCTCTGGATCAGCTGCACGAACCCTGCGGTCTCCCTACCCGAACTACCCCGCATCAGGGAGATACTCGAAAAAGAGGATCTCTTCGTCGTCGTACAGAACATCTTTTTGACCGAGACCGCCCGCTACGCTGACGTAGTCTTGCCCGCGGCCACCTGGGGCGAAAAACTAGGCACGTTCACGAACGCCGACCGTACGGTGCACCTCTCGGAGAAGGCCGTCGAGCCTCCAGGCGAGGCGAAGAGCGACCTCGAAATCTTCCTCGACTACGCCCGGCGCATGGATTTCCGCGACAGGGACGGAGAACCCCTCATCAAGTGGGACGACCCCGAATCCTGTTTCGAGGCGTGGAAGGAGTGCTCGCGGGGGCGCCCTTGCGACTACACGGGCCTCTCCTACGACAAGCTCAGGGGCGGCAGCGGTGTCCAGTGGCCTTGCAACGACGAGCACCCCGACGGCACGGAACGCCTCTACGCCGAAGGCGACTTCAACACCAGGACGGACTACTGCGAGACCTACGGCCGCGACCTGCTGACGGGCGCAGAGAGCACGGAGATGGAGCACAGGGCACTGTCACCCGACGGGCGTGCTTTCCTCAAGGCTCTGGACTACGCGCCGCCGCACGAGGAGCCGCGCGATGAGTACCCTTTCCGGTACACGACGGGGCGTACCGTCTATCATTTCCACACCCGCACGAAGACCGCCCGAGCCCCGCAGTTGCAGAACGCGGCGCCCGACGCCTGGGTCGAGATACACCCCTCCGACGCCGAAAGATTGGACGTGGGGGAGGGCGACGTGGTACGCGTGGAATCGCCGCGCGGGCGTCTGGAGGCGAAAGCTCGCATCAGCGGCATCAAGGAGGGCGTCGTCTTCGTACCGTTCCACTACGGCTATTTCGATCAACCCGACGGCGCGGATGGGCACCTGCGGGCGGCGAACGAGCTGACCATAACGGAGTGGGACCCGGCCTCCAAGCAGCCCTTGTACAAGGTCGGGGCGGTCAGGGTGACGAAGATCGCCGATTCGAGCGGCACACCTGCGCCGGCCCCCACGACCACCGCTTCAGCGCCCGTCTCAGGGAGCTTCGACGGCCCGGCACCGGCGCCCACCACTGGCGGCGGCTCGGCCGAGGTCACCGAGACTATGGAAACGCAGACGGAAGGTAGGGAGCAAGAAGAGGAGAAAGGCCTGATAGACAGGGTCAAAGACACGCTGATAGGTCGAGAAGACTCGGACTAAGCAGAGAGGTCGGTAGACGCGCGAGAGAGAGACCAAGCAGGCCGAAGTCTTGCACTTAGCCGAGACTGTAAAGGAGGGCTAACGAAGTGTTCCTCGCGAACTATCTGGGGCTCCTGCACCAGTCCGAACTAGACCTGGCCGAAGGTTACAGGAAGGTCGCCGACGGCCACGCATCCGACGCCGACGTCTACCACGTCTGCCACACGCTCGCCAAGCAATGCGACGCCCATGCCGAGAAGCTCAAGCCCTTCGTGGACCGCTACGGTGAGCAAAGGAGCGAGGAGCCCGAGCGGCTCTACTATGAGCTCTTCGACGAAACCCGAAGCGGCAGCTTCGGCCTCTTGCGCGACCTGCAGGATCTGTACGTGATGGCCAACTTCTGCGACATCACTTGGACTATGATCGGACAAGCTGCCCAAGGAGCCCGCGACCGTGAACTCCTCGAGACCGTCAATTCCCTTGAGGGACAGACCTTGACCCAGATCAAGTGGCTCAAGACGAGGATGAAGCAGGCTGCCCCCCAGACACTTCTGGTGGCTTCCTCGTAATGGCGCAAACGAGACCCTGCGCAACATACAGAGCGCTTGGGTAAAGGACATGAACGTCCTTATAGAGGACGGCCAGATAAGAGCTTACAAAGTCAACCTCTTGGTCACCTTCGTGTTGGAGGACGCCTCCTAGCGCACCAACCACACAAAGAGGAAGAGGGAGGGACTTCATGAAGGGTGAGCAATTTATAGCCGAAGTAAGGAACCTCGCCGAACTCGAGAGCAACGAGGACGCAGAGATGGCCATCCGTGCCACGCTCGAGACACTCAAAGAGAGGCTGGCTGGCAACGAGCCGTCGAACCTGGCCGCCCAGCTCCCGCCAGAGATCGCTTCCTACGTGGAAGGGGACGGGGCTAAGAGGCCTTCTCCGTGCAAGAGTTCTATGAACGAGTAGCGCAGAAGGAGGGCGCTACTAATAGCGAGGAGGCCGTCAAGCATGCCCGGGCGGTGGCTACGGTCTTGCAGGCGGTGGTTACTGGAGGCGAACTAGAAGACGTGCGCTCCCAGCTCAGCAACGTCTACGAGGGACTCTTCGGCCAGCCGGGTTCCTCCGCTTAGAGTCTGCTAGGGTGAAGGAGGGATAATGCCGTACGAGAAGCTCACTGATCTGCTAGGGAGGGTGAGAAACAATCTGCCCAGGCACGCCCAGGAGATCTACAAGGAGGCCTTCAACTCCGCCGAGGAGCAGTACGGTGAGGAGAGCCGCGCCCATCGGGTAGCCTGGAGCGCGGTGGAGAATAAGTACGAGAAAAACGACAAGGGCAACTGGGTAGAGAAAAAGGAGTAAGCCGAGACTTTGGAGACCACCACGCAACTCGCTGGGCGCCTCCATCAGAGGCTGCACCCGCTAAGTGACGCGGGCGACCTCGACCCGCTCCTGGAGCGCATCGGTAACGCCCGGTGCGTGCTCCTTGGGGAGGCCTCGCACGGCACCTCCGAGTACTACACTTGGCGTGCCCGCATAAGCGAGCGCCTGATCCGCGAGAAGGCTTTTTCCTTTATCGCGGTCGAAGGCGACTGGCCGGACTGCTACGAGGTGAACTGCTACGTCAGGGGCCTCCCAGGCTCCGCGCGCGGCGCGCAAGAAGCACTCGGTGTCTTTGGCAGGTGGCCGACCTGGATGTGGGCGAACGATGAGGTCGCGGAGCTCGTCGAGGGGCTCCGGCGCCACAACGACGGGCTTCCTGAGGGCGAAAGGATCGGCTTCTACGGCCTCGACGTCTACAGCCTATGGGAGTCGCTGGAGGCGGTCATGGGGTACCTCCGGAGGGAGCACCCGGACGCCGTGGAGGCCGCGCGGCGGGCCTACCGTTGCTTCGAGCCCTACGGCGGGAGCGCCCGAGAGTACGCTCGGGCTACTGCTTTAGTCCCGACCTCTTGTGAGGACGAGGTTGTGGGTATGCTGTCCGAGCTCCTTCGCGGGGCCGCAGAGCATCCGGAGGACGGCAACGAGGCCCACTTCGCCGCCGAGCAGAACGCGCTCGTGGCGCGGAACGCCGAAAGGTACTATCGGGCCATGGTCCGGGGCGGCGCCTCCTCGTGGAACGTCCGCGATAGGCACATGGCCGAGACCCTAAGGCGCCTGCTCGACCGTCACGGCCCGAACGCGAAGGCGATAGTCTGGGAACACAACACCCACGTGGGCGACGCCCGCTACACGGACATGGCCCGGAGAGGCCTACTCAACGTGGGGCAGCTCGCCCGGGAGAGGTGGGGCGAGAAAGAGGTGGTGCTCGTCGGCTTCGGCTCGCACCGGGGACGGTGGTCGCCGGCGCCAGCTGGGGCGCGCCGATGGAGCGTATGCGCGTCCCGCCAGCCCGCGAGGGCAGCTGGGAGGACGTGCTCCACCGCGCCGGCGGGGAGCATGGCCTGCTCGTCTTTTCCGGCCCCGAGGAAGAGGAGCTGCTAGAGCAGCGCGACCACCGCGCTATAGGCGTCGTCTACGATCCCGGCTCTGACCATTACAGCAACTACGTGCCAACCCTGCTCTCCCGCCGCTACGACGCCTTCCTGTACCTCGACGAGACGCGGGCACTCAGACCGTTGCACCCCCCGTGGAACGGCGAACCGGAAGAACCTGAGACCTTCCCCTCCGGAGAGTAGGGCTGGGGATGCGGTGCATTCCCAGTTTCAGGCCGCCGGAAGGCGGACAGAGGCCTCGGGAGATCAAAGCCGAACCTACGTAGGGCGAAGGATGCGGCGCGATAAATACCTGGAGCCCGTTGGCGGCCAAGAGGAAGGTGACCCACGGGAGGAGGCCAAGGGCCGCACTGTGTTCGCCGCGCTTGACGGGGCCGTCAGCGTGCGCGAGTGTATCCGGCGCAACGAGATTTGTGAGGGCAAGGCGTAGGTGCCAGACACGGCCATCTACGCCACCGCCAAAAAGTTAGTCGCCTCCCCTCCATAAAGGCTTCGACGAACTTCTCTGCGTACGGCTGAACGACACCGCCTTCGCGGTCTGCGGGTGCTGAGGGAGGGTACACAAGGCGTGCTCGTGGCCGGTTCCGGGGACAATAGAACCTCCGAGGAAATTGGACGCGCGAAAGGAGAGAGAATGGCAAGCAACGGCAAGGAGCTTCTAGGGGAGCGCTACGAGAGGAATCACTTGACCTACGAAGAGATCGAGGATCTCGACTTGAGGGTGGTGACGGAGAACGGCGAGACCATCTCACCGGAGGAGCTCAGGGGTAAGATCTTCCGCATCGTAGACCGCGACGAACCGAGCGGCTACGTGGTGAGGAACATGGAGACTACGGGGGAGGGCACGACCCTCTGTTACCTTCAAGCGTCCTCTTCGTAGAGGCGGCAGGAGGAGAGCCTGCCGGAGACGGTGACTTCGCTTAGGCACGCACAACTCCCCAAGTGACGAATTCGTCACCGAACCTTTACGGAAGGACAACCCTCGCCAACAATTTCTCTATGAGGCCGGGACATAAACTAAGACCGACGCAAGGGTGTAAGGTAAAGGCGGATAGGCATCACGTCTCGCCTCATTAACGCGTTAAGCCGTAGGTGACTATCCCATCACTGTAGAAAAGACCAGGGTGGAAGCTGAGGACTCCGGCCTGCGATAGTTAGGCGGAGTCCTCTTCCCCACCTCTGCTACGTGCGAGCCTGTCGTAGCGCGTGGCCGCGCCGACAGGGAACCCGGCGGCGCCTACAGCCGCTTCTCCGCCATGAAGCCACGTTCTCGACCACCCTCAGGACCCTCCGAGGTGAGAGGTCGGCCAGCGGTGCGTAGGTCTCCAGCCTGCGTCCCGGTGCCAGTAGCTCCGAAAGGCGCAGCGGCGAGGGCCCAGCTCGCTGGCAGAAAAAAGATGCCAAAGCGTGGCTCAGGACTCAACCACGGTGTCGGACAGAGGCTGTCTCTTCGTTTCGACGCCGAGCAGGAATACCGCAAGTCCTCCTACTACGAAGGCAGCAGCCCACAGAGACAACACGCTCAGAAGTGAACCAGTTGACGTTGCTGCAAGCCCAAACAGGATTCCCCCGAGGGTCGGAGCGACGATGCCAGCCACCCTCGCCATGCCGCTTGCCCATCCCATGCCGGTGGTGCGAATCTCGGTCGGGTAGAGCTCAGGTGTCCACGCATACAACGCAGCCCAGGCGCCTAAAGAGAAGAAGCTCATCAGTATCGCGGAAGCGAGTACCCACCCCAAGCCAGACGCGACGGCGAAGAGAAACGTGAACACGCCGCTGGCTAGGAGATAAAGACTGAGGGTGTTACGTCGGCCCCAGCGTTCGATCAAGTACGCGGCGGAGAAGTAACCCGGCAATTGCGCCAGGGCGAGGACGAAGGTGTTCTGGTACGTCTGGAGGGACGAGAAACCCCGCTCGACGAAGGCAGATGGCAACCACGTGAACAGACCGTAATAGGCGAGAGCGATGCAGAACCAAGCGAACCACAACATCAGGGTAGATCGCCGCAGACGAGGTATCCATAATTTAGCAACGGTCGGCCCACCCTGTCTCTCACCGGTGAACAGGTCTCGTTCGGGCGCAGGCTGGTCATTCACTGTTGCTACTCGGGCGAGGATCTCCTTGGCCTCAGTGGCCCTCCCGGAGATCGCCAGGTAGCGCGGAGATTCCGGGATGCTCCTTCGGATCCACAGCACCAGGAGCGCCCCCACTGCCGAGGTCGCGAGCAGTGGTCGCCAGCCGAAATTCGGCACGAGGAGCCACGCAAGTCCCGCGGCTATGATAGTGCCAACAGCCCAGAAGCTCTCAAGTAGGACCAGGTTGCGTCCCCTGTTTTCACGCGGCAAGAATTCGGCGTAGAGCGAAAAATCAAGGGGGAGCGCGCCACCAAGGCCGAACCCCGTGATGAACCGGAGCGCAGCGAGCCACTCCCAGCTTGGTGCCAGGGCAGACAAGACGCCGAAGACGGCGAAGATCAGAACCGTCAGCTGAAAGCCCGTGCGCCGGCCTATGTAGTCCGAGATGGTCCCCCAGAACCATGCACCGACCAGCATCCCGGCGAAGGTTGCGGTGGCGATCAGGCCGCCTTGAGCCGCCGATATCCCGAATTCGGCGATGATGGATGGCAGTGCGAACCCGAGCAAGAGCACCTCTGCAGCATCCGCCGCCCAGGTCACCCCACAAACGCCCAGCAGACGTCTCTGGAATCGCCCGAAGCCGATCTGATCGATGGCCTCTTGAACGGGCACGGCTCTCGCAGCAGCCACGGCACTCCTCCTTCCCGATACGCTCCGCAGTGCAACTTCCTGCAAAGCAGGCCTAAGCAACGAATTTATAGCAAATTCGGCCGCTACCAGTTCCTGGCCCACGCGATGCTAATTCGGCCCGTCGTGGGTGCGCTTTCACCTGTTAGCTTTGCTAGTTTCGACGAACGCCGGTCGTCTCAAGGGTATTGCCTAAACCCCCATGAGGGGGCTCCGCCGTCTTCGCCGGTACTTCTACAGAGAAGGAATAATCGCCTTGCACTAAAGTCCCTCTAAGCGAAGAGGTTTGGTTCAAGCGGGGATTCTGAACCAAAAGACGGTTCTGCTAAGATCGCTTACGTGGCAGAAGAGAAGAACAAGGCGGCAAGAGAAATCTTCGTAAGGGCGCTGCCATGATCCGGCCATTGAGCCCTGAAGACGCGCCGTTCTTGGATCAGATGATCTACGAAGGGACATTCCACGAGGCGATATATCCACCGGGGCGTAGACCATCGCTTAAGGAGGCGTTGGCCGATCCTGGCGTCGCCCGTTTCGTCGAAGGGTGGGATCGTCCCGGAGATTTCGGCGTCGTGGCTATTGACGGCGGTCGGCCGGTCGGGGCGGCTTGGTGCCGCTTGTTCGGTAAGGGTGATCCGGGCTGGACCATCGACGACAAGACGCCCGATATGGCCATCGCGGTTGTGCCAGACCAGCGGGGTCGCGGTTGGGGCGGCAAGCTGCTCGCAGAACTGCTCAAGTTGGCCCGTCGCAAAGGGCTTGAGGCCATGAGCCTGAACGTCGGGAAGTGGAATCGCTCCGCTATCGCCCTGTACGAGCGTCATGGGTTTAGCATCGTCGATGAAAATGCCGACGCTCTACTCATGCGTGCCGACTTGCAATAAGCGTCGGGTTGAGAGCCCACTATTGGTTCAGAGTTCCTGCTTTTGGTTCAAACCCAACTCTTGATGCAAAGCCTTCTAAGAGCTACTTTGCCGGGTGCACCCGCCCTTCTCAGGAAGCGGCGGTAGAAGCTGTAACTGGTGGGAAGTGACTCCAGTGCCCAGCCAAGAGGTCTCTACTATATACACACTCTTCGAGCCATTCCTTTGTAAACTCAATATATTCCCGAGTGGGCATAATCTCTAAGTCCTTAGCTCTGTATCCTTGCTCTTCCCTCTTCTCGTAGAAATCAGCCATAAATTCATTAAAATCTTCCCAGATCTTTGTTCCACTTGGAGGGTGGCGAGAGCTAATCTCTTCAACAAACCAATTCCGGACTTCGCGCACGAGGTCCTCCGGCTCGTTATTATGGTTCCTAATGTCCGAGCCAGACAAGTCAGATAGTACTCTCTGATACCTATATCTTTCCTTCTCTAGGATGAGAAACGTCTTTAACTTGGCGACTCCACCTTCGGTGAATAATTTGCATCCGAAATCTACGCCCAACTCGAAGGCCATATTCAACCTGTACAGATCTTCTCCTCCTGAAGACTGTATTCTCAAAGATCGTGAATGCTGAACTTCGATCGCTGTACTAGCTCGCTAATTTTGTCTATTCTCGGCTCTCCAGAATCAAGTCTTTCAGAAGCTATACGCGGGTTATAACCTAAGTAAAGGACCGTGAACAATAACGGTCTTAGCAAGGCAACGTAGTCCGAATCGAATGGACAGTTGATGAAAACGTTCTACCAGAGAAGCAGAGCGCCGAAGGCCAGGGCTCCCAGTTCTCTTAAAGCGAGAGCGCTCCCCAGGGCCAAGGCGACGGGGATCGACTGCAGCGCCAACGCACCCATTCCCGCGCTCCTCACCTACGGATCGGGGTGATCAAACGGGGCAGGGAGCGGTCGGCGAAGCCTTCTATCGGGACTGAAGGTCGTCTGCGATAGTCTCGGTTCAAGCCATCATCCATCGCGTCCCCTTAGCGGGTGGTGAACTCCTGGAGCTTGCCCTTGAGCGATTGCATGGCGATCCTCAGCGTGTGCGGCTCGCCCTTGGCCATCGCCTGGGCCAGGCTCGAGGCCTGCTCGAAGCGGATGTGCGGTGGCAGCGGCGGCACCTCAGGGTCGGTTATCGCCTCGTAGACTACGGGACGGTCGGCCCCGAGCGCCTCATCCCAGGCATCGGCCACCTGGTCCGGCGAATCAACGCGGATTCCCTTGAAACCGAGCAGCTCCGCGTAGCGGGCGAAGGGGAAGCTCGGGATGATCTGCGAAGCCTCGAGCTTGGGATCGCCGGCCAACACACGCTGCTCCCACGTTACCTGGTTGAGGTCCTGGTTGTTGAGCACGAGTACGACCAAGCGCGGATCGCTCCAGCGCTCCCAGTACTTCATGATGTCGATCAGGGTGTTGTTGCCGAGCATCTGCATCGCCCCGTCACCCACGGAGGCGATCACCGGTCGATCGGGGTAAGCGAACTTCGCCGCCAGAGCGTAAGGGACGCCTGGGCACATCGTGGCCAGCGTGCCCGAGAGAGCGGCCATCATGCCGTCCCTGAGCTTGAGATGCCGCGCCCACCAGTTCGTGGCCGAGCCCGAGTCGCCGGTGAGTATGCAGCCGTCGGGCAGCCGGGGACTAAGCTCGTGGAAGACCCGTTGGGGGTTCAGAGGCTGGGCGTCCTCCATAGCCCTGTTACCCAAAATCTCCCACCACCGTCTGACGTTCTCCTCGATCTGCTCCCGCCACGAGCGATCCTCTTTGCGCCTCAAGTGCGGAATCAGGGCCCTCAGGGTCTCCTTGGAGTCGCCGATGAGGTTGACCTCCATCGGGTAACGGATGCCGATCATCTTGCCATCTATGTCGATCTGCACGCCTCTGGCCTGGCTTCGCTCCGGCAACCACTCCGAGTAGGGGAAGCTCGACCCCACCATCAAGAGCGTGTCGCAGTTCTCCATCATGTCGTTGGAGGGCTTGGTGCCCAGCAGCCCTATTGAGCCGGTAACGAAAGGCAGGTCGTCGGGCAGCGCTGCGCGGCCGTTTAGGGCCTTGGCCACGCCGCACCCCAGGATGTCGGCGACCTCTCTTACCTCATCAGCGGCGTCAAAAGCGCCAGCGCCCACGAGCATCGCCACCCTTTCACCCCCATTCAAGACCTCGGCGGCACGGCGTATGTCTTCTTCCTGCGGGATCACCTGCGGAGGGTTGGGGAAGCCGACCTCGGAGAAGACCGCACCGTGCGCGCGAGGGGGCTCCTCGTAATCCATCTCCGCCACGTCGTCGGGCACGATGATGCAGGTGACCGACCGGGTGGACTTGGCGATGCGGATGGCGCGGTCGATGAGGTGAGGTGCCTGCGACGGGACCATGCAGACCTGGACGAACTCGTGCGCCACGTCCTTGTAGAGTGACCCCAGGTCAACCTCTTGCTGGTAGTTGCTCCCCAGGCCCATGCGCTTCTGCTGGCCAACGATCGCGACCACTGGCTGGTGGTCGAGCTTGGCGTCGTAGAGACCGTTGAGAAGGTGGATCGCGCCGGGACCGGAAGTGGCCATGCAAACGCCCACCTCACCGGTGAACTTCGCGTGGGCGCACACCGCGAAAGCCGCTATCTCCTCGTGAGCCGTCTGGGTAAACTCGACGCGATCGCCGACCTCGTGGAAGGCTCCGAGCAGACCGTTGATGCCGTCGCCCGGGTAACCGTAGATCCGCTTCACGCCCCAGTCGGCGAGGCGGTTGAGCATGAACTCCGCTGTGTTGGGCACTGGATAACCTCCTATTCGTTGCTCGCGACAGCCACCGTGGAGAGTAGCGCGTTCTCAGCCCGCCTCGAG
>Ga0126310_10000285_pt1 | contig 16164 bp, 14 predicted proteins | sample Plot60_FD_92540 | JGI IMG/M metagenome (GOLD analysis project Ga0126310, IMG submission 92540) | Serpentine soil microbial communities from UC McLaughlin Reserve, CA, USA - Plot60 | ecosystem: Environmental > Terrestrial > Soil > Grasslands | place: USA: UC McLaughlin Reserve, Lake County... | reverse complement strand
TCGCAGGCGGCGGCTTCTGCGTACCCCTGGAGCGCGTCCTGGCTCTTCGCCAGCTGCCGCGCCAGCCCGACCACCGCCTTGTCCGCCTGGAACTGCGCGAACGACATCTCGAGCAGCTCCCGGGCCCGCTCGCGACCCACCTGGTGCACCAGGTTGACGGCCATGTTGTAGGAGGGGCGGAAGCTCGAGCGAAGCGGGTAGGTGCGCGTGGACGCCAGCCCGGCGACCTCCGACGGGTTGATGCCAGGCTGCCAGAGGACGACCGCGTGCCCCTCCACGTCGAGTCCGCGACGCCCGGCCCGCCCGGTGAGCTGCGTGTACTCCCCCGGCGTGATGTCCGCATGCGTCTCGCCGTTCCACTTCGACAGCTTCTCCAACACGACGGTGCGGGCTGGCATGTTGATCCCCAAGGCGAGGGTCTCGGTGGCGAAAACCGCCTTGCACAGCCCGCGTTGGAAGAGCTGCTCGACGCACTGCTTGAACGCCGGCAGCATCCCAGCGTGGTGAGTGGCGAGACCACGGGTGAGCCCGTCGAGGAAGCGGTCGTAGCCGAGCACGGCGCGGTCTTGGTCCGGAAGGTCGGCGCACGACTCCTCGACGAAGGCGAAGACCTCGTCGCCCTCCTCCGGCGTCGTCAGCCGGATCCCCGAGCGGAGGCACTGCTGCACGGCGGCATCGCAGCCGACACGGCTGAAGATGAAGACGATCGCCGGCAGGAGGCCCGCCGCGTCGAGCTGGTCCAGGACTTCGAAGCGGCTCGGGATCCACACCCGGCGGCCGTTTCCCACCGGCCGCCGATCGCCGCGCTGCGGTCGTCCCCTAGGCGTACGCCGATCGCGCATCCGCGTGCTCGCCCAGTCGTCGCGGGCGATCCTGACCAGCTCGGCGTTGACGGGAGCGCCTTCCTTGACGAAACCGGCGGCAGCATCGACGTCCGAGGTGGCGAAGAGGTCGAGCATTCGCCTCCCGACCAGGACATGCTGGTAGAGCGGCACGGGCCGGCGCTCCTCCACGATCGTGACCGTGTCACCGCGAACGGTCTTGAGCCACTCGCCGAACTCCTCGGCGTTGGACACCGTGGCGGACAACGAAACCAGGGCCACGGAGTCGGGGAGATGGATGATCACCTCTTCCCAGACCGCGCCGCGGGACCGGTCGGCGAGGTAGTGCACCTCGTCCATCACGACATAGCCCAGACCGATCAGGGTGCCCGAGCCGGCGTACAGCATGTTCCGCAACACCTCGGTGGTCATCACCACGACCGGCGCCTCGCCGTTGACCGAGGTGTCCCCCGTGAGGAGACCTACCTTGCCGGCCCCGTAGCGAGCGACCAGGTCGTGGTACTTCTGGTTCGACAGCGCCTTGATCGGCGTCGTGTAGAACGCCTTGCGGCCCGTCTCCAGGGCCAACTGGACAGCGAACTCACCGACGACCGTCTTGCCGGAACCGGTGGGCGCCGCGACCAGCACGCCCTGGCCGTCCTCGACGACGTGGCAGGCCTCGACCTGAAACGGATCCAAGCCAAAGTCGTAGAGCCCCGCGAACGCGTCGAACACCGGGTGCGTGCTGCTCATGCAAGAACCGTAAGCGGGCCCGATACGCGTGGAACGGGCAGGGCCGCCTAGGAGTTGTGGTTTGGCGCCAATCGGCGAGCTTTGCGGGATGGCGGTTGTGGTTTGGCGCCAAACCACACGGACTAGCCGCGATCCCACCCCACCCGTAGGCGCACGGCGTACGACCCGGCCGGGGCGCCGACGGCCCGCGCCAGACGACCCACGGCCTCGAGAACTGTCTCGGTGTGCAGACGTGAGCCGGGGACCAAGAGCACGAGCCGGTCGCCGTCGCTGGCGACGAGCACCTCACCGTGCCGCCACAGCTGGTGGGCCCGCACCCGTACAGCGTCCGTGGCGGCCGGCTCGGGATAGGCCTCGTCAACCGCCAGGAGGTCGCAGGGCACCGCCTCCTGACCGGACGCCGTGAGAGAGCCTGCGACGCGATGGCCTGCCCCAAGGCCACGCTCGGCCTCCCAAGTCACCTCGCTCTGCCCCAGCCACTCGGGCAGGTCGAACGGGTCGGTCTCGCCGTAGGACGCGTCCCGATACGCGCTCACAGCGGTGACAGCTGATCGTCCGCCCATTGGTCGGTGCGGTGAGCGCCGCGACCGCGGACTCTGTCGGAGACCCGCGCGATGACCTCCGAGATCATGAACAGCATGAGCATCGGGATCGCCAGCATCAGCATCGAGAACGGGTCCGTCGAAGGGGTAGCGACAGCCGCGAACACCATCGTGCCGATGACGATCCACGGACGGTGCTTGGCCAGGGCCTTGCCGCTGACGACGCCTGCGAAGTTCAGCAGAACGACGAACAGGGGGATCTCCATGGCGATCCCGAAGATCAAGAGCATCCGCATCAAGAAGGAGAAGTACCGACCGAAGTCCACCAGGTTCGTCACCCCCTTCGGAACGAACGAGATCAGGACCTCCAGCCCCTTGGGGAGGACGTAGTAGCCCAGGGCGACTCCGCCCAGAAACAGCGGCCCTGCCACGGCCGCGAACATCCGGGAGTACTTCTTCTCCTTGGGATGTAGACCGGGCAGGATGAAGGCCCAGATCTGGTACAGCCAATATGGGCTCGCGGCAATCACTGCGACGACTCCGCACAGTTTCATCTGCAACAGCAGACCGCCGGTGGCGTCGTTGACGACAGCCCGCGTGTCGTAGCCCCTAGCCTTGAGCGCCGTCTGCGCCTCGTTGTACGGGTGCTGCACCAGCTCGAGCAACTGCTGGTAGAACACGACAGCCACGCAGAAGGCGATCACCAGCAACAACGCCGACCGGATCAGGCGCGCACGGAGTTCGCGGAAGTGGTCCGAGAGCGCCATCCGGCCGTCGGGGCCCACGGGGCTGCGCGGCTTGCCACGCAGGACATCGACGACACCGACGATGGACATCGGACGGGCTGCTCTCGCTCAGGTGCCCTCAGGCGGTGGTGTCGTCCCGACGTGTCGGCTCGCGCTCGGCCGCCTGCCTTGCCTCGAACGCGTGACGCTCGGCGGCTTGCTTCGCCTCGAGCTCGCGCTGCGACTCCGTCTTGCCGAACTCGTCATCGTCGTCGTTCAGGCCCTTGGTCTCGGCCTTGAAGATGCGCAGGGCACGACCGCTGCCGCGGGCAAGCTCCGGAAGCTTCGACGCGCCGAACACCAGGATGATGATGGCCAGGATGATGAGAAGCTCTGGCGGGCCAAGCGAACCGATCAACGGGTAGAACATGAGAGATCCTGACTGGAGGCGTCGATTGCCTGGTCAGTCTAGCCCGGGGGGTGGTCGTACAGCGCCAATGCCCGCCGGATCGCGGCGGCGGCACCCTGGCCGTACTGGGCGGGCGAGACGACCTCGGCGTACGGCGTCAGCCGGAGCAACAGACGTTGGAGCCAACGCTCGTCCCCCACGAGCAGATCGACCTCCGAGCCCCCCTCGGCAAGGGGCCGGACCTCCTCGACGGAGTAGTACTCCTCCATCCATCGCGCCTGCGGTTGCAGCCGCAGCGTGACAAGAGTGGCCTCCTCACCGCCGAACACGCCGTCGGTTAGGTCACGCGGCTTGCGGGGACTTGTGGCGATCTCGGCCTCAAGCACGGTGGCTTCATGGATGCGATCGAGGCGGAACAGTCGCGGGGCGTGCGCGCTGTGGCAATAGGCGTCGAGGTAGGCCACCCCGTGGTGTGAGACCACGGCGTGCGCGTCGACGACGCGCTCGGACTCCTGGTCTCGCGCGGGCACGTAGTAGGTGATCTGCACCTGCCGCCGGCGACGAACTGCGTCCTCCAGCTGTGCCCGCCGCTCCAGGAGGGTCGGTTCGTCGTCTCCGGGGTCCACGAGCGGCGTGCTTCCGGCGGCGGCGGCCGAGAGCTTGGCCAGCGCCCGGTCGACGACGTCGCGGGTCTCCCGGGGGGAGCCGGCGCGCAGAGCCTGGAGCGCGACGATGATCGCGCTCGCCTCGGTCGGTGTCAGACGCAACGGACGGGCGAGGTACTCGGCGTTGGACACCCGAATCACGCCCTCCCCCTCCAGAGCGTCCAGGTCCACGTCGATCAGGTCGTCGGGGTAACCGCCAGGGAGTCCGCACAAGAAGAGCACTCGGAGGTCCTTCTCCAGCTGTAGCGGCGGTACGCCGAGGGCACGCGCCGCCTCGTCGAGGGAGACCTGATCGCGCGCATGCAGATAGGGGACAAGGCGCAGCAGACGGCCCACCTGGTCCTTGGCCGCTCCGGCAGAGGTGAGGCTCATGACGTCGCCCTGGCGCCGGCGCGAAGCCGCTCCACGAGCTCCTCCCGGAGGGCGAGCGGTGACTCGACGTACAGGTCGGGTCCGAACGCCAGCAGCTCGTCCGCGTGGGCACCAGACAGGTGTAGGCGGTCCCAGGGGGTCTCCTCGTCCGGTCCGTCCACGTCCGGCTGGGTCCGTGTGGCGGTACGCCGAAGCACGGCGGCGGCGCCAGGCCGCACCAGAACGACCGCCTCCTCGGCCGGCTTCGCCGGCGCGAGCCGTCGCGCGACGCCACGCACGTCGGTGCCCGGTGGGACCACGAACGAGCCGGGCGGACCACTCATCGCGCCGGCGCCGACTACGCGTGACAAGCGGAACACTCGCTCCTCACCTCGGTCGGTGTCCTGGCCGACGACGTACCAGCGGCCGGAGAAGCGAACGACACCCCAGGGTTCGAGGTGGCGGGTCAGTGGCTCGTCGTAGCCCGGCCTGCGGTAGTCAAACGTCACCGGTCGACGCGCGAGCGTGGCCTCCCAGAACACGTCGAACGACGGCTCGTCGGCACTGAGCCGAGGCTGGGCGATCTCGAGGGCTCCCAGGTCGAGATCGAGACCCGCCGCCGCCAGCTTGCCGACCGCGTCGGCCGTGGCGTCCGCCAGGCGGGCATGGTCCCATACTCGCGTCGCCAGGGCGACGACCTGGGCCTCGTCGGACTCCAGACTGATATCCGGCAGGGCGAACTCGTCAGCCCGGATGCGGTAGCCGGGTTCGTCGTCGAAGTAAGGGTCGATCTGCCCGACCTCGATCGGGACACCCAGGCTGCGCAGCTCCTCCTTGTCGCGCTCGAAGGTCTTCTCGAAGGCGTCCGTGGACGGGGAGTCGGGGTACAGGATCTCCCGGATGCGCTCCTTGGAGACGTAGTGCCGCTGGACCAGCAGCATGATCAGCAGGTTGAGCAGACGCTCGGTCTTGGACGCGCTCACCTTCGGCTCCGGGACGACATGCCGCACATCGTGTTCAGGCGGCCCCGACGATGTCGACCACGAAGTAGAGGGTGTCGGTGCCCTTGATGCCTGCATCCGAGGAGCCCGTCTTGCCGTAGCCGTACTTTGGCGGGATCGCCATCAGTACCTCGCTACCGACATGCTGGCCGACCAGTGCGTTGTCCCAGCCCTTGATCACCGCACCTGTGCCGATCTGGAAGGTGGCCGGGGAGTCGCCGCTGAAGGTCTCGTCGAACGGCTTCTTGCCGTCGTACACCTCGCCGAGGTATCGCGCGAAGATGGTCTGGCCCTTCTCTACGACGGGACCGGTGCCGTCGTACACCGCCCGGGAGTGCAGCCTGCCGTCCGGCTTGGGCGTCCTGGCGAAGTCCAATCCGGAGATGACGCCCTTGGTCCTTTGGAGTCTGGGCGCCCAGGACGGTGCAGGGTGCTGCTTGCCGTCGGGCCCTTCAACTGGCTTCCCGACGAGGTCGAACACGATGAGAATGGGGTCCTTCTGACTGATGTCCATCTGGGCGTTGCCCTGCGGACCGAAGATCTGCTCGGCCGGCGCGAACACCGCGACCCGGGAGCCGATCGTCTTGCCCTCGAGTGCGTCAAGGAAGAGCTTCTGGACCTGGCTGGAGAGGGTGACGACCTGCGGTTGATTGTCCTGGTAGGAGCTCGCCACGGTCTTTTGCGTCGCTCCGTTCGCGATCACCGACTGGATGATCAGGGAGTCCCCCTCCTCCACCGTGTCACCGTCGCCCTCCCTGAGCACCTTGGTCGTCTGCCCCGAGTCGGTCACCTCACCGCTGAACTTGACCGTGGCGTCGCTACCGACGTCGCCGCTCACGGTCATGGAGTCGAACCCCAGACCGCCGCCCTCCGAGGAGCTGCCGCTGCTGTTGTCACTCCCACAGCCGGCCACCACGACGGCCGCCGCCGCCAGCGCAGCGCAGAGCAGGCGGACGTTAGATCGGATGTGCACAACAGGCCCTTCGAGGAAGACGGCTCGGGATCGCTCAGCCTAGCCGTCCACCGGTGATCGCCCGGCATCCGGCGAGCGGGGTGGTGTCCGATTGGCGCCAAACGACATGGTCCGGGCGCCATTCGATGCTGTTTGGTACCAAACAGCACCAATCGACCAGGCGGGCTCACATGCCGTCGATCAGGCGTTGTACCCGCTCGTCGTAGGCGCGGAAAGGGTCCTTGCATAACACGGTGCGCTGGGCCTGGTCGTTCAGCTTCAGGTGTACCCAGTCCACGGTGAAGTCACGCCGGCGCTCCTGGGCCTTACGGATGAACTCGCCGCGAAGCCTTGCACGCGTGGTCTGCGGCGGCACCGACTTCGCCTGGAAGATCTTGAGGTCGGTGGTCACCCGGCTGACGGCGCCGCGGCGCTCCAACAGGTAGTACAAGCCTCGGTCGCGCCGGATGTCGTGGTACGCCAGATCCAGCTGGGCGATCCGAGGGTGCCCTAGTGGGAGGCCGTGCGTGGAGCGGTAGCGGTCGATCAGCTTCCACTTGATCACCCAGTCCAGCTCCCGGTCGACGAGCCCGAGATCGTCGGACTCGACGGCCTTGAGGCCCCGCTCCCACAGGTCAAGGGCCTGTTCGATCAGCGGGGTGGAGACCTCACGCCGATCAACGAAATTTCGGGCCTTCGCGAGATATTCGTGCTGGATATCGAGCGCGCTCGCCTCACGGCCGTTCGCCAACCTGACCTTGCGCTGGCCGGTGACATCGTGGCTGATCTCCCGGATGGCCCGGATGGGGTTCTCCATGGAGAGGTCGCGCATCACCACGCCCTCCTCGATCATCCGGAGTACCAAGTCGCAGCTTGCGACCTTGAGCATCGTGGTCGTCTCGCTCATGTTCGAGTCACCGACGATCACATGCAGTCGTCGGAACCGCTCGGCATCGGCGTGCGGCTCGTCGCGAGTGTTGATGATCGGCCTCGACCGGGTGGTGGCGCTGCTGACCCCCTCCCAAATGTGCTCCGCACGCTGGCTCACAGCGTACGACGCACCTCGAGCGGTCTGCGTGACCTTGCCGGCCCCGACCACGATTTGCCGAGTCACCAGGAAGGGGATGAGGACGTCCGCGAGTCGATTGAACTCACCCGCGCGGCTGACAAGGTAGTTCTCGTGGCAGCCGTAGGAGTTGCCGGCTGAATCGGTGTTGTTCTTGAAGAGGTAGATCTCCCCGGCAATACCCTCGTCGTGCAGTCGCTGCTCGGCGTCCTTCAACAATCCCTCGAGAACCCGCTCCCCTGCCTTGTCATGGGTGACGAGCTCAGCCACCTCGTCGCACTCAGGGGTGGCGTACTCCGGATGGCTACCGACGTCGAGGTACAGCCGGGCGCCATTGCGGAGAAAGACGTTCGAGCTCCGGCCCCAGCTGACCACCTTGCGGAAGAGGTAACGCGCCACCTCGTCGGGGCTCAAGCGGCGCTGACCCTTGAACGTGCACGTCACGCCGTACTCGTTCTCGATCCCGAAGATCCGCCGGTCCACGTTCGCCAGCCTAGGACTCCCGTCCAGATATGGCTCGGGTTGCCGGGCGCGGCGGACAGATTTCCGTGGAGTGGCGTCAAACCGCGGGTCACGCGGTCAGTTCCAGTCCACCACACCCATCTGGCGACGCCACCGGTTCATCACTCGTGCACGGCCTGCCTCGGAGTACAGCGAACCGTCCACCATCCGCCGCCAACGGCGAAGCCGCTCTAGTCGATGCGAGCGACCCAGGGCCATGTCCATCTCGTGCATCACCACGGCGGGGTGGTTGAGCAGCTCGTCCAGCGTGTATCCCCGCCTGACATACGCCGTGTCGGCGAACCGTCGCTCACGGCGAAGATCGCTGCGTTGACGGTCCTGAATGCGGTGACCGGCCCCGTCGTACTCATGCACATGCGGTGTGCCGCGCACACGCAGGTCTGCCCGACCGACGAATCTGCCACCTGCATCGCGGAGGTCAACCTGCGACTCGACCGCGATCTCCATGGCGATATGGAAGGACCGCAGCACGGTTTCGCCACCGGACTCTGCCCGCTCGTCGGCTGCCCTGTAGGCACGTCGCAGCACCCGTACGCCGGGACGGCGACTCCCCAGCAGGCGCTCCACCACGGTGCGGTCGATGTCACCCAAGGCCAGGGCAGAATCGAGCATGACAACAAGGTCAAGATGTCCGAGGTCACGCGCACAGCGCAGCAGGATCTCTTCGGGCGTATCGACCGGCAGGCCCTCCACCGTCGCGGGAGCCCCGGCACCGTCTTCCGACGCGACGACAAGGCGCGAACACAGCAGACCAGGGCGACCCACACGATTGACCTTTCCATGGACCGCCGCGAACACCGGGATTTGCTCTGGCAGCGGAGGAAGGCGCCAGCCTCTGAGCCGGGCCGCAGTGACATGTGTGAACACCGCGCCATCGGGGAGTACACACAGCCATGCGCGCAGGTCTCGTCTGAACTCCTCGTCGTCGCTGAGGTGTGGCCGGTCGGGCAAGTACAGCCCGTGGCTGACCCGACGGAATCCCGCCAGCCTGACCTCACCGCGGATTGGCTCGTCATTGCCAGGCATACGGGGCAGCCTTCCGCCTATCCTCCAACGCCTGCGGTTCGGGACGGCACGCCTGTGGACAACCGTGTCTGACGCTGCTGGATGCATGCGGAATGGCACCAAACCGGCACGAACCGGGGGGCGGGGCGTCCATTGGCACCAAAGCGCGTGAGCCGGGAACAGAAGAGTTGACGAGTCAGGTGTTGGCGTCGCTCGACGGCCTGTCGTCATTGCTGGGCGCAGGTGAGGTGTCACCGGGCTCGCCCGGTAAGTCCGCCGGATCGATTTCGTCCGCCTCAGACTGAACCGCCTCGGCAGGTCCAGGCGGCGCAGGGTCACGATCATTCAGCAGCCGCTCGAGTCGGGCCGGACCAAGCCGGAGGAACTTACGCGGCTGCGTCCGATTCCGGTCGAGCACGGCGACCTCCAAGTCGCTCGCCGGGATGACGCGATGCGCGGCGGGCGTTCCGTTGTCCGCAGCGCCTTGTCCTAGAGCCGCGACCGCGACGTGGAGAGCGTCGGACAGGGACGCGCTCTCCCTGTAATGCTCCTTCAGGTACGCCGCCACCACTTCGTCAGCGCCCCCCATGACGGCGTACTGGTGCTCGTCGGTGACTTGGCCCTGGTACGTCAACCGGTAGATCTGGTCATCGGCGGCGTGGTCACCGATCTCCGCCACGAAAATCTCCACCTCGTAAGGTTTCTCGCCGCCGCTGCTGAAGATCGTGCCTAGGGTCTGCGCATACGCGTTGGCCAAACCACGACCGGTGACGTCACGTCGGTCGTAGGCGTAGCCGCGCATGTCGGCGAGACGCACACCCGCGATCCGTAGGTTCTCGAACTCGTTGTAGCGGCCGACAGCCGCGAACGCGATCCTGTCGTAGATCTCGCTTACCTTGTGGAGCGCCTGCGACGGATTTTCGGAGGCGAACAGGATCCCGTCGGCGTACTGAACTGCGACCACGGAGCGCCCGCGGGCGATCCCCTTGCGCGCGAAGTCGGCCCGATCCTTCATCAGCTGCTCTGGAGAGACGTAGAACGGCATGCTCATTGTCGGACCTCCAAGCTCAAGTCAGGGCCGCAGCCGGGCCGTCGGGACGGTTCATCCGGCCGGCGATCACCGCGTCGGCGATCTCCGCGACGGCGGAGTCCGGCAGCCGTCGACCGCCCTCGGCGGTGATCACCTGGACGACCGGAAAGATTCTGCGAGTCAGGTCGGGTCCGCCAGTGGCGGAGTCGTCGTCGGCGGCGTCGTAAAGCGACTGCACCAGCGCGGTCACGCACTCCGTCTCGGAGAGGTCCTCCCGGTAGAGCTTCTTCAGGGCACCGCGGGCGAACAACGAGCCTGAGCCGACCGAGTGGAACGCCGTCTCCTCGTAGCGGCCGCCCGTCACGTCGTAGCTGACGATGCGTCCGTGTCCCGAGACCAGGTCGAAGCCGGCAAACAACGGGACAATGGCAAGGCCCTGCATGGCCATCCCCAGGTTGGCGCGGATCAGGCCGGCGAGGCGGTTGGCCTTGCCGTCCATCGACAACGTCATTCCCTCGATCTTCTCGTAGTGCTCGAGCTCGGTCTGGAACAACCGGACCAGCTCCACCGCGAGCCCCGCGGTGCCCGCGATGCCGACGCATGAGTACTCATCAGCCGGGAAGACCTTTTCGATGTCCCGCTGGGCGATGATGTTGCCCATCGTCGCGCGGCGGTCACCGGCCATGACAACGCCACCCGGAAACGTCGCCGCGACGATCGTGGTCCCGTGCGGGGCGAGATCGCCTCCATGGCCCTGAGGGACGGCACGCCGTGAGGGCAGGAGGTCCGGCGAGTGCGAAGCGAGGAAGTCGGCGAAACTAGAGGTCCCGGGTGTCATGAACGACGCCGACAGGCGGGAGTCGTCCACCCCTATTGGCCGCCCTTCTGGATGAACGACTTCACGAAGTCCTCGGCGTTGGTTTCGAGGACGTCGTCGATCTCGTCGAGGATGGCGTCGACATCGTCGTCGAGCGCCTCCTTGCGCTCGGAAACGTCCGACTCGGGCGCGACGTCGGTGACCTCCTCTGTCTCGCCCGACTTACGGGGCTGCTTCTGCTCCTGGGCCATGCGCTCACCCTAGCCGCTCGCCCCGAGAGCGGAGGCGGCTTGGAGGACCCAGACCGGCGGGAGTGAGGGCGCTTGGCGGACTTGAGCCCGTTCGTGATCCGCCCGTCGTGACCGCGCGAGGTGGCGTTCCCAAATCAGCCGCGGGTTCCTCGAGGGTGCCGGAGAGGCCCGAATCGTGATCGACCAGCCTATCCCACGGCGCGAGTCACATATTCACAAGCCTGAAGTCGCGGATTGGTGCCAAACCACGGATCCTTACCGTGAGAAGCGCGTGGTTTGGCTCCAAACCGCACGGAGCAGAGGTTCAGCGGGTGAGCGCGCGGAAGAGCTCCTCAGCGGTGTCACAACGGTCGATCAGATTGGCGACGTGCGCCTTCGACCCACGCAACGGGTCGATAGTGGGCACCCGCTGAAGCGACTCGCGGCCCGGCAGGTCGAAGATCACCGAGTCCCATGAGGCGGCCGCCACCGAGTCGGCGTACTTCTCCAGGCAACGGCCCCGGAAGTAGGCACGCGTGTCCTCCGGCGGATGGTGCATCGCGCGCTCGACAGCATCGTCGGTGAGCAGGCGCTCCATTCGGCCGAGCTGCACAAGTCGGTGGTACAGCCCCTTGTCGGGGCGGACGTCGCTGTACTGGTAGTCGATCAACTGCAACTTGGCATTGTCCCAGTCGATTCGGTCACGCTCTCGGTATGAATCGAGAAGTTTGAGCTTCGCCACCCAGTCCAGCTCGCGCGCGCAGAGCATCGGGTCCTGCGCAAGGCGCGTCAGGATGGATTCCCAGCGGTCCAGAACGTCGACCGTCTGCGCGTCTGCGTCCGAACCCAGCCGGTCGTCGACGTACTTGCGGGCCAGCTCTAAGTACTCTCCCTGCAGCTGCAAGGCGGTCAAGTGGCGCCCATCATGCAGAGTCACCTGTTCGCGCAGCGTCGGATCGTGCGACACGGTGCGCAGTGCTGCGACCGGCCCTTCGACGGTGAGGTCGTTGGTGATGAAGCGGTCCTCGATCATGGCAAGCACCAGCGCGGTCGTGCCGACCTTGAGGTACGTCGACACCTCCGCCAAGTTGGCGTCGCCGATGATCACGTGCAGCCGACGGTACTTCTCAGGGTCCGCATGCGGTTCGTCGCGGGTGTTGATGATGGGCCGCTTGAGGGTCGTCTCGAGGCCGACCTCCACCTCGAAATAGTCGGCGCGCTGGCTGAGCTGGAAGCCGTGGTCGCGGCCGTCCTGCCCGATTCCCACCCGACCGGAGCCGCACACCACCTGGCGGCTCACGAAGAACGGCGTCAGATGGCGGACGATGTCGCTGAACGGCGTGGACCGAGGCATCAGGTAGTTCTCGTGGGCGCCGTAGGAGGCACCCTTGTTGTCGGTGTTGTTCTTGTAGAGGTTGATCGGCGTGGCCCCGGGCGTCTGCCCCGCCATCCGGGCGGCATCGAGCATGACCTGCTCCCCGGCCTTGTCCCAGAGGACGACGTCGAGCGGGGTCGTCACCTCAGGCGTCGAGTACTCAGGATGGGCATGATCGACGTACAAACGGGCGCCATTGGTGAGGATGACGTTGGCGAGCCCTAGGTCCTCGTCGGTGAGCTGGCTGGGATCCGCCAGTTGCCGGCTGAGGTCGAACCCGCGGGCGTCGCGCAACGGGGACTCCTCCTCGAAGTCCCACCGCGCACGGCGTGCCTTGATTGTCTCACTGGCGTAGGCGTTGACGACCTGGGAGCAGGCCACCATGGGTTTGGCATGCGGCTGCCCCTGCACCGAGATGCCGTACTCGACCTCGGTGCCCATCACCCGTCGCACGGTCACGCGAGGAGCCTACGCGCCGAGTCCGACGTGGGGTCGTCTGCGGTCACCGCCCGATCCCCTCACAGCGACCGCGAAAGGACCCTGGCCTGCTGTCGTGACGCGGAGTAACGCTGTCCCCGGGGCCAGCCTCCTCGCGGGGGAGCGAATTCGACGCCGGACAAGCATGGGGTTTGGCACCAATCCGCGCGCAGCAGCGCTCGTATCCTTCGGTTTGGCACCAATCCGCGGCGTACGCGTCGTTCCTACAGGTACTGGCCAGTGTTCGGCACCGTGTCGATGGACCGCCCCGGTTCGGTGCCCTGCTTGCCAGTGATGAGAGTGCGGATGAAGACGATCCGCTCCCCCTTCTTGCCGGAGATACGTGCCCAGTCATCGGGGTTGGTGGTGTTTGGCAGGTCCTCGTTCTCCTTGAACTCGTCCACGCAGGCCTGGAGCATGTGCTGCACACGCAGACCGTGCTGGTCGTGTTCGAGGTAGTCCTTGATCGCCATCTTCTTGGCACGGTCGACGATGTTCTGGATCATGGCGCCAGAGTTGAAGTCCTTGAAGTACAGGACCTCCTTGTCACCGTTGGCGTACGTGACCTCCAGGAAGCGGTTCTCCTCGGTCTCGGTGTACATCCTCTGTACGGTCGCCTGGATCATTCCGTCCACGCACGCATCCCGGTTGCCGCCGAACTCCGAGAGGTCGTCGCCGTGCAGCGGGAGCGAGGGCAGTAGGTACTTGCTGAAGATGTCGCGCGCGGACTCGGCGTCCGGCCGCTCGATTTTGATCTTCACGTCGAGCCGACCCGGCCGCAGGATTGCGGGGTCGATCATGTCTTCGCGGTTCGACGCACCGATCACCAGAACGTTCTCCAGGGCCTCCACGCCGTCGATCTCACTGAGCAGCTGGGGGACGATGGTGTTCTCGACATCTGAGGAGACCCCGGATCCACGGGTGCGGAACAAGGAGTCCATCTCGTCGAAGAAGACGATCACCGGTGTCCCGTGACTGGCCTTCTCGCGTGCCCGCTGGAACACGAGCCGAATATGACGCTCGGTCTCGCCGACGTACTTGTTGAGCAACTCGGGGCCCTTGATGTTGAGGAAGTAGGACTTCCCCTCCTGGCCGGTCTTGGCCGCGACCTTCTTCGCCAGCGAGTTCGCGACAGCCTTGGCGATCAGGGTCTTGCCGCACCCCGGGGGCCCGTAGAGGAGTACGCCCTTGGGCGGCTTGAGCTGGTGGTCGCGAAACAGCTCGGGGTGGAGGTACGGCAGCTCGACGGCGTCGCGGATGGCGTCGATCTGGCTGACCAGACCGCCGATCGACTCGTACTCGATGTCGGGCACCTCTTCGAGGATCAGCTCCTCTACCTCAGACTTCGGAACCCGCTCGTAGGCGTACGCCGCCCGCTGATCGAGCAGCAGCGAATCACCGGCGCGCAAGGTGTCGGCCTTCAGCGGGTCGGCGAGCCGGACGACGCGCTCCTCGTCGGCGTTCGCGATCACCAGGGCGCGCTCGCGGTCAGCGAGCAACTCCTTGAACATGACGACTTCGCCGACCTCCTCGAACTCGAGGGCGGCAACGACATTGAGAGCCTCGTTGAGCATGACCTCTTGGCCCTTGACCAGGGAGCCCAACTCGACGGCGGGGCTGACGTTCACGCGCAGCTTGCGGCCACCGGTGAACACGTCGACGGAGTCGTCGTCGTTGCGCTGGATGAACGTGCCGAACCCGGCCGGCGGCTGGGCGAGCCGGTCGACCTCCTCCTTCAGCTTCAAGATCTGGTCGCGGGCCTCGCGCAGGGTCTGGGCGAGCCGCTCGTTCTGGGCGGTGACCGCGGAGAGGGACCGCTGGGTGTCGGCGAGCCGAAGCTCGAGGCCGCGCGAGTGGCCGGGGACGTCGGACAGGCGGCGCCGCAGATCGGTGACTTCGGACTCGAGGAACTGCACCTGCTCGGCCAGCTCGCGGGCGCTCCGTGCTCCGGCGTTCGAGGCGTCCTGACCACTGCTCATGTGTCGAACCTCCTGTTTCGACCCTACTCGTCCCCGGGCGGCTCCCACGCGAGAATGGCATCGCGTTTCTCACGATTTGATCTCGCCGATCCGCCCGGCGCGTCATTCAGGAACAGGCTCCTCTGGGACGCCAGCGGGCCGGGGCCCGGTGTAGTCGGGGCCGTAGGCACCCGGAGCGGGACGCCGTTTCTTCACCGGTGGCCGTTCGCCCGGTGCCATCCGCCGGGCGGTCACGAGGAACGCTGTGTGGCCGATCATCGAGTGCCCCGGCCGAACCGCGAGTCCCTCCACGTGCCAGTCCCGGACGAGGGACTCCCACGCCTGAGGGTCGGTGAAGCCGCCCTGCACGCGCAGAGACTCCACGAAGCGCGAGAGCTGGGTGGTGGTGGCGACGTATGCACACAGGATGCCGCCGGGGCGCAGGGCCCCCGCGGCGGCGTCCAAACAGTCCCAGGGGGCGAGCATGTCGAGGATGATCCGGTCGGCCCGCTGTCCTGAGGCGGGCAGCTGCTCGGCGAGGTCGCCCAAGGTGAGTCGCCACGCGGGATGGTCACCGCCGAAGAACTGGGTGACGTTGCGCCTCGCCACCTCTGCGAACTCCTCCCGCCGCTCGTACGACGTCACGGTGCCGTGTAAACCAACCGCTCGCAGCAGTGAGCAGGTAAGTGCTCCTGATCCCACTCCCGCCTCGACCACATCCGCCCCGGGGAACACGTCCGCCATGGCCACGATCTGCGCCGCGTCCTTCGGGTAGACCACGGCTGCGCCCCGCGGCATCGAGACGACGAACTCGCTCAGCAGTGGCCGGAACACCAAGTACTCGCCGCCCGCCGAGGTAGCGACAGTGAAGCCTTCCTCGCGGCCGATCAAGTCGTCGTGCTCGAGGTGCCCGCGGTTGGAGAAGAACCGCCTGCCGGGGACGAGCTCGACGTTGTGGCGCCGGCCCTTCTGATCGGTGAGGCGCACCCACTCACCCGGTCGGAGAGGTCCCCGATGCACACCCGCCCAAGCGTCCACTGGGACGTCCGGGGATGCGGTCGGCTCGTACTCCTCCGCCATGCCGGGGAGGGTAGCGGGTCGCATCATCGTTGCGGTTTGGCGCCAAACCGCAATCTGGATCCATCCAGTGATGCCGATTGGTACCAAACCGCAGAGATGTGGGGTCGGCTTGCCCGGTCAGGCGCTAGCGCGGAAGGCGCGATCGACGTCGGCGGTGGACAGGACACCGAAGATGCTGCCGTCCAGGTCGAGCAGGAGGTACTCGCCCGCTGGGCGGGAGCTGATCGCCCGAATCAGGTCCTCCCCACCGATCGCAGCCGGGAGCCGGAGTCCGTCCTCGAGGGTCCGTGCGACGGAGGATGTCGGCACCCACGCTCGTCGATCGACGGGTACGGACAAGAGCGCGGCCTCGTTGACCACGCCCACCGGCGCGCCGGAAGACGTC
>Ga0126310_10000284_pt1 | contig 16188 bp, 12 predicted proteins | sample Plot60_FD_92540 | JGI IMG/M metagenome (GOLD analysis project Ga0126310, IMG submission 92540) | Serpentine soil microbial communities from UC McLaughlin Reserve, CA, USA - Plot60 | ecosystem: Environmental > Terrestrial > Soil > Grasslands | place: USA: UC McLaughlin Reserve, Lake County... | reverse complement strand
TCTGCCGATTCTTTGGGCAATATCCTGACGGCACAGGGCCGCGGCGAAGCAGGCTACATGTACCACGAAGAGACGAGAATCCCGCTTCTGGCCCTCGCGATCCCGGCCGGCATGGTGATCTGCGGTTCCGCTCCGGGAATGATACGAGCCCTCGAGTCTGGCCCCAGACAACGGCTCGTGGAGTTAGTGAAAAGCCGCTCCGGCAAACACCAATATGGAGATGAGATCAGCGGGTAGCCTCGAACGAAGTGTGAGCCGAAAATCGAGAGATACTCATTGATCATACGTGACTGCTCGCGAGACTGCTCGCTTACTCTGGACCAAGGTTTGGTGGGTCCAAGAGTACAACTACCTTGTAAGTAAGTCTCACGTCCTCCTGATCTGCAAGCGACCGATGCTGTTCCTTGAGAGCGGGGCGCTAAATCGCAACTTGGCTCAGTTCATAATCTAAGAACTGTATGCCCGCTCTCTACTCTTGTCCTTTATCCACCGAACGTCGCGGAAGTAGACGAAGTCTCCGACGTTCGACTTCGGTAGGTCTCACCCCCGCCAGCGTCGCTCTCACTGGAGCCTCCAGAAGTAGCCGGCCACTCCCAGCGATGGTGCCCCGAAGGACGTCGCCAGCGAAAGGCCCGGCGGTCGGAGTATACAGGGATCTCCTCTAGGGATACAAAGGAGGCCTAACCACCGGGCCTTTGCCATTGTACACAAAGCAACGATAGAGCCGGCTAGTAGCGGCGAAAAGTACCGCCGCTTGGCGGCTCTCCCGCAGGATGCGCCAGGCTGCATTCTACCTTGTGGGGAGAATCCGGCTTACCTATACCGATTCCGGAAGAGCCGACGAGCGGACTTAAGAACCGCTGACCTGCTCATTACGAGTGATCCATCAGGCGTTGCAGGGGTTTGCCTAGCGTTGCAAATCCCGCATATCTAAGGGGTTTTCTTTACTCCGGTTTGCAGAGTGTTGCTCCGTATTGCGTTCCCGGTGGTGTCAGAGTGGTGTCAGGAGTCCGTGGATCACGCGTCGTCGGTTCCTTTGCGCTCGACAGGCGAGTAAGCATGGGGACAGCCCACCCGTTACCGATCGAGTTCACGCTCGACTACACCGTGCAATGGGCGCTGCTATCTCGATGCCGTGCTCGGCCGCGACCTCCACGATCCTCTCCAGGTCTGGCTGGTCCTCCCAGACGAGCAGCCCACCATCGCCGTCCACCACCTTATCTACCTCCTCACCAACTTCGGGGCGGCTCCCATTCCTCGGGGAATTGCAGACCAGACGGGAGTTGATCACTTGAGAACATCAACATGAGCAATAGCGTAGCCAAGGCAACTACCGGATGCGCAAGCTGAGCTGAAAGCAAGACCAAATACTGAGCGACGGTTACCGGACCGGCCCCAGCGAATTGCGCGTAACCAGCGTAGGCCCTGAAGAACATACCGAACTTAATTCGTGAACCAGCGCCCCAGAAAATCCAACCTATGGGATTGCCGGGACGAGGCGAGGCGACGAACGCCCCAACTGTCGTGTACGCTAGGACCAGCACCGCCAAGAGTACATCGACCCAGGCAGGTCCATCCATCTCCGACATGATCGGCGTGATTGGGTCGAGCGGCACTGTAAGCGCGACGAGCGCCACTGAGAGCGCCCACAGGGACCAGCCCAGCTATGCGGCGGCGCGGCGGCTCCAGCGGGTGCGGAGCGGGCCAGAGGATTTGACGTTGTTCGAGTCCGTGGGGATCGCGTACGAGGACCTGGTCGTCGCTCGAGCCGCGTTGGGGAGAGCGAACCGTGATTGAGCAAAGGAGGGAATACGCGTGTCGATAGAAAACCCGCCCCTCTCGGTGAGCGCTACCGACTACCACACGGCCGGCGAGCCGTTCCGGATAGTGAGCGGTGGCGTGGGGCCGATCCTCGGGAAAACCGTGCTGGACAAGCGCGCCTGGGCAATCGAGAACCTGGACCGCGTGAGGCGGCTCCTGGTCTACGAACCCCGAGGCCACGCTGACATGTACGGCTGCTTCGTCACCGAGCCGGACGACGAGGACGGGGACCTCGGTGTCCTGTTCTTCCACAACGCCGGCTTCTCCACCGCCTGCGGGCACGGCACGATCGCGCTCGCCACCTGGGCGATCGAGAGCGGCATCGTCTCCCCCTGCGAACCCGAGACGGAGATGGTCATAGACGTCCCCTCCGGCCGGCTACCCGTCACGGCAAAGGTCGAGGACGGGCGGCCGATCTCCGTCCGCTTCCGCAACGTGCCCTCCTTCGTGCACTCGCGCGGCCTCTCCGTCGGGACCCGGTCGGCGGGCGAGGTTGTCCTGGACGTCGCGTTCGGGGGTGCCTTCTACGCGAGCGTGGACGCGCGTGATCTGGGGCTCGCCGTCGAGCCCGCCGACCTGGCGCGCTTCGTCGAGGTCGGGCGGGAGATCAACGACCACCTGAACGCCACCGCCGAGATCTCCCACCCCCTGGAGCCCAGGCTGCGGGACGTCTATGGCACCATCTTCTTCGAAGACACCGAAGGGGACGGCGGGGGGTCCGGCGTCACCCAGCGCAACGTCACGGTGTTCGCCGACGGCGAAGTGGACCGCTCGCCGTGCGGCAGCGGCACCTCGGCGCGTCTGGCCCTCCTCCACGCCGAGGCGAGACTAGCGACCAAAGAGATCCTCGACCACGCCGGTATCGTTGGGACGCGCTTCGGGGGACGCGTGGTCGGGGAGACGGAGGTCGCCGGCATCCCCGCCGTGGTGACGGAGGTCGAGGGAAGCGCGCACCTCACGGGGCATCACCAGTTCATTCTCGAAAAAGATGACCCACTCGGTCCCGGCTTTCTGCTGAGATGAGCGAATCCCGAATCACGCGGTGACACCCGTCCGTGAGGAGCTGATAAGGCGATTGTAAGAGGTCATCGCCCAAGCCACAACGTTCTTACTCTCCGGAGGGACACCAACCACCTCGCTCTCCTACCCACTGCACTGCCGACATGACAGGCGACGTTCTCTCCGGGAAGCCCCTATTCTCAGGGGTGTCAAAGCGTCCCCGTATCATCATCAAGGGCTTTCGTTATTCCGTATATTCGGCTTAGATGAGCCGAATACAGAGAGAGCCGACGAGCGGACTCGAACCGCTGACCTAATCTCATTACGAGTTTGCTTGCGTACGTTCTAGCCCGTCCTGGTGCGTCCGGTTATCCCGCCTATTTATGCGGTTTTCGATGATCTGACGGTATCGCTTTGCTCATTGTGTACCAGTGCGTATTAGTCCGGTTGCAGTACATTCATAGACTTCGATAGCGGCGTAGGGCAGGACGGTATCGGGTCTCGAGAAGCGGGTCGTGGTCGTATACCTCCACGATATTGTCAGCGACAAGGCAGTCGAGCCCGGTCTCGGGCGAGCGCTCGGCCATGTAGCTCTGCGAAGCGATGCGGATGGTTCTAGGGAGGGGCTGGTTCGTAGAGGGCGGCGTCTAAGCGTAGGCGGGCGACGAAGGTGATCGGATTGGTGGCCAGCGGCGACCGGGCGGAGCTTTGGGGCATGGAGGAATTTCGCCCGGTTTTCACCTCGACCACGTGCGGGTGGCCCGAAAAAGAAGCTCTTCTGGCGGGGATGGGCAACGCCGTGGCCGGTTCGGTGCGTGGATAGCGATATCCGAGCGCCATACCGACTACTTCCGGGTTAGTTCGGGCGGTCTCTCACCGCTGGAATCCGATACTTTCTGTCCTGAAACCGCCAAACTCCAGGGGCGGGCGCGCGTTGCGCGCCCGCCCAACAAACCGGTTCTCCACCTTCCCGGCTTGTCCTCCATCTCCTTCGACGGTTGCCCATTACAAGAGGAGTAACTGACCGAGCGTTAATCGACCAATTCCAGCTGCAGCAGGTCAACGCCGGCGAAGAAGCCGCTTGAGGAGTCATTCTTGCCGGTGACGGTGAGCGTCAGCGTGTGCCGGCCCTCTGAGAGCTCCACCTGCCCGTAGTCGGCCCTTTGGGTGCCCAGGGTCGGGCTGTAGGCGTCGAAGGGCTGGCCCACTCTCTTGCCGTCCACGGAGAGGGTGTGGATGCCGTAGTCGCGCGCCCTGGTGAAGACTGCCGAGAGGTCGTAGGTGCTGCTCTTGGGCACCTCGAAGGCCACCGTGAAGTACCTGTCGGCGCTGCGGGCCTGGAACCAGACCTGGGCGTCGCCCGACCACCGGATGCCGCAGCAGTTACCCTGGCGTACCGCGGCGGTGTTAGCCTCCACCGGCGGCAGGAGCGACTCGGCCTCGACGGCGAGCACCGGACCCGTGGTGGCCGACGCCTGCTCGGACGGTTTGCCGGCGTTGCCGGCGCCGTCCAGGGCCCTCACCCAGTAGTGCCAGGTCTCTTTCAGGCCGTCCTCGTGGGTAAAGCTTGTCGCCGTCGTCTCGCCCAGCAGCGTCTCGGGACCGAGCGCGAAGTCCGGCTCCTGCGAGCCGTACACCTCGTAGCTGGCGACGCCCACGTTGTCGCTGGCGCGGTCCCACTTAAGGGTTACGGAGTTCGTACGGTTGCCCTCGGCGGTCAGGCCGGTCACCTGAGACGGCGCCTTGTTATCCAGGAACGGCGGCACATGGGAGAGCGCCTCGTAGCGCCCCGCGTTCCAGGCTGGGCTGCCGTCCAGCGGGACCAGGCGGACCATGATCTCCTTCTTTTCGGCCGTGAGGCCGGCGGGTATCTGGAAGAAGTCGTCCAGCCACCGGTGCGCCTCATTGCCCAGGGGTTGGCGCCACACTCCAGCGTTCTGGCCGTCAACCTCCACACGCGCGGCCTGGTAGGACCGCCGCTGGTCCGAGGTGCGCTGTAGGGTGACACCCTGGTTGCTCTCATCGACGCTCAGCTTGAAGCTCACCGGAGCGCTCGTGGCCCTGCTATCCTCGGTAACCTGGACGTCATCGAAGTCGCCCTCGTAGGCCGATGTCAGAGCATAGCGCTCGCCGGGGTTGTCGGAGGTGTAGCCGTGCGTGGCCTCGCTAGAGGCGTTGCCGACGTTGAGCGCGTCCGACGATTGCAGCGCGTAGCGGTCCTTGCCGTACCAGTAGGCCGTCGAGCCGTAGACGGCGGGCACGTCGTTCTGTGGCCCGTGTTCCATGCCGAACCTCAGCGACGAGTGGAAGGGCACCGCGTCGCCGATCATCAACCGGTACAGGCTGTCGCAGAGGTTGCGGCATCCGAAGCTACGCGCCTCGAAGGCGGTCGCTCCGTTCTGCGGGTTGGTGAACGGGCCGCGGTTGAAGTACCAGCCGCCCTCATAGTAGTCTTCAGAGCCCGTGCCGTGAATCTGCGGCGTCCGGGAGCCGTCCACGTAGACCCGCTCGTCGCCCTCTAGGTAACCGCGCGGACCTCTGAATGGCCCGCTGCCGCCCTCGGTGGTGCCGGCGATGGTGTGGCTGACGCCGACGAACTTGCCCCAGCCCTCGGCATTCAGGAACACCCAATCGCGGCCAGGCCTAGTCTCGTCGCGCTTAGCGGTCGCCCGGAAGTAGCCGGCGTTACCCTGCGCCCCCAGTTTGGAGGCCCACTCCGGCGACTGGGAGTAGGTGACTTCGGAGTCGCCCGCCTCTAAGGGGCGCTCGGAGCCGTTGTAGAGCGTGACCGTCGCCGTCTCGGCGTAGGGCATCGGCCACCAGGAGGTGTACCAGCCGTTATCGGCGGTGTCCATCGCGTAGAAGAGAGAGCGGACCTCGTACTCACCCAGGCCCGAGCCGAAGAACTCGCCCAATGGGGCATCGACGGTGCGGTTGCCGTCGAAAGCTATCCTAAGCCGCGCGTTTTGCAGCACCTCGTCGGAGGCGGCGATGGCTGCCTCGTCGTTGCCCTTGGCCGGATAGGTGAAGGTCCGTGTTCCCTGCCACTGCTGGCTGACTATCTGATAGTTGTGTGCCCGCTCGTCGTCGGCGTGCTCTGGACCAACATCTAGAGTGTCGGTGCGTACCCACTCTCCGTTCACCTTCGATTCGACCCAGTAGTAGAACTCGTTGAAGTCGAAGTCGGAGGAGATGAACTCGTTGCGTACCGTGATCTCCGACTTGCCGGCGGTCACCGAGGCGGGGAGATCCACGCTCTGGTCGCGCCAGCGATTGTCGGCATCGGACGGCAGCGGCTCCCACTCGGCGACCTTCTGGCCGTCGACGAGGACCGCCGCCCTCTGGTTGGCGATGCCTACGTCGAACCTGCGCGTGAGGCGCACGCCCTCGTTGTTCGGGTCTATCGCTCCCGTGAATTGGCTGTAGCCGTCCTCGCCGGGTCGTGGGAAGGCCCGTCCGTCGTCGGTCACCCGCTCGCCGGGCTTCGGGCCCACCAGTTGCGGAATACGAAGCTTGAACTCGGAGATCATGCCGGGGCCCGGCACCTGCGCCAGCACCTTGCTCTCGCCCGAGGCGAGGCTGAAGGAGTCGGAAGCCGTAGAATTGTTCGGCTGTTCGGGCTTGGGATCCTCGTAGCCAGCGTCGCGCAAAGTGTCGATAACGTCGAGCGCCTTATCGGAAGGGTCGAACGTGTTCACGCCCTCGGCGTTCTCGAACGCCCGGTACGTCACGTGGTAGAAGTAAGGGTTGTTCTGGGTGGTGATCCGCATGCTCTCGCGGTACGTCATCGGCACCTTTATGTAGACACCGCCCGAGCTCTGGTCGGCGTTGGCCGCCAGCGGGTAGACGAAGGGCGCCCCGAGCTTGCCGTCCACGACGTCCTGCAGCGAAGCGTCGACCATGGTGCGGCCGTCGAGCTCGATCTTGATGTAGCCTGTGCGGCTTACGTTGCCGCCGTTGCGGGTGAACCAGATGGAGTCGACCTCTCCGGCACCGTTCTGCTCGGCTATGACGCAACCCTCAGCGGTCTGCCTGAGGCAAGAGAACCTGCCGCTGAACCCATCATGATTGTTGCCGCCGGTACGGTCGAAGCTGGAGAACTGGAGCGTCTGCGCGCCGCGCGTGAGCTGAGGTAGACGGTCGAGCTGCCGGTACATCTCGTAGCCAACGGGCCCTTTGCCGGTCACCTTGGATCCGGGCCGGTTCTCCTTGGGAGGAGGAGCGACCTCCTTATCCGTAGGCCCGGGCCTCTCCGCGGACCCTTTCAGCTTGGCGGGAGGCTCCCTGCTCCCCTCTGCTGAAGGCCCTGGGTTAAGGTCTGAGAAGGATTCGGCCTCCCTCGAGGTGTCGGTTTGCGCCCCGGCGGAACTAACCGAGATGAGTGCTACGGCTGCAGCGACGGCGGCTGCCAGTATCGCCCAGGCCCAAACACTGAGCGCCTTTTCTTTAGAGCCTGATCGCATCCGCTTCCTCCTTGCCGTTAAACGTACCCTCAACCTTCGTTAACGCCATGGGCTATCTCGAACGCTCGGTCGGTGATGTGCCTGCCTCCTCGCTCGGGCGCAAAGATGTGTCTTCGTGATCCCATGATAGGCTCGTGGCCGTCGGCGGCGGGACGAAGGGAGGGCTGTGGACGCAGATAGTCTCCGACGTGACGGGCAGGCCGCAAGACCTGCCCGAGCAGACCATCGGCGCCACCTACGGGGACGCTCTTCTGGCCGCGAGATCCATCGGGCTGGCCGGGTCGGACGAGGACTGGAGCGGCATAGCGGGCACCGTCGAGCCTGATCCGGAGAACCGTAAACTCTACAACGAACTCGACGGCGTCTACCGGGAGCTGTATCCGGCCACCCGGGAGCTGGCGCACAAGCTCGCCAAGATGCAGAAAGGAGGTGGAGAGTCGTCGCCTGAGGCGGTGGGGAACATAAAATTCTCGGGGCAACGGCAATGTGCGGTGGTGCGCAGCGCTGACTTTACAGACCCTTCGAGTAGGGTGCCCCCACTTTTTTATGCTCCTCGCAAAGGCAGGAGCGAGCCCGACCTTGAGGTCCCCGACATGCGGACGCTCGTCTCCGTCACGGGCTTGTAACCCCTCGTAAGAGCCTGGTTTAATAAGGTTCACGCGCCCCTCGCCAACCGCTTCAGTATCAAGCGGATCATGGCTATCTCCATGAATATCTCGCTGGTCTGCACCATCCGCTCGTAGTCTTTGCTTAAACGGTGGTTCCGCATCAGCCACCCAAGCGTCCGCTCTACGATCCATCTGTGGGGTAGGACGGCGAAGCGTCCGGTATCCGCACTACTCCGTTCGACGGTCTCCAGTTCCCACCCGCCGTGCTCCTTGCACCAGCCGGCCAACTTCTCTCCAGTGTAGGCCCCGTCCGCCCAGATCTTCTTCAAACGGGGCACAAACAGCTTTAGCCCGGCCAAAAGACACCGTGCCCCAATTCTATCTTGTACGTCGGCCGAGGTAACGTAAACCGAGAGCGGAAGACCCAAGGTATCCACCAACAGATGCCGCTTGCGCCCTTTGACGTTCTGTGGGCATCGTAGCCGCTCAGGTGGGCCGATTCTTCGACGGTTATGACACTTTGGGAGTCCATGATGGCAACCGTAGGCTGGGGATCCTTGCCTACCCTCTTCCTCTCGGCCGCACGCAGGACTTTGAGGATAAGGAACCACAGCCCACTCAATCGGAACCTTCTGAAGTGATAGTAAACGGTAGACCAGGGAGGGAAGTCGTGGGGCAAAAGCCGCCAATGGCAGCCGCTTTTGAGCATGTAGAAGATGGCGTTGAAAACATCGCGCAAGGAGTGGATACGTGGCCTTCCCTGGGCCTTTGGGGCAGGCAGGTACGATCGCAAACGGATCCACTGGGCATCGGAGAGGTCGGTTGGATATGTCTCTCTCATAAGAGACAGCATACGAAACCATCCTAACCTTCACCTTTACCAAACAGGCTCATAGAACTTGTCATGGTCGATACCCTCGGTCAGATCCTTCTCGCACCACGCATGGGACGCAGTATCTCTAGCAGGCTCCTATTCTTTCTTAGTCGCCCTATTCACGAACGCTATACACTGGCCTTGGTTCTTGAAGCTGATTGAGTTTCATAAGTTCCCCTATGAGGTTGTCAACGGGGAAACCCGTCGTGGAGTGGTACTTACGGAGGAGTTCGTAGTCGGGGTAGAGTTCCAGGAACGCGAACCGTCGCCTCAGCGCGTGGTCCACTAGGGCTATAGAACGGTCCGCGGTGTTCATGGTCCCTATGAGGCGCACATTCTCAGGTATGCGGAACTTCCCGCCCCCCGCGAGCGGTACCTCCTCTTTCCTGTACTCTAGGAGGTACATCAGCTCCCCGAACACCCGGGAGAGGTTGGCCCGGTTGATCTCGTCCACGATCAACACGCATGGGCTCCTCCTCTTCGCCGCCTCCCGGCAGAACTCCTTAAACCGTCCGGGGACCACGGGGTAGGAGAGGGTCCCGTCCCGGCTCTCCGGGCGGATGCCCTGCACGAAGTCCTCGTAGGAGTAGGAGGGGTGGAACTGGACCAGGTCGTAGAAACCGTCACCCCCGCCGGTGAGGTATTTCGCGAGATGTTGGGCGATGAAGGTTTTGCCCGTACCTGGCGGACCGTAGAAGATCGCCTGACCCTTGCGCTCGACGGTCCGCACCCACCGACGCAGTTTCTCCTCCCCTATGCCGGTGTCTCGCGATAGTTGCTCTATGCCGTACTCGGGTTCGGTTTCCGGTCCCCCTGTTTCCTCCCCGATGTATTCGATGATCTCCGGCATCGGGTCCTCAGAGGTGGCCAGCAGCACGAACGGAAAGAGAAGCTCGAAGGTGCGGGTGGCGGTGTCGATCAGGTCCTGCGCCGAGGGTTCTGACACTCTTTCCTTAGCGATCACCGTCGAGGCGCGGAGCCCTGCCTCGTCTATGTTCTCCAACCACTGCGAGAGAGATCGTCCCCTGGATCGAGAGGTCCCTCCCTTATCCTCGCCGTAGACGAAGCCTTCCTCCGCAACTGGTTCGAGGAGGTCGATCAACTCCTCCCGGTATCGCCTACAGTTGTCGAGGAAACGCTCCCTTTGGTCGCTGCCGTAGTGTCCTATGTAGAAACCGAACTCCAAATGGTCCCTATTGATCACCATCATCAACTGGGCATCCTCGATGCGCTTCCCGCCCTTCGGGTAGAACGCCCCCCAGTAGAAGTCCCACGCTCCACCCTTCCCGTAATCGTTCTTCAGAATCCTGGCAAAGATCCCCTTCTCCGTCTCCATCAGCCCGGCGATGGGTGCAGGAAGTCGCCGGGCCACCCCCCGGACCAACCGGCGGAAGGGTTTCTCTACGTGGTCTCTGATAGCCTCCCTGTGTTCCTGGTAGTAGGCCTTGGTCGGGTCATCGTGGAGTCCCGCGAGCAGGTCGAACGTCTCCACAGAGAAGAGGGACTCCGCGTCCGACCCGGCCTCCTCGACTTCGGGTTGCCGCGCACCGTCTAGTGGCGGTGCAGCGCGCAGCTCCTCATACTTCTCGGGCTTGATCTCGATGAGGGTCCTACGCCATCCCTTCTCGTCAACGCGTCGCGGTACCGTATCGTCCCACCGCACCGGGAACTGATGCGCGTAGTGGCCATCCGGAACGAACTCGTAGGGACCGACCACGATCCCGAACCCCAGGATCTCTCTCGTCCCGCGATTCGCCACGATGACATCCCCCTCCTGGATATCGTGAGCGAAGGTCCATACCTGGTTCGTCGCCTCTTTCTTATAGCCGCGTTCTGCTTCCATCTCGTCCTGCAGGGTGTCGAACTCGGCGCGGCTCAGGCCGGACACGTCCCCGACATCGTTCCACCCGATCCCTATGAACCCGTTCTCCCTACATTCCTCCCACTGCCATCCCTTCTCCCCAGGTGCGATCTTCCAGTACCGTTTATCGGGGAAGGGGTACTCCCTCTCCGCAACCAGCCAGTGTGAGAACATGTCGAACCTGTCCGCATCGGACAACGCTGGTGCGCCGGGTTGGTCCATCTCCCCGGCAAACTCCTCTATGAGGCGGCGTCCCGTGAGGTTGATCCCAGGGTAGTCCGTGAGGTTGAGTCCATAGGATTCCCGGAGAAGTAGTTGATGGTTTGGCGTGGTTTGTAGTTGATGAGGAGGTAGTCCTCGGGCCGGAGTGCGTTGAGGATGGGCGTGAGCATCCCCGTCTGGAAGCCCTTCACGTACGGGAGTTGCGCGAACTCCGAACAAGCCTCGAATAGCTGTTCCGGATCCTCATTGCACCGTTGCAGGAAACGGAGGATCGCGTCGGCGATCGACGGCCAGTCCTCCGCCCTAGTCCAACGCGCGCCCTCAAACCATCGCTTGACGTTCCCCCGGATCGCGGGGGCGATGTGTATCCACGCACCCCTCTCCCGATTCCCCGCCGTGTCGTTGTGGGGCAGCAATTTGAGGAGGACCAGGTCAGTTACGTCCTTGCCCCTCTCCCTCGCCTCTAACACGGACCAGTAGTTGAGACGCCCCTCTTCTCTACCCTCCTCGTAAGCATTGAGGTGGCGCATACCATCCAGCGATCCCAGGTAGCCTGAGTCGATAAACTCCCTGTACAACCCGGGAAACTCCATCTTTGTGAACCTCGGCATGATAAGGTCGCCCTCCACCTGATGATGTTCCAAGCAGTCTACAACACTCCGTTTGTCAGCTCTCTTGTTTATCGCGGAGCTGACGAGGGGGCTCGAACTCTAGCCTGCTCATTACGAGTGATGAATAGGGCGTTGCAGGGGTTTGCACGAACTTGCAAATCCCGCATATCTACGCCGCTTTCTTTTTCGGGCGAAGTTCGCAGAATTCCATCCTTACCGGACGTTGGGTGAATAAGGGCAAGACATTTCGAATCTTCACCCGCAGGTAACAAATGTGTCGTCACCTCGGGAGAGCAGGAGGCGCTATGGACGAGCACGGGTTGGCGCGGATCTTGGGCTGGGTGAGCATAGGTCTCGGGTTGGCGATAGTCGTCGCCCCCGGTCCTCTATTTAAAGCCTTCGGCCTGGGCGATCGCCCCAACTTGGGACGCTTCCTCGGCGCGCGGGACCTCGTGATCGGCACGGGGCTGCTCCTAGGCCAGAACACGGCGGCCTGGTGCCGGGCAAGGGGCATCGCCGACGCCCTGGACGTGGTGCTCATCGTCGGCGGCGCGGCCGCCGGGGCCTTCCGGAGGGACCGAGCACCCATCGGCGTCGCCTCGGGGGCGGCCTTCAGCGCCCTGAGCTTCTGGCTTGCCCGCCGACTGGAGGGATAGGTACCCCCTCGGAGAAGGGTCTCACGCGGCCCAACTCAGCACCTCGGATCGAACGGGTTGCAGTACAGCCGCCCCAACTCTATATCGGAACCTTGGTGTGTCACTGCGTTTTTCCTGCAAATCGCGATAAAAAGAGAGCCGACGAGCGGACTCGAACCGCTGACCTAATCTCATTACGAGTTTGCTTGCGCACGTCCTAGTCCGTCCTGGTGCGTCCGGTATTCCGCCTATTAATGCGGTTTTCGATGATCTGGCGAATTCACTTTGTCCATTGTGTACCAGCGCGTATCAGCCCGGTTGCAGTACCAGTTGCAGTACATGCCTAGAGTCGGCAACTCGCGTTCGGAATGAGGTTTGCAGCGTCGGCCAGGGGACGACCGAGGTGGCCGTAGTAGGGAGCGTCTCCCGAGACCTCGAGGAGCTCATCGTCGGCCGGCACACAGTAGTCGTTGTGACAGCCTCCTGCTACTCGCACTGTATAGCGAGAGCATGGGCCGCCACGCCGCCGAAGGAATGGGGATATGAGGCACTGGGCTAGAGGTCAATGTGTCTCTTAGCGGTGAGTGAAAGCCACGCAGGAAAGATGTGTGCTCCGTTCCCAGTCTCTAGCGTGGCAGTGGAGCACATTCACGATCGCGCATATCGATCCAGCACTACAAGGTGTAGTAGGAGTCCCTTACCGGGCGTGGAAGCGCTGAGGAGCGAGCTCCTCGCAGCTTTGAGGCAATTTTCTATGCAGGATCCTGAATTGGTAGCACCCCAGGGAAGCATGGTTGCGCCGTGACGTTGAAGAGCAAGCGGGTCTTGCGGCACCCTTGTTGGTGTCTCACGTCAACAGGAGAGAATCCGCATGGACCCGCAGAAAAGATTCTGCCACAACCGAGACTGCTGGGCCTACGGCCGAGCGGGTGAGGGCCACATCGTGATCCATAGCCAAAAAGAGAGGCGCTACCGCTGCAAACGATGCAGCCAAACTTTCTCTGCCACCAAAGGTAGTGCACTCTACCGAGTGCACAAGCCGCATGAGGAGTTGGTCACCACCGTCGTGACCTGGCTCTGGCATACGGCTGTCCGGTGCAGGCTATCGTTTTGCTGCTTTTGGCCTCGACGAACGCACCATTTTCATCGCTGGCACCACGAAAGCGGACGGCAGTGCCAGCGCCTTGACGAACACACATCGTGCAAGCCGGAGGGGTGCTCTTGGCACAAGTCCCTACGCCGATGAGTTGCGCGTGCGGGTCGTAGGAGGGGTGATGTGGCTGGCTTCGGCGCTTTCGGTTAGTAGCCGGCTGTGGCTCGGCGGGGTGGTACAGATGTACGGCGCGACCGCGCCTTGATTCGTACGCTTCTCGAAGGTGTGCGCGCCTGCGGCGCTTTCGATATCCTTTTGCTTTGCACCGATGGGCTGGCAGCTTACCCTAAGCAGGCGCTTATAAGGTGTTGCGCAAGCCTTTTCGCACCGGCAAGCGAGGGCGTCCGAGGCTCCTTTTGCCGGAGGGCCTCATGGTAGCCCAAGCGATCAAGCGCTACGCTCGGCGACGGGTAACCGGGGTGGTTCAGCGCATCGTCCGCGGTACGGAGACCGAGGTGGGAGCCCGGCTGAGGTCTACCCAGGGCGCCACCACCGCGGTCATTAACACTGCTTACATCAAGCGGCTTTAGAGGCCACCTTTCGCTCCCGGCTGACTCCTCTGGTGCGCAGGACGCGGGCGGCGGCGCCTCAGAAGGCGACGCTCGCTGGAGGCAGGGAGGATGTGGTTGGTGGGCACCGTATACAACTTCTGCCGGGCGCATCGCTCTCTCTGCGCCTCCGGGGTGATGGCACCGGGGAGCGGCGATGGGTCGAAAGGACAGCGGCCCAGGCTGCGGAGCTTATACCGTTTCCGCATAGACACTCCTCTTTTGCTATGCGGCATCCGGCCACCAGTGGTAGAGGGTGTGCGAACGGATGAGATCACTCTGCTCCAAGAGCGCCACGCAGCGCTCGACCAGCGCTTCTTCGAGCTCATATCGAGGTCCTCGAAAAGTCGGTTGGCTAGGGCTTCGTTTGCTAACGGCCACAACCTCTCGGCGGGCTGTAACTCGGGGGAGCGAGCGGATAAGAACTCCAGGTGGATGCCCTCTGGGACCTCGACCTCCCTACCTGTGTGCCAGCCGGCCTGATCCAGGACCAACACGATGCGCCGCTCCTCGCCTGCCCCTACCTCGCGGGCGAAGTGAGAGAGCGCCAAGGAGAAGACCTTCGCGTCCACCCGTGGGAGGATGAGCCAGTGGAGCTCTCCGCTCTGGAGATGCACAAAGCCATAGAGATAGAGCCACTCGTAGCGCCTGCGAAAAGGTGCTTTGGGTCTTTGTCCCCGGGGTGCCCACACCCTCCTCACCACAGGCTTCAAGCCCAACCTCATCTCGTCCTCGGCCCACACCTCAACCTCAGAGCGCGGGTGCTCCTCCCGAATCTCTCTCAGCCGCTCGGGGAGCTTTTTTTGAAGGCTTCCTGCTCTTGTGTGTCGGCCTGGGCGTTGGAGGGCCTGGGAACCTGTGGGCTTTGCCCGAGCTTTCTCAGGTACTCCCAGCCTCTTTGTGCCCTAAGCCCGCGCCGACCCGTCCTTCTCTCGATCCACTCTGCTACCTTCCTTGAGTTCCACATCCCGCCGTCTTGGGGTGGGCTTTGGAGCGCCACGGATAACTCGTGCTGCTCTGAGGGGGAAAGCAGAGGCGAGGCACCGGGGTTTTGGTGGCGGTGGTCACCAAGCCCTTCGGCTCCCAGCTCGTTGTAGCGGAGGGAGATCTCCCTGATCCACTCCGGAGAATAGCCAGTGACCTCTCTTACCTCCCTGGTGAGCTTCCCCAAGGAAAGCAGCCACACTATCTGGTAGTGGGAACGCAAAACGGGGTCGCGAGCCTTGCGATAACGGTCCTCCAACTCTTCGCTAGACAGATGCTCTTTGAGGCGTAGTCTCTTCGGCATAATCCAGGACTATACATCAGGAAACGGTATTATCCCTTCGTTGGCCCCAACCAAGACGAAAGCTCACCAAGGCCATCACAATGTTCTAGCTTCACAGTCTCGCGACCCTAGGTTGTTGAGAAACGATGCCAAGACTACCGAGGGTAGACAATCAGGTTAGATCTTTCCTCAATTTGATTCTCGTCCTCCGATTCGTCGGGTAGCGGCAGGTGGCGAGTCCTGCCATAGAAGTCAATCAGATCTGCGAGGTCTCCTCCGGCAGATGCGGTGAACGGTGGTCTCTCCGGTGGACAGAGATTTTCGAGGACCTGTTCGAGGAGTATCAACTCCACTCCGTGCTTGTCGCTTTCTTGAAGCTCCTCGGGGTATCTGACCGCGGCGTGAACGAGGATGTGCTCCCATTCGGCACCGGGCCATAAGGCCTTGCGACGGTTGACCTTCTTAGGACTCAGGTACTTGCAGCCAAGTCTCTTTGGACTAGACGAAGCCCTCGGTGAAGGCGGGTGGCTGAAAGCGCTCAAGCTGGACGAGTACGCGCCCCGAAGATCCCCAAGACCACAGGCCTCCCAGCAGGTGCACTTCCCCTACGTGGAGGCGCTCTAGCACGGTACCGGCGATGACACGCCGGGGCCCTCGCTGGCCACGGATGCGGTCGGGTTGCCCCGACGCTAAGAGATTGCACGCATGCAAAGCACGCCACCGGGGGTCCCGCCTAGCTTCGCTGCTCCTGCCGCGAACTTGACGGATCGCGGGAGAAACTTCACCAGAAACGCCCCGGTGTCCGTGTGCCGGTGGGGTGGTCGTAAGATCAGCCGGGCTCTTCTTCTCGCTCCTAGGATCGGGGCGTGCGTCGGGCGGCGTGGCCAGACCGGCGACGAGTATGGGTGGAGGCTACGGGGCCGCGTCGCGCGGCGTGGCCGAGGCGCTGGGCGTCAGTCGTCGAGGACCGCCAGATCGAGCTTGCGAAGGCGCGCGGGGTCGGCCATCGCGTCGATCTCGACGATCTTCCCGCCCCTGATCGTGAAGCCGAGTACCATAAGGAGCCGTCCACGCGGAGCCACGACGACTCCCACGGCTCCGTTGACGAGCGCCGGTCGTGCGGCCC
>Ga0126310_10000283_pt1 | contig 16191 bp, 16 predicted proteins | sample Plot60_FD_92540 | JGI IMG/M metagenome (GOLD analysis project Ga0126310, IMG submission 92540) | Serpentine soil microbial communities from UC McLaughlin Reserve, CA, USA - Plot60 | ecosystem: Environmental > Terrestrial > Soil > Grasslands | place: USA: UC McLaughlin Reserve, Lake County... | reverse complement strand
GGGCGGCGGAAAGGTATCCGGCATGATCCAGACGACCGTCTGCGCAGAGCCCGGCGACTCCGGCGGCCCGCTGTACGACGGCACCAAGGCGATCGGCCTCACCTCGGGCGGCAGCGGGGACTGCAAGAGCGGTGGCACGACGTTCTTCCAGCCGGTCACCGAGGCACTGAGCGCCTACGGGGTCTCGATCTACTGACCGACCGAGCAAGCGGCCCGTCGGCACCGGCGGGGCCGGGCCGCTGTTCCGCCCAGGACCCACCACTCCAGCACGAGACAACCCGGACCGTCCCCTCGGCGACGGTCCGGGTCGGCTCTGTGCGGACTACTGGATGAGCACGGTGCCGGGACCGCCGGTCAGCACATCCGTGCCTGCGCCACCGTCGATGGTGAGCGAAACGACGCCGGCGGCCAGCCCGGTCGCATCCACGGTGTCGTTCCCGCCCAAGGCGTGAAAGGCCACCGCGTCGGCCGGGCCATCGGTGCCGACGACGCGCACCAGGGCCTGGAGCCCGGTCGCCGTGACGCCGTCGGAGGGCGTGCCGGTGAGGCGCACCGTGTCGGCGCCCGCGGTTGCGTTCATGACAACGAGGTCGCCCGCCTGGTCGCCGGTCTTCCCGCCAGCACCGGCCAGGCTGACGCCGACGCCGGTGACGTCGGTGCCGGTCAGGTCGTTCACCGTCACCGTGTCGGGTCCGCCGAGGGCGTTGGTGTCGACCTGCTCCACGGCGTCGAGATCCATGGTGACGTGCCCGACGTCACGCACCAGGCGTGCCTGAGAACCGTTGGCCGTCAGGTCCAGTCTCTCCGCGTCGGCGGAACCGTTGAACGCCAGCGTGTCCACGCCCGCACCGCCATCGACCGGGTCGCTGCCGTCACCGGCGTCCCAGACGAACGTGTCCTGACCGTCACCGAGGAAGCCGGCGTCGCTGCCCTTGTTGCCGTCGACGACGTCGTCGCCGGCGCCACCGGACAAGGTGTCGTTGCCGTTGCCACCGCTGATCAGGTCGTTGTCGGAGCCGCCGTCGACAGTGAGGGCGATCAGCGAGGCCAAGTCACCGGATGCCGCGAAGGAGTCGTCGCCGCCGTTGCCGTTGACCACGAGTCGCTCACTGCTGCCGATGTCCAAGGTGAAGGGCAGCGGGGTGATCCGGTCGAACCGCACCCGCGAGCCGTTTGCGGCGGCCGCGAAGGTTTCACCGACACCACCGCCGTTCACGACGACGGCATCTGAGCCGTCGCCGCCCTCGTTGAGGTCGCTGCCGTCGCCCGGGTTCCAGATCAGCTTGTCGTCACCGCCATCGCCGAAGGACTGGTCGGTGCCGACGCCACCGGTCAGCGCGTCGCTTCCGCCCCCGCCGGACAGCACGTCATCGCCGGCGTCCCCGAGCAGCGTGTCCCTGCCGTTCTGACCGAACAGCCGGTCTTTGCTCGATCCGCCGAAGAGCTCGTCTCCACCGGCGCCGCCGTACAGACGCGCGCGCGGAAGCGGCCCGTTCGCCTCGTCGATCGCGATGCGATCCCCGCCGCGGCCGCCGAGCACGACGATGCGGTGGGTGTTCGCCACGGTGGCGAGACCCCCGCGGATGTGCACTGCCCCGCCGTTGACCTGGATCACGCCGTCCCGGTCTCGGCCCACCGTGATGGCGTTGGCCGTCGAGTCGCCCGAGATCGTCAGGACGCCGTGGCTCCTCGCGAACTGGGCGCTCGTCTCGGCGGAGGCCGGCGGAGCGAAGGCCAGGGCCGCCGTCAGGGAGGCGGCCGCTGCGCCCACGCCTACGGCGATGCGTCGGCGCTGGGGATTACTGCTGGTGATCATGGAGGGTCCTTATCGGGTTGACGAAGCTACGTGTGAGGTGGCACGACCCCGACTTTCGGTCCGTTCGGCCGAGCGGGCATGGGGAACCACTCACCGCGAACGCTGAACCATCGACGCCCGTACGGCGTAGCGCGCGGGTGGGCGCGACCAGCTCAGGCGAGGCGGCGGCTGGTGCGCGTCATCAGCCGCAGCCAGCGGTAGCCGTATCCCTCCAGAGCGACCTCGACGCCACCGCGGTCGTCGACCGGGACGCTCTCAGAGTCCTGGAGCAGGTCCACGAGGTGGTGGCTGCTGTCGCAGTCCTCGAGCGTCAGCGGCACCGTGCAGCTCTCGGGGCTGAGGTTGTGAACCGCGACGATACGACGGTCGTCCCAGGCGCACTCGTGAGCCAGCACCTGATGGTGGGGCTGGTCGAGCACCCGGAAGTCCGACCAGCCGAGCTCGGGTGACTCGCGGTACCGCTTGACGAGCAGAGAGACGAACGCCAGCAGCGAGTCGGGGTCGCTGCGCTGGGTGGCGACGTTGACGTGCTCGGGCCCGAAGGAACCTTGCGTCAGCGGCCTGCGCAGCTTTGACGGCGCGGCGTTCGAGAAGCCGCCGTTGCGCTGGTCGGTCCACTGCATGGGAGTGCGGACGGCCAGCCGCCCGTCGATGTCGAGGTTCTCCCCCATCCCGATCTCCTCGCCGTAGAACAGCACCGGTGTGCCGGGCAGTGAGAACAGCAGGCTGTAGACCATCCTGATCCGGCGCGGGTCGCCGTCGAGCATCGGCGGGAGCCGACGACGCAGACCCCGGCCATAGAGCTGCATCTCCGGCTCGGGCCCGAAGGCAGCGAAGACCTCGTCGCGCTCCTTGTCGGAGAGCTTGTCGAGAGTCAGCTCGTCGTGGTTGCGGACGAACGTCGCCCACTGCGACCCCGGGTCGGTGGCGGGTCGTGCCCGCAGCGCGCGGGCCAAGGGACGGGCGTCCTGTCGCGCCATCGAGAGGTACAGGTTCTGCATCCCGATGAAGTCGAACTGCATGGTGAGCTCGTCGCCGGCCTTGCCGCCGAAGAACGTCTTCTGGTCCTTGTGCGGCACGTTGACCTCGCCGAGCAGGATGCCGTCACCGGTACGCCGTCCCACGAACGACCGCAGGTGACGTAGGAACTCGTGCGGGTCGGCGAAGCGGTCGAGCTCGGCCTGGTCCACGCCGGTGGTCTCGAGCATGAACGGCACCGCATCCACCCGGAAGCCGGAGATCCCCAGCTCCAGCCAGAAGCCCATCGCCTTGACGATCTCGTCGCGGACGAGCGGGTTGGTGATGTTGAGGTCCGGCTGGGTCTTGTAGAAGCGGTGGAGGTACCACTCCGCGGTCTTCGCGTCGTACTCCCAGATGCTGTTCTCCTGGTCCGGGAACGCCACGTCCTTGCTGGTGTCCGGCGGCTCGGTGTCGCGCCAGACGTACCAGTCGCGGTAGGGCGACGTCCGGCTCGACCGCGCCGCACGGAACCATGGATGCCGGTCGGAGGTGTGGTTGACGACCAGGTCGATGATCACCCGCATCCCGCGGTCGCGGGCGGTGCGGACACACTCGACGAAGTCGCCGACGGTTCCCAGTCGCGGGTCGACGCCGTAGTAGTCGGTGATGTCGTAGCCGTCGTCACGGTCCGTCGTCGGGTGGAAGGGCATCAGCCACAGGCACGTCACACCCAGCTCGGCGAGGTAGTCCAGGCGCTCAGCCAGACCCGTGAAGTCGCCCATCCCGTCGTCGTTCCAGTCCAGGAACGTCTGCACGTCCAGGCAGTAGACGACCGCCGTCTTCCACCACAGGTCACTGGTGTCACTGATCCGCATCGGAGTCCCCTCGCCGCCCCGGTGGGCGTGGTCGGGCCGACACCGTGGGACGGGTCCGTACCCGGCATTCCGACGGGCCATGTGCCGCCTGCCCGCAGGCACCCTCAACACGAGCTCAACAAGAGCTCACCACAGTTTGGTCTCGGCTCGCGTTGGCGACCACGACCCGAGGAGGCAGCATGGAATCGGAGATTCGCACTTCCAACCGGTGGTACAGGCGGCGAGTCGTGCACACCGCGCTGGCGGGCGCGTTCCTCGTCGCCGGACTCGGTGGACAGGTGGCCACGGCAGCCAGCGCCGACGCGGTCGCTCGTGTCCATTACATGGGCGACGGCTGGTTCTGCTCCGAGCTTCCTTCCTGGCCCTACTTCACTTGCTACAACTGACACCTAGCGGATTTCCGTTCTCTGGCGGATTTCCCTCCTCTGGCGGATGAGGGCGCCGGCCCGGTGCGGGCGCTGACCGAGCGCACGCGATGGGGACGCCTCCGCGTCTCGGCCTGGGATCTCCCCGTGCGGCCTCGCCGTCGGTGGCTGGTGAGGTGCCTGAGGTGTTAGGCGCGGTCCCGCGGAGTGCTCCCGGCGCTGGCCGCATGCAGCGCTGACGCCGGCGATGGTTCCGATGCGGTCTCGGTCCACGCCCCGGTGAGCCCCCCGTCACCTCGCCCGTCATCCGCATCGCCGGCCGCGTGACCAGGACCAGCGGTTGCTGCGATGCCTGAGCCGGCAATCACCGACTGCGGTCGAGCGGGCCACGGCATCCCGCCGACCGGGACCGTGGGCCGGCTCCGTTCCCGGCAACCCGACCGCCCATGTGGGCGGAGCATCCGTGCGGTGGGACTGCGTCACCGCCTAGGGTTCGCTGGTGAGCGTCGCCGAGCGGCTACCCTGGCCGATCCGCGGCGACCGGGTCGTGCTGACGTCTCTGCGAGAGGACGACGCCGACGAGATGCTGGCGGTGCTCGCCAGCCCCGACCTGTACGCGTTCACCGGTGGAGGGCCGCCGACCCTTGACATGCTGCGTAGGCGCTACGCCGCCATGGTCGTCGGCCACTCGCCGGATGGTGAACAGGAGTGGCTGAACTGGGTGATTCGCCTCAAGGGCGCCGGTCAGGCCGCCGTCGGCGTCGTTCAGGCAACGCTCCCGCGGAAAGGTGATCGGGCGGAAGTCGCCTGGATCGTGGGTGCTGACCAGCAGGGACACGGATACGCCTCGGAAGCTGCCGCAGCCATGGTCCACGCCCTCATCGAGGCCGGCGTGCGCTGCGTCGACGCCCACATCCATCCCCGACACACTGCCTCGGAAGCGGTGGCGCGCCGCTGCGGCATGACCCCGACGGAGGAGTTCCATGAGGGGGAACGGCGTTGGGAGTGGTGCTGGGAGCACCGGGAGACGTGAGGAGCCACGTTGGCGGTCAGTGAGCGGGTCGCGTCCAGGCCGGAGGAGCGAGCCGACCGGAGTGGAGGGTTTTCGCCGCCTTGGCCGATGCGCGGAGCGCTCGGCGCTCGGCGCGGCTCGGCCTTGCCTTTCGTGCACGACGAGATCGGGCCACCTCCTCCTCGACCATCTGAAGGGCGACCAGCTTAGCCATGGCCGGGCTGTTGATGAAGGCGTGCATCGGAGTCTCCTCGGGCGGATTCGGGTGCTGCTGACTCCTACGAACCTCGCCGTAAGCCCCCCTACGACACATCCGGCGTGTGCCCTACTTGCCGCCTCATCTCCTCAACCGGCGGTCAGGGCATGCCGGGGAGGCCGGCCGGCGTGACCCAGGCGTAGCCGCCCACGTGGACCCGGCCGACCGACAGGGCGTTTCGCAGGGAGGGGAGATTGCTCGGGTGGATGGTGCCCCACAGGACATCCCCGGGGCGAGCCGGCAGCTCGTCGGTGAGCCGCTGCACGGTCCCAGCGGCCATGTTCCGGCCGCGGTGGGCGGCGTCCAGGCACAGCTCCTGAACGGAGAACCCGGCCATCGCGTGCGCGTCGTAGCGGATCGAGGCCACGACACCCGCGGGCTCCCCGTCGACGAGCACCTCGAAGAGCAGCCCTTCGCCGGCGCTCTCCGCCAGGGAGTCGGCGTCCTCGGGGTTGGCCCACATGGCAAGCTCCGGCTGACGCACGGCCAGCTCGGCATACACCGACGCCACCCGTGGCGCGAGCTCCTGGGGGTCCCCCGCGCGGAGGCTAACCCAGGGGTAGGCAGGGGCTCGCGGATGCTTCCGGAGCTCGTGGACGAGCCCGGCTACGACGTACATGTCGACGGCACAGCCGGCCCCGAACCGAGGATCGCCATTCAGCTGTTCAACCAGGCCGGCCGGATCCGGTGCGTCGACGCGCAGGCACAGCGGAGCGAAGGCCTCGTACGCCGGCACGACGATCTCGGCCAGGTCGGCGAGCCCGTCCGGCGTCGGAGAACCGGTCGTCGCGATCACGTCGACGAAGGGCCGGCTGGCGTCTCCTGCCCGGAAGCGGATGCCGGTCACCGCCCAGCCGCCGGGCAGGTCGAGGCGACGGTTCGCCCAGTCCAGCGCGTCGTCCACGTCGTCGAGCCCGACCGCTACGCGTAGCTCCTCGGCGAACACGGTGTTCCCCACCCGATGGGCCTCCGGGGCCAGCGGGTGGCGCAGCTGCTCGGTCACGCCGGCCTCGGCGTACCACGATCTGATGGCGTCGGAGACCCAGGGGCGCCTGGCCTCGACCAGCTCGTCCAGCAGCCCCTCCAGCAGCCCGGCCATGCGGCCACCCTCACAGCACGCGGAGCGGTGAGCAATCGCGCCCTTCGCCGACGCCCCGGGGAGATCGTCCGAAGCTGTGCTCAGTCCGCCGAGACCAGGGCCGCGACGGACGCCAGCGGAACCACGTTCCGGGCGGTCGCCGACAGTCTCGCGTCCATGGTCACCAGCGCGTCGGCCTGGAGCCGGGTGATGGCGAGGTACTCCGCAACCCGTAGCGTCGCAAGGTCGTGCTCGCGGGCCAGCCGCCAGGCGAGGCCGCGTGAAGCTCGGTCACCGAGCAGCCGCATCTTCAACTCCGTGATCCGCTCATGACTCTCGCGGGCCTCCGCGTCGCTGCGTTCGCCGCGCCGGACGTCGTCCAGCAGCAGCTGCAGTGCCTCGGAGCGGATCGCGCTCGGAGCCACGAGCTGATGACTCCCGTGGACCGTGAGGCCTTCGTCCACGACGTGCAGCAGCGTGGGTGCGTCGATGACGTATCGCGCCATGTCGCCAGCGTAGGTCGGTCCGTCGCCTCGTCATGCCGGGTCATGCGGGCTGCCCCGCAGGGTGATGCAGCTCCAAGGAGGCCTCCTCGCGACCGGCGCCACGAGTCTCTCGGTGTGTAGGGTGACCCCCAGACTGCGAATGGTCGCGCTCCCGAGGCGCTGGGTGGATGCCGCGACACGCAGCTAGCCGCGAGGGTGGGTGCGGGATGGACTCAGAGTTGCTTCTGGACGGCCTCGGCGACTCGATCGAGCCTCGTGCGAGTTCGCCGACCGCCGCGTCGACGCAAGCCAAGAGCCACTGCCCCGTCTCCTTGGAGGAGCTCACCGCGAACCTCCATGCCGCGCGGGTGCTGGTCTCTCGCGAGCGCAGTGCGAGCCGCCACGTCACCGAGTGGACGCACGCACAGGCGAACCTGCTGACCGCACTCGAGGAGTACGCCGCGGGTCTCCAGTCGGCGGGCCACCCGCTGCCGTACCGGGTTCGGGACGAGCTCTTCATGCATCGACAGCTCGCCGGGCTGGGCCGCGTCATCCCACGGTGAATTCCAAGGCGGTGACCGATGTGCCGGAGGTCGTCTTGCGGGTGCGCTTCGTCAGCGGCGAGCACAGCGACGTGGTCTATCAGGATCCCGACGCGCGCTCAGTCGCAGCGATGGTGGACGACGTCATCGCCGTGCTGTCCGATGACGGTGGTGCCCTGCGGTGCCAGCACGGAGACCGGCTGATCGTGCTGTTCGGCCGCGGGATCGCCAGCTTGGAGCTCGCTCCGCGTGGCGCGGTTCTCTGATAGTTCGTTCGGACCACCGGTGCAGTCCTTCGGCGGCGCTCTTCATAGCCACGGACCAGCCAGGCGATCACCTCGAGCCGACGGTCACGGGGTCCACACCGCGGCGTCATGGGCGAAGACGACGCGGCGGGGGTCGAAGGCCAGGATCCGAGTCATCCAGGGACTCGGCTGCGGGAGTGGTGCCGCCTGGTGGCCGAGCTGCCCCGCGCGTGCGGCGAGGGCGTCGGCGGACCACTGTGATGCGGTGTCGTGCGCCTGCCCTGCCAGAACGATCGAGCCGTCGGCACACACCGCCACTACCGACTGGTGACCGTCGACGTGGCCGGGTGTCGTGATCACGTGCACGCCCGGCGCGATCTCGGCCTCACCGTCGAGCAGTTCGTACGCCGCTCCCGGGAAGTCGACGAGCTCCGGCACGGTGTAGTCACCGGCCCGTGCGGTCTCCAGCTCCCTGCGCTGGCACAGGAGCGGTCGCCCGGCGAATCGGGGGTTTCCGCCGATGTGGTCGAAGTGGAGATGGCAGTTGACGACCAACGCGATGTCCTCGGTCGTCAGCCCGGACGAGCGCAGCGCATCGTCGATCGGCACGCGCCGGGGGCGGTACCACGCCTCCGTCTCGGCGTCGGCCTCCCCCAGCCCGGTGTCCATCAGCAGGGGGCCCGCCGGCGTACGCACGACGTACCCGTAGACGGCCTCGATCCGCGGCTGGCCGATGCCGGTCTCTTCGGCGGGACGCACGAACGTGCCGAGATCGAGCCGGCGCACGTCGTCGATCCGCACCGCCCCAGGCTACGATTCGGGCGCTTGCAGGTGGGACGCCCGCCGCGGGAGCCGACCACCCGGGTGCGACCCTGCATGGCGAAAAAGTGGAGGAATGCGGCAGACCGGCCCGGTACGACGTAGACTCGACCTATCGGCAACCGTCGGGTGACGGAGCCATCTGTCCCCACCCGCACCGGGTGTCAGCGCCGTCGGGCGCGGCACGGCCGAGGATCCGGTCCGCGACCGGATCGCGCATCGAGATCAGGATCCGTCGATCGGACGGCGGGACGCCAAGGGCGGGCACAGTCCGTCGGTGGCGGAATATCGCGCTTGAGGAAGAGAGCGGCTGGTTGGCCACACAGCGTCGACGCCAGTCCGGCGGCAGTCGGACGGCCCAACGTCCCCAGGGCCAGGGCCAGGGCCAGGGTCAGGGCCGGGGACAGGGCCGGAGGCGGGACAACGAGGGCATCATCCCGGTGCTCGCGATGGCCGTGCGCGAGGTCGAGCGCGCGGTGAACCAGCGGCAGCTGACCTCCGGACAGCGTGCCCGGTTCCAGGCGGCCGCGCTTCTGGCGCGGACCGAGCGGGCCAACGTGCGAGCCGACGAGGCGCTCACCCAGTCCCAGAAGGACGCCCAGCTCAAGCGGCTCGAGGGGCTGGCCACGATCCTGGCGCAGATCGCCACCCGCGAGCCGTCCCTGTTCAGCCTGCTCCAGGACGACGCTGAGGTGTCCGACGCGACCCGGCGGCTCGAGCGGGAGATGCAGCTCCAGGCCGGCCTCGAGCCGGAGCCCGAGCCTGAGCCGGACCAGCCGGTGTCGAACGCGGCACGCGAGCGGACGGCGCTGCCGCAGTCCGTCGTCCGGGCGCAGCTGGCCAATCCCTTCCTGGTGCCGGACTTCAGCGACCCGGCGCCGCGCGTGCATGGGCGCCTGGCGGGGTGGGAGCTGATCGAGCCTCTGCTGAACTCCTTCGAGCAGTCCGCACCCGGCGCGCCGACGAGCATGGATCTCCCAGACCCGCGGCCGATGTTGCTGCCCCCGGACCTGGAGCTGATGGACCACCAGGCACGGCTGCTCGCCGCCGCTGCCGAGGGTCACCGCACGTTCCTCCTCGCCGACGAGCCGGGGCTCGGGAAGACGGCGCAGGCCCTGCTCGCCGCCCAGGTCGCGAACGCCTACCCGCTCCTGGCGATCGTTCCGAACGTCGTGAAGACGAACTGGGCTCGCGAGGCCCACATGTGGACACCCAGTCGCAGCGTCACCGTCGTCCATGGCGACGGCCTGGACGTCGACGGGTTCGCCGACATCGTGGTGGTCAACTACGAGGTGCTGGACCGGCACGTCGGTTGGATGGGGGAGCACGGGTTCCGCGGACTGGTCGTCGATGAAGCCCACTACATCAAGAACAAGAAGTCACAGCGGTCACAGAACGTACTCGAGGTCTCCGACCGCATCCGGCAGCGCGTCGCGCGGCCGCTGATGATGGCGCTGACCGGAACGCCGTTGATCAACGACATCGACGACTTCCGGGCCATCTGGCAGATGCTCGGCTGGGTCCAGGAGAAGAAGCCCGCCAACATGCTGATGGCGTCGCTGGAGGAGACCGGCTTCACCCCGGCCGACCATGCCTTCTACCCCGCCGCCAGGCAGGCCGTCGTCGACCTCGGCATCGTCCGCCGGCGCAAGGTCGACGTCGCCGCCGACATCCCGGCCCGCCGCATCGCCGACCTGCCGGTCGAGCTCGAGGGGGCAGTCGGGCGGTCGATCCGCGAGGCCGAGCGGCAGCTCGCCCAACGCCTCGTCGGCCGGTACCACGCGGCCTTGGAGCACCGTCGCGCCGGTGCTTCGGTGCTCGACGGGCGCGGCATCGATCTCGAGCTGGTACGCCGGGTCGCCGAGCGTGAGGTGGCCGAAGGCAGCGAGGGTACGAGCGGCGACAACGTGTTCACGATGGTGCGCAAGATCGGCCAGGCCAAGGCCGAGCTCGCCGCCGACTACGCGGTGCAGCTGGCCCGGAGCGCCGGAAAGGTCGTGTTCTTCGCCAAGCACCTCGACGTGATGGATGCTGCGGAGGAGTTGTTCGAGCGGCGCGGTGTCGGCGCCACGTCGATCCGCGGCGACCAGACCCGGAGCGCCCGGGACCACGCGATCGACGCGTTCACCCACGATCCCGACGTCCACGTGATCGTCTGCTCGCTGACCGCAGCGGGCGTCGGCATCAACCTCCAGGTCTCCTCCAACGTGGTGCTCGCCGAGCTCTCCTGGACCAACGCCGAGCAGACGCAGGCGATCGACCGCGTCCATCGGATCGGTCAGACCGAGCCCGTGACCGCCTGGCGCATCATCGCCGCCCAGACCATCGACGCCAAGATCGCCGAGCTGATCGACGTCAAGGCGGGGCTGGCCGCCCGAGCTCTCGACGGTGCCGGTGAGCAGGAGGCCTCGCCGTCGGCCGACGTCCAGGTCCAGACCCTGGTCGCAATCCTGACCGAGGCACTCACCGCTGCAGGGGCGGAGCATGCAGCGGAGGAGCAGGCCACGGCGGAGTAGGCGCTGCGGGCAGGCGCCGGAAGGTGCCTAGGCTCGACGCGTGCGTCCGCTCTCCTACGACCACGCGACCGCCGTCGGGCTGCTGCGTCCCCAGCTGGACGCGTTCGTGGCGGCAGCGGAGTCGTTCTCCGACTACGACCTCCTCGGCGCTTCGCGCGTCCACGGGTGGAGCCGGCTCGAGGCCGTCGTCCACGTCCGCGCCGGGCTCGAGGAGATGGTGGGCGTCTGTGCCACGCAGGTCGAGGCCGAACCGGACCACGACGCCGCGTCGTACTGGGCGTCCTTCGCCCAGGACGACGACGATCCCGTACCCCGCATCCTCTGGATGCGGCGCACCGCGACGGCGTACAGCCGGCCCGAGGGGGCGCTTCGGCACCTGCGCGACGTGGCGGCGACGGCTCGGACCGCGCTGGACCGGATGCCCGACCATCCGGTGCTGTTCCAGGGCAAGACGATGAGGAGCGGTGACTTCCTGGCCACCTGGGTGGTCGAGGTGGCCGTCCATCAGCTCGACCTGGAGGACTCCGGCCACCCGACGGCCGGATCCCTCGCCACGGTGCGCCGTACGGTCGAGGCGCTCGTGGACCTCGACCTGCCGGCGGCGTGGAGCGACGAGGACGCCGCCCTGATCGCGCTCGGGCGGGTGCCGCTGCCGGACGCGGCGGCCCATCTGGCCGGGGTCCTCCCAGTCTCATTCTGAATGCCGCACACTTCTTCTCCTCCTTCAGGAGGAAGCCGGCGCCCCCGGGGCGGCACTACGGTCGTCAGCCGGGCCCCTCGAGGCCCGGGACACGCTCCGTGGGTGCGGCGCCGACACACCGCGGAGCGTCGTCGCGTCAGGAGTGCGTACCGCCGTGCAGCACGATGGTGCCGGCGCGCACGAGTTCGAGCGAGCCCACCAGCGCTCGGGCGCCCAGGTCGGCCGAGAGCCAGCCGCGGAGGCGCCCGCCTAGGACCGAGGCGGCCATCGCGAATACGAGCTGGTCGACCTCCGCGCCCGGGGTGAAGATCACGACCGGGCGATCCCCCAGCACCTCAGGTGTGAAGGCGCCGGCGTCGAAGGCCGGTCCGTCGGCGTACGGATCGACCAGGACGATCTCGGCATTGTCATCGTTGTCGACGACACGGACGTGATCGGCGTGTCGTCGCAGCCGTCGCAGGAGCATGTCGTGCGCCTCATCCGAGCCGCCGAAGAGCGCGACCCGGACCGGCCCGGGCGATACCGGTGCATCGAGCATGCGCGTTCTCCCCTCTCCCCCGGAGGTCCGGCTGTCGCCAGGTGGGCAGCTCCGCACCGAAGAGGGCCGACGGTGACTTCGCCGAAGTCCTGGCAGAGACCGTAGCCAACGAGCCGACCGGGGCGGTACGCCCGGAAGGGGGGTCGGCGGTGCGCGATCCGCTCAGCGGCGGGCGGCGCTGAACGCTGCCGCGCTGTGGCGGCCGTTCCGGGACGCCGCATGTCCTGACGGGCCGCTCGGCCGCCCCGGACGTCCGGACGCGGCCTTCGACGGCTTCTGTCCGGAGGTCCTCCTGGTCGTTGGCTGAGTGCGAGGCTGACGCTGGCCAGCCGCCGGGCGACGTCCCCGGCCGGTACGCCGGCGGTTGCGCCCCCCGCCGCCATCGGCGCGGGTCCCGGGCGACGGGCCGGCGGCCGTCTTCAGCCCTGCGGTGAGCGTGCGCTCGCCCGGGGCGAGCTCGAGCAGGACTGGGTGCGTGATGCCCTGGATGCGTGTCGTGGTCGGCTTGATGCCCGCAGCACGGGTCATGTCGCGGACGTCGCGGGCCTGCTCGGATGTGACCAGCGTGACGACCGTGCCCGCGTTGCCCGCCCGCGCCGTACGACCGGAGCGGTGGAGGTAGGCCTTGTGCTCGGCCGGCGGGTCGGCGTGGACGACCAGCGAGACGTCGTCGACGTGGATGCCACGGGCGGCGATGTCGGTGGCGACCAGGGCGGCCGCCTCGCCGGAGTGGAAGGCCTCGAGGTTGCGGGTCCTGGCGCCCTGTCCCAGGTTGCCGTGGAGCTCGACGGTGGGCACGCCGCTGCGGTTGAGCTGGCGGGCCAACGCCTTGGCGCCGTGCTTGGTCCGCGTGAAGACCATCGTGCGGCCCGGTGCACTGGCCAGGTCGACCAGCACCGGCAGCCGGTGTTCCCGGTCGACGTGCAGAACGTGGTGGTCCATCTCGGCGACCGGCGACTGCACGGAGTCGGCCTGGTGGGTGACCGGGTTGTGTAGGAACTGGCGAACCAGCGTGTCGATCGCCCTGTCCAGGGTGGCCGAGAACAGCAGTCGCTGCCCGCTGCGCGGCGTGCGAGTGAGGATCCGGCGTACGCCGGGCAGGAACCCGAGATCCGCCATGTGGTCGGCCTCGTCGAGGACGGTGATTTCGACATCGTCGAGAGAGCAATGCCCCTGACCGATCAGGTCCTCGAGCCGGCCGGGGCAGGCCACGACGACATCGACGCCGCGGCGCAGGGCGTTGACCTGCGGCTGCTGCCCGACACCACCGAACACCGTCCGGGTGGTGAGTCCGGCCTCATGGGCCAGGGGAGCGAGAGCCGCGTCGATCTGTCCCACCAGCTCACGGGTCGGCGCCAGGATCAGCGCGCGGGGGGCGCCGCGTCGGGCGCGAGGCCCTCCGGTGAGACGCGCCACGAGGGGGAGCAGGAAGGCGTAGGTCTTGCCGGAGCCGGTGCGGCCACGGCCGAGCACGTCGCGACCGGCCAGTGAGTCCGGCAGGGTGGCTGCCTGGATCGGCGTCGGGTTCGAGATGCCCTGACCGGCGAGCAGCGTGGACAGGCGCGCGGGCACGCCGAGGGTGTGGAAGGAAGACAAGGAAGAGCCGAATCTGTGTGATGTCTCGCCGAAGCCGGAGGTCGGCATGTTGCCGGACGGCTACGCACGGAGCAGGTATGAGCTACGACGTGCGGACAACTCGCGGCGAGAGCTCGACGAATTGATGTCTGCACCATACCGGAGGTTCGGCGAAAGCCCGGAATCGGGCCGTTCTCCCTCGGAACCTAGGCTCACCGCATGGCGGGGCTGCAGATCGTGCTCACCGCGGTCGTCATGGTGGTGGCGGTCTGTCTCGTCGTCCTCATCGCGCGGGACAGGAGGCCCGGCGACCGGGTGTACGCCGCGCTGGCTCTGCTCGAGGTCGGGCTGGTCGCGCAGCTGGTGGCCGGGCTCGTGCATCTCGGCGGCGAGCACGGCGACGTCAACGTCCCGGCGTACCTCGGCTATCTGGTGGGCAGCCTGGTGGTGTTGCCCGCGGCGTTCCTCTGGTCGGTAGGCGAGCGGACGAGGGCCGGCACCGGAGTGCTCCTCGTCGCCGTGGTCGTGGTTCCCGTGCTGTTCCTGCGCCTGCACGAGCTGTGGTCGGCGTGAGCCAGCAGGGACAGTCGACCGGCCGCGGGCCGGGGCGGATCCTGGTCTTCGTCTACGGTGTGTTCGCGCTGGCAGCGACGGCCCGGGCAGTCGTGCAGCTCGCGACCCAGGCGGCTCAGGCACCGGTGGCCTACTCCCTGTCGCTGTTCTCCGGGATCGTCTACATCGTGGCCACCTGGGCGCTGGCCACCGACAGACGCCGCATCGCGCTGGTGACGATCGCCGTCGAGCTGACCGGTGTGCTGGTGATCGGGACTTTCAGCGATCCGGACGACATCGACAAGGCCAGCGTGTGGTCGCACTACGGGACCGGCTACGGATATGTGCCGCTGGTACTCCCGGTCGTGGGCCTGTGGTGGCTGTGGCCGCTGTGGCGCCTGTCACGCGCTGGTCGGTCCGGGAGCCCGAACCAGGGGTGAGTTCCGCTCCGGCCGGGAATTTGTCCCGTCCTTCCATGGTCACCCCCCACTGCCTCGGCCTATCGTGGCAGCGACCCGGAGGTGCATGGCTGGCACGGGTAGCGACGCGGCACTGGCCTGGTCAGATCGGCGGCCCATCGCCCAGGGGGTGGACCAGTGGCGGTGGTCATCGTTACGCACGACGACCACCGCCCTCCCCCAATCAGCTCGCGGTACGGCTCGCCGGCTGCGCGTGGCTGTCGTCGACCTCGGCTCGCAGCCGCCCGCAGATGCGGCTGAGCAGCCGCGACACCTGCATCTGGGTCACCCCGATCTCGTCCGCGATCTCCTGCTGCGTGCGCTGGCCGAAGAAGCGCATCGTGACGATCGTCCGGTCGCGCTCGCCGAGCCGTCGGAGCGCCGGCGCGAGGATCACGCGCGCGTCGGCCGCCTCGAGCCCGGACTCCTCCTCGCCCAGCTGGTCGCCGAGCGAGCCAGAGGCGTCCTCGTGCACGACCTGGTCGAGCGACGTGGGCGTGAAGCATCCGTTGGCGGCCAAAGCCTCCTCGACATCCTCCAGAGGCTCGCCGAGCTCCTCCGCGAGCTCGTGGGGACGAGGTGGATGCCCGAGCGCGGTGGCCAGCACGGACTCGGCAGCGGCGATCCGCCCCTGCAGCTCCTGCACCCGGCGAGGCGGGCGCACCATCCAGCCGACGTCACGGAAGTGGCGGCGCACCTCTCCGCGGATCGAGGGCACGGCGTACGACAGGAAGTCGTGGCCGCTGGCGTGGTCATAGCTCTTCGCGACGCGCACGAGGGCCAGGTAGGCGACCTGTTCCAGATCCTCGTCCGGGATCCCTCGCCGACGGTAGCGAGCGGCGATCGACCGGGCCACCGGCATGTTGAGGCGGATCAGCTCGTCGAGCAGCTCGCTTCGTTGCCGATCGCTGTGAGCGGAGTCGAGTCGGGCGAGCACGACCTCGGTGCGCTGGGCGCGGTCGTGTCGCTCGTGTAGGTGGATTGAAGGCGTGGGTCGTGCGACTGGGGATGCCAAGGCGTGGCCTCTCGTCGTCCGAGGGACGGGCTGCCATGGGGCTCCAGCAGCCGGGGACGGGTGCTTCGCCGGTCTGCTCCAGCGCGGATTCCGAGGTCCGCTACCGGCACGACGTGCCGGGATGTTCTTTACCCTAGGACGACCCGAGGTGTGCGCTCCACACCCCAGCGGGTGGCATACGGCGTGCTATGGAAACGGCCCGCCGCCCACGCGGTTTGCAGCCGGCAGACCTCACTGCTGGGGCCGCAGACGGACGCATCCACCCACCCGGCGAGGCGCCGTCCACCACCCCCACCAAAGCGCTGGGCCGGTGCCGGCCGATCCGGGCCGATCCGGGCCGATCCGGGCCGATGTGGGCCGGTGTCAGCCGGACGACCCGCTTGT
>Ga0126310_10000282_pt1 | contig 16209 bp, 16 predicted proteins | sample Plot60_FD_92540 | JGI IMG/M metagenome (GOLD analysis project Ga0126310, IMG submission 92540) | Serpentine soil microbial communities from UC McLaughlin Reserve, CA, USA - Plot60 | ecosystem: Environmental > Terrestrial > Soil > Grasslands | place: USA: UC McLaughlin Reserve, Lake County... | reverse complement strand
TAGCGAGAGGAAAGGACGGGCGATTGGCCGCCGAATGTATCGTGCGCGGCCGCCGGGTCTCCCGTCCAGATCAAAGCCGCCACCTCCTCGATGGTGCTCTCGACGGCGAGGTTCACGACGTCCCGTCCTCGGTAGTAGAGCTTGCCATTCGAGATCAGGGTGATGCCCGACTCCATCACCGGCGTGCCCCAATGCAAGGCGCTCTCCGCCACTTTGCTCGGGTCGCGACGCTGCTCCTTGCGCTCCTTAAGCTTTCGTACGTCCTCGGCACGGTAACGCCGGCTACGCTTGCCCTTGTCCGCGACCTCCGACCGGATCAAACCCCGGCTCACATAGGCGTACAACGTAGCCACACTAACATTTAACTCGCTCGCCGCCTGCCGTGCCGTGAGATAACGAGCCTCACCCATGCTTTCGCCCCTTCTACTCAACTGAGCCCGGTCCTCGCTCCTGCCGTCGCCGAAGGACGATAACATATATTGATTTTTTTATCAATATTGACAAATAGCTGCCGAGGGTCTAAGCTACCGGTTCGAACAGGCGACAAGTAAAGAAGGAGCATACGGTCCTATGAGTGATGAAGTCCTAGCGGGCTTTGTGCCTGGGTTAGAGGACGTGGTAGCGGCCGAGACACGCCTGAGCAGGGTGGACGGGAAAGCCGGAGAGTTGATCATTGCTGGTTTCCTGGTTGAGGAGTTCGCAAGCCGCGCTTCGTTTGAAGAAACGGTCTACCTGCTGTGGCACGACGTCCTGCCAAACCTCGAACAGCTGGCGGACCTCCGGGAGGCACTGTCCGTCCGGCGAGCGTTGCCGCGGCCGATCCTGGATCTGCTGCGGGCGGCGGCATCCGAACGAGCGCCGGTGATGGACGCGCTACGCATGGCAACCGGGTCCCTCAGCCTGGGCAGGCCGGACGGAGCACGAGCGGAGGACGAGTTTTACGATGGCGCCCTCGCCCTGGTGGCTTGCTTCCCCACCATAGTAGCGGCCTACTGGCGGCTGCTGAACGGGGAGGAGCCCGTAGCACCAAATCCGGAGTTGGGGCACGCCGCCAACTATCTGTATATGCTCTCAGGTGAAAGCCCGAGCGAAGAGCTCGCCCGGGCCCTAGAGACATACCTGAACACCGTGGTGGATCACGGCCTCAACGCCTCCACCTTCGCCGCGCGGGTGATCGTCTCGACCCAGTCGGATACAGTCTCGGCCGTAGTCGGAGCAATCGGCGCGCTCAAAGGCCCCCTGCACGGCGGCGCACCCGGACCGGCTCTAGACGTTGTGTTCGAGATCGGGGAGGCCAGTCGGGCCGAGCCCTACCTGCGCAAAAAGATCGAACAGGGCGAGCGTCTCATGGGCTTCGGCCACCGCGTCTACAAGGTCCGCGACCCCCGGGCCGACGTGCTAGCGGCCGCCGCAGAACGCCTGTACACCACCGACGCAGATACGAACCTGCGCCAGTTGGCGCTGGAAGTAGAAAAGACGGCGCTTAGGCTGCTCGCCGAATACAAGCCGGGGCGCAACCTCCAGACCAACGTCGAGTTCTACACGGCGCTGCTCCTGCACGGGCTCGGCCTCCCTACTCAGCTCTTCACCCCCACCTTCGCTATCGGCCGGGTGGCAGGCTGGACGGCGCACTGCTTCGAGCAGCGGGCGTTGGATCGCCTGATCCGTCCGCAATCCGCGTACTGTGGCGCGAGAAACCGGTCCTGGGTACCGCTCGAAGAGCGGTGACGAGTACAGGAACAACGGAGGATCTAGAAGGAGAATGACCGAACATCCGAATGTGGTATCCGAAGACGACCTGGAGTGGAGTACGCAGTCGCACGGCGAAAAATTTGGCCACCTTCGCAAGCCACTTGGGTTGGTCGCCGGCGGGGAGAAGCTGGGGTGCAGCCTATACGAGGTGCCGCCGGGACGAAGGGCCTGGCCCTGCCACTACCATCACGCCAACGAGGAGGCCATTTACGTGCTCTACGGCTCGGGCACGCTCCGGATCGGGGAGCGGGAAGTCGAGATCTCGCGGGGAGACTATGTAGCTCTGCTCACGGGAGCTGAAGGAGCGCACCAGATCGTCAACTCATCGGACGTGGCACTCCGCTACCTTTGCTTCTCGACGATGGTGGAGCCGGACATCCTGGTCTACCCGAACTCGGAGAAGTTCGGTCTCTTCGCCGGGTCGGCCCCCGGCGGACCGAAGGAGAAGAGGATCTTGCAGAAGTACCTGCGGGGCGACGCGAAGGTGGGCTACTACGACGGCGAGGAGTAAAGGGGTCTCCCGGGATCTTCCTAAGCGGTTTCGGGTCCTAGATGCGCTCGCACGTCGGAGGTTGCTCTCTTAGCACCGGTTTCCAACGCCTCGGCACAGCTACGCAAGTTGCTACGGGTAGCGCTGGAGAAGGAGACCGGAGAAATCGCCGGTGATAGCCGGCGGCTGGTGAGCAGGACCGCTCGATCCTGGCTAGGTACCGGCCCCCGTGCTGCAGCAACAAAAAACGGCCCCCGGATCTTTCCAGGGGCCGTACCCTTTTGAGTGCTACGCAGGTATCTGGTCTTCCAGCACGTCCGCCCTACACAACCGGAGAGGCGGATGAATAAGCTTGTAACCCAGGATCCCGCAGGGCTTTCAGTGGGTCTAGGTCAGAGCCACCTCTCCCAGAAGATACCCGCGACTACTACTCGATGCGTCTATCTGGATCACCTCCTCTCCGTGCCGTCAACTCGGGGAAGTGTACTACTTATCCCCCATACTCGACAAGGGGATTTTTAGGATTTGTTTTGTTCGAGGATTCTATGCCTCAACAGGTCGAAGGCCCGGTTGGCGCTCCGCTCCCGGATAACCTCGCGCGAGCGCCTGAAGGCCGAGAGGTCGAGCCTCTCGACCGTCGTCCTTTCTTCGTCCGAGATCCCCACGAAGACGAGCCCAACCGGCTTCTCCTCCGTCCCCCCGTCGGGACCAGCCACCCCCGTGACCGAGAGCCCGTAGTCGGTCCCAGCGTCCTCGCGGACGCCCTCGGCCATAGCCCGGGCCACCGGCTCGCTGACGGCCCCGTGCTCCATGAGCAACTCATGTGGCACCCCGAGCAGGCGCTTCTTTGCGTCATTAGAGTAGGTGACGAGGCCCTCCATGAAGTACGTAGAGGAACCGGCCATGTCGGTAAGGCGCTTGGCGAGGAGACCGCCGGTGCAGCTCTCGGCGAGGGCCAGGGTGGCGCCCCTCTTGGTTAGGAGACGAGCGAGGGCGCTCTCGAGGGTTTCGTCGTCTTCACCGAAGTAGTACTCCCCAAGTCGGTCCAGGATCTCCTCAGCGACGGGTTCTATCTTCTCTTCGGCCTCCTCGATCGTGGCGACGCGGGTAGTGATGCGGAGGCGGACCTTGCCCGCGGAGGCCAGGGGAGCGACCGTGGGGTCCGAGGCGTCGAGAAGGTCCTGGACCTTTTCAGCCAGGGCCGACTCGCCGATCCCGCTGAAATGGAGCGTCCTGGAGACGATCGCACCCTCGCTGCGCTCCTTTATCAAAGGTTCCAGCGTCTCCTCGAACATCCTCTCCATCTCCGCGGGTACGCCGGGCAACGTGGCGAAAAGGGTTCCGTCGTACTCCAGAAGGGCGCCCATCGCCGTGCCTACCGGGTTGGGGATAAGCTCCGAGCCCTCGGGGAAGAGGGCCTGCTTGTAATTAGAAGCGGTAGGCTCGCGGCCGAAGCGGGCGAACATCTCGTCCACGTGCCTCCTCGCCTCGGGGTACTCGACCATCTCCCGACCTGTCGCAAGCCCTAAAGACTCGTTGGTCACATCATCGGAGGTAGGTCCCAGGCCGCCTGTGGTGAGGACGAGATCCGCGCGGGATGCAGCCTCCTGAAGAGCTGCGATCACGCGCTCCATGTTATCCCCAACGGTGGTGTGGCGGTAGACCGAGACGCCCAGAGCCGCGAGCCGGGCACTCAACCAGGCCACGTTCGTATCCACCAGCTCTCCGAGGAGTAGCTCGGTACCGAAAGATACGATCTCAGCGTTCTTTATAACGTGGTTCTTTGGCTCCGCTTCAGCAGCGTTTATCTTCTCGTTTTGCATACCTTTATTCTACAATTCCTGCGATGATCGACGATGCCTTCCTCGACTCAGCCAACAGCTACGCCCGCGATCGCCTCTCCGATAAGCGCTACGCCCACACCTTGCGCGTGGCGGACACCGCCGAGCACCTCGCTAGATTGCATGACCTCGACCCGAAGAAGGCACGCCTGGCCGCCCTCCTGCACGACTCGGCGCGGGAGACGAGCAAGGAGGAGCTCTTGCGAATCGCCGACCAGGAGGGCATCGCCGTGGGCGAACTCGAGCGCGAGCAGCCCGTGCTCCTGCACGGACCCGTGGCCGCGGAACTCTCGCGGAGTAAACTCGGCGCCGAGGACAAGGAGGTCTTGGAGGCGGTGCGTCATCACACCACGGGCGCGCCGGGGATGGGTCCCCTCTCGCTCGCCCTGTACGTGGCCGATAAGATAGAACCGGACCGGGATCAGCCCGGCGTAGACAACCTACGCAAGCTCGCCCTCGAAGACCTGGGCCGCGCCGCGACGGCCGCGCTGGAGGACTCCACCTCCTACGGCGAACAGCGCGGCCAACCGATTCATCCTAAGAGCCGGCGAGCCCTGGAGTGGTTAAAAAGCTCCAGGTGCGAACACCCCGCCAAGCGCGGGGTGTAGCGTGTAGATCCCGTACCCTGTCACCGCACCAACCACGAGAGCCACGATCAATTCCGCCGCTCCCCCGGAGCGAACGCCTCCGGGCAGCAGCCTGAGACGCCACCCCGCCGGCCACAGGAGCGGCACGCCTTTGGTGTTCAGGGCGTCGGCGACGAGGTGCGAGGCGTAACCGGCTACGAGGGCAACGAACAGGTCAGTTGATAGCGGCGCCACGGTCGAGACGAGGGCGACGAAGAGCGCAACGCCGAGCAGGGAATGGGTCAGGGTCCGATGCCCGACGGTGCGGAAGAGCACGAACGACGTAACCCGCAAGGACCAGCTCACGGGGCGCGCGAGGAGGTTCAAGGCGGGATTCTTCAGTCGGCTCAAACCGTTACCAAGCCGGCTACGCGGGTTATCGACGTCCGGGATCCAACCGGCCACCACCGCCGCAGGATAAGCGTAGAGAGGCGGCTCGTACCCGACGATAAAGGAGGCCCCTGCCAGGGCCGCGATCCCAAAAATGGCGTGAGTGGTGGCATTCATCAAAAGGACAGTTTAACAACCATAAAATCCCCAGACCCCTGATCCAAGCTGACCAAGAGCAACGGGTCGGAACCCTACGAATTCACGGCTTCTAACATCATCTTCTTCGAATCCCGCGCGAAGCGTTTCTGCAGCATGCGAGCGAACGGATAGCCGAGCCAGGCCAAAGGATGTTTGGGTCGAGAGAAGGCGAAGACGTCGTAGTGGACCGTATTGTTCTCGCGGCTCCACTCGACGGTGAACCGTTCCTCGCCGCGCTCGCCATGCCCGGGAAGCGTTCCGTAGCCGAACCCGAACCGCTTCACCTCCCCCGACTCCTGGATAAGGTAGACGATGCGGGCGGTGTTCAGCGACCAGAAGCCGTAGTGCCAGGCGAGCACGCCGACCGTTGCGCCTACTTCGATGGGCACCTTGGGTGGGAGAAGACGGATCCAGCCGAGGTCGAACTGCCGCCACTCGCGCAAGGCACCCTTCGCCCGCTCGTATGCCTCTGGTCCCTCGCCGAGCTTCGCGCGGTACCGATCCACCACGTACCCTGTGGGCGAGCTTTCCCTTCGCGAGGCCCCGACCTCTTTATAAGAGAAAGGCAGGTGGCTTTGCGAGGAAAGGAACCGCTCGACATCTTCCTTCAAAGGCTCCCTCAGCAAGAACACGCGCGGATCCTCCTACCGCTGTCTTATGATTCCCCCGAGGAACCGAAGCCCCCCTCGCCGCGGCCGTCGGCGCTCTCTTCGAGGAGCTCCACGCACACGAACCGTGCCTCGGCCGCCCGCACGAGGAGGAGCTGGGCGATCCTCATGCCGACCACGACCTCGAAGGCCTCTTTGCGATCGTGGTTTATGAGGGGAACTTTGATCTCCCCGCGGTAACCAGAGTCTATTAGGCCCGGGGCGTTGACGAGCGAGACCCCGAACCGCGTCGCGAGCCCGCTTCTCGGCAGGACGAGCCCAGCGCACCCGTCGGGGACGGCGACCGCTATCCCGGTGCCGACCACGGCCCGCTCGCCGGGCTCGAGGACGACCCCTTCGGCGGCGGCCAGGTCGTAGCCGGCGTCCCCGGCATACGCCCGCGCGGGTGCCTGGGCTCCCGGTCGCAACCTACGGAACGGCACCTTCAAAGGACGCTGCCAAAGATCGAGAACCAAACCGTAGCGAGAAAGGCGTCGTAAAGTCGCGGAGCGTGAGGTCGCGCGAGGTACATACGGGGCGGTATCTTAGCATGCGCTTTGGCCGCCCGGGTCTGCTTACAGATGCTATGCTTTGCGTGATGAGCGAGAACCCGGTAAGGAACGGAAGAACGCGTTACCTGGTTACCTCGGCGCTGCCCTACGCCAACGGCCCGTTACACGTCGGGCAAATAGTAGGGGCGTATTTGCCGGCGGACGTGTACGTCAGGTACCTGCGGGCACGAGGCGAGGACGTTGTCTACATCTGTGGCACCGACGAGCATGGCGTCCCGATCACCTTGACCGCCGAGCGCGAGGGCAAGGAGCCTCAAGAGGTCGTGGACTACTGGTACGCCCACATGAAGGAGACCTTCTCACGCTTCGGCATCAGCTTCGACAACTTCTCGCGCACCTCCACACCCTTGCACGCGAAAAACACCCAGCTCTTCTACCAGAAACTCAAAGAAGGCGGCTATATCTCGGAGGCCGAGAGTCGACAGATGTACAGTCCGACAGAGGACCGCTTTTTGCCGGACCGTTACGTCGAGGGGACCTGTCCCGTGTGCGGCTACAAGGAAGCGCGGGGCGACCAATGCGACAACTGCGGCAGCTGGTACGAGGCCTACGAGCTTATAGATCCACACTCCAAGATTACCGGCGGTCCCGTCGAGGTGCGCGAGACGACGCACTTGTACCTAGATCTGCCGAGGTTTTCCGACCGCCTGAAGAAGTGGGTCGTAAGGCAGGAGCACTGGCGCGACTCGGTCAGGAACTTCGTCTTGGGCATCATCGAAGGCGGCCTCGAAAAAAGGCCCATAACGCGCGATATCGAATGGGGCGTTCCGGTCCCCGAGCCCGGCTTCGAGGACAAGCGCTTCTACGTGTGGTTCGACGCCCCCATCGGCTACGTGTCCTCCACGATGGAGTGGGCCGAGTTCGCCGGAGACCCCGACCGTTGGCGCGAGTACTGGCAAGATCCGGGCACTAAACTCATCCACTTTATCGGCAAGGACAACACCGTCTTTCACGCCACGATCTGGCCCGCCATGCTCATGGGCGTTGGCGAGGACGGCGAAGAACCCTACATCCTCCCCTATGATATCCCAGCCAACGAGTTCATGAACCTCGAAGTGGTCGTAAACGGTGAGCCGCGGGCGATGCAGATGTCCACAAGCCGCAACTTGGCTGTATGGTTGCACGAGGCCCTCGATCGCTTCCCGGCGGATCTCTTGAGGTTTTACCTGGCCTCGATCCTGCCGGAGACCGGTGACGTAAACTTCTCCTGGCGAGAGTTCCAACGACGGGTAAACTCGGACCTCATCGGTAACTTGGGCAACTACATCAATCGCACCCTCTCGTTCCTGGAGAGGTATTTCGACGGCCAAGCCTTACGCCCGGAGGAGCCGTCCGAAGACGCCCGCGACGCTCTGGCCGACTTCAGGAAGCTGGAGCAGCGTTACGAGGCCCGGATGCGTGCCGGGCGGCCCAGGGACGCTTTGGGGGAGCTCCTCGCGATGGGTCGCACAGCTAACCGCTTCTTCGACGCGCAAGCCCCGTGGAAGAGCCGCAGGGAGGATCCGGAGCAGGCGCGAGCCACGCTGTACACCTGCTCGGTCTTGCTCGGCTCCGTCGCCTACCACGCCACCCCATACGTCCCGGAGGCCATCGAACGCCTCAAGGGGTTCTTCAGTGGGCCCGTGGCGCGGGTCTCAGACCTTGAGAAGCTGCCGGAGGACTATCACGCGCGGAACGCCAAGCCCCTTTTCGGGCGGGTCGAAGACGATGAGGTCGCGACGGCCGAGGCGAAGCTCGCCCGGGCGGCCGAAGGCTCTTTCTAGCGTTCAGCTCTCAGGACCGGAAGCTACTCGTTCTCATAGCCTTTATCTCGCTCAACCTTTATGCCACCCTCCACGTTGGCCACGTGGCTAAATCCCTTCGAGGGTTATGGCAGCGAGCGCTCCCCACAGCTAGTATCGTCCTTACCCATCTGACTCTTACCCACCTGGCGGCTACGGCACCGGCTTTTCCCCGCCGAGGAGCGCCATCTCGAGCCACTTCCAGTGGCAGTCGACGTCGGCGAAGCCGATCTCTCTGAGCCAGCGCAGCTGCGTCTCCACGTCGAGGAGCCGGTTCGACGGGTCCTCCTCTTCTACCTTGAGCCCCAGGGCGGCGAGGAAGCGCTCGTGCAGGCGCGGCGTGGGCGAGGAGACGTGCTCGAGGTTGAGGAAAACCCCGCCGGGTTCGAGCAGGCCGAAGACTTCGCTGTAAAGCTCGCGTTTGCGTTCGTGCTCGAGGTGGTGGATGGCGAAGCAGGAGACGATCGCGTCGAAGGAGTCTATTAGATCGGGTAAGAGATCGGGTAAGGGCTGCGCGAGGTCGTGTTCGACGACCCGGACTGCCCCGTCTTCCGCGAAGCGTTCGCGCGCCTTCTGAAGCATGGTCGGCGAGAAGTCGAGGGCAATACCCGTGCACCCGGGCCGCGCAAGCTTTATTAGGCCGAGCAAACGTCCGTCTCCGGTGCCGAGGTCGAGCACGCGGCGAACGTTTGGCGGGAGCTGTTCTATTAGAACGGCCTCTCCTTCGGCGCGGTGCGGGAACGAGTCGGCCCGCGAGAGGTAGGAGAGCGCGTGTTCGACCGAAGTCCACTCGCTCACAGCGCGTTACGCTTTCCTGTACTTGGTCGTCACCTTGTAGGTACCATCAGGAAGGCTCTGCAACCGGTAGTCGCCGAAGAGGATCGGGTCAGCGGTAACTAGGCACAGAAAGAGCCTCACCGCCAGGTTCCGGATCTCGCTCTCCGCGTGCTCGTCGGCCCGCATCTCGATGACGTGCCTGAGAGCCCTGACGTTCCCCGTACACACCATCGGCGCCTCGGTCTCGTTGGGTAAGAGCGACCGGGCGGTTTGCTGAACCTTCTTGCGAGCGTCGGTTTTGTACTCCGCGTCCAAGAGAGCCTCGCCCCTCTCCTGACGCTCCAAAAGACGCTGGGCCATCGCCTCGTACTCGGCGGCGGCTCGGTCGGCCCGCTGCTCGAAGATTTCGTGCAGCTCCGGGTCCGACTGGTACTCGGGTCGCTCGACAAAACGCAGCACGCTCCCAGAGACGTAGCGTTGTGAAACTTGGGAGAAATTCAGATGGCGGTGCCGGACCAGCTCGTGGGTCACGCTCCGGCTGATGCCGTAGAGTAAGAAGCTGAAGCTGGCATGTTCGAGGACGCTGCCGTGGCCGGCTGAGGTCAGGCGCTCGAAGTACGCGGCCGCGTTCTCGTTAGTGGTCCTTCGGGGACCGAAGCTCGCGTAGCAGACTTGGCCCGCCGTTTTGCAAAGCTGCGAGGAGCCTGGGAGCATGGTGGGATCGTCGAGGTAGGCCGGGAAACCCAAGGAGGGATCGAAACCTTCGAGAAAATCTTTGAGGTTCGCGACGTTGGTCTGCGGTTTCGCAAGCATAACCACGCCGGGGGCCCTGAGGTATGCGGTCCCGACCTCCGTGTGATAAACCGGCGAGTGTATGGCGGGGAAGCCGTCCGAAACGGTCCCGCCCAACTCCTCAAACAGCTCCGGCATGCCTTCGGTGCTCCGCCCGGTCGTTTCCAAAAGGCTCCCTTCTCCGCTTGCTCGGGAGAAGGTTAGCGCATCCGGCTGCGATCTACACGGCCTCCGAGAGTGCCCGGCGCAACGCGCCCGCGTAGCGGCCGGTGCGGATGGTCCTTAGGGCTTTGATCTCGACCTGACGCGCCCTCTCCTGCGAGATGCCCAACGCCTCGGAGACCTCGCGCAAAGTGCGGGTCTTGCTGCCGTCGAGGCCGTGGCGCATCTCGAGGACACGGGCCTCGCGCTCGGGGAGCGCCTTCACGGCTTCGCGCAAAGTACCTTCCCAAGGACCGGCCTCGACCCGAGCGTAGTCGTCTCCCGCGCGATCGTCGGCCAAGAGGTCACCCATCTCTGCGCCTTCTTCGACGGCACCGCGCCCCCCGAGGCGCGCGTTGGTGCTCGCGATGGGTTGGCTGACCTCTCGCAAGCGTCGAACCTCCTGGGGCTTTATCTCGAGCCGCTCGGCGAGCTCTTCTTCGCTGGCGTCGCGTCCGAGCTCCAGGCCCAAAGCGTTCTCGGCCCGCCTGAGCCGGAACAAAGCGTCCATAACGTGGGCCGGCAGGCGAACGGTGCGAGAGTGGTCAGCCACGGCGCGCGTGACGGCCTGTCGAATCCACCACGTCGCATAGGTCGAGAACCGGTTGCCCAAAGCCGGGTCGAATCTCTCTACGGCCCGGATGAGGCCCGCATTACCCTCCTGGATGAGGTCCTCGAACGGCACCCCCCTCCCGCGATACTTTTTGGCGATGGAGATCACGAGCCGCAAGTTCGACTCGATGAGCCGCGCCCGAGCCCCTTTGTCACCCTCATGGGCAAGACGCGAGAGCTCGCGCTCCTCGCCGGCGTAGAGCAACCGGCCGCCCCGGATCCTCCCCAGGTACTGTGTTAGTGTGTCCTGCTCCATTCCATCCCCTTTCTTCTTGGCTCGTCAGCACTCGGTCTTCTCGTCGATAGCTGACGGCTCGAAAACCACTACGCCGCCGGGTAGGAGCCACCGGCTCGCGGTCCACCGTGCGTGACGAACCGCTCCAGGACGCGGTCGTCCAGGCTGCTCGTGACGTGCCAGCCTCGCCCGCACGGGCACCGCAGGTCCAGAAGCCGCCGGTTACCGCCCTTCATGACCGCTTCCTTGAACGCGGCCAGACAGCAGTCCGGCAACCCCCGAACGTACATCTCGCCCTCCGGCTCTCCAATCGGGGCTAGCGTCGTGTCCGCCCTCAAAGACTCTCTCTTCTTCCTGGCCACTACGCCGCTCCCTTCCTCCGTTCGTCATCGCTCCCACGCTCGGCGAAGGCGCATTCCTCAGGCTCGACGGGTAAAGGGGCCTGCCAGGCGGCCCCGCAAGCTGGGCAGTCGAAGGAAGCGTTGTGGCTCCTCGCGCTCCGCCTGCAGCACCCCGGGAGGTCTTCCTCGTAGAGCACCTCCTCACCCAGAGCCGCCACCCAAAGACGGGGCCCCACTACGCGGCCTTCCCCGAGAGGCGCCCGATCCACTCACTCGCCTCGCCGCGGGTGAGCTCGGAGACCGGCTTGCCCACCATCTCCTCGAACTTAGGAATACCATCCTCGACGACGTCCGCGATCAGGGCCTCTAGGTAGTTGAGCTGCTTGCGCGTCGCCGGCAAAGTGTTCTTGTTCTCCTCCCGCGGCATCCGCGCCTCAGGAGGCGTCTGCCGCGACTCCTGCTGCTCCTTTACCGGCACGAACTCCTCCGGCTCGCCGTCGAGCTCCTCTAAGGCGGTCACGCCGACGTTGATCGCATCCCTCAAAGCCCGCGCCTTAGCCCGCGTCTCGGCCATGCGGATGATGTGCGGGACGATCGCGCGCCCCACATTCCCGGAGCTCGCATCCCCGATGCCGCTGAACTTCCCCTCCTCAGTCCTCACCACGGCCCTGGCTATGGCGACCTCGCCGTTCTCGGCTTTGGGCACCTGCAACAGCTCCGTCTCTATGCTCCTCAAACCCCGCGCGTGCGCCTCGTCCAAAAGGCCCGCGTACAACACGAACCTTCGGCCCCCGCGATCTATCATGTACTCTTCACGCATCTCGCTGTACCTCCTTCGGCGCTACCGCACCGTTGCCGCTATTTTCACTGAAATGAGTGAGACTAAAAGCAAAAAACAACATTAAGAGACCCCTTCGTAAGAATACTGGCGGCCGCCAGGGGCGGCGGTGTTCTTGCGTCGGTGGATAAGGCCGAGCTTGAGAAGGTTGGTAGCACGGTTGTTGCAGGCAGTGTGGTTAAGGCCTAGCCTCGCGGCGAGGTCGGCGTTGGTGATCGAGCCGGCGTCCTGGATCGCTTGCAGCGTCTCCACCAGGTGCTCCGACACCTCGCCCACTATCCGGGGGGCCGCACCGGGCTCGTCCACTCGGACCATCGCCAAACCCCGTTGTCGCAAGGATGCCTCGATGTTCTCCAACAGCTCCCGGTCCTCCTCGACCAGTACCACGCGCCTATCGCCATACTCCCCCGCCGCCACCCTCGACACCAGGATTCCTAACGCCTCGTCCGCGAACGAGTAATCCATGAGCTCCACACCCCGCGTGTCCACGTACAGCACCCCACCCGACGGTAACTCCTCAAGGGCCTCCGCGAGCGCCTCCCGCACCCGTCGGCCCGTCCCACGCGTCACCATCAGCTTCCCGCCGGCCTCCCCCGAGGCCACGTCGTATACGCCGCGTGCCCGCTCCTCAACCATCGGCTCCGTACTCACTGTCTTCAGTGAAATCATTTGATCGGATTATACACGTGGTACGGGGAGAAATCAACGGCTTTCGGTGTCGGGTTTCGGGGTTAATCTGTGGGCTTTCGGGGCAGGGAGACTCGGACGAAGGTACCGGGGAAATGGGGCACGTTGCGGGAGTTCGTACGGTCGCCGTAGAAAGTGACGCGGCCCGAGCCGGAGCGCAAAGAGAGGGAGCCCCCGGCGCGGGCGGAGATCTGGCCAACGACGGCGAGGCCGCCGCCGCGGCCGATCTCGCCGGTCCCCGAGACGCCCATCTTCGGGGCGTGGCGCAAGGCGTCGTTGTCGGTCTTCGTGAACTCCGCGTACTCGGGGTTGCGGGACAGGGTCTCGCGGACGCCGACCCCGCCGTCGGCGATGGCGATGAGCACCTCCTCGCCGCGGCGTTCGCCTTTAGGGCCACCGTGTCGTCCGCTCACGATGTGCCGGTAAGCTTGGACGGCGGCGTAGGCGCCGAAAGAAGAGGCGCCGTGTTCCACGGCGTTAGCGCAGATCTCCGAGAGCGTGGCGCAGATGGCGGCCCGTTCGCGCAGGCGGTAGTCCTTGTTCTCCAGGATCTCTGAGATACGGTTTATGATACCCGGTATCTCCTCCTCCGAGTGGAAGTTCACTAGTTCCTGCAGCGTACCTGGGTTGCCCCGCCGCCGCTCCTCTAGGACCGCCACGTCCACGTTCGTCTCTATCCTGTGCCCGAAGACCCTGAAGAAGTTCATCCTTTCGAGGTATGCCGCAACGTCGTACCCAAAGAACCTCAGACCGACCAGCCTCGAGCGCGGTATCAGGAACTCCAGCAGCGCGGCTAAGCCGCAGAGCCCGGACGGCTCCACGAACTCTACGGACCGGAGGTCCAGTACCGCCATTTCGCCCTCGACCCCCCGCGCAGCCGCGAACGCCGGGTCAAGGCTACCTAGCGTCAAAATCCCCCTCATCGCCCCCTTGCGGCGGACGTTTAATTCTAATTGCGTTCTCATCTCTATGACATTGTAAGCGGGAACTGCGGGAATGCGCACCCGCCGAAAGGACGCGTCAGGCACCGGCAAAAATAGGCGTCCACGGATCTGTGATGTGGCTCGAGATCTCCGTATGTTGGGCGCCTCTACCGACTCGAGAAAAGTCACCTCGACAACATTGCCCGGATTGTACGGACAATGATCGGCGGCCAAGAACGTGTTTGGTCCCCGGGGACTTCCCCCCTCCTCGGACACGACGAGGGGAACCCGAATTATATTTGCAGAAGAAAGGCGTTCGTCTGGCGTTATGGCTCTGCAAATCATCGAAACGCAGGCGAAGAACAATTGGCTTCTCCGGCTTACAGTGTTCGACGTGACGTACCCCGTGGGGAACTGGCTTATGCTCCCAACCAGCCCAGAAAAATACGCGTCGATTCAGGTCTAGCAGGAGGTCTTCGAGCCTCCACCCGCTAAAACCTGGATGTTGCTCTCGTGCGATGTCGCTTGGTCGTACAGGAGAACTCGATTCGAATCAGTATAGAAACCGGCGTTGTCACGACTTGTCTAATCCGAATAACGTCTCCGTTTACCGCAGCAACCGAGAGTCGCGGTGCTTTCGATGCCCTCAGAGACTTGATTCTTTCGATGTTCCTTCGATCAGTAAAAACGACAAAGAAAGGGCCGAATCTCGGAACATCTGTCGAGGGTGAAAGGCATTCGAGACGAAACTCAACCGTCCCGTCGGCGCTCGTAGAAGAGCTCAGTATAACGCTTATTGTCGAAGCGACTGATGATGGTGCCGTCGCCGACCTCCTCGAAGCCGCTCTTCTCGAAGACGCGCTGCATCCTCGTGTTGTGGCTCAAGGTCGAGCCGCGCACCACTTTGAGGTTTAAGGTCTCGAAGCAGTAGGAGACCAGAAGTTCGACGGCTTCGCTGGCGTAGCCGCGGCCGCGCATGGCGTTGGGACCTATCTTGATGCCCAATTCGCAGCCCCCGCGTCTAAAGTCGTAGAGGGTAGCCATGCCGATGGCCTCATCCTCGGCCTCGATGATGAAGATCTTGACGCTCGGGTCCTCCCAGCGGGCCAAGTAGTCGCGGCGAGCGGCGGAGAGCGAGATCTTGATCGGTGACCGCCCGTTCCAGGCGGCAAGCTCGGGGTCCCGGTCCCACTCGTAGGCCTTCTCGACGTCGTCTTCACGCGGGGGCCGTAAGGTTATGGATTCGCCGTTTATGGCCTCGAGCTCTTCGGCGTAGATCTTGGCTCCTCCCAACGTACTGCGGCCAACCATTACAAGTATAAAGCCTCTCGGGTAGAATACCCGTCGGGGGGAGACCTGAGGACCGGCGAGGCGGGCTAACCGCGAGGAAGGTCAGGGAGGTCGTGAACAGCACGGTGGGGGAGTTCTTCGGGGGCTCCGCGCGTAAGATCCGGGACGACGTCTGGGGGGACGTCCCGGTGGACAAGGCGGTACGGTCGCTGCTAGAGACCGCCGTGATGTCGCGCCTCAAAGGGATGCTCCAGCTGGGCTTCGCCTTCTATGCCTTCCCCGCCGCGAAGCACACCCGCTTCGACCACTCGGTCGGCGTCTACCACCTCGCACGCCTGATCCTCAAGCGCATCATAGACTCGGGAGCTTACCTGGAGGATAGGGACGTCCGGGGCACCCTCGCCGCCGCCCTTCTCCACGATGTCGGACGCTACCCGTACGCGTCGGCCGTCGAGAGCATAAGGCTGCCCGGTGTAATTCCACGCGACGAGGTCTCCCGGGACCTGATCGAGGAAACCGAAGTCGCCGACATCCTGCGTGAAAGGTGGGACCTCGAGCCGCACAACGTCTTCCGTCTCATAGCCCGCGACGTCGCCGAGGACGGCGACGATGGCAGGACGCCCTTGCACGGCGTTACGCCTACCGAGCACCTGTTGCGAGACATCCTCATCGGTTCCCTAGATGCACACACCCTCGACCGCCTCGTCCGGGACGCGAGCGGGGCCAGGGTCCCTTATGGCATGCCGGATATCGAGGCCCTTATAAACACTTTGCGCATCGTCGGTCAAGACAACCGGGCACTGCTGGTCGTGGACGAGGCGGGGGTGGGTCTCCTACAGGCCTTGGTCTTCGCTCGGTACCTGATGCACTACAACGTCTACGGCCACCACGCCCTGCGCGTGCCCAGCGTGATGTTCCTCCGGGCCGTGCAAGACGCCATCCAGGCCGAAAAGATGACCTCCGAAGAGCTTGCCCGCCAGGACGACGCGGGGGCTTTGGCCCTCGTCCTCCGTTGTGCCGACCCCGAAAGCTCCTCGGCCATCCTTGTCAAGCGCCTCGTCGAACGTCGGCCCTACAAACGCGCCCTGGAGTTCGACGAGCGCCACCCGAGCTACGCCTCCCTGATACGCCTCGGCGAGGATGCCTCCTGGAGACGCCGGGTCGAGGAAGCCTGGGCCCGCTACCTCACCCGCTACCGAAAAGGTACCGCGGGCCCCTTCGACATCCTCATAGACCTCCCCGAACGCGGGCGCTTTGAGGTCGACCTCCGGCTCAT
>Ga0126310_10000281_pt1 | contig 16227 bp, 16 predicted proteins | sample Plot60_FD_92540 | JGI IMG/M metagenome (GOLD analysis project Ga0126310, IMG submission 92540) | Serpentine soil microbial communities from UC McLaughlin Reserve, CA, USA - Plot60 | ecosystem: Environmental > Terrestrial > Soil > Grasslands | place: USA: UC McLaughlin Reserve, Lake County... | reverse complement strand
CGACTCGACGCCGCCGGCGACGAACAGGTCACCGTCGCCTGCTGCGACGGCGTGGCAGGCGGACACGACCGCCGAAAGCCCCGAGGCGCATAGCCGGTTGAGGGTCACGCCCGCGACCGACTCAGGGAGACCCGCAAGGAGCCCGCCCATGCGAGCGACGTTGCGGTTGTCCTCACCCGCCTGGTTCGCAGCGCCGAAGTAGATGTCCTCGATGTCGCCGGGCTCGACCTGCGCGCGCTCCACGGCTGCGGCGATTGCGGTAGCGGCGAGGTCGTCCGGCCGGACGTTCGACAGCGCACCGCCGTAGCGGCCGACCGGCGTCCGGACGGCGGAGAGAACTACGGCACGACTCATTGCGAGGCGAACTCTAGAATCGGAGGCCGCGTGGCCGTACGCGACTTCCTCCGGAACCCGTTCTCGTTCCTCTTCACCCGCTCGTCGGGCGAGGACCGGGTCGCCGCGTACGTAATCCGGGAGCACGAGCGCGGCCGCGCGCTCACCGAGATCCTCGACGACCCGTACATCAAGAACCGCACGACGCCCTCGGAGCGTGAACGCCTGCTCGACCGCCCCGAGGTGATCCGCGCACTCGGCCGCGACACGGTCGAGGCCGCGAAAGACGAGATCTAGGTCCCTAGAGCTCGACCCCGACGCCCCGCTCGCGTGCGCGCTCGAGCGCGAGGGCGCCGGCCGCGACATCCCACGCGGCGAGGCCGTTGGACTTGAAGAGGACGATGTCGTCGGGCGACTGCCGTCCCTGCGTCTCGCCGGCGACGACGTCCTGCAGCTCGTTCACCTCGAGCCAGTCGAGGATGCCCTGCTGGATCGGTTCGATCAGGTCGCCGGACTCCTGCTTCGACTGCTCGATCGAGTCGCAGCAGACGAAGCTCGCCCGTTCGAGCACCGCGTTGTCGAGCTCCCGCGCCCGCGGGTCATTCGCCCCCACCGCGCAGATGAGGGCGCCCGGCTGCAGCCACTCGCCGCGGAGTACCGGGTCGCGCGAGGTCGTCACCGTCACGACGACGTCCTGTTCGCCCGCCTCGCGGTGCGTCTCCGCCGCCTCGCAGCCGAACCGCTTGCAGAAGCGCTCGAGGTTCTCCTCGTTGCGGCAGTAGACGACGACCCGCTCGAGCGACGGGACGGCGTGGCGAATGGACGCGACCTGGCTCTCCGCCTGCCAGCCACAGCCGATCACGCCGAGCGTCGTCGCGCCCGCACGCGCGAGGTGCCTGGCCGCCACTGCGCTGGCGGCACCGGTCCGGAGCTGACCGAGCTTGTCCGCCTCGATCACCGCCGCCAGCTCCCCACGGTCGAGGTCGAACAGGCAGACGACGAAGGGCGTGCCGCTCTGCACCCACGCGTACGACTTGACGCCGCCGAGCCGAAGCTCCCGGTCGACCGCGGACATAACCGCGAACGCGCCCCCGTCCGCCTTCTGCCGCACCCGCGGGCGGTTGTCGACCTCCCCACGCGCAAGCCGCTCAAAGCACCGCTCGACCGCCTCGATCATCTCCGCGGGCGCGAGCAGCTCCGTGACCTCGGCCTCCGTCAGATAGAGCGGCACCCGGAGAGTCTAGGAACCACTCTTCGGGATGAAACTGATGTTCCCGCTCGTCTCGAGCACGGCCCACTCGATGTCGGCGACATGGGGAATCTGGCTCAGCCTCGCCTGCGCGGCCAGCTCCTCGAACGTGATGCGGTTCATGCGCAGGTTTCGGTCGATCGTCTTCCCTCGCTCGACGAGGATGACGGGATCGCCCTCGAGCACCGGCTGGACGCGCGGGAACCGGAACGCGAGCCACGAGAAGAGCACGGTCATGGCGGCGAAGGTCCCGACGGCGAGCATCCCGCCAGTGACCGAGAAGTCGTTCTGGGTCACGCTCTGCTGGATCAGGTCGCCGATCACCACGAGCAGGATCAGGTCGAACGGCTCCAGCGTCGAGAGCTCGCGACGCCCGACGGCCCTCGTTACGAGCCAGACGAAGAGGAACATGACGAGTGCGCGAACGACGATGTCCATCAGGGAAACACCGTTACCGTTCGTTCGACCGTCGCCAGTAGGCGGTCACCGTCGAAGAGGCGGACGTTCTGCGACCGGTGCCCGACGTTCGTCGGATTCACCTGCAGCTGCAGGAAGAAGACGTGCTTCTCGCCCGCCGGCACGCGGCCGAGCTCGAACGCGAGGTCCCCATCCCGGCTCGCCTCACCCAGCGGCGACGGCACGATCGTGTTCATCGTGATCCCCTCGCCCCAGCCCGGGTCGAGCACGAGCGTCGCCTTCTCGAGCTCGGTGATCGCGTCGATGCGGAACCTCGCCTGGTAGTAGAGGCCGCCGCGCACCCGCTCCGGCGCGTGAACCTCGAGCGTTGCGGCGGGCGCGTCGGCGGTCGTCGTCGAAGGACGCTGGCCGAAGAGGTTGACGAGGCCGAGGGCGAGCAGCACGAGAATCGCCCCCAGGGCGATACGGCGAAAGAGGACGTCGCGCTTGCCCTCGCGATCTCGGTTGACCTTGAGGGTGAGCGCGTCAGGGACGTCGGCCACACGCTTACGCTTCGGCCGGACGAGGTGCGGTCCTGCTACCGAGCCGTCGTTCCGTCTTTGACGACGACGCCGCGGCGGTCGGCTCGCACGACGGCGCTCCACGGGACGATGTCGTCCGTGCGGATGCGGGCACCGCGCCGCGGCGCCCCGATCCCCAGGCGCTCGAGCAGGCCCAAGCCCCCGACGACGAGCCCCGTGACCTTCAGCGTGCGGGGGGTCAGCTCGGCGCGCACGTCGTGGACGTGGCCCAGGTCGTCGCCCGACTCCGTCCGCACGTCGAGCCCGAGCAGGTCCGAGAGCCTCATCGCTCCGCTCCCGGGATCCAAGCCACAAGCTTGCGCGCGCGGGTGTCGCCGCGGCCGAGTCCGTACGCCTCGGCGGGCTGCTTGAGGCGCACGCCGGAGTCGACCTTCTCGACCTCGCTCCACGGCACGCGGACGGTTCGCCCGCGCGCGAGCGCAGCCGCCAGGCGCCCGATTGCTCCCCGCCCGCGCCAAACCGGCGGCCCGGCGAGGATTGCCTCGACTCGCGGGTCGCCCTCGCGCACTCTTTCCAGCTCGAGGTCGTCGACGTTGCCGCAGCGCCGCCCTTCCGAGTCGAGCAGCTGGTGGTCGAGGATGCCCAGGGCGAGGTCGACGGGTCCGCTCATCCCTGCCCCATGTTGCTGATGATCATGAGCGGGATCGCGGCGACGGCCACGACCAGGATCACCACGAGGTAGAAGATCCCGAAGACGTTCGCCACGCCGCCGTTCGCGTAGTTGCCCATGTAGGCGCGATCGTTCGCCACGAGCAGGATGGGGATGTACGTCGCCGGGAGCGCGACGACGGAGAAGATCACCGAGTACTCGGTCACCTGGATCGGGTCGACGCCGGTCACGACGATCAGGAAGCCGAGGATCAGCATCACCATCCACGCGAGCGTGAACCTCGGGGCCTCGACCGCGGTGCGGTACTTCCCCCACTCCCACCCGAAGAACTGCGCCAGGTTGTAGGCACCGGAGAACGCGGTGTCGATCGCCGCGCCGCTAACGGCGAAGAGGATGCCGATGAGGGCAAGGAGTAGGCCGATCTCGCCGAGCGGAACATTCGCGCCGAGCCCGACGGAGCCCAGGGTCTCCGGGCTGATCTCCCGCGGGTAGAACAGCTCGGCGGCAGTGATCATCAGCGCGAACGAGAGCAGGCCGCCCAGGGAGTAGCCGATGATCGCGTTGGCCTTGTTGATGCCCAGGTCCTTGGGCGTCCAGCGTTCTTCGATCGCCCCGGACGAGTAGAAGTAGACCTCGTAGGGGACTGTGGCCGCCCCGAGGAGGCCGACGACGAAGAAGAGGTACACCGCGAGGTCGCTGGTGTCGGCGTGGGGGACGAAGCCGGAGGCCACGCCGCCCCAGTCAGGGTGGAGCTTGATCGCGCCCACGGCGAAGACGAGGAGCGCAAGACCGATGTAGCCGAACACCCGCTCGATCCACTCGAACGGCATCGCCCAGATCACGAGCCCCATGGCGAGGACCGCGATCACGAGCAGGACGCGAAACGGCAGGCCGGCCAGCAGCTGCAGCGCCAGCGCGATGCCGCCGATCTCGGCCGCGAGCGTGAGCAGGTTCACGAGCTGGCCGGCAACGAGCGCCAGCAGGCCGACCCCGAAGCCGAGCCGCTCGCGCACGGCGTCGAAGGCCGCGCGCTGCGAGACGACGGCGACACGGCCGCACATCTCGGAGTAGGTGATGATCGCGCCGACCCCGATCACGACCGCCCAGAGGAGCTGGTACTGGAACAGCGCGCCGGCGGCGGTGTTGAAGACGATGTCGCCGATGTCGACGAAGCCACCGATGGCGGCCAGGATTCCAAGCGCGATCTCGAAGATCTTCTTCACTGAGACAACGCCTTCAGCCGCCGCTCGACCCGCTCAGCGACCGCTTGATCGTCGGGGGCTTGGTGGAGAGCCTCCAGCGCAGCGGAGGTCGCCCTCGCCGCCGCGACCGCCTTTCGCTTCTCCGCCTGGAGAGCCGCGGGCGCGCGCGTCACGGTCAAGGACTGCCCCGCGGCCTTGGCCTGGTCGGCGAGCTCTCCCGCGTGAATTCGCGCGAACGGCTCCGTGGTCTCCTCGTGCGCGATTTGCTGGGCGAGAAGGGCGCCTTCGGCTGCCGCCGACTTGACCGCGTCGCTTTGCTGTTGCAGTGACTTCGCGGTGAGCGTGCTCGAGCTGCCGCACGCCACGGCAAGAAGCGCGAGCGCCGCGAAGAGAACGCTACAGCCGCTTGCGCAGAAGCCCGAACATGCCGCGAATGACCTCACGTTGCACCGCTTTACCCTGGCGGGAGGTAAGGAAATCCGTCACGGGGTCGCCGCCCCCGTTCGACCGCGCCGCTTCTTTGCGCGGGCGGGGTGCCTTCTCGACCGGCTCCGGCTCGCGCTGCTCGAGCCGCGCCGCGAGCCGCTCGCGCGCGCTCTCACGATCGACCCTCGTTCCGTACTTCGCGTACAGCGGGGACGCCTTCGCCGCGCCGTCGACGTCGTCGGCTGGGGCCATGCGCGCAAGCGGCGCGCGGAGGCGCGTGTGGACGATCGGCGTCGGGACACCGCTCTCCGAGAGGATCGTGACCGCCGCCTCGCCGATGCCGAGCTGCGGCAACAGCTCTTCGAGGTCGTAGAAATCGGAGGTGGGGAAGGCCGAGACGGTCGCCTTCAGCGCCTTCGCGTCCTGCGGGGTGAACGCGCGTAGCGCGTGCTGCACGCGGTTCCCGAGCTGGGCGAGGACGTCCCCCGGGATGTCCTTTGGCGTCTGCGTGATGAAGTAGACGCCGACCCCCTTTGAGCGGATCAGGCGCACGGTCTGCACGACGGAGTCGAGGAACGCGTCCGTCGCGTCGTCGAAGAGGAGATGCGCCTCGTCGAAGAAGAAGACGAGCTTCGGCTTGGGGATGTCGCCGACCTCTGGGAGCTGCTCGAAGAGCTCCGCGAGGAGCCACATCAGCACCGTCGAGAAGAGCTTCGGCTTGTCCTGCACGGCCGGGAGCTCGAGGCAGGAGATGATCCCGCGGCCGTCCGGCGCCGTCCGCAGCAGGTCTGCGATCTCGAACTGCGGCTCGCCGAAGAACTCCGTCCCACCGCCGTCCTCGAGCTGCACGAGGGAGCGCAGCAGGACACCGATCGTCGCGGAGGAGACCCCGCCGATGCCCTTGAGCTCGGCCTTGCCCTCCTTCGAGTCGAAGAACGTCAGCAGCGCCCTCAGGTCGGCGAGATCGAGGATCGGCAGCCCCTTCTCGTCGGCGTAGCGGAAGACGAGGGAGAGACTCTGCTCCTGCGTCTCGTTCGCCTCCAGGGTCTTCGCGAGCAGAAGCGGCCCGAAGTCAGAGACGGTTGCGCGCACCGGGATGCCCGGCCCGATGCCGCCGAGCGAGAGGTATTCGGTTGGAAAGCCGGTCGGCTCGAACGCCTGGCCGAGCTCTTTCGCCCGCTTCTCCGCAGGGCCACCAACCTCCCCGGGCTGAGCGATCCCGGAGACGTCGCCCTTCATGTCAGCGGCCACGACGGGCACGCCCGCGGTTGAGAGCTGCTCGGCGAGGAGCTGGAGCGTGCGCGTCTTGCCGGTCCCGGTCGCGCCTGCGATCAACCCGTGTCGGTTGGACGTCGCGAGCGGCAGGCGCACCGCCGCCTCCGCAACGACCTTGCCCTCGTAGACGCCTCTACCGAGGTCGAGCGACTCACCCTCGAACGCGTACGCCTCGCCGATCGCCTTCGCGAACTCCGCCATCGGAGCGGTGGAAGCTACCGTGCCGGGCGACATGCCGCGCAATCCGCTGGACGAAGTCTCTCGCGGTCTGCGAACGCTCAGCGAGCGCCTGCGCACGACCGCGGGCGGGGACGGCGCCGACTGGCTCGCTGAGCAGGTTGAGGCGCTGCGAAGACCCGAGCCGGCTCCCAGCCTGGAAGAGCTGCAGAGCGAGCTCGACGGGCTGATCGGCCTCGACTCCGTCAAGGAGCAGGTTCGCGCTCTCGTCGCGTTCCTGCAGGTCCAGGCGGAGCGCCAGCGGCACGGGCTCCCGGAGGTCGCGACGTCGCAGCATCTCGTCTTCCTCGGCAATCCCGGCACCGGCAAGACGACCGTCGCGCGGCTGCTCGCGCAGATGTACCGCGCGATGGGGCTGCTACGGCGCGGACACCTCGTCGAGGTCGACCGGGCCGGGCTCGTGGGCCAGTACGTCGGCCTGACGGCGATCAAGACCGAGCGCGCGATCCGTCGGGCGCTCGACGGCGTGCTCTTCATCGACGAGGCCTATGCGCTCTCGACGTCCGAGGACCGGCTCGACTTCGGGCCGGAGGCCATCGAGACCCTGCTCAAGCGGATGGAGGACTACCGGCACCGCCTGATCGTGATCGTCGCGGGCTACCCCCGGCTGATGAACCGCTTCCTCGACTCGAACCCCGGCCTGCGGTCGAGATTCGCGCGCGAGATCGTCTTCCCCGACTACTCGACCGACGAGCTCCTGCTGATCACCGAGAAGTTCGTCCGCGAGAACGAGTACCGCCTCGGCGAGGGGGCCGAGGAAACGCTGCGGCGGATCCTCGCCACGCCTGTCCACGGCGAGGGCTTCGGGAATGCACGATTTGCCCGGACGCTCTTCGAGCAGGCGCTGAATGCCCAGGCATTGCGGCTCGCCCAGGTACAAGGCGCCGAGCTCGCCTCGCTCGAGCGGGATGAGCTGATGCGGCTCCGCTCGGAGGATCTCCTCGCCGCCGCCCGTGCGCTCGGGGAGGAGCCGCTTCAGCCGCTGAGGAAGCCGTTCTGGCGTCGCTAAACTGGCTGGCCGAGCGCCCGTAGCTCAGGGGATAGAGCGCTGCCCTGCGGAGGCAGAGGTCGCATGTTCGAATCATGCCGGGCGCATCCGTACGCGCCGCACCTGATTTGCATCAACGGACCTAGCGGAAAGAGACATCTTGCTCGACTCGACGGCGCCGACGACACTGGCGCGATGTCGTGGTGGCGGCGGAACCTCGTCCTGATCGTGGCCGCCGCGTTCCTCCTGCTCGGCACCTTGAGCTACGTGCTCTTCAACACAGGCGGCTCGAGGCCGGGACGCGGGACGGGCGATGCGGTTACCGGCCGGTCGGGGCCGTAGCGCCGAGCGCTCGACTCTAGTCCTGCACCTTCGTACACTCGGCTGGTGCAAGCGTGTCCGCGCTGCGGCGCTGAGAACCCGGAGCGCGCCAAGTTCTGCCTCGAATGTGGGGCCGCGCTCGCGCGTGCAGCGGACGGCGTACGCGAGGAGCGCAAGGTCGTGTCGATCCTCTTCTGTGATCTCGTCGGATTCACTTCGGCATCCGAGCACGCCGATCCGGAAGACGTTCGAGCGAGGGTGGCGCCGTACTACCGGCGTCTGCGTCAGGAGATCGAGCGATACGGCGGGACGGTGGAGAAATTCATCGGCGACGCGGTGATGGCGGTTTTCGGCGCGCCTGTATCGCATGAGGACGACGCCGAGCGCGCCGTTCGCGCGGGACTCCGCATTCTCGAGGCGATCGACGAGCTCAACGAGGACGACCCAGTGCTCGGGCTCAGCGTCCGGATCGGAATTACGACGGGTGAGGTCGTCGTCTCACTCGGAGCACGCGCCGATGAAGGTGAGGCCAGCGTCGTCGGCGACGTCGTCAACACGGCTGCTCGTCTTCAAGCCGTGGCACCGGCCGGTGGCATCGTCGTCGGCGCGGGGACATTCGCGGCGACGCGGGACATCTTCGAATACCTCCAGCTCGAGCCCGTCCGTGTAAAGGGCAAGGACGAGCCGGTCCCGATCTGGCAAGCGGCTGCTGCGCGTGCGCGGTTCGGGACCGATATGCGCTCGCACGACACGCCGCTCGTTGGACGCGATGTCGAGGTGAATCTCGTGCAACAACTCTTCGAGCGGGCGCTCCGAGAGAAGTCTCCGCAGCTCATCTCCATCGTCGGTGAGCCTGGCGTCGGCAAGAGTCGAATGGTCTTCGAGCTCGAGCGCTACATCGACGACCACCAGGAGCTCGTCGTGTGGCGACAGGGGCGCTGCCTTCCGTATGGCGACGGCATCGCATTCTGGGCGTTGGGCGAAATCGTCAAGGCGGAGGCGGGAGTCCTCGAGTCGGACGCGCCTGACGTGACGGTGCGGAAGCTCGATCGGGCGATCCCTGCCGAAGAACGAGACCGCGAGTGGATGCGGGGCCGGCTGGGGGCCTTGGTCGGGCTCGATACGGCTGGACCCGTCGAGCAGGAGGAATCGTTCACTGCGTGGCGCCGCTTCCTCGAGACCATCGCGACGACACGTCCCGCGGTCTTCGTCTTCGAAGACGTGCACTGGGCTGATCCCGCGCTCCTGTCCTTCGTCGAGCATGTCGCCGACTGGGCCGAGGGAGTCTCAATCGTTCTCGTGTGCACGGCTCGACCCGAGCTGTTCGAGCGTCACCCGGCATGGTCAGGCGGGACTCGAAACGCCACGACGATCAACCTCACTCCGCTGGGCGACCGCGACACGGCGCAACTCGTCGCCACTCTGCTCGATCGAACGCTTCTGCCAGCCGAGGTACAAGCCCCAATCGTGGAGCACTCAGGCGGCAACCCGCTCTACGCCGAGGAGTTCGTCCGCATGCTCAAGGACCGCGGCCTGCTCCTCCGGCATGGCGAAAGCTGGACGCTCACTCCCGTCGAGGAGCTGCCCTACCCGGAGTCGGTCCAGGCGTTGATCGCTGCGCGGCTCGACACTCTCGCGCCGGATGCCAAGGCGCTGCTCCAGGACGCAGCGGTGATCGGCAAGGTCTTCTGGGCGGGGGCGCTCGCCTCGATGGGCGGACGCGGGGACCGGGACGTCACAAACGCGCTGCACGAGCTCTCGCGGAGAGAGATCGTGCGCGCGGTTCGAGCCTCGAGCATGGAAGGGGAGTCCGAATACGCCTTCCTCCACGCCCTCAGCCGCGACGTCGCATACGCTCAGATTCCGCGGCCTCAACGCGTGGTCAAGCATGAGGCTGCGCTCCGCTGGATCCAGCAACGCGCCGGTGAGCGCGAGGAGGACCTCGCGGACGTCCTCGCGTACCACGCGTTGGAGGGACTCGAACTTGCTGTAGCCGCGGGCCTCGACCAGAACGCTGAGAGCCTGCGCCCGATTGCACGCGCCTACCCTGGCCCTAGCTGGGGAACGTGCGGCGCGCCTCGACATCGGCCGGGCCCTGAAGCTCTACGCGCAAGCGCTCGAGTTGACGCCAGAAGAGGACGCCGAGCGACCCGTCCTGTTGGAGCGCCTCGGAAAGGCTGCGTTCGACGCGGGAAGGTTCGGCGAGGCGGAGGAATGCTTTGCCGACGCCGCCAAGCTGTTTCGCGCGGCAGGCAACCGAGCCGATGCCGGACGTGCCTTGCTCGCTCGGGCCGATGCTCTGCATCTGGCATCGGGATCGGTTGACGCCTACGCTGAGCTCGAGCGCGCGTACGCCATGATCGAGGAGTCGGGAGACGAAGCCATCCTGGCGGAGGCCCACGAGGTGCGTGCGAACCTTCGAATTCGTCCGCGGCCGCGACCCGGAGGCGCTGCTCTGGGCAGACCGCGCGCTCGATCTGCAGCGCCCGCTTGGGCTTGAAGGCCCGACAGCCCTAGGAATCCGGGGAGGCGTCCGCGCCGCAGCCGGCGATGTCGGGGGCATCGACGACCTCAAGCGCGCCGTTGCGCGGGCGCAGGAGGCCGGGGGGACCCTGATCATGCTCAAGCAGCTCAACAACCTCGCGTTAGCGAGCTGGCCATACGAGGGCCCAGTCCATGCCTACGAGCTCACGCGCGAAGCGATCGCCGTCACGCGTAGCCGAGGCGCGACGCACGAGATTTCCCTGGCGATTGCGACGTCTCTGGAGTGTCTCTTCGACATGGGCGAGTGGTCGCAGTTGATCGCCGACGGCGAGTCACACCTGGCAGAAGTCCCCGCGGACAGTTCGTGGGTGGCCTCCGCCAGGACGATGGTCGAGCTTGCGCGCGCTTCGCGCGGCGAGCATCGACCGCGACAGCTCGCAGCGCTCGTTGAGGACACGGTCAACTATGGAGACCCACAGACGATGCTGGCGGCGCTGCTCGCTGCGGCAGTGGCGTCCGTCCACGTCCGGGACGAGTCCGGCGGGCGAGCAAGTCTCACGGAGATCGAAGGGCTGCCGGATTTGCGCGGCCAGTGGAGCTATCCCCGCTACCTCGCCATGTGCGTCCGTCTCGCCATCGCGTTCAGAGACGTCGACCTTGCAGAACGGCTGTTAGAGGGAGTGGACGAGCTCACGCCGCTCCACAGATACGCAACGGTCGCGGCCCGAGCGGCGCTCGCCGAAGCGCATGGTGACCTCGTCGGCGCGATCGATCTGTACGGGCAAGCAGCCGACGCCTGGCAAGGATTCGGCCACGTTCCAGAGCATGCCTTCGCGGAGTTGGGCCGCGGGCGGTGCCTGGCGGCACTCGGAAGGTCCGCCGACGCAGGGGTCGCCCTCGGCACAGCGCGAGAGCTCTTCGTATCCCTCGCCGCTGCTCCGGTGCTCATGCAGATCGACGAGTTGCTCGGCGAAGCGACAGCGCTGACGTCGTAACTGCGCCTCAGCCCACGAACGAGGCGCGGGCGCCGGCAACAGTCAGGTCGGAATCCTGTGGGACGTCAGTCCGGACGTAGGCGAGCGCGAGCCCCGGCACCCACGACGTGACCCGGCCGACGACCTTGTCTCCGGCCCTGACTTCGGCCTCCGCTTCCGGAGCGCCTTCGACCGCCAGCACCCGCAGCTCCCGGTTGGCCTTCCCGCGGTAGTGGAGCCGTGCAATCGGCTCCTGGCCGGGATAGCAACCCTTCGTGAAGCTGACGTGCGTCTCCGTCAGCCCCGCCTCAGCCGGCAGCACGCGGTCGTCGATCTCGCGCCCCCAACGCGGCCGGCGCGCGAGGATCCGCAGCCGCTCGAGCTCCGCGGGATCAGCCGAGTCGGACGGGTGCTCGGCGTCCAGGACCTCGACCGCCGGCACGCCGAAGTCGTCGTTCGGAATTCCTTCCTCGCCGCCGAAGACGACGACGCTCGAGTGCTCCTCCAGCTCGACGTCGACCTTCGCGGCGAATCGTGCCCGCACGAGAGTCGAGCAGACGACATCGCCAAGCCCGGGCTCGGTGAGCAGCAGAAAGTCGTCGTCGTTGCGTCGGACGACCACGAGCGGTGCGATCACGCGGGCCCTCGGCGTCAGGAGCAGCGCCGCGCAAGGCGCCCGCTCGACGTCGTTCGAGACCATCCGTTGCAGGAAGTCGCGGGCGTCGGGTCCATGGACCCCGACGTAGTCGCGCGGCCTGGTCACAGCGGTGGGCGTCACGGTCTCCATGAGAACTAGTGTAGAAACCGATGTTCCGGTCGCGGGCGGAGCGGAAGGTCGAGGAGGCCGGTTACGATCCGGCGCGCCTGCCGCCGGGGCAGTACCTGACGGAGAAGTGGCCCGTCCTCCATGCGGGGACCGTGCCGCAGACGGATCTCGCGACCTGGGACTTCCGCGTCTTCGGGCAGGTCGAGAACCCCGTCACGCTGACGTGGGAGGAGTTCACGGCTCTGCCTGCGCGCGAGATCACGACCGACATCCACTGCGTCACGCGCTGGAGCCGCTTCGACACGAGCTTTAAGGGCATCCACTGGACCGAGCTCGCGAAGCTCGTGGAGCCGAAGCCGAGCGCGCGCTACGTCGTCGCCCGCGCGGAGCAGGACTACACGGCGAACGTGCCGCTCTCGGCGCTCGAGGCGGGCGACGCACTCCTCGCGTACGAGGCGGACGGCGAGCCGCTGGCGCCCGAGCACGGCTGGCCGCTCAGGCTCGTCGTCCCCTCGCGCTACTTCTGGAAGAGCGCGAAGTGGCTGCGCGGGATCGAACTCGTCGAGCGCGACAAGCCCGGCTTCTGGGAGCGGCTCGGCTACCACAACGACGCCGACTTCTGGAAAGAGGAGCGTTACGGGTTCTGAGCCCGGTTGACGGCTAGCCCAGGTGAGCGCAATATTCCCTCCTCAATCAGCGAGGAAGGGGAGCTCGCATGAAAAGACTCGCCATGGGCGCAGCGATCGTAGGCCTGGCGGTGTTGGCGGTCGGCGGTATCGCCGGAGCCTCGACGCCGGCTGTTGACACGCGCCTGACCAACGACTGTCACCCCGACGCCGGCTGCGGCGCCGGCTACGTGAGCAACTTCACGCTCGCGACCGGGGTGCCGTACTCCGACCGCACACTCGCCGAGTGCACGGTCGCTCACGGCCGGCAGAACGAGCCCGCCGTTGCGGTCAATCCGCGGGACACGAGCGTCGTGGTCGGCAGCTCGAACGACTACTGCGGCGTCTACAACCAGACCGACGCGGACGGGAACCCGGTGCCGCTCGGGCCGATCTGGCTCGGCTACTACCGCTCCCAGACGAGCGGCGCCACCTGGGTCAGCTCGCTCGTCCCGGGGTATCCCGACGATCAGTCCTACCCTGACGTCACGCAGCGGCCACGGACGGCCAGCTCCGGCGACCCTGTGATCGCGTGGGACAACCACGGCCGCGCGTTCTTCGGCTCAGAGAGCTCGGATGATCCGGCCGGCACCCTGAAGACCTTCGGCGACGTGTGGGTTGCGCGGTTCGTCAACCCCGACGGTCCGGACGCCCCCAACACGACGAGGGACGGCCTCAAGTGGGAAGGCACGACGATCGTCGCGCGGGGGTCGTCGGCCCCGAACTTGCTCGGCAAGTTCAACGACAAGACCTCGATCGAAGTCGACCGCACCGGCGGCGCCTGCGACGGCAACGTGTACTTCTCCTGGTCGCGCTTCACCGGGAACGGCGGCGTCGGCATCTACTTCGTCCGCTCGACCAACCACGGCGTCACGTTCTCGAGCCCGATCAAGCTGTCCCCGTCGATCCACGACGTGCAGTTCCCGGACATCGCTGTCACGGGCAACGGCCACGTGTACGTCGCCTTCCGCGAGTTCGCGGCGCAGGGCCAGGGACAGGACGCGATCTGGGTCGCAAAGTCCACGGACTGCGGCCGGACGTTCAACCCGCCCGTGCGCGTGACGACGTTCATCCGGTCGGATGCGATCGACCAGGCCGATCCAGAAGAGATGTCGCGGCCGCAGCTCCAGCCCGACGATCCATTCGGTGAGGAGGAGGGTGACGCGCCGATCGGTCTCGCCCGCGATTGCGGCGACTTCGACGCCCACTGCGTCTCGGGCTACACGTTCTTCCGCCGCGACACTCAGGTTCGCGCGACGGCGGACCAGCTCGACCCGACGCGAGAGTGGATCTACCTGGTCTACGACGCGACGAAGCCGGGCACGGTTGCACCGACGGGCACGACCTACGGAACGATCGGGCTCGGCACCGGCGGCCAGGCCGCGACCTTCTTCCTGCGCTACGACGGCGCAGCGGGTGCGAGGCTCGGGCCATCGATCATCGACAACCAGGCCGCCGGCCACCAGGTCTTTCCGGACATCTCCGCCGACGGCGGCGTACTCCACGCGATCTGGTGGGACAGCAGGCTCGACAGCTGCTACAGCGTCATGAGGCCGATCGGCAACTGTGCGAACCGCACGACGGTCCCGTCGCTGGACGTTTTCGCGGCCATGTCGACCGACCGGGGCGCGTCGTGGACGGGGAAGACGCGGGTGACCGATCTGACGACCAACCCGAACTACGAGCAGTTCTCCGACCGAACGGTGCCGTTCGCCGGGGACTACCTCTGGGTGACGTCGCTCGGCAACTACGCCTACGCCGTCTGGACCGACTGGCGGAACACGCGCCAGGGCGTCGACCCCCGAGAGACGCCCGAGGACGAGGACGCGGCGACCGCGGATGTCTTCCAATGCCGCGTGCTCCTGTCCTCTACGGACAAGAAGGGCAATACGATCACCGGCTGGAGCGGCGACCGCTGTCCGCACGCCGGAGGCCTCGACCAGAACATCTACGGAGACCTCGCGCCCTAGGCAACGCGGGGGACCCCTGGTTCCCCCGCGAGCCCCCTCCTTGCGAGCGGGCGCCGGTTATGAAATGGGGACGGAGCCGGCAATGCGCCAGCTCCGTCCCTCGTTTTCCTTGTTTGTGAGCCTCCGCAAAGCCCGGCTCCGGCGGCGGATCGCTCTGGCCCAATTTCGGCTTCCCCCGATCGAGGGAACGAGCGCCTGCCAAAGCTGCCGATACCTGTGGCAACCCACCTCCCCCACCCCTCATGAAGCGGCCCGTCTCGGGTCACTTCGATGAAAACGAAGAGGCCGGCTTTCGAGTCGGCCTCTTCGTTTTGGCCATGGCCGGGGGCCAGGCCCCCGGCCACGCCCGAAAGCGACGGTGATCCGCCGCCGGAGCCGGACCTTGCCCGGCGGGAGGCTCACAAACACGGAAGCGGCGGACGGAGCGAGCCGGAAGCCGGCTCCGTCCACCGCTGAACCACATTCTCCGTTCTAAAGGAGGGGGTCCGTGGGGGAACCAGGGGTTCCCCCACGCCCACGCCCTCTACATCATGTCCGGCATCCCGCCGCCGGGCATGCCGGCCATGGCCGGCTGCTTCTCCGGCGCCTCGGCGACGACTGCCTCGGTCGTGAGGATGTTCTTCGCGATCGACGCGGCGTTCTGCAGCGCCGAGCGCGTGACCATCGTGGGGTCGATGATCCCGGCCTTGACCAGATCCTCGACCTCGCCGGTGTCGACGTTGAGGCCGTGCCCGGCTGTTGCCGAGCGCACCTGCGAGACGACGACCGAGCCCTCGAGGCCGGCGTTGGCCGCGAGCTGTCGGATCGGCTCCTCGAGCGCCCGCACGACGATCGCCGCGCCGGTCTTCTCGTCACCTTCCGCGGAGTCGAGCTTGATCGCCGAGACGGCGTTCAGGAGCGCAACGCCGCCACCCGGCACGATGCCCTCTTCGAGGGCGGCCCGGGTGGCCTGCACGGCGTCCTCGACGCGGTGCTTCTTCTCCTTCATCTCGGTCTCGGTGGCCGCGCCGACCTTGATCACGGCGACGCCCCCGGCGAGCTTCGCGAGCCGCTCCTGGAGCTTCTCGCGGTCGAAGTCGGAGTCGGTCGTCTCGATCTCCGACTTCAGCTGCTTGATCCGGCCCTTGATCTGCTCGGAGTCGCCGGCACCGTCGATGATCGTCGTCGAGTCCTTGTCGACGACCACGCGCCGGGCCTTGCCGAGCTGCTCCACCTTCGTGTTCTCGAGCTTGAGGCCCATCTCTTCGGTGATCACCTCGGCGCCGCTGAGGATCGCGATGTCCTCGAGCATCCGCTTGCGGCGATCGCCGAAGCCGGGTGCCTTGACGGCAACCGCGGTGAAAGTGCCGCGGAGCTTGTTGACCACGATCGTCGCGAGCGACTCGCCCTCGACGTCCTCCGCCACGATCAGCAGCGGGCGGCCTTGCTGGATGACCTGCTCGAGCACGGGCAGGATGTCCTTGACGGCACCGATCTTCTGGTTCGCGACCAGGATGTACGGGTCTTCGAGGACGGCCTCCATGCGCTCTGGGTCGGTGATCATGTACGGCGACAGGTAGCCCTTGTCGAACTGCATGCCCTCCGTGAACTCAAGCTCGAGGCCGAAGGTCTGGCCCTCCTCGACGTTCACGACGCCGTCCTTGCCAACCTTGTCGATCGCATCGGCGATCGTGTCGCCGATCTCACGCTCGCGCGCGGAGATCGTCGCGACCCGGGCGATGTCCTCCTT
>Ga0126310_10000280_pt1 | contig 16229 bp, 17 predicted proteins | sample Plot60_FD_92540 | JGI IMG/M metagenome (GOLD analysis project Ga0126310, IMG submission 92540) | Serpentine soil microbial communities from UC McLaughlin Reserve, CA, USA - Plot60 | ecosystem: Environmental > Terrestrial > Soil > Grasslands | place: USA: UC McLaughlin Reserve, Lake County... | reverse complement strand
ATACCAATCCACATCAATTGTTGCAGTAGGAAATCCTTGTTATTACTCAATGCTCACCCACATCATCATCATCATCTTCTTTTATATCTATTAATTTATATTCGCTGTGATTTAAATACGTTCTAGAAACAAATAGAGGACAAAATGTAATCGAATTTAAATTCTAAAGACGGAACCTACAAACACATTTTTGATGGTAATATATTTTGTTAATATATCATCATATTCAATAGACAAAATGTCTTCAGAAATCCGATAAGCTGATAAAGCATCTTCCTTAAGTCCACCTTCAAATGAAGGTAGCATTATCAATAGCAGGAAGCGATACATGCGCAGGCGCAGGAATACAAGCTGACTTAAAAACATTCTCTGCATTGGGCATCTATGGATGTACTGCGATTACAGCGATTACAGCACAGAATACCCGAGGGGTTTCCGCCATCTTTGAAATCAAACCAGAGATCATCGCAGAGCAAATTAGATCTATTTTGACAGATATACCTATAGACGCCATAAAAATTGGGATGGTTTATAACAAACAAATAATCCAGACTGTGGGTGAAATGATAATTAATGCAAAGTGTCCTGTAATTTTAGATCCCATTGTTCTGGCTGGAAGCGGAGCAAGATTATTACTCAATAACGCCATTGAATCATTTATTGAGGAGCTCGTTCCTCTTTCGACTCTAATCACGCCAAATATAATGGAGGCTGGAAAATTGACAAATACAAAGATTAACTCAGAAGTTGATGTTATAGAGGCTACTCATGCTATTAGAAAACTCGGTGCAAGAAATGTAATTATAAAAGGCGGTCATTTTGGCAGGAAAAAGTCCGTAACAGATTTTTTTCTTGACAATGACGGCAAATCAGCCCAATTTTCAAATCCATGGATAGATGTCAAGGAGACACATGGATCGGGTTGTAATTTTTCTGCAGCTGCCGCTGCTTTTGCGTCAAAAGGATTCAGTCTAATGCACTCTTGTAGGTTAGCAAATCAGTATATTCATACTGCTCTTAAAAGTGTGTTAAAAATAGGACGTGGTCTTGTGGTCACCGATCCCATATCAGGTATATCTCAGGATGCCAGTCGCTATAACATCTTACGCGAATTACAACTCGTTGTTAATAAAATACAGATGCTGCATAAATTTGGCACATTGATACCTGAAACCCAATGCAACATAGTTTTTGCTCTATCTGATGCAAAAAGCGTTCTTGATGTGGCTGGTGTAAAGGGTAGAATTGTCAAGTTTGAACATATGGCGAGAGCGGTTTCGAATGTTGAATTTGGTGCTTCAAAGCACGTTGCTTCTGCTGTCCTATCATACATGAACTTTGATCCGACAATCAGATCTGGAATGAACATCAAATATGATGATCAAATATTGTCGATATGCAAATCTATATTTCAAATCTCAGAATACGATAGGACAACCGAACCTGCAAATATCAAGAAAAAGGAAGGTAAGACAATAAATTGGGGGATAATGAATGCTCTATTAAAAAACAGGAATGCTCAGGTTGTATATCACAAGGGGGATGTTGGTAAGGAGGCCATGATTATATTATTTGGTAGAGATCCAAATGAAGTTTTCGAAAAAATAAAAAGAATAGTTGGCTATTTATAGATCAGTCGACTCAAAAGATGTTCATACATTATAATATAACAAATTTGATAAGTTTAATAAAATAGCATACATCGTAATGATACAAATAGGAGATAAGTATAATATATGAAAGCGGTAATTCTTGCTGGCGGTTTGGGAACTAGGCTACAACCATATACATTCTTTATACCCAAACCCATGCTCCCTTTGGGTAACAAGCCACTGCTCGAACATATAATTGAGTGGCTCAAAACAGGTAGCAATGAAAGAATAGATCATATCGTCCTTTGTGTAAGCTATCTTCACAGGACAATTGAAGATTATTTTGAGGATGGTAGCAGATTTGGTATCAAGATAGAATATGCTAGGTCTGAAAGACCTCTCGCGACAGCAGGGCAGTTAAAGTCAGCACAAAACCTGATTCAAAATACATTCGTTTGTCTGTATGGAGATTCAGTTTATGAATTTAGTTTAGGAGACATGATATATCAGCATAAGGAATCCAAAGCGTTTATCTCCATGGCACTGTTATCGTACAGAACAAAACTCCGGTACGGTTTCATAGAGCTGAATAATAAGCACGACAATAACAGAGTAACAAGCTGGAGAGAAAAGCCGGAAGTGAGCGGATTAATTAATATTGGATGCTATGTTATGGAACCGGAATTTTTAGATCTCATTCCGGGATCTAGTGCTTTTGGAATGGACGACGCAGTAAGAAAGGCTCTTGAAAAAAAGAAATTTGTAAAAGGATTCAAAATAGAATCAGGATTTATAGATATAGGAGACAAGAAGTCGTATCTTGATGCCTACAAAAAATATGTTGAGAAATTGGGAAAGATATGATTCAGAGAATGCAGAAAGAAATCGAAGCAAGACTAGTACATTTGGATACATATACGATTTGCTCAAAACAGAGCATCATTTGACAGTTCAAGATTATTCCAATGGCCTGCATCATATAAATCTCAATTATCATGTAGGTAATCGTTAAAAAGTCATTACAAAGAATGTTTAAGAATTTACATGTAGTCAAGCGTTTGTCTCTCTCTCCATAAGTTAATTCTTTGATGTAACCATGGATAGAAGTTAGCATCTCCATCCTCGAACTCTTTTTTTATAATTTTAACAATTGATTTTGAAACTTGGCCAGGCTTCCCATAAATAGATTTTTTGTTCTTCAGAATTAATCCTAATGCTTCCTTTCTGCCATATACTTCTTTAACGATTGACGTAATCCAGTGTGGATTTACAGGAGGTACAAGCGTATTGCTTTTTGCATCAAATACTGTTTCAGGCCTGTCAGTATTAAGTCTAACAGTCAATGACAGTACGTTAGGAAAATATAACAGTTCCTCCTGCATTGATCCTGAATCCGTCATTTCTGCCCAACAGTGCCCACTATCCAGAAACTCTATAACATGTGCATATTCTTTCCAGAGAGGAGTAATAATAAATTTGTCCGGAAACTCTTCGGACAGACTTTGTAATTTAGATTCAAAATTATATATTCTGAGTGCAGACTTAGTTGCATTCAACATGACCAGAACTATTTTATGATCTGTGTTTTTAATTAGACTTATCAGTGCATTCACAATTGATTCGAACCTCCTAGGAGTTAGATTCTCTCTCCTATGTATGTCGACTCTTAGCCAATCCCCATTTTCAAGTTTAGGATAAATATCAAAAATACTCTCAGAAGATTTTGCGTGTGTTCGTTTTAAATAAATTGAATCAACAACAGAATTACCTACAATATGGATTGACTCCTTAGGATAGCCTTCTCTTATAAGATTTTGTTTATTTAGCTTTGTTGGAGCAAAAAAATACTTTGTGCCTGCAGAACAGATCCAAGTATCAATTTGTTCGGGAAACGGCTCCTCCCGTGTAAGAAACCATTTACCCTCTAGCTGGGCTCGAATGAAGTTTTCTACAACTGTCTTACTTGGATCTTGCGATATTTTTAATTTTTTCATTGCTTCTGGACTCATAGATCTTAAACCGGCCTCGTTTTGTCCTACCTTTTGTCCCATCCCAAATACCCAGGCGAGAGGAGCAATTCCAGCGACCAGTGTATCTCCATGAACTATTGGAAGCAGTCTGGAATCTACGCCAAATTTTCTCTTGCAATACCGTCCGAATGAACCAAATTTCATAATGAGTTCACTTGCTTTCTCCATCAGATCGCCTCGAATTTGTAGATTACAGGATACAAAATTTTGCAATTCAAATTCTTTTATCCCAAATCCTAACACGTTATCGAAATGCTGGCCAGTGTCAATCACAAATATAGGCACCTTTTCCTTAGCAGCCTCAAAAACAATGGGTGCCTGTTTATAAAAATCCGGTTTTGTACCGATTACTACAGCCAGTATTGGACTGTTTTGTTTCTTTGCAATGTCAACTACGTTTGAAAGTAAATCTGAATAGATTTTAACTGGTAGGAAGCTTCGTGAGAAATCTATATTGGTCTGTTGATCTTGCTTTACCAACGTCTCTCATCTTCCAAATTTCGGTGAGATTTTCTGATCCTGTATAGTGAATAGATTGCGAAGCAGGCTACCGCTACCCCGCCAGCCATGAAAACAAATGGAACGGCATTAAGGCCGCCAAAAATGTAATTGCGGTTAATTTTAGGTACAATCGTGACTACAATTGCCATACCCACAATTAGTATAATCCCTGAAGCGACTAAGACTAAAGTAGCTTCCTTAACTACATATGCCTTTTGCAACCCGAAAACGGTGCCTGCAAGTATTAAACCTGGGACTCCAGAAATGGAAATAATTTGAATCAATACTCCCTGTGGATCTACGTATATTCCTGGACCTTTTGCATCAGGTCCCACGAGAAACAAATAGAAAGATATCATTAATGCTACGAGCATGACTGTCATGCCCAGAGATCCAAGTGATACCCATGTCTCCAACTTCAGCATACTTTTATAGCAACCTTATTCCGAGGTATACTTAATAAATAAATCATATTATCTAGGTAATGCCGACTAGCCCTGCTAGCTCTTTTCTACATGCAGAACCTAGTATTTCGGCTGATTTTTCTGGCCTCATATTACTAAGATAAACTCCAAATCCGCGTTCCAATCCAGTCCAGGTCTTTAGTTGTGGATAAATCTCAATGTGCCAATGTATTTGGCGGCTATTTTTCTTCTCAGGGGATAAATGAAAGACCAGATTAAAAGCCGTTTCGTCTAATGCTTTGGACATACCACCCAAGGTTGATCTCAGCATAAGGGCTAGGTCGGCGATTTCCTTTTGTGTGATCCTTGAGAATGTTGTGGTATGCCGTTTTGGATATATCCAAAACTCATATGGATATGTGGGTGCCCAGGGGCAGAAGGCAAGGAAGCTGTCTGTAGCTAATATTTGTCGCGGCCCGCTGGATTCCATAGATATTATATTACACGCAGGACAATTTCCGTTTTCGTTTATGTATCTATGTGATGCATTAGCTTCCAATTCTATAGTCGGAGGAATGGCTGAGAAAGTTACAATATTTAGATGGGGATGACTGATTGTACTGCCTGCAGTCTGTCCGCTGTCGATGTAAATGGAAACATACGTAACGCTTTTTTGCGTATACAACCATCTGACTCTATCTTGGATAACTAGCAATACGTTGCCCCATTGCTCGACTGAAATATGCGATAACTTTTGATTATGTTCAGGGCAAGCTACAATGATTTGATGATATCCATAAGCTGGTTCACTATACATAGGCTTGTCCGAATAATTAGATGTAGGACTTGTATTCACTGCAGGAGTACTGCTTGGAAATACTCTTACACACCAATCTTCGACCAGATTTTCTTCACTGTCTGATAAACGTTGTAGCATACTGTCTTTTGCTACTAGTGCAAGGATTGCAGGTTCTGTCATTGATTCGTTCCCTGGACAATATGGGCATTTGTCATCAAAAACCTTTTTGTAGGGATGGTCTCCTTCGGATATTTTTGGTACTATTACAAATTTATCCAGCACATAGTCCTTTCGCAGATCAGCCAAACTATTTCTCCCTCAGTCCCAACACATCGTACAAGTCTCCTTAATTAAAGATTCTGTATGCCGTCGGCAAATGAATTATTATGCGAAGTCTAAGTTTTCATATAAATGCTTCTCCATATCATTGCTAAAGTACAGTATTGCAAATCAATGAAAATCGTTAAATCTTGTTAGAGCATAGATAATAACGGCTCATGCGTTATAGATCGATAGACAACACGACAATCGATCGTCTTCGCGGATTCATTGATATGCTCAATTATGAAGCAGAAAATGGATCAGTCGTTGTAGTCGAAGGCAAGAGAGATGTTGAGGCCCTTATGCGCATAGGGTTTAACGGAAATGTTACCGCGTTTAGCCGTTTTAAGGGAATAGCAGATTTTGTTGATAATCAGCATCTAATGAGCAAGAAGATAATTTTGCTGTTAGATATGGACAGGACAGGAAAAAATCTGACTAGCAGACTTGTATCACAGTTGCAGCATCAGGGAAGCAATGTTAGTCTTTTTTATAAAAAAACCTTGGCCAAAATTACTAATGGAAAGATCAGACATGTTGAAGAGCTAGTTACATATGCACCCTATGTGTCTGGACTTGGCGGTGCAATTGGGAGGAGGGACCTGTATTTTTATATATGACAATTGCGAACAAGGATATCTTTGGCTAGAGGGTTTAATTATAAATTTGGATAATAGTTACAGGTGTCAAAGCACTTATATTCAAGCCACCCCACCTTACTTTTACTTAATAGTAATACGAGGTTATGAAATTGCCTAGCACAGGTATTGTAAAATATCATGTTAAATTAAAATTCGAAGTTGACGGCTTGGTAGAGAAGGCAGATATAATTGGTGCAATTTTTGGACAGACAGAGGGTCTTCTTGGGCCCGAGATGAATCTTAATGAACTACAGAAAGTATCCAAAGTCGGGAGAATAGAAGTTAATGTAGACAGCAAGTCTAATACAGCAAAGGGTGACGCTTTGATTCCTATGAGCACCGATATATCAACCGCTGCGCTGATCGCTGCTGCGATAGAAAGCATCGACAAGGTTGGCCCATTTCAGGCACGATTTGGACTTGTTGGTATAGATGATATTAGAGCAATAAAGAAGAAAGTAATTGTAGATCGTGCAAAGAAGATTGTACAGGAATGGGCTACCAAGACAATTAGCGAGGGAGAAGAAATGCTTAAGGATGTCTACGATGCCAGCAAACCTGGTAAACTTACAGCATTTGGCAAGGCTCAACTCGCGTGCGGTACAGGTGTATTTGATTCTGACTGGATAATTCTCGTGGAGGGTCGTGCTGATGTTATTAATCTTTTGCGCGCAGGTTTTGATAACTCAATAGCAATTGAGGGAGCAAAGATTGACGAAACCGTCACCAAGCTCACAGAAGGGAAGCGAGTGGTTGCGTTTCTTGACGGCGACAGAGCCGGTGATTTGATATTGAAGGAATTGCAGGGTTTAGTAAAAATCGACAGAATATTGAGAGCACCCGCAGGTAGAGAAGTCGAAGAATGTACTCCTCTTGAGATTGCTGAGATCTTAAGGGAAACAGCGCCGTACGTTGCCTCGAGCACACAACACGGACAGCCATTCCAGCAATCGCAACAGCACTCAGAAACTAGACAACTAAGTAAACGGGAGAAGCATGAACAGATAACAGAAATACAGCAGCAAACGCATATTGTATCCAGCAGTAGTGATAGCATACAAAAGGAGGACAATGCAGACATTCTTTCAGCAGTACGGGAGGTATATCCCCAAATTAATGAGACGCTCGAAGCGGTCTTATTGGATAGTTCAATGAGAACATTGCTTAAGATTCCAGTTTCGGACGTGGTAAAAAAGCTTAACATAACGGAAGGCGCGACCTTACTGGTACTTGATGGTATAGTTACGCAGCGGCTTGTTGAAGCTGCAGACAAAGCAGGAATTCAATATATTGTAGGTCACAGAACAGCAGAATTAAAAAAGCCTACTGATGTAAGAGTTAGAACCTTCGGAGATATGGGTGTAATTAACTAGTTAAAAATGCCAGAGATTAAGTTGCAACATATACTTACTATGACTAAGCTGTTGCAACATGGTGCGAAATATAATTTCATACAATTGACTACAACTGATTTAGGCAAATTCATAAACAGATCTCAACAGGCGGCATCAAAACACCTCCTAGATTTGGAAAGCGCAGGATATATTGAACGTCTCAGGAAGGGGCACAAATTAGGAGTAAAGGTTACCAATAAAGGGTACTCTCAAATTGAGATTCTATTTTCTGCATTGAAATATGCAATAGAATCTACGCCCTTTACAATTGATTTTAAAGGAACAATAGTGTCTGGTATGGGCGAAGGTGCATACTACATGTCACTGGATGGATATAAGAAACAATTCAAGGAAAAATTAGGCTATGAGCCTTATCCAGGAACTCTAAACGTAAAACTTGTCGATCAAATTTCTATGAATTCCAGACGTGAAATAAGCAGGTATCCCTCGATTTTCATCAATGGTTTTAGTGACAACTCACGAACATACGGATGGGCGAAATGTTATAAAGCAGACATCAACGGTGGCGTCCTTAATGATGCTGCAGTTCTTGTACTAGAAAGAACACATTATGACGATAGCATGCTGGAAGTAATTGCTCCCATCTCGCTCAAACAGACGATGGGCATCAAGAATGGCGATGAAATAAGCGTACGAATACACGTCAACAACAATAACTCTTTGAAAGTCATAGATTAGATTAGATTAGATTATATTCGATACAACGAGTCACCAAGCTCATTTTTTATATTTGAACTTTTTGTTCTCGGGGTAGGCGTGTTAAGTCTTATCACTCTGACATTTAAATTTCTTGTCTGGCAGTTGTAAGCTACATCCTTTTCACTATGAGTTTGATCATAACCTAATGCTATGATGTCTGGCCTTACATATTCTACCGTGTCATATAACGTTCCTTCTTTTCCAATGATAGCTAGATCTACAAAGCTCAAGGAAGAAACCAGCTCCCTACGCATATTTTCATTATGATAGATTTTCCGTTCTTTGTTAATTGTCATTGCTGTAGAAGTTCTTGCTACCACAACTACAAGTACATCACCGTGCGATTTTGCCGCTTTCAGTGTATGTATATGTCCAGGATGTATCAAATCAAATACTCCTCCAACTAGGACTACCCTTAATGCATCTCTGCCAATAAACGTGAGCTTCAATTCATCGCTTCCTTCTATAAAGCCGTGCTCTTTCAGCATACAGATCCTCGATTCGTAGAACTCTTTTTCTACTAACATTTTGGATTCTAGTCGTTCAAGAACTGGAATTTCTGGATCTAAATTACTTATAAATAATGATGCAAGGATTGCTTTGTCAGTTGGGTGCATGGTATATCAAATTTACTTTTTGCTGGAGCTGGAATATGTTCTTGCAGACCAAATCCATATAATACTGAGAATAACGCGCCGTGACAATTGAGCTAAATCTCTATTTATGTCGCCTGGAGGGAGACAAGCGATGCCTAAAGTTCTAAATGTATGCATGCCAGACAGGAAGTAATTACATTTGATAAACTTTTAGGTAGATTCACTTCTATTGTTGGTTGAGTAATTACTGGTCCGATCAGATGTGGTTTTTACTACACAACTGGTCAGTAAAAAGATCGGCTGAAACATATAACAAGCCTCAATTAACTGTGGTCAATAGATGCGCTAACGATCTAGTATGATAGTTTTTAATTTCAAAAGTTCATAAAATCGAATCAAGACTTATTATTATTGAGATTGACATCACGCAGGAAGGTATATGTCACCAGAAAGATTTGTCAACCAGCACTTTTAGCCCTACTGAAAAAATGTGATGTGACTGTCAATGCCAGAGATAGGCCTCCCACTAGAAAGGAATTACTAAATAACATTCCAGGCAAGGATGGGATCCTCTGTATGTTGTCTGACAAAATAGATGCTGAGGCTATGGAGGCTGCTGGACCCAAACTCAAAGTGATTAGCTCCCTAAGTACAGGTGTAGACCATATTGATCTTAAGGGAGCTACCAAAAGAGGTATCCATGTTACCTTTACTTCTCATGTACTTAATTCTTGTGTTGGCTAGAAATATTATTCAAGGCAATGAACTTCTAAAGCAAAAAAGATGGGAAATCGGCTGGATGCCCAATCTTTTATTAGGTTCAGATTTAGACGACATGACTCTTGGAATTCTTGGACTCGGTAAAATAGGAGCAGCAGTAGCTCGACGAGCTAAAGCATTTAACTTGAAGATTATCTACCACAACAGGCAAACAAGAAATTATAAAATAGAGACAGAAACTCAGGCTAGATACATTGATCTTAATAGTCTATTAAGACAAAGTGGTTTTCTTTCTATACACGCCGATCTAAAATCTGATAGTTCTCACCTAATGGATTCATCGCGATTTAGAATGATGAAGAAAACATCATATATCATCAATACTTCACGAGGCCAAATTATTAATGAAAGACATCTAATTCAAGGTTTGAATAGAAAAATGATTGCTGGCGCTGCTCTCGATGTATTTGAAAATGAACCGATCCCTCGTCACAACTCTCTTTTAACTGTGAAAAATGTGGTTACATTACCTCACATAGGCAGTGCAACTTATCAGACGCGTTCAAAAATGTCGCAGATTGAAGTTCAAAATTTGCTCAATGTTTTTGAACCAAAAGAACCAATATTTCTTGTTAACCAGGAGGTAAAGAATCAATATATATGAATATATCTATACCTTGTAGAGCAGGGCTTTAAGACATTCATTATTATCACATCTAGTCAAATGATCTATATGTACATATGAACATGAAGATGTCTTTTGAGATATCCCTCTAAACAAATGATGGTTACGGTATAGTTATAAGGGATATTGTGTAGCACTTACAGTTAAACCATCTGAAATTTGGTTGCAATGGTTGTTTCTTACATGTTATTGTATTTTCGTTTTGATTCAACTTCCATATAATCTTCATCAGACCCTCTGATACAGTTTGTTGAGACTGTCTTCAAAGGTTGGAAATGTATCGCTCCCTCTGGGACTTTCCCTTTTTGTTGCATCGATTCCAATTGTTTTCCCATTTGCTTCATATGTTCTTCGCATACAACTCCTATCATATATTGGTCATTTTTATCATTAACAGAAACGATGAATGATGGTGAACGGCCGCAAGCATCACCATTTATTATAAATGAACATCGTTGGGGCAGTAGCACTACAGATCCAAAGTCTACATGTAATATAATACTTGCAATCTCAAAATACGAAGTTGAGAACCGATCTAACAATAGAATATAGATCCATAATAATAGCGAATCATGATAGCACGTGCTTGATTAATTTGTGAAAAAGTCGTTTCATAGAAGGAAGAATTTTACAACTATGCACTTGACGCCTCTTGCACAATGGTTCTTGCTCATCATTAGCCATCTTGTCTACTGCAGGTATTTGAATATGGATTTGATATTTTGTGCCTTTGCTGTCGAGTGGTCATAAAATTTTTGCCTATGACGTTTCAAAAACAATAAGGTCATTCATAAATCTTTCTGCTTTAGTAGGACCAAGTGGAATTTGCGCACGTAATGTACTGCTTACTATTTCTTTTTCTTTGCTGAAACTATAGATACCACGTCTCTATCTTTCAGCTGATATGTAGTCGGTAATCTAAGACCATCCCGAACATCTATAGCATACAGCAATCCCTTAACTAAATCGCTATGGATATCTTTTGCAAGGTTTTCAATTGTAGAGCCAGATTTCATCAAATACACATCAGGTAAGATGTTACCGTGCTTATCTGCAAGCTTATTTGCATCTGCCACAGGATAAACGGCATTCATTCTCAGTAACTTGAATACTGCTACATTGATAGCAAATTGAACACCTGTGCGCATGTATTCTCCAAGTATATCTTTTCTTATGAAATTAAGTGCCCATTTCTGTTTATCATTTAGCAAAATCTGATCCTTTATCTCAAATCTTTCATCACCTGCAATGTACTGAATCAGGCCACGACTTTCTGCTCGTCTTAGAGTGAGTTCGGCATCTGCACTACAAGGAACGATTATCATATTTTTATACTGCTCCCGTATTCTACGAAAATTGTCTGCGGCTGTAGGCAAATCCACTTTATTTGCAACAATTAGGGTTGGTTTCGATATTTCTCTAAGGCTCCAACAAAAATTCTTCGCTCTTTCCAATCCAAAATCATCAAATGCACTCCCAGACAAATTGTTATCATCCAAAGCGAACCTGACATGCTCTTCCCTTACTCCTATCCCTCGGAACACATCTGTGATAGCAGTAATCATATCTGTACCTGAATTCACCGCTCTTGATATTTTGTCATGATTCCCTTCAAAGAGCTTCAGATACCACATAACTAATTCCTCTTCTATGTCCGCTATATCCGCTATTGGATCACCGGTGCCTGCCTCTGCTATTTTCCCTGATGCGTCTATACTCCCTGATGCATCCACAATATGTAAGAGTACGTCAGATTGAGCGGCAACGGATAAGAACTGATTTCCCAGACCTTTTCCTTCCCAAGCACCTTTGATTAAGCCAGGTAAATCAACTAGGTCTACAGGGATAAATCTCCAGCCGTCAATACATCGCGAATTCTTTGGACTGTCCTGGACATCGAACTCCCTGTGAACACACAAGGTAATAGTATTTGCGTTGCCTTTTCGAGGTTCTTTAGTAGTAAATGGATAATTGGAAATTTCTGCTGTCTCAAGTGTAGCAGAATTAAAAAAGGTAGTCTTGCCAGTATTGGTCTTGCCAATCAACCCGATTTTTATCATATGTACAATAGTGAAATTTTGCGATCGTATTTATATCTCACTACAATCGCTAGAGAAAATTATAATCAAGTCTTAAGTAGCCAACGTTATTGAATATCTATTCTAGAGCATTTTTACTAAACCCGAGTTGTCGGACTGAAAAGATCATGTTGGCTCAAGTTTGCGCAAGGCTATACTTAGCTCATCTATTCTCCATGTCATATCGTCGATCTCATCTCTACTGAAATCTGCTTCCCACTTATCCAAAATTGTTTTCAATATTTCTGCAGCATTATAAAGCAATGCCCAATATGGATGATGCTCTGCAGTAGAGTAGGATAGCTCAAGAAGATCATACAAGCTCGACGTAGCCCTTTTAAGGGAATCCGTATCTTGATCGTAAATTCTAATTATCCCCGAATCAGTGTCCGCAAGAACCTTGATATCCATATCTTCATCTTGATTTATATGATCGACTGTCGACCTTATTTGTTCATACAGTCTGTCTATTCTTCTTCCTTTGAAAGGCATAGTACCAAAATATTCTGCAGTATTGTGTTTTATTTGCTTATGGCCCTTACACTTTTGAAATATGTATGTAACCTCTATACATACAAGAATAGCAATAATCATGATAGTAATAATAATAATAGTAATCGAACCGTGTTTTCAGATTATTATTTGATGCGCGTATAAAGTTCTTCAATGATTTACATGAAAATTGTATTGCAATGTGACTCTAGACTTGAAAAACCACACAAAAAAGAATCTAAATTTTAGACCTAGAAATGTCTAGGTCAGAAGCCTTGATGTCATTTAAAAGATCCATTATTAAAAATTCAGAACACAAAAGTAACAATATGTGTTCTGGACGGAGATTCAGTATGCATATATTACAAGTCTAACCATATTACAAAAGAAACATATTTTATCACTACTAGCTACACAAACAAATTTAGGGACACCGACTTAGGCCCAATACACGCTTATCAATAACCATAGCTACAATGGAAGCGTTACTGCGCCTTGCGAGGCAGACTGTACTAGCGAAGAATACTTGGCTAAGGCACCTTTTGTATAATGCGGTCGTATAGGTTTCCATTTTCTTTTTCGCCTATTTATCTCTGCCTTTGATAAAACCAGATCGATCTTGCCTTTGACAGTGTCGATAAGAATTTCGTCCCCATCCTTTACCAGCGATATAGGCCCCCCGACCATTGCCTCAGGTGAAACATGACCTACCATAAGTCCTCTAGTTGCTCCAGAGAACCTGCCATCAGTTACCATCGCAATCTTTTCTCCTAGCCCCTGCCCGACTAGTGCGGCGGTAGCCGATAACATTTCCCTCATGCCCGGCCCCCCTTTTGGACCCTCATATCTTATTACTACGACATCTCCTTCCACTATACGTCTATCTGATATTGACTTGAAGGCGTCTTCTTCGGTGTTGAAAACTTTGGCTTTTCCAAAAAAGCTCATATTTTTTATACCGGCAATTTTAACTACCGCGCCTTCTGGAGCAAGTGAACCATATAATATTCTCAACACGCCTTCTGCGTGAATTGGATCTTCAATTGATCTCACTATATTCTGATCTTCCAATTCAGAAAGACAAAGTGATCTAATATTATTTTCCATAGTGTTACCTGTAACGGTCATTACATTTCCGTGAAGTATTCCCCTAGATAGTAACTTATGCAAAATCACAGGAACACCTCCGACTTTGTCTAGGTCTAACATAACATAGAAGCCACCAGGCCTCATATTGGCAATATGCGGGACCCTCCTCCTAATCCTTTCAAAGTCCTTCATTTCTAATTTGACGTCCACTTCTCTTGCGATAGCTAGGAGATGCAATACGGCATTAGTCGAACCTCCAATTGCATTTGCTATGGCAATTGCATTTTCGAAGGCTTCAAAAGTCATTATATCTTTTGGACGAATATTATTTTCTATTAAATTTGAAATTGCTCTTCCTGTTTCATGGCAAATTTTGGATCTTCTGTCACTTTCAGCAGGCGGCGAGGCACTTCCTGGCAATGACATTCCAAGTGCCTCACTTATAGAGGACATAGTATTGGCAGTATACATACCAGCGCATGAACCAGCAGACGGACACGCCACATTTTCTAAGCTTATTAATTCTTCCAAAGTCATTTTACCTGTGTCATAAGTACCAACGGCTTCGTAGACATCTTGAATAGTTACGTCCTTACCATTCCAGTTTCCTGGCATAATCGTACCGCCGTATACGAATATACTAGGTAAGTTAAGTCGAGCCATAGCCATTAAACTCCCTGGCAAACTTTTATCACAACCAGAAATAGCAACCAGAGCATCGTACTTATGAGCCCTCATCATTATTTCAATTGAATCAGCAATGATCTCCCTGCTCACCAATGATGATTTCATACCTTCATGACCCATGGCGATGGCGTCCGATACAGCAATTGCGGTAAATTCCCTTGGAGTACACCCTGAATCCTTTACTCCTTCCTTAGCCATTTGTGCAAGCTTACCGAGGTGGAGATTACATGGCGTCGCCTCATTGCATGTCGAAGAGACACCTACGAGTGGCCTTTCCAGATCAGTGTCATTAAGTCCCATTGCCTTGAACATGGCTCTATGGGGGGCCCTTGATGGGCCTTCAACTACTGTTCTACTTGGGAGTATCATAAGTTATCAGCTTAATCTGGTTGATATATCCGCTTATTCATATATATTTTCAGTTAATTTTAGCACTAGCTTTAGCTGAGACATGTGTTATAGCAGAATGCAAATAAAATGGATTGTTCGTTCGACAATGTACGCCTTCTAGTAGCTAGTCTAATGTTGCAGTAATTTTTACCGCATCTAATCCTTCTACCTTAAAAGTGGTTTCGCACATTCCACATTCAGAATTACCACTCGATAGGTCATTGGCTGACACTTCTTCGTTTGCGTAGTCACATTTTGGACATCGAAACGCGAAACTTACCTCAAAATTCTCTAGCTCGATCGTTTCACCCATAATCCACCATCAACCTCGGTTTGATATATCAAAAAATTGTTACAAGAGTATGCTCTACATCGCCAGCGTGCCATTCTTATTAAAGAGTATATTAAAATATATAAAACTAATGCAATCAAGGTCCTTTTAAAATAGTAAAATAGATTCGCAAATAAATTGTGTATATATTAGCGCATGTGTTAAGATATATATGTATTAGCCTTCTCTCCCATAGTACCGAAATTTCCGCTGGCCGACCAACACAGTAGCGAACACAGACGCTATCAACAACAGGGCTGCTCCGTTAGGAAACTCTGGAACTACGACATATCCTCTTGCTATGCCATTACGTGTAAGATCTGGTGTCTGTCCTGCCTTGAGTAGTTGCTTAATTTCAAGCTGTATTTGATAAATATCATTGGATGGAAAAGTAACTACTTGGGTATCAGTTGCATTTTTCGCTGTCAAGTTTTGTTTAGTTATCACCGGTTTGCTATTTTTGTCCAATAAGATCATATCATATTTTACATCATTACTTGATAATATATTGGATGTAACAGGATCATAAAAGGAAATATTTACAGTTGATTGTGTTTTTGGTTTAAGTGGATTAGGAGTCCATGATACTGCTGCATGAATACCACCTGTATTTGTAACTAGGTCAGAAGAAGTTGCAATTTGTTGTTGCTGCTGAGAACCGGCACTAGGTGCCAGCAATATAAATCTCATTACTCCTTGATTACTATTATTGCTGATGCTGCTATTGCTACTGCTATTATTATTATTATTATTATTATT
>Ga0126310_10000279_pt1 | contig 16229 bp, 14 predicted proteins | sample Plot60_FD_92540 | JGI IMG/M metagenome (GOLD analysis project Ga0126310, IMG submission 92540) | Serpentine soil microbial communities from UC McLaughlin Reserve, CA, USA - Plot60 | ecosystem: Environmental > Terrestrial > Soil > Grasslands | place: USA: UC McLaughlin Reserve, Lake County... | reverse complement strand
CCGGAAGTGGAACCATCCGAGAAATTCCCCGGTGGACTTCTCGATGGCCGCCCAGAAACCGTACCGGTCGCCTTGCTCGTAATAGCGTAGGAAAGCGGGCAGAACGTCGTTTTCGATCTCCTCGCGCGGCGTCGTCCTGCCACCCGTTATGAAGTGCATTACCTCAGGGTCACCGTCGAGGTCGAACAGATCGTCCGCGTCGGCCATCGTGAACCGGCGCAACACCAGCCGCTCGGTATCCAGAAAGACCCGCACCGTCCAATCCTCCTCGCGCCCGCCACAACGGAGCCGACACGGCCAGCATAGTCCAGCCCGACATCGCCGGCAAGCCACATGGAGCCGGTCGCGCGCTCGACACACGGGGATTACGGCAGCCCCGGGAAGATCTCCCGACGTCTACCTGTCTGGTCCGACTACGTGCTCCCTTACCGGCATCCTCTCCCGCTCCGCGACCTACTTCCGCCCGCGCCTGCGTTGCTACGGATTACGGCGACGTACCATCCACTACTTCGCCTGGGTGCTCTCGGACCTCTTCCAAGGACCTTTCCGAAATTCCTTGTTCGTAACGGTTGTCGTAACGGTTGGGAGACGCTTGCCCGGTATGGTAGTGGGCAAGAGGCTGTCCAGTTGAGTTGAAAAGGGCGAGAACCATGGATGCGAGCACAACGGGCAAGCCGAGCATCGAGAAGGAAGGCAGCAGTATGAAAAAGACTCTAGGGCCGGTGGGTGCTCGCGGCTGGCTCTGGGCCAACCTGGCCGCGATGGGATTCAGCCTGGTGCACACTATCGCCGACTTCGGGGTCATCTTCGGATCCTCGCCGTCGCGTCTCGAGGTCCAGCAGAGCGTGCTTACCGTGCTCATCGGCCTGATGTATACCTGGTGGGCCTGGGTCTTGGTGCGGGCCGTCGGGGGAATGAGGTCCGGACTGGTCGGCCTGATGGCCTTCGACGTGCTCTGGGTCGGCCTCAACGGCGTGACGATAATCTATTGCTTGCCGCCCTGCGGTTCGGTTCCGTTCTACGGCGATGCCATCCATCTTGGCACCCTCATCCTCGGTCCGCTGGCGGCCTACCTCGCCTACAGGGCCATCAGGAAAACCCCGGGCTCGGGCGACAGGCTGGCGATGGCGGGCAACGTTGTGGTCATGGTGGCCTTCCTGGCGGGGATCTTTGCGGTGTTGGCGTGGGTGGCCAGCGCCTCCCAGGGAGGCTTCTGAAGATGATGGGCGGGGACGGCGCCGGACTCGCGGGTTCGGGCGTGGGCGATGTACCTCGTGTCGGAAGTTCGCCACGAATCTCATTCTGGTGTCGTTGATTTTAGCGTTCGAGAGACGGTGGTCTAGTACGGTGGAGTCGTGACAGATTGGCAAACCAACAGGGTCGAAGAGTCGGTGGGATGAGCCGCCGCGCCGCCGCTTGGCTTGCCTGGTCGCTGGTGGCGCTGTCCGTGGCGCTGCTTTTGGGCGGGATCGCGTTGGCTCTCGTTACGAGGTCCACCGCTCCGGATCTCCCGTTGGGCGAGACAGACGATGGCAGCGTGGTCGCTGACCTGGTTACGCTGCTCACCTTCTCGGTCGTGGGCGCCATCATCGCTTCCCGCCATCCCCGCAACGCCATAGGTTGGCTCTTCTGCGGCGTAGGCGTGACGATAGGCCTCAACTCCTTCGTGGGGGACTACGCCGATTTCTGGCTCGCGAGCGGTTTCGGCACACGTAGCCTCGGCGAGACGGCGGCGTGGCTCAGTTCGTGGTTGTGGAGTCTCTTTGTTTATTTCCCCACGAGCTTCCTGCTGCTCTTGTTCCCCGACGGCCGGCTACCCTCGCCGCGCTGGTGGCCCGTGGCCTGGGGCGTCGCGCTTGGGACCGCCGGCGGCATGGTGGGCAACGCGCTGGCGGCCGGTCCGCTCGTAGACTTCCCACAGATCGCGAACCCCTACGGCGTCGATAGCCCCATTGTGGGGGTGCTGGGGGTCGCAGGTAGCATCGTGGCCGCGGGCTCCATGGTGGCGTCCGCCGTCTCGCTCATCGTTCGGCTCCGGCGCGCCGGGCGCGAGCAACGCCAGCAGATCAAATGGCTCGCTTACGGGGGCGTGGTGGTCGTCGGCACCATCTTCGTGGGCGGCCTGGTCCTTCTCTGGAGCGTGCCGGTCAGTATCGTGATCATGTCCGTCGCCCTGCTCGGGTTGCCGGTCTTCACGGGCATAGCGATTTTGAGGTACCGTCTCTACGACATAGACATCATCATCAACCGCACCCTGGTCTACGGATCTCTGAGCGTAATGCTCGCCCTGGTGTACTTCGGGGGCGTAACGGCCACCCAGGTTCTTTTGCAAACGCTATCAGGCCAACACAGACTGCCCCAACTCGCCGTCGTGATCTCCACCCTCGCGATCGCAGCCCTGTTTGACCCTCTGAGACACCGGATCCAATCCTTCATCGATCGTCGCTTCTACCGTGGGAAGTATGACGCCAGGAAGACCCTAGAAGAGTTCTCCGCGAAGCTTCGTGACGAAACGGATCTGGACGGGTTGAATACGGATCTAGTAACGGTCGTGCGAGAGACGATGCAACCGGAGCACGTCTCATTATGGCTGCGCCCCAATACTGCCTCCAAGGACCACAGGCAATAAGATCGATTCATAGGGGTATGGACTTCCCGAGAATCGCACATCCTGCTACCAACAAAGAGCTGAAATGCTGTAAGAGCTAACATGCTGAAATGCTCTACTAGCATCCTTGCACGTTTATAGTAAGCTTGCTATAAGGTATGGAGAGTGTGGGTGCAGCGAGGGAAAGGAACGTTATGGCGCCGGTAGTAGGGGTACCGAAAGAGATCAAGGACATGGAGGGCCGCGTCTCCATGCAGCCTGACGGCGTTGCCGAGTTGGTGCATGACGGCAACGAGGTATATGTCCAGGCCGGTGCAGGCAACGGCGCTGGCTTCTCCGACGAGGAGTATGAAGAGGCGGGTGCGCGGCTCGTCGACGGGCCTGAGGAGGTCTTCGAGGCCGCGGATCTGATCGTGAAGGTCAAGGAGCCCGTCCCCGAGGAGTACGACCGCTTCAGGGAGGGTCAGCAGCTCTTCACCTACTTGCATCTGGCCGCCGACAAGGAACTCACGGAGTTCTTGATGGAGCGTAAGATCAACTCCATCGCCTACGAGACGGTCGAGACGCCCGATGGACTTCTTCCGCTCCTCACGCCCATGAGCGAGGTGGCGGGGAGGATGTCCGTGCAGGCGGCGGCGCACCACCTCGAGAGCCCGCAGGGCGGGGCCGGGCTCCTGCTCGGTGGCGTGCCGGGGACCCCCGCGGCGAAGGTTACGATCATCGGCGGCGGGGTCGTCGGCACCGAGGCCGCCAAGATAGCCCTCGGCATGCGGGCGCTGGTGAGCGTGCTCGACGTCAACCCCAAGCGACTCGCCTACCTCTCGGACATCTTCGAGGGACGGGCCGACCTCGTGATACCCAACCGCGCAAGGACCGCCGCCTACGTCAAGCAGGCCGACGTGGTCATAGGGGCCGTGCTCGTGCACGGGGCGAAGGCGCCCAAGCTCGTCACGCGCGAGATGGTCGCGAGCATGCGTCCCGGGAGCGTGGTCGCCGACGTCGCCATCGATCAGGGTGGGTGCATAGAGACGGCGAGGCCGACGACGCACTCAGATCCCACGTACGTCGAGGAGGGCGTCGTGCACTACTGCGTCGCCAACATACCAGGGGCAGTGGCGAGGACCTCGACGCTGGCCCTGACCAGCGCGACGCTGCCCTATCTGATCCGGATAGCGGACAAAGGTATAGAGGGCGCGGCGACGGAAGACGGGGCCCTGGCCAAGGGACTCTCTACACTGCGCGGGGATCTCGTCTCCGAGCCGGTCGCCGAGGCCCACGACCTCTCCTACACCGACGCGGGGAAGATCCTCGGGTAGAGATACCTACCAGCGCGGCGGGACTTGATCCATTTCTCTCCCGAAGAGCTGGTCGCCCGCCGTAAGGCCGCCGCAGGAGAGTTGGCAAGGCGCGGGCTCGTGGGCGAGGCCTCAGATTACCAGCGCGACCTCTTCTCCGCCGTTCGTGAGGCGCTCGAAGAGATGACCGAGGCCCTGGCGCCAGGACGTCCGGTCGGCGAGGTCGACGATGCCCACCGGCGCGTGCTTGATGCGGCGGGGCTGGAAGAGCATCGCTTCGCCGCGTGCGGGTACTCTTTGGGCACGACCTTCAGCCCCAACTGGATGGACTGGCCGATGCTGTTCTCCGGGAACCCCGTGCTGGCCGAGCCGGGGATGGTCTTCTTCTTGCATTGCATAGTGGCCGACTCCGGGCGCGGGGTCGCCATGATCCTGGGCCACACCTGCCTGGTGACCGCTACAGGGAGAGAGGTTCTCTCCGTGCGGCCCCTGGAGTTTATCGTCGTCTGAGGTCGGGTACGTCCTGACTTCATGGCGGCCGAACCCGTATTGTAAAAGAGCATGCATAACGTGTAAGCTGCACATGGCGGAAGCAGAGAGAGGGAAGGGGAATGTATGGCTGAAGCGGGGGCGGAGAGGCGCGGCAGGTCTGGCCAGGAAGGCCACTTGCAACCTGGCCTGAAGAGACGACACATGACGATGATCTCGCTAGGAGGCATCATCGGGGCCGGCCTCTTTGTGGGGACCGGGCCGATACTCAACCAGGCCGGTCCCGCGACCGTGCTGACCTACCTTCTGACGGGATGCCTCCTCATCCTGATCATGCGGATGCTCGGGGAGATGGCGGTGGCCCAACCGTCGGTGGGATCCTTCTCCGACTACGGCAGGATGGCCCTGGGCAACTGGGCCGGGTTCTCCATAGGGTGGCTCTACTGGTATTTCTGGGCGATCGTGGTCGGGTTCGAGGCCACGGTTGCGGCGGGGATCATAAGTGGGTACGTTCCTGCCCTGCCGCCCTGGCTAATTGCGCTGGCCCTCGTCTTGCTGCTCACCGCCACCAACCTCTACTCCGTCGGCTCCTACGGCGAGTTCGAGTTCTGGTTCGCCAGCATAAAGGTCGCCGCGATCGTCATCTTCATCGTCCTGGCTATACTGTTCCTGATCGGGTTGTTCGGGAGCTCTCCCGGCTTCTCGAACCTCTACGCCAAGGGCGGGTTCTTCCCGCACGGTCCTCTGGCGATGTTCTCGGGTGTTGCGACCGTGATCTTCGCCTTCGTCGGGGCCGAGATCGTCACCATAGCCGCCGCGGAGTCGAACGAGCCCGAAGAGGGCGTTGCCAGGGCGACCAACGCGGTGATCTACAGGGTCTTGCTCTTCTACGTGGTCTCGGTCTTCTTCGTCGCGTGCATAGTACCTTGGAACACCGGGTTCACCCAGGACATCATCAAGAGCCCATTCACCCTCGCTTTCGAGAGGATCGGGATACCGGGGTCGGGAACGCTGATGAACCTCGTGGTCCTGACCGCCGTCCTCTCCGTCCTGAACTCCAGCCTGTATACGACCTCAAGGATGCTCTTCGCCCTCACCCGTCACAACGACGCGCCCAGCTTCATGACCAACACTACCCGTCGTGGCGTGCCGATCTGGGCCATCCTCACCGGGACCATCTTCGCGTACGTGTCCGTCGCGATCTTCTACTTCTTCCCCTCGGAGGTGTTCACGTGGTTGATCAACGCTTCTGGGGCCATCGCCCTCTTCGTGTACCTCCTGATCGCCATCTCGGAGCTCGTGATGCGCCGCCGCCTCGAGCGCGAGAACCCCGAAGCACTCCGGATCAGGATGTGGTTCTATCCGTGGTTGACCTACCTCTCGATAGCGGGCATCCTGGCCGTGCTCATCGCGATGTTCTTCATCTCCAGTTTGCGCCCCCTGATAATAGCGAGCTCGATCAGCCTCGGCGTTATCCTGGTGGCCTACGTGCTGCGCCGCCAGTTCGGCCCCACTCAGAGGGATCCCTCGGAGGCGATCAGAGAACAGGAGACCGCCCCCCAGACCGAATGAGAACCGCTTGACCCGGTACGAACCTGCAGATTCGTTCGAGACCCCGCGCTTCTCGGACGTGCGCACTTTTATGCGCCTTCCGAACACGCGGGATCTGGAGAACGCGGACGCCGCGATAGTGGGCGCGCCTTTCGACACTGGCGCCACCTTCAGGGCCGGGGCACGCTTCGGCCCCGAGGGTATACGCAGCGCCTCCCACCTCCTCAGGCGCTACAACCCGAGCCTCGACGTACCGATCTTCGACCACCTCTCGGTCATAGACTACGGCGACGTCCCCGTCGTCCCTGGCTACATCGAGGAGAGTTACCGGCGGATAGAAGAGGGTCTGGAGCCGATCCACGGGGCCGGGGCAACCCCGATAGTCTTCGGCGGCGACCACTCCATAGCGCTGCCCGAACTCAGGGCCGCCGCCGCGGTGCACGGACCCCTCGCGCTCGTGCAGTTCGACTCCCATCCCGACACCTGGGACGCCTACTTCGGCGAGAAGCACACGCACGGCACGCCGTTCCGGCGGGCCGTCGAAGAAGGACTCCTGGATACCTCGCGATCCATCCAGGTCGGGATGAGGGGTTCGATCTACGACAGTGGCGACTGGGACGACGCGCGCGAGATGGGCTTCGACCTCGTCCCGACCGACGAGGTCCGCGAGCTCGGGATACCAAGGGTGATAGATCGTATCCGCGAACGGGCCAGAGATGCGAGGGTCTACGTCTCCTTCGACGTGGACTTCGTCGATCCAGCATACGCGCCCGGGACGGGGACGCCGGAGATCGGGGGCTTCACGAGCCGCGAGGCGCAGGAGTTCGTTCGGGGCCTCGCAGGCCTCGAGATCGTCGGCTGCGACGTGGTCGAGGTCTATCCCGCCTACGACCAAGCCCAGATCACGGCCCTCCTCGCCGCCAACATGGCGCACGAGCTCCTCAGCCTGCTCGCGTTCGCAAAGAAGACGGGGTCCTCGTGAACAACGTGCTCGACTACCTGGTGATAGTCCTGTACTTCGCCGCCATGATAGGGGCCGGTTACTGGGGCCTGATGCGCGCCACGAGCGCCGAGGATTACCTGGTCGCCGGACGCCGCCTCGGGCCTTTCATGTACGTGGGGACCCTGAGCGCGGTCGTGCTCGGCGGGGCCTCGACCATCGGCAGCGTGTCTTTGGGTTACCAGTACGGCATCTCCGGGATGTGGCTGGTGTTCATGATAGGACTAGGCATCATCGCACTGGCGCTCCTGCTGTCCACGCGGCTGAGCAGGCTCGGGGTCTTCACCGTGGCCGAGATGCTCGAGCTGAGGTACGGTGCCGCCTCGCGTCTGATCGGCGCGATCATCGTGTCCGCCTACGCCCTGATGATCGCGGTTACCTCGACGATAGCTATAGGAACGGTCTTCGACGTAATCCTCGGCCTCCAGCCGACCGCGGCTATCCTGCTGGCAGGGGGCATCGTGGTCCTCTACTCGGTGGTTGGCGGCATGTGGTCCATAACGCTGACCGACGTCCTGCAGTTCTGCGTGATGACCGTCGGTATCTTCCTTATATTGCTGCCGCTCGTGCTCTCACGCTCGGGCGGCCTCTCCGTGATGCGCGAGGAGCTACCCTCGTCTTTCTTCGACCTCACCTCCATCGGGGGAGGCACGATCTTTACCTACTTCCTGCTCTTCTCCTTAGGGCTTATGATCGGGCAGGACATCTGGCAGCGGGTGTTCACCGCCCGCAGCGCACCCGTCGCCCGCTGGGGCGGTGTCGTGGCAGGGATCTACTGCCTGCTCTACGGCCTCGCCGGCGCGCTCATCGGTACGGCGGCGAGGATCGTCGTCCCCGACCTCGCGGTCCCGGACAACGCCTTCGCCGAGGTCGCACGCGAGGTACTGCCGGCAGGGCTCCTGGGTCTCGTGCTCGCCGCGGCCCTCGCCGCCGTCATGTCGACCTCGAGCGCCGGTCTACTCGCCTCCTCGACGCTCCTCGCAAACGACGTCTACGCGCGTTTCGTCGCCCACAGAGCCCACGCCGGGGTCGGACTGGACCGCCTGTTTACCCTCGTCGTCGGCATCGTGGTGCTCGTGATCTCGGTGCTCGTGAGCGACGTGATCGGGGCGCTTACGGTCGCCTACGACCTGCTCGTTGGTGCCATCTTCGTGCCCGTGGTGGGGGCGCTGTTCTGGAGAGAAGCCACAGGCGCCGGCGCCCTGGCATCCATGCTCGCCGGAGGACTCACGGTCATCGTGCTGCTCTTATTCGAAGGACTTCTCGCCAACAGCCCTATCTACGTCGGACTCCTGGTTAGCCTGATAGCGTTCGTGGTCGTGAGCCTGCTCACGCCGAGAACCTCGCGGCAGACGATGTCGGCCTGGGAACGCAGGATGTCAGGGCGCACGCAAAGATCCTGAGACCGGAGAAAGTCTCGCCCGGGGTATCACTAGGGAGCTGACGGCGGGTATACTGGAATGAATTAGCCCGACAGGAAGAGGTGGCGACGATGCTCGAGTCCACAAGGATCAAGACCGAGATACCAGGTCCGGAGAGCCGGGCTTTGATGGAGCGGCGGCACAACGCCGTCTCTGCAGGGGTTGGGATCGCGACGCCGATGGTCGCCAGGGAAGCGAAGGGCGCCTTGCTCACCGACGTCGACGGCAACACGTTCATAGACTTCGGTGGCGGTATCGGGGTGATGAACGTCGGGCACGCGGCCTCGAGGGTGGTCGATGCGGTCAAGGAGCAGGCCGAGAGACTCACCCACAGCTGCTTCTACGTCACCGAGTACGAGGACTACATAACGCTTGCCGAGAAGCTGAACGCGCTCGTGCCCGGCGGCACGGAGAAGCGCTCGTTCTTCGTCAACTCGGGGGCCGAGGCGGTCGAGAACGCGGCCAAGATCTCACGCTACTACACGAAACGTCCGGCGGTGATCGCCTTCGAGAACTCCTTCCACGGGCGCACGATGTTCGCGATGAGCCTCACCGGCAAGACGGACCCTTACAAGAAGGGCTTCGGGCCCTTCGTCCCCGAGGTCTACAGGGTGCCGGCGCCCTACGCGTACCGCTGCCCGGTGGGCAGGGACTGTTCCGGCGGCTGCCAGGGCGACTGCTTCGCGTCCATCGAGAAGGCGTTCGTCAGCACGGTGCACCCTAGTAGCGTCGCGGCTATTATCGTCGAGCCGGTGATCGGGGAGGGCGGCTTCATACCGTTCCCGGACTTCTACCTGAGGAGGCTGCGGGAGTTGTGCGACGAGCACGGCATCGTGATGATCGTGGATGAGGTCCAGACGGGTTTCGGCAGGACGGGCAAGATGCTCGCCATCGAGCACTCGGGGGTCGAGCCGGACATCCTCACGACGGCCAAGAGCCTGGGCGGCGGACTCCCGATAGCCGGCGTTACGGGGAAGGCGGAGATCATGGACTCCATCCACGTCGGGGGCCTTGGCACCACCTACGGCGGCAACCCGATAGCCTGCGCCGCGGCCCTCGCCGTGCTCGAAGCCTTCGAGGAGGAAGACCTCCTCGCGCGTGCGAACGTCGTCGGCGAGCGCGTCATGGCCGCGATGCGTGAGATCCAGGACCGCCACCCAGACTTCGTCGGCGACGTGCGAGGCAGGGGCCCGATGGCCGCGATGGAGTTCGTCAAGGACGCCCAGAGCCGCACCCCCGACAAGGAGCGGACTGCGGAGGTGATCGGGGCCGCCCTCCAGGAGGGGCTCTTGCTCCTCAGCGCGGGCCAGTACGGCAACTGCATCCGCACCCTGATGCCCTTCGTCATCACCGACGAGGAGCTGGAGGAGGGACTGACCATTCTCGGCCGCGCCGTAGACGGCGCGGCCTGAATCAGCCGAGCACTTCGTCCACGCTCGGGGTCAAGCCGGGTAGCGCGATGGACTCCATCGTCTGCCCGCGGCCTTTGCGCCCTCTCAGGTTCGCGAAGGATTGATAGCAGGGGCGGCTGCGACCGCGACGAGATCGGCCAACCCTACTTTTACGAGATCGAAGATCACGAAGGGCAGGACGCCCGTGGCTACGGCCTCCGTGGGTGTGAGGCCCGAGACCACGGCGAGCCAGGTGGTCCCCAGGGCGTAGATAACCGCGAGGCCCGCGCATCCCCACAGGAAGCCGATCCACAGTCCCCGGCTGCGAGAATCTCTCGCGACGGCCTTGGCGGCGAGGCCGGCCACCGCTGCGGCTACGGGGTAGGAGATCAAGTACCCCCCCGTGGGCCCGAGGACGTGGCCGAGGCCTCCCGTGAAACCGGCGAAGACCGGCACGCCGACGGCCCCGACGAGGACGTAGACCGCCTGAGCGAGCGCCCCGTTGCGCACCCCGAGCAGTAGCCCGGAGAGGATGACGGCGAGGACCTGCAGGGTAAAGGGAACTGGGGTGAGCGGGATGGTGATCTGGGCCGCCACGGCCGTCACCGCCGCCATCAACGCCACACGGGTTATGGTGGATGCCTTCAACGCCAGCCTTTCTGTGGAAGTGACGGTCACGCCCGCGACCGCCGGTCGGTACGAACCTCTTTTACCACCGTTCGCCGAACGTTTCTGGCATCAAAGGTACCTTCAGGCGTTTGACTCCCGCACCTCCGGGTAAGTAAAGTAAGGAACATACCCGGGAAGAGGAGGAACAGGTGGCTGGACGAGGCACGAGTGGCCGGCAGGACAAAGACGAAGGCTCCATGGACAAGGCCAAGGGCCGGATGAAGGAAGCGGCCGGTTCCCTGACCGGTGACAAAGACACGAAGGCCGAGGGCCGCTCGGATCAGCGCCGCGGAAACTTCAAGGAGAAGAAGGGCAACCTGAAAGATCTGCTTAAGTAGGCATCAGGCTACAGGCATCAGGCTTCAGGTATCTGTCAGGTGAAGCCGGTCGACAGGCGAGAGGGCCGGGGCATTCTCCCGGCCCTCTCGCTTGCCAGCCGCGTTTGTGTCCGAGCCGGATCCGCCCGGTTCGAGACCTGACGGCTGAAACCTATGCGGAAGCGGCCTTGAGCTTGCGGTCGAACTGCTCGATCAGGGTCTCACGGTTCTTGTTCCGCTTCTCGTACTCGCGGACCCGGCGGATCTCCGCCGCGGACATGCCGTCGAGGCGGTCGCCGATCTCCTTGACGTTCAGCTCGTCGTAGCCCGCGATCGGGAACGGCGCACCCTCGCCCTCGACGAGGCGCAGACCCTGCCTGTAGTAGGCGAGCGGCGCGTACAGAAGGTCCGTGTAAGCGTCGACCGACTCGCCAACTAGCGTCCGGAAAGCGTCGCGCTGCACCTCGGCCCGCTCGACGAGCTCCCGGGTGAGCGCCCTGTTGCTCTCCGCCTGGTGCCTGATCTCACGCACCGTGCCAGCCAGCATCTCCTGCGCGAACCGCACGTTGCGCTCCTGACGCGCTACCACGTGGTCTATGACCATCTTGTAGGAGTCGCCGCTCGTCTTCGCCAACCGCTCCGCACTCCTGTTCATCCGCTGTGTGGTGTCCACTCTCTTCCTCCTGCTGATCGCTATTAGGTATGTGTAGTATACACATATATGTAAACCCGTCAAGGTCGTTGCAAGCACTTCGTGAGGATCGGCCGTTGTTGCGAATTGTTGGCATTGGTCCCTTTGTGGCGGGCACGCTGGGGGACGAGACGGGATATTCTGGAGGTCCTGACCTTTACACCCGGGATTGCAGACCTTACTATGATCGTCCGGCAGAATGATTTGCGACGAGGCTTGTAACGGATGTTTGGTCCAAATGTAACCGCCTCGTTATCTTTGATCTGTATGCTCTTTTGAGTACGGGATCTGGTGGAGACAGCGAGAGGTGATGAGATGCGTTTGAGAAATCTGGTGCTGATACTGGCGGCTCTGACGATGATGGTGGCGCTGGCTGCTTGCTCCTCCGGCCAGTCCTCCGGTGACGGGCAGGAGGATCAGGCAGGGAAAAAGGCTTCTGAAGAGCAGGCACAGAAGAAGGAACCTCCCAAGAAGATGACGAAGGAGGCCAAGAGCAAACAGGTCGCGCCCAAGGAGGGGGTCGAGGACGAGGGTCAAGTAAACAACAGGCTCAAGCCCCCCAAGAACACCGCCCTCAAGCTCACGGTTCCGGCGATGAAGGAGATCGAGGACGACACGATACCGACAGGCACCGGCACCGACGAGGCGCTGTTCCGCGACTATGCCGGCGTCCATCTGAGGGACACGGGCTTCCCGTGGCAGAAGAACGCCAACGTCTACATCGCGGGACACCGCATCGGGTTCCCCGGGACGGACAGCAACCTGGCCTTCTACGACCTCGAGGACCTCAAGAAGGGTGACAAGGTCTACCTGAAGGATGCGGAAGGCAGGAAGTACACCTACCAGGTCTTCAAGAAGCTTGTCGTCCCGCCCACGGACCTCTCCGTGCTGAGGCCGATCAAGGGCAAGAACATCGTCAGCCTGCAGACCTGCACGCTGCCCGACTACACGCAGCGCGTCGTCTACCAGGCCGAGCTCAAAGACGTCGAGTCGTAAGCCGCGAACAACGGCGGGCACGAGTAGAGGGCCGGGGCGACGTCCCGGCCCCGGAATAGGCGTAAGGATCCGATGCTCCTCGGCCTCGACCTGGGGACGAGTTCCGTCAAAGCGCTGCTGCTCACCGAGGACGGCGCCGTTCTAGGGGAGGGCTCCGCCTCCTACGAGGTGCGTGCGCCGCGCCCGGGGTGGGCCGAATCCTCTCCGGAAGACTGGTGGAAGGCCGTCCTCGAAGCGACTGCCTCTGCTGTTGGATGGCGCGGAGCGGAGGTGACGGCGCTCGGGCTCTCGGGCCAGATGCACGGTGTCGTCCTCGCGGACGAGCGGGGTCTTCCGCTTCGTCCCGCCGTCCTCTGGGCTGATGCCAGATCCGGTGTAGAGCTGGCGGCCTACCGGGGGCTCGATGAGGATCTGGGCCGTCGTCTGGCAAACCCGCCGGCCGTGGGCATGGCGGGTCCGAGCCTCCTGTGGCTGCGTGACAGGGAGCCCGACGCGTACACATCCGCAAGGTGGGCGCTGCAGCCCAAAGATTGGCTCCGCATGCGTTTTACGGGGGAGGCCGCCACGGAACCGTCGGATGCCTCGGCCACCCTGCTCTACGATCTCCTCGCCGACGACTGGTCCTACGCGGTGGCCGAGGAACTCGACCTTCGCGCGGAGCTTCTGGCCCCGCTGGTCACCTCAGCCTGCGTCGCCGGGACACTGAGGGCAAAGGTCGCGGGCGAACTCGGGTTGCGGGAGGGGTTGCCCGTGGCGGCGGGAGCGGCCGATACCGCGGCCGCCATGCTCGGTGCCGGGCTCTTGCGGCCGGGTCCCGTGCAGCTCACGGTCGGCACGGGCGGCCAGATCGTGACGCCGAAGGAAAGGCCGGATCCCGACCCGCATGGTCGCACCCACCTGTATCGGGCCGCCGTACCAGGACTCTGGTACTCGATGGCGGCAGTCCAGAACGCGGGCCTCGCCCTGGAGTGGGTCCGAAAGGTACTCGGCGCCTCCTGGGAGGATGTCTACGAGGAGGCCTTCGCTGTGCCGCCGGGCTCGGGAGGCGTCACGTTCCTACCCTACCTGAGCGGAGAAAGGACGCCGCGCTTCGACCCAGGCGCCCGTGGCGCCTGGGTCGGACTCGGCCTCGATCACACGCGCGGACATCTCCTGCGCGCCGCCCTGGAAGGCGTCGCATTCGCCCTGCGCGAGGCCCTCGAGGCGCTCGAGGATCAGGGGGTCTCCGCCCCCGAACTGCGCCTCGCCGGAGGTGGAACCGCGGGAGACTCGGGCGAGCCCTGGCGGCGACTACTGGCCGACGTGCTCGGCCGCACGTTGTGGCTATTGCCCGATGAGATCTCCTCCGTCGCATCGGCCCGCGGCGCCGCTTTCCTGGCCGGCCTCGCCTCCGGCGTCTACCCCGCAGCCGAAGACACGCTCCCCCTCACCCCCGAACCCGAAAGCCCCATACGACCCGGCGAACCGGCCTACGAGGCCGCCTACGAACGCTACAAGGAACTCTACCCGAGGCTCCACAATTGAGCGCCCGAGACCAAAGCGATTCGCAGAGGCTCGATACCTCTACGAATCGCACAAAAAGCTGACAAGCTGAAGTGCTGACAAGCTGAAATGCTAACGATTGTGAGCGAAGCCGCTATACTGCTAGATACTCCTTGCTACACTACAACCTGAGATGACGAGGTGGCAGAGATAGTGTTGAGCAAGGAATACTCTGGCTCTCTTGGAGAGAACGGCACGGTATCCGGCGCCCGCTGGCTGCTGGCCGACCGGGTGAGCCATACGCTCTCGGAGGCAGGGCTGGAAGGCGTCGCCGCCCCGGGCGAGCGAATCGTGCGCCTGGCCGAACCCGTTGGCCGGATGGACGCTTTCAGGTGGCTCTCGGAGCAGCGAATGTTCCCGAAGGTCTACTGGTCGGGACGTGAGGACCGAGTCGGGATCGCGGCCGTAGGGTCCGCAGACTCGCGGGAGGCTGTCGTCTCTGAGGGTGCCGGGTCTTTGTCCAAGCTGCTCACGTCGCTGCCAGATTCGGGAGCTTCGGGGGCGCGCTACTACGGTGGAGCGCGCTTCGATCCGCTCGGGAAGCCCGATGAGGAATGGGCTGCGTTCTGCGCTTACCGATTCGTCCTGCCGCGCTTCGAGCTGCACGCGGGGGACGAAGAGTCGACGCTGGTATGCAACCTGGTGCTCCCCAGGGATACGGGCGAAGCCTCGAAGATATTGCAGGAGATCGAAGACCTCTCGTTGCCTGAGGGAGCAACGGACGCTCTGTTGCCGACACCCGTACTCCGCGAGGATAGCCCCGACCTGTGGGGCTGGAGGGAGAACGTCGAGCGGGCCCTCTCCGCGTTTTCGGAGGGGCGCCTGGGGAAGGTCGTACTCGCCCGCAGGGCCGAGTTCGGTTTCGATGTGGACCTGGACCCCACGCTGCTACTCGGGAGCCTGAAGGCTGCCACACCGGGTTGCTTCCACTTCTACGCCGAGCCCGAAGATGGGACGGCGTTTATCGGGGCCTCTCCCGAGCGCCTTTTCCGCCGCGACGGACGCTCGGTCGAGAGCGAGGCCGTGGCAGGGACCAGACCCCGCGGGGCGTCCCCGGCGGACGACGAAGGGCTGCGCGATGAGCTGTTGCACAGCGTCAAAGACCGGGCCGAGCACTCCTACGTGAGCAAAGGTATCAGGGAGGCGCTCGGGCCGCTCTGCGAGGAGCTGGAGATCGAGGACCACGTCTCGGAGATGAAGTTGGCCCGGGGAAGGCATCTGATGTCGAAGGTTCGTGGGACGCTCAGGGAGGGCGTGACGGACGCCGCGCTGCTAGACACGATGCACCCTACACCCGCCGTTGGCGGGTATCCGCGAAGCGGGGCGCTAGAGGAGATACGGGATCTCGAACCCTTCGACCGGGGCTGGTACGCGGGCCCCATCGGTTGGATCAGTGCAGAAGCCTCCGAGTTCGCCGTCGGACTCCGCTCGGGGCTCGTGCGGGGACGGACGCTCGCCCTCTTTTCGGGGGCCGGGATCGTCACCGGGTCAGTGCCCGACGAGGAGTGGGCCGAGATCGAGCAGAAGATCGGCGACTTCACCGGAGTGTTCGGGCTTGAACAGGGACACGCCGCGCGCTAATCGCCTCTGGGCGCACCTGATCGTCGAAGAGCTTATCCGTTGCGGCGTAGGCTTCTTCTGCGTCGCCCCTGGCTCGCGCTCGACACCACTGGTAGCGGCGCTCGCGGCTAACGAGAAGGCCCGTAGCCTCATCCACTTCGACGAGCGCGGGACCGCCTTCGCCGCCCTCGGTTTTGCGCGCGCCACGGGCCGTCCTGCGGCCTGGATCACGACCTCGGGCACCGCGGTCGCCAACGGACTTCCGGCCGTTGTCGAGGCCGCGACAGACGGCGTGCCCATGATCTTGCTTACCGCAGACCGCCCTCCCGAACTCCGCCAGACCGGCGCCAACCAGACCATAGACCAGCCCTACATCTTCGGCGATTACGTCCGCTGGCGCTTCGACCTCCCTGCCCCAGATCCCGCCATCGACCCCGCGATGGTCCTGACGACCGTGGATCAAGCCGCCTACCGCGCCAGCCGCAGCCCCCGGGGCCCCGTCCACCTGAACCTGATGTTCCGCGAACCCTTCCTCCCGGAAGGGGAAGATGTCCTCCCCGAACCATCCCCCCGGACAGAGGGCGACGAACCGTACACCCGCTACGCTGCGACGAAGCCCGCCGTGGAGGAGATGGAGATCCACCGCCTCTGGGAAACGCTTCGCTCCGCGAAACGCGGTCTCGTCGTGGCCGGCAGGCT